>Ga0302325_10017826_pt1 | contig 14985 bp, 17 predicted proteins | sample Palsa_T0_2_FD_201948 | JGI IMG/M metagenome (GOLD analysis project Ga0302325, IMG submission 201948) | Peat permafrost microbial communities from Stordalen Mire near Abisko, Sweden - Palsa_T0_2 | ecosystem: Environmental > Terrestrial > Soil > Palsa > Peat permafrost | place: Sweden: Abisko... | reverse complement strand
GGCCAAAGGCCCTCCAATGACGTGAGAAAGCCCCGGTCGCCGGTCCTACATCGCCGGTCCGGGGCGGCTCTCGCTAGTTGACAGAACAATAGCACATCGGGACCCCCGAAGCGAGCGCCGGACCGACTCAAAATACCTGCAAATCAGGCGAATCAGCGGCCCCCGCGAGGCCCTTGTGCGCCATCTGCTCGAACGCGCACCGCGCGCACCGCGTCGTGGCCGATCGCGGTGTTCAGCGAACTCACGAGGGAGGGACCCATCAGCTCGAGCTCGGACGCCCAGACGGCGTCCTCGCAGGCGATCTGAAGGACGCCATCGTGGACGCTCACGGGTCGCGCGACGCGCGCGACAGCCTCGCCTGCCACGCTGGCCCACAGGCGCTGAACCGAGCCGAGCGTGCTCGCCGGCTCGAGGCGCTCGCTGAGCGCGCCGAGCGCCTCGCTGAGCGGACGAGGTGCGTGGCGCCTACTCACCGTGCGGCGCTCCGAACCAGGTCGGCGACGGCGATCTTCGCGACGGCGTCGCGATCGGCCCCGGGCACGTGCTCGAGCTCGGTGGTCGTGACAACGCTCTGACCGAAGCCGGCCAGCGTGTCGACGAGGCGTTCGCGGCGCCCGGCGTCGAGCTCGCTCATCACGTCGTCGAGCAGCATGAGCGGTGGAAGGGATCGCTCCGCCGCCAGCGCGTCGCGCTCAGCGAGCAGCAACGCGAGGAGGACCAGGCGCTGCTCGCCCTGCGAGCCATAGGCCCGCAGGTCGCGCCCATCACGGCGCACGACGAGGTCGTCACGGTGGGCACCGTGGGTTGTGTAGCCGCGCACGAGGTCGACCGGCAGCGCCGCGGCGATCTCCTCCGCAAGCTCCTCCGGCGTGCTCGCGCGGGAGCGGGCGCGGTAGGCGACCCGCACCAGCCCGCCGAGGCCAAGCGCTTCGGCGTGACGCGCGAAACGCTCCTCGACGAGCGCCGTCGCGAGGCCCCGGTCGGCAGAGAGCTCGATCCCGAGTCGCGCAAGCTCGAGGTCCCACGGCCGCAGCGCGGCCGCCTCCACACGGCCACCACGGATACGCGTCAGCAGCGCGTTGCGCTGTGCGAGCGCCTCGCCGTAGCCTCGCCGCGTCGCCGCGCGCGTCGGCCACAGCGCCTTGACGAGCTGATCGAGGTGAGCGCGGCGGACTTGCGGCGTGCCCTTGACGAGCTCGAGTCGGTCTGGCGAGAAGACGCTGACAAGCGGACGCTGGCCGGCGCCCAGCAGGCGCTCGAGCGGCGCTCCATCGAGCGACAGGCGCTTGGGCTCGCCCGGGCTGAAGCCGACGGCCAGCTCATGGCGCCGCCCGTCGTCGTCGCTCGCCTCGACGACGACGCGAGTTGCACCGGCACCGAAGCGCACCAGCTCGCGCTCGTTGGCGGTGCGGAACGAGCGCGCCGTGCAGCCGAAGTAGAGCGCTTCGAGGAGGTTTGTCTTGCCGGCGCCGTTGGCGCCGTGGACCACCGTCAGCCCGTCACCGAGCTCGGCTTCCGCAGCCTCGTAGGAGCGGAAGTCGCGCACACGCAGGCGCTCGACCCGCACCGCGGTTCACGTGCCCAGGCGAATCGGCATAACCAGGTAGACGAAGCCGCTGCCGTCGGCGGACTCGATCAGGCCCGGCCGCAGCGGGCTGCTGAGCTTGATCAGGATCTCCTCGGACTCGACGCTCTCGAGTCCGTCGCGGAGGAACTCCGGATTGAACCCGATCTCGAACGCCTCTCCGGCGAAGCTGAGCGGCAGTGTCTCGTGCGCCTCGCCAACGTCCGGCGTCTGGGCTGAAACACGCAGTTCGCCGTCGCTGAAACCCAGCCGTAGCGGGGAGTTCTTCTGCGCGAGCAGGCTGATCCGACGCACGACATCGGCCAACTCCTCGCGCGGGACCAGCAACTCGTGCTCCGCGCTCTCGGGCAGTAGCTGCTGGAAGTTGGGGAACTGCCCGTCGATCAGCCGCGACGAGAGCATCGCGTCGCTTGAATCGCCGACAGCGCCGGCGAGCGTGAAGACGACTTGGTTGTCGAGCCGTGCCACGCCGATCTGTTTGGCCGCGGTCTGCTGGGCGATTCGAGCCAGTTCCTGCAGCGCGCGCGCCGGTACGTTCGCCTCGAACGGTGCGCCGACCGGGGCATCCAACTGTGTCGTCTTGACGCTTAGCCGGTAGGAGTCGGTGGCGACCATGCGCAGTGAGGACTCCGAGGCGGAGACCAGGATTCCAGTCAGCACTGGCCGCGTGTCGTCCCGTGACGCCGAGCGGGCGACGCGGGCGACGGTGTCAATAAACGCAGCCGCGTCGAGCATCACGCCGCCATCGGATGGCGACGCTGGCAGGTGGGGGAAGTCCTCGTTGCGCAGCGTCCGCAGACCAAAGACGGCGGTGCCGGAGATGAGTTCGACGGCTTGGTCTGATGCGTGGAGCTCCAGCGAGAGCTGGGAGCTTGGAAGGGCGCGCACAACGTCGAGGAGTAATCGTGCCGGCAGCACTGCGATACCGCTCGACGTGTCCTCTGCCGGTATCCGCAACCGCAGGCCAACCTCCATGTCGGTTGCGCGTAGCTCGAGCGCACCATCAGAAACGTCGAGCTGAACTCCAGAGAGCGCTTGAACCGCGCTTCGCGAACTCGCGACACGGGCAGCTGTCTGGAGCTCGCTGAGGAAGGCTGCGGTCGAGAGAGTGGCTTTCATCCGGCTATGACTTGCTTTCTCGTAGTAATAGGGCTTGTGGGCTTGTGGAGTGCTCCGGCCATGCTCTCACTTTGCGGGGACGATCCCGAATAAGCGCTGTGCATAAGGCCGGTATACGCCTGTGCGAGCGCTACGACGATAGCTTTGTCGTCAGCGCCTCCACGTCGGCCAGCGCCCGCGCGTTCGTGGCGATCTCGCGCGCGACGCGGCGGTAAGCGTGCAGGACCGTTGTGTGGTCGCGGTCGGCGAACTCCCGTCCAATCTGCGGCAACGACTGGTCGGTCAGCTCGCGCGCCAGGTACATCGCTGCCTGACGCGCCCACGCGACGTCTGCAGCTCGCGAGCGTGACAGGAGCGCGGAGCGCTCGACGCCGAAGTGTTCGCACGCAACAGCCTGGATGCGCGGGATATCGACCGTCGTCTGCGTCCTGGCGGCGAAGCCCTGGCGCGCGAGCACATCGCCGGCCAGCGCCGCGTCGAGCGGGCGACGCTCGAGCGAGCCGACTGCCACCACGCGGATCAGCGCGCCCTCGAGCGCCCGTACGTTAGTCGTTACTCCATCGGCGATGACACCGAGCGCGTCCTCGCTGATGCGGACGCCGTCATAGCTAGCGCGCTTGCGAAGTATCGCCAGCCGCGTAGCACGATCGGGCCGGGCGATGTCGGTTACGAGGCCGCCGGCGAAGCGCTCGCGAAGTCGCTCTTCGATCCCCGCGAGGTCAGCAGGGAGGCGATCCGAGCTGACGACCAGCTGGCTCCCGACTTCGTGCAGGGCGTTGAAGGTGTGGAAGAGCTCCTCTTCGCTGCGCGCCTTGCGCTCGAGAAACTGCACGTCGTCGATCAGCAGCACGTCGACAGCGCGGAAGCGGGATTTGAAGCTCTCCGTGTCACGCGAGGCGAGGGCGGCGAGAAAGCCGTTCGTGAACTCCTCGGCCGTCGAGCAGCGCACGCTCAGCCCGCCGCCGAAGGCGCGAACATAATTTGCGATCGCGTGCAGGAGATGCGTCTTACCCAGACCCGGCGGTCCATAGATGAAAAGAGGGTTGTAAGCCTGTCCGGGAAGCTCGGCGACCGCGAGCGCCGCAGCGTGTGCGAGGTGGTTGGACTCGCCGATCACGAACTGCTCGAAGGTGTACTTGGGGTTGGGCTCGCTCGCGACGGCGGACGTCACGGGAGCGGTCGGCGGCTCAGGCTGAATCGCGCTGCGACCGGTGTCCTCCGCCTTGACCGCGACGGTCACCTCTCGTCCGAGGACGGCGGCGCTCGCCTCACGCAGAGCGACGCCGTAGCGAGAGGAGGCCCAGGTCGACACCTCGGCGGGCCCGGCGAGCACGAGCGTGTCGCCGTCGAGTCCGACACACCGCAGTGGTGCGAGCCACAGACCATAGGTCCGCTCACCAACGCGGTCGCGGAGCGCGACCTGGATGTCCTGCCACGATTGCTCGATGTTGGGCGTCACGCCGCGCGCGTTCCTCCCACAGAGGGTTGGTTTCAAAGCCTCGGAGAGGGGGATTGACGATCCCCGGAGCGGGCGAATATAGCAACGCCAGTCCGGCCGACCGGCGGGCCAGAGCGCATTTGGCGGGAAAAACGAACGCGATGCGGAGGGGCGGAAGTGGGTGGTTCGCCCGCTATACTCGCTGGTCGGTTGCGGCCCGCGCTCTAGCGCCCGCGCCGTCAGGCAATGAAGCGCACCTATCAGCCGAAGAAGCGCAAGCGCGCCCGCACGCACGGGTTTCGCAGCCGCATGCGCACCCGCGCCGGGCAGCTGACGCTGAAGCGCCGGCGCGCCAAGGGGCGCAAGCAGCTCACGGTCTAGTGACCGAGGCGAGGCACGCCGGCGCCGGGCGCCGTCGCCCGGCGCGGCTATCGCGAAGCGCCGAGTTCGATCGCGTTTACCGTTCCGGGCGCTCGGTCGCCAACCGCTACCTCGTGCTCTACACATTCCCCCGCGAAGGCGGTGAGCTTGCGCGCGTCGGTCTGTCCGTCGGACGTAAGGTCGGCGGCGCGGTGGCGCGCAACCAGGTGAAGCGTCTGCTGCGTGAGGCCTGTGCACTGCACTCCGAGCGCCTGCCAAGCGGGCACGACGTCGTGCTCGTGGCGCGACCTGCAGCGCACGAGCTCGCGGACGAGCGCGGCCTCGACGGCATTGGAGCCGCGCTCTCGGAGTTGCTCGCGCAGACGGCCAGCGAAGTGAGCGCTGGCACGTGAGCCGCCGAGCAGTCCGCGAGGCCGCGGTCGCACCCCTGCTCGTCTACCAGCGGGTGATCTCGCCGGCGCTTGGTCAGCGGTGCCGGTTCGAGCCAAGCTGCTCACGCTACGCGGTACAAGCTGTTCGGGAGTACGGCATACTGCGCGGGTTCGTGCTTGCCGCCTGGCGTCTGGGCCGCTGTCATCCGTTCAGCCGCGGCGGCTTCGACCCGCTGGCGGCGCAGCGCCTGTTCCGGACCCCCCCGCACGAGCACTGAGCTGACTGGACACCAGGATGATCCTCGCGAACATAATCGAGAGCGCGTTCGGACCGCTGATCAAGGTCTTCGAGGCGATCCTGGTCGCCGCCCACAGCGTCGTCGGCGGGAGCTGGGGCTGGGCGATCATCGGGCTGACGATCGTGATCCGCATCGTCACGTTGCCGCTGATGCTGACGCAGTTCCGCAACATGGCGAAGCTGCAGCTGCACGCAGGCCCGATGAACGAGATCAAACAGCGCTACAAGGACGACAAGCAGCGCCAGAGCGAAGAGATGATGAAGTACTACAAGGAGCAGGGGGTCAACCCGCTCGGCGGCTGCCTGCCGCTGTTGGTGCAGTTCCCGGTACTGATCTCGCTGTTCTACATGCTGCGCACGGATCTGAAGCGAAAGATCTGCGGGCCGGCGATGAACGCCTACCTGCATCTGCACCACCACGCGACGCTCGCGACCACGAGTTGCAGCACCGTATTGCCGCATTCCGCGAGCTTCCTCTTCATCAACGACATCACGGTCAAGGCGACCGGGGTGGCGCTGATCGTGCTGGTCGTCCTCTACATCGCGACGATGCTCACCACGTCGTACTTCTCCACCGCGCAACTCCAGGGCAGCCAGCGTTGGCTGATGTTGGCGATGCCGGTGATCTTCACCGCCGTCATCTATCGCTATCCGGCTGGGTTGCTCGTCTACTGGGTGACGACGAACCTGACGCAGCTGCCGTTGCAATGGTTCGTGCGCCGCCGCGTCGGCACGGCCCCGCCGGTCGCCCCGGCGGCAGCAATCGCCGGGAATGGCGCCGCCAAGCCGAGCGCCGCTCGAGCCGCCCTGCAGAGAGCCAGGCCAGCGTCGCCAGAGCCGAAGGCTGCCGCGAGTCAGGCGCGGCCGTCGCGCACAGGACCGCCCCCGCAGTCGCCGCGGAAGCGCAAGAAGCGCTCGGGTCGCCGGCGCTGAGGGACCCGCGACGCCGGCGATGACGCTCGACGAAGACGCAGAGCCGAGCGCGCCGGAGGTGCTCCGCGAGTTGCTCGAAAGGCTCGTCGTCGCCTTCGCCCTCGACGCCGAGATCGTCATCAACGAGGGGGATGGCGTACTCCGCGGCACGATCGAGGGCAAGGACGTCGAAGCGCTGGTCGGTGTAGGCGGGAGCGTGCTGGATGCGGTTCAGCACCTGGCGCAGCGGATCGTGCTTCGTGGCGGGGAGGGCCTGCGAGTGCTCGTCGACGCGGGTGGCTACCGCGAACGGCGCGAGGCAGAGCTCCGCGCCGAGGCCGACAGGGCCGCGGACGAGGCGGTGGCGAAACGCGGGGAGGTCGCGCTCGCGCCGATGCCCGCCACCGAGCGCCGTTACGTCCATGAGCATCTCCGCGAACGCGGCGACGTCGCGACGCACAGCGAAGGGGACGAGCCTCGCCGCCACCTGATCGTCGCGCCGCTCTGAGTCGGCCCGGCGGATCACGGCGGAAGCAAGCCTGAGCGTTTCACGTTTTTGTCGACGGTGAAACAGTATCCGGCCGAACTGCGACACTCGCTTCGTGCTTGAACTGACGCCGTTCGAGGAAGGTCTCCTCGTCGGCATTCTGATCGGCGAGGGCTCGTTCGGCGGGGACGGCAAGCAGCCACAGATCACGCTGCGCATGCACGTGCGCCACGAGGCGCTGTTCCGCTGGCTGGTCGAGCGGTTTCCCCGCACCCGCCTCTACGGGCCATACGGCCACGGCGGTCGCAGCTACTTTCAGTGGATGGCCCGCGGCGCCGCACTCGTCGAGGACGTCCTGCCGCTGCTGGAGCGCCACCTGTCTGCCTCGCTCGACGCGTACGCCGCCGCGCGCCTGGACGAGATGCGGGAGCGCTACAGCGATTACATCGCCCGAGTCCGCCGCGCCGCGTGAGCGCGCCCGAGCGTCTGCGGGAGCTGGCCGAGCGCCGCGGCCTCGAGGCGGGTGCGACCGCCCGGCTCGAGGCGCTACTCGAACTGCTCGCCACGGATGTTCGGGCGCCGAGCGCCGTAACGGCGGTCGATGGGGCGGTCGATATCCACGTCGCAGACTCCCTGACGGCACTCGGTGTGCCCGCGGTCCGCGACGCCCGCCGGATCGCTGACATCGGTTCCGGTGCCGGGTTTCCAGGCCTCGTCCTGGCGGTCGCACTACCAGTCGCACACGTGGCGCTGGTCGAGAGCAACCGTCGCAAGTGCGACTTCCTCGAGCGAGCGCTGGCGCTGACCGGGGTGGGCAATGCCCAGTTGGTCTGCGCGCGGGCCGAAGCGTGGCCGGCCGGCTTGGGAGTCCACGACGTGGTGACCGCACGGGCCGTGGGATCGCTCGCGCTGCTCTGCGAGTATGCGGCCCCGCTGATGGCCGTGGGCGGCACGCTTGTAGCCTGGAAGGGAGCCGTGTCGCCCGGCGAGCGTTCCGCCGGCGACCGCGCGGCCCGCGAGCTTGGTCTCGAGCCATGCGCCGTGCTCAGAACCGCGCCATATACTGGGAGCACCGGGCATCACCTGCACATGTACCTCAAGACAGCCGACACGCCGAGCAGGTTTCCGCGTCGCCCCGGCGTCGCGCGTAAGCACCCGCTCGGCGCCGAGTTGTGACCGTTCGCGGGCTCGCGGGCGGACTGTTCGCGCGGCGGCAGAGTCCGCTCCCCGGGATGACCGTGCGGCCCGTCGTGCGCGGCCGGGCGGATGTTCCCAGCCAGGACCAGCAAGTCGCGTCGCATCGACCCGCTAGCGTGTCTGACGTGCGCGTCTTCGCCATCGCCAACCAGAAGGGGGGTGTCGGCAAGACAACGACCGCCGTCAACCTCGCCGCAGCGGTCGCAGCAGCCGGCTACAACACGCTGGTCGTCGACATCGACCCGCAGACGAATGCGACGGTCGGTCTCGGGCAGCCACGAGACCTCTCTCCGAGTGTCTACGACGTGCTCTGCGGCAACTGCAGCGCCGAGGAGGCGGTCCACGCGACCACCGTCGACTGCCTCTGGCTCATGCCGGCCGGGCGCGGGTTGGTGGGCGCTTCCGTCGAGCTGCCAACCGTCGCCGGCTCGGAGCACTTGCTGCATGACGCGTTGGCGCCGCTACGCGAGCGCTTCGCGCTGATTCTGATCGACTGCCCACCGTCGCTCGGGCCGCTTACGGTCAACGCGCTGGTCGCCGCCGACCGCGTGATCGTGCCGGTCCAGACCGAGTACTACGCGCTCGAGGGTCTTGCGCAGGTGCTCGACACGATCGACCTGATACAGCGCGAGCTCAATCCGCGCCTGACCGTCGCGGGCATGGTCCTGACGATGCACGACAACCGCACGCGCCTCGGTCGCGACGTCGAGCGCGACGTGCGCGAACACTTCCCCGGGCTGGTCTTCGAGACGGTGATCCCGCGCAACATCCGCATCAGCGAGGCTCCCAGCTTCGGCGTGCCGATCACGCTGCACGACCCATTCTGCGTCGGCACGGATGCCTATATGGCGCTCGCACGCGAGGTGGCAGCGGGTGGCTAGCTGGCCCGGGACCTCGCCCGGTGGCGGGGCGCGGCCGCGCGGCATGGGCCGTGGCCTCTCGGCGATCCTCGCGGTATCCGACGGCGGCGATGGCGAGCGCGACAACCTGCGCGATCTCTCGATCGAGCTGATAGCGCCGAATCCGCATCAGCCGCGCCGAAATTTTGACGACGACGCGCTGGGGTCGCTGGCCGATTCGCTGCGCGTTCGCGGCGTGCTGCAGCCGATTCTCGTGCGTCCCAAGGCCGGCGGCACCTACGAACTGATCGCGGGGGAGCGCCGCCTGCGGGCTGCGCAGCTGGCGGGTCTCGATTCGATCCCGGCGCTTGTCCGCCCGCGTGATGACGCCGAGTCGCTCGAGCTGGCACTGATTGAGAACATGGCACGCGAGGATCTGAACCCGGTCGAGGAGGCGCGTGCCTGCGCCGCTCTCGTCGAGGAGCTCGGCCTTTCGCGCGAAGAAGTCGGGCTGAGAGTGGGCCGCAGCCGCGTTGCGGTTTCGAACCTTCTGCGCCTGCTCGACCTGCCGGATGAAGCGCTCGAGCTGCTCGAGCGCGGCGAGCTCAGCGAAGGTCACGGCCGGGCGCTTCTGCTGGCCGGTGATCACGACACGCGCAAGATGCTCGCCCGCCGCGCCGCAGCCGATCAGTGGTCCGTCCGGACGCTTGAGCAGCGCGCACGCGAGAGCGCGCGCGGTGCCTCAGAGCGCTCAGCGGCCGGCGCTCCGCGCAGCCCGGTGGTCCATCCAGACCAGGCAGAGGCCTGCGCGACGATCGCCGACGCGCTGTCCTCCGCGCTCGGCGCCGACGTTCGCGTTTCGGTCGCTCGCGGCGGCAACTACCGCGCGGAGCTGACCTTCGCCTCGCCCAAGGAAGCGCTCGACGTCGCTGAGCGCGTCCAGCACGGGCGCGGCTAGGGATCGACCGGCCACAGTCACGGTCGCTAACATGGCCCTTCGTCGCCCCAGAAAGGGCGCGCCAGCGGGCGATTAGCTCAGTCGGTTAGAGCGCTTCTCTGATAAGGAAGAGGTCCCAGGTTCGAGTCCTGGATCGCCCACTCGTGTCGCGCCCGCATCAGGCCGTGTCGCGCGGAGCTCGCTCCTGGTCGACATAAGACCGCCCCAGCCAACGCCGCGTGGTCCCGCAGTGCTGGTGGCGGCGGCCGTGCTCGAGGCGCGCTCAGTTTCGCCGCTCCGCTAGAGCCAGCCCAGACTTTCGGAGCCGTTTCGGTACGAGCCTTCGGCGGCTCCGTCCTGCGAGATCCGCTCAGGCAGCCAGCGCTCCGCGCATGCCTTGCATGTGCCGACGAGGGCGAAATGGGCGAAGCTCACCTCGTAGCCAAAGCGACGTTTGATGTGGGAGCGGACAGGATCGAGGAGCTCCGGCCGGACGGACTTGGCGACGCCACATTCGGGGCAGTAGATGTACTCCCGCGGCTCACGGACGGCGAGCGCGTAGAGCCCGGGGCCGTGACCGAGGTGGACGTGGTGCACCAACCCGTGACGCTCGAGGGTGTCGAGATTCCGATAGACGGACGGCACGACGAGGTCGAGCCTGAGCGCAATCTGTTCGGCCGAGAGCGGTCCGGAGGCGGCGAAAAGCGCATCCAACACGCTCTGGCGGGTGGCGGATAGACGCAGACCGCGTGCGCGCAGCACTTCGATTGCGTCGTCGACGTTTTCGGCGGCGAGCCGCGCCACGTGCGGAGCGCTCGTCATGATCGCCGCCGCGCCACTCGCAGGGCACGAGCGCGGAGCACAGCCGATGGCAGCGGAGTGTGTTGGTGACCCATGATCTCCTCGGTCCTCATCCCCGCAACGTTGGGCATGGCGCCCAACTGCGAGGCCGTCGCGGTTGTGTTTCGGGGTGCTTGACGTTGTTACGTTCACCCGCACCACACCGGATCAGGAGAGGAGCCCAAAAATGTCGGAAAGTACGCGCCGCGCGTTTCTCAAGGCCTCGACGCCGACCCGCCACCAGCTCGCGCCGGCAGGCGTTGCGCCTGAGGTGGGGGGCGGGGCCGCACTGAACCGACGGGTGTTCCTCCAGGGTTCTGCGGGCGCCGCGGGCGCCGTCGCCGTCGCCGTCGGGCCCAGGCTGGTCAAGGGAGCGCTCAGTGGCGGGACCAACACCGAAGCGACTCGGGTCATCACGAAGCCGTCCGGTCCGCCGCCTCGGGAGACCGTGATGGCCTACATCCGCAATGCCGAGCGCAATGAGGTGACAGTCGTGTCCGGCATGCGCGAAACCACCTACCGGGACCCCGTCCTCGTCAAGCAGCTCCTCGACGCGAGTCGCTGAGCGACCGTCACAAAGGCCAAGGAGACAACAATGTCATCCCATCGCGAAGCCCCGGAGATCAGCAAGGACCCGGTCGCCGACAACGCCGACACCTACGCGTTCGTCAGCCCCGACCGACCGGACACCGTCACGATCATCACCAACTACGTCCCGCTCCAGTCCCCCGCGGGGGGCCCTAACTTCTTCGAGTTTGGCGACGACGTGCTCTATTCGATCTACATCGATAACGACGGCGATGCAATACCCGACATCACCTACGAGTTCCAGTTCAACAGCGAGATCTCCAACCCCAACACGTTCCTTTACAACACGGGGCCGATCTCGTCGCTCACCGATCCCCACTGGAACAAGCGCCAGTTCTACTCGGTCACCAAGGTCACCTGCGATGACACGTGTGTTCTCGCCGAGGGGCTCGCGTCCCCGCCGTGCAATATCGGGCCGCGCTCGACGCCCAACTACGCGTCGCTCGCCAACGCTGCCGTCCACACGCTGAGCTCGGGCGAGATCGTCTTTGCCGGGCAACGCAACGATCCCTTCTTCGTCGATCTCGGGTCGATCTTCGACCTCGGCGACCTGCGGCCATTCCAGAACCTGCACCTGATCCCAACGGCCGCCGCTCCGGGCGTCGATGCCACGAAGGCGCTGAACATTCACTCAATCGCGATCCAGGTTCCGATCAGCGCACTGACCAAGTCCAAGCACTGGGGCTCTCCTGACGCGATGAGCCCCGAGTCGGTGCTCGGGATCTGGGGTGGTGCGAGCCGCCGCAAGGTGCGGATCGCCGACTGCGCCAATGACGAGCTCTCAGAAGCTGGTCCGTGGGTCCAGGTCTCCCGCCTCGGGAACCCGCTGTTCAATGAGGTGCTGGTGCCGCTGGGCGAGAAGGATCGCTGGAACGGCGCTCAGCCGGTCAACGACTCCTGCTACGCCGGCGGCGTCCAGCATCCTGAGCTGGCTGGGCTGCTTCCGGTGTTGTACCCGGGCGTGTTCCCGAACCTGGCAGCGCTGAGCGCGCCGCGCGCCGATCTCGTGGCGATACTCCTGACCGGGATCCCGCCGGGGATTGTCCCGGGCTTCCAGAACAACACGGGCAGCGTGCTCGCGGACATGTTGCGCCTCAACGTCGCGATCCCGCCCGCCGCGACTCCCAACCCGCTCGGTCTCATTGGCGGTGACCCTGCCGGCTTCCCGAACGGACGCCGTGTCGCTGACGATGTCGTCACGATCGAGCTGCGCGCGATCGCTGGCGTCACCTACCCGCTTGTCGATAAGAGCTACAAGCCCGATGCGGCGGCGTCGCTGATCACGCAGGGGCTGACTCCGGCAGCGACCCGCTATCTGCCGGCGTTCCCGTACGTGGGCCTCCCCTACGACGGTTACGACACCCCGGCGAGCTGAGACAGACTCGACCACGGTTCCCGCATGCACGAACACGCGCACCACCACCACGACGACAGTGAACACGCACACCACCACCACGACGACAACCACACCCACGAGCGGTACTCCGATCGTCCCCACCCGGAGTACGTCGTGCTCGATATCGGCGAGGATCTAGGGGCGCTCATCGTCTACACCGATCCGTCGTTGCACGGCAGCGAGATTGAGATCAGCCCCGACGGCGAGGACGTGAAGCGCAGCCACAAGGACGTGCTCGAACGCGGGGGGAAGGCCCACCCCGCGTTCACGGCGGTCTTCGACAAACTGCCCGAAGGGGATTACACCCTCTGGGTTGACGGCGCAGAACGAGAACGCGGCGTGCGGGTCACGGGCGGCTTCGTCGCCGAGCTCGACTGGCGAACCGCAGCGCAGCTGATGTCGTCTCGGTAGGGCGTGCGCGTTGCCGGCCGAACAACGGCGCGACCGAGGTTTGGACAGCTGACGCGACGGCCGCGCCAAGGAACGCCTTTGTCGTGCGGGTTATCGGGCACCGAGCTTGCGAGTGGCAACGAGCGTCGCGTGGAGCGCCGTGAGCCCCGCTTTCTTGTTGGCGACGACGCTCACGAGGAGGCGATCGCCGGCGCGTAGCGCCACCCGGGCGGTGAACGTCCGCCAGCGAGCTGCGGTCAGAGCCACGGTGGCGATCAGCTTGCGAGGGGTCTTGCCGTGGCTTGGCAGCCAGACCCGCAGCCGCGCCGGCGGCGGCTTGCCGGCACTGCGGGCGAGGCGCGCGCGCAGCGTCGCTAGCTCACTCGAGACATGGACGAGGGCCGCGCTCAGCCGATAGCGCGTCGGGGTCGCGGAGCCGCTGGCGGTGGACGGCGCGGCCGCCTGCTGCACGCACGGTGCGCTCGTCAGCGGGCAATCGTAGCTCGCTGACTGCGCCATGTTCGGGGCGGTGAGCGATGCGGCCGTGGACGGCGCGGAGACTTCAGCGTAGGCCGTGAAGCTGGTGATCGCCGGGCCGTCCTGGAGGCACATCTTGGTCTCTCCGAACGCGTCTGTACCGGCCGGGTCGACCCTCCCGTCGGTGGTGCGCAGCACGAGCTCTGCATTCTCGAGCGGGTTGCCGCCGTAGCTGATCACGGCGCTGACGCAGGTCGGGCTTGTGTGGGTCAGCGCCAGCCCGAGCGGGAGCAGGTCCGCCGCCGGCGTTGTACCGCCGCCGCACTGGATGAGGCCGCCCGCCGGGGCGGCCTGCCAGCGCTGCGACGCAGCGACGATCGCCGCGCCCGTCGCGTTGGCTGCGTCGGTCGCGTAGTTGAACATGCCGAAATAGCCGCCGGCGCCGGAGACGTTGTTGTCCGAGCCGACGAGTGCGAAGACGTCAAAGCTCTGCACGCCGCAGTCGCCGTGCGCGAGCGCGTCGCCGGTCAGCGACAGCGTTGCGGCGCGCGCGGCGTCGCTGACCGGGCCGTCGTAGGCGTAGGCGGCTCCGGGGCCGGACGCTGCGTCGGGCAGGCCAACCTCGTCCTCGTAGATCGGCAGGCTCGCCTGGCCCGAGCTCGCGAGCGTCGCCCGCAGCTGCTCGGTCAGCAGGACGATGCCGAACGCGTCAGGCGCGTAGGGGTGGAAGGCGATTCCCTGGATCGAGCCCTTGACGCCGAGCGCGGAGAGCGCGCTCACGTAGCTCTGAAAGCTTTGCCAGCCGATGCTCGCGAGCACCTGCGCGCTCGGATCGATGGCGTGAATCGCCGCGCTGGCCGGGATCAGCACCTGCGCGTACTCGGCGGCGTTTGCGCTGCCGGTCCAGAAGTTGGCGGAGTTCGCCTCGTTCCAGACCTCGAAGTCCGTCACCGGGAGGTAGGGCAGTTGCGGGTTCTGCGCCCAGAACGTCCCGCCTTCGCCGTAGCGGGCGGCGAAGGCGGCGGCAAACGCGATGTAGTCGCCGTAGTGGGCCGGGACCATCTGGGCGCCCCTGCCAGCGGCCCAGCTCGGTGGTAAGTCGATGACCGCCAACATGCGCACCCCGTTCGCGGCCAGCGACCCGACGATCTGATCGAGCGAATGCGCTGGGTCGCTGGGCGTATTCCAGGTGTAGGTGTGCTGACCGTCGACCGGCGCGTTCGGCTCGGCCCATGCCCACACGGCATCCATTCGCGCGGTCCGCAGACCGTCGCCGGCGATCGTGGCGAACAGACCGTTCCAATCGCCCGGCGGGACGAACGACGCCTCGAACAGCGGCTGGATGTTGACGCCGTAGTAGTCCGCGGGGGGGATCGCCGCGGCGCTCGCGGGCATTGTTATCCAGACCAGGGCGCACAACGCCGGCAGGACGATCGCGCCGCGCCATCGGCCGCCGCGCAGGCGCCTCAGAGTCGTCGAAAGACGCATCAATGGACTGTACGTAGCGCGTCGCGCCGCCCCGACAAGATCGCGGCCGCAAGCCGGGCTGGGCTCGCGAACGCTGCCGCACGACCGCTGCGCCTTTGGGCACAAGCTGATCGCGTCCTAGACCCTATGGAGGTCGGTCGGGTCCGGCCTGAGCGGTAGACCGGTCGGCGCCCCGCGCAGAAACGTGCGGGGACTGGGCGGCAGGAGTGGCCTGTCGCCGACACCCCAATTCTGGGAGGCGC
>Ga0302325_10017824_pt1 | contig 14986 bp, 13 predicted proteins | sample Palsa_T0_2_FD_201948 | JGI IMG/M metagenome (GOLD analysis project Ga0302325, IMG submission 201948) | Peat permafrost microbial communities from Stordalen Mire near Abisko, Sweden - Palsa_T0_2 | ecosystem: Environmental > Terrestrial > Soil > Palsa > Peat permafrost | place: Sweden: Abisko... | reverse complement strand
AGGCTGGCGCGGTCATGCTGACCAAGCCGCTGGGGGGGCGCGGCGTGCTGCTCGGCGGCGTCCCGGGCGTCGCCGCGGCGAACGTGATGATCATCGGCGGCGGCAGCGTCGGCTCGAGCGCTGCCGCGGTCGCAATCGGGATGGGCGCCGACGTGTTCATCTTCGACGTCTCCGTCGATCGCCTGCGCGAGCTCGAGTCGGTGTACGGCGGGCGCTGCTCGACGGTCTACTCCTCGACGCTGGCGATCGAGGAGATGCTCCCGCGCACCGACCTCGTGATCGGCGCCGTGCTCGTCGTCGGGGACCGCGCGCCGTTCGTGATCCGCGAGCGCCAGCTGGCGCTGATGCGCCCGGGTACGGTGATGGTGGACGTGGCGATCGACCAGGGCGGCTGCTTCGAGACCTCGCGCCCGACGACGCATCACGAGCCGACCTTCGAGGTGGAGGGCATCGTTCACTACTGCGTCACGAACATGCCCGGGTCGGTGCCGGTCACGTCGACCAACGCGCTCGCCAACTCGACGCTGCCCTACGTCCTGGCGCTCGCGCGGCTGGGAGTCGCTGGCGCGATCGCGGCCGACCCCGGGCTGCGCCTGGGGGTCAACGTGGCGGGCGGCGTACCGACCCACCCGGCGGTTGCGCGTAGCGTCGGCGAAGATTGCGTGAACGTGGAGGCGGCGCTCGCGCTCGCCGTCAGCTGACCAGGCCCCAGGGCGAGAACGACATTGAGGAGGAGTTGCGATGCGCACGCTTGAGAACTTCATCGACGGCGCCTTCCGGCCGGCGCTCGATGGCGCCACCGAGCCGGTGCTCAACCCCGCCAACGGCGAGGAGATCGCGCAGGCGCCGCTGTCGGGCGCCGCGGACGTCGACCTTGCCGTCGCCGCGGCGCGAGGAGCCTTCGAGGCTTGGTCGCAGAGCACCCCGGCCGAGCGCGCGACCGCGCTGCTGGGGATCGCCGCGGCGATCGAGGAGCACGGCGAGGAGCTGGCCCGCGAGGAGGCGATCAACGCGGGCAAGCCGCTCGCCGCGGTGCTCGGCGACGAGATCGGCGTGATGGCCGACAACCTGCGTTTCTTCGCCGGCGCCGCGCGCTGCATGGAAGGCCGGGCCGCCGGCGAGTACATGGCGGGCCACACCTCCTTCATCCGCCGCGAGGCGGTCGGGGTGGTCGGCCAGATCGCGCCCTGGAACTACCCGCTGCTGATGGCGATCTGGAAGATCGGGCCGGCGCTCGCGACCGGCAACACGATCGTGCTCAAACCCGCCGAGACCACGCCGGTGACGACGCTGCGCCTCGCCGAGTTGGCCGCGGAGTGGCTGCCGGCCGGCGTGCTGAACGTGATCTGCGGGCACGGGGACCCGGCCGGGCAGGCGCTCGTCGAGCATCCGCAGGTCGACATGGTCTCGCTGACGGGCTCTGTGGACACCGGCAAGCGGATCGCCGCGAGCGCCGCCGCGACGCTGAAGCGGGTCCACCTCGAGCTCGGCGGCAAGGCCCCGGTGATCGTGTTCGACGACGTCGATCTGGAGAGCGCGCTGGAGACGATCGCCGGCACCGGCTACTACAACGCAGGCCAGGACTGCACCGCCGCGACGCGCGTGCTGGCCGGCACGAAGATCTACGACGACGTCGTCGCGGGTATCGCGGCGCAGGCCTCGGGGCTGGTGCTCGGCGACACCCTCTCAGCCGACACGACGCTCGGGCCACTGAACTCCGCGCGCCAGCGCGAGCGCGTCGAGGGCCTGCTGGAGCGCCGGCCGGCGAGCGCCGAGCTGGTGACCGGCGGGGTGGAGCCCGACGGGCCCGGCTTCTTCCTGGAGCCCGCCGTGGTCGCCGGCCTGAAGCAGGACGACGAGCTGATTCAGCGCGAGATCTTCGGGCCGGTGATCACCGTCCAGCGCTTCAGCGACGAGGCGGAGGCGATCGCCTGGGGCAACGGCACCCCCTACGGCCTGGCCTCCTCGGTCTGGACTCGCGACGTGAGCCGCGCGCTGCGCGTGGCCAGGGCGCTGCGCTTCGGCTGCGTGTGGATCAACGACCACATCCCGCTGGTCAGCGAGATGCCCCACGGCGGCTTCAAGCAGTCCGGCTACGGCAAGGACCTGTCGATGTACGCGCTCGAGGACTACACGGTCGTCAAGCACGTTATGGCGAACATCGAGTTCTAGAGGGGGCGCTTCGCGCCCCTGCGGGATTTCGTCCTGGGCCGCTAGGCTGGCGGCAATCGCGTCGGCGTCGGCGTGCGCAGCGCGTCTGCGAGCAGTGTCAGGTAGCGCTGCCAGTTCGCTCGGCTCGCGCCCGCGTCGTCCTGCTCGGTCGTGCATGACACCATCCGGATCAGCAGGTGCAGCTCCTTCGGATCGAGGTCCGCGCGCACCTGCCCGCTCGCCTGGGCGCGGGCGAAGAGGGCGCCCAGCGGCTCAAAGACGCGTGCGCGCAGCTCGTCCTTGAGCAGCGTGAGCTGTCCGGCGGCAGCCAGGACCTGCACCAGCGCCATGTTGGCGGCCTGGGCGTCAAGCAGCGCGCTCATCCCGGCGAGTAGCCCTTCCCAGGCGTCGTCGTGTGCCTCGGCGGCCGCGAGCGTCGGCTCGAGCTTCGCGAGGCCGGCTTCGAAGATCGCGCGCAGCAGCGCCTGCTTGCGGGAGAAGCGGCGGTACAGCGTCGCCGGGCCGACGCCGGCGCGCCGGGCGATCTCCTCCATCGAGACCTCGAGCCCAAGCTCCGCGAAGGCCTCGCCGGCCGCGATGACGATTCGATCGTGGTTGCGCTGTGCGTCCGCGCGCAGCGGTCGCGGCTGCGACGTTGTGGTCATTTCGTAAACGCGATGGACAAAGCGGAGTCCACGCTATCACTTGTGCTAGGGTCCGGCGCGAAACTTTTCAGCCGTCCACGAGCCCGCGGAGGCAGTTCGAGAATGAGAGCGCTAGCGAGATGGTGCATCGCCCACCGGCGGATCGTGGTCATTGCATGGGTCGTTGCGCTGATCGGGGCCAACGCGATCGGGCAGGCTGTCGGCTCGGACTACAACAGCAACTTCAAGGGCCCGAGCAGCGCCGGATCCCAGCAGGCGCTCAACCTGCTGACGAAGTACTTCCCGACGCACAAGGGCGACTCCGCGTCGATCGTGTTCGAGGCCAGGGCCGCGATCACCTCTCCGGCGGTCCACGCCGAGATCACGGGCCTGCTCGCCAAGGTCGCGAAGCTGCCCCACATCAGCGCGGTCGTCACGCCGTATGCCGGGGCGCATGCGATCTCCCCCGACGGCCACATCGCCTATGCGACCGTGCTCTTCGACGAGCGCTCCTTCGCGCTGCCGAAGGCGGCGATCAACGCCGTGATCAATACGGCGGAGGGGGCTCGAACGTCCTCCCTGGCGGTCCAGCTCGGCGGCTCCCCGATCGAGCAGGTCGAGCCGCCCTCGACCGGACCCTCGACGGGCATCGGCATCCTCGCCGCCATGATCATCCTGCTGGTCACATTCGGGACCCTGGTCGCGGCCGGGCTGCCGCTGATCGTCGCGCTGCTCGCGCTCGGCACGGCGATCGGGCTGATCGCGGTGCTCACTCACGTGGTCGACGTCGTCAACTTCACGCCGGAGCTCGCGGCGATGATCGGCCTGGGCGTCGGGATCGACTACGCGCTGTTCATCGTCACTCGCTACCGCGCCGGCCTTGACGCCGGCCTCGAGCCCGATGAGGCGATCGTGACGGCGATGGACACCTCCGGCCGCGCCGTCCTCTTCGCCGGTGTGACGGTCGTCATCGCGATGCTCGGACAGCTGCTGGTGGGCGTCAGCTTCCTGCGCGGCCCCGCAATCGGGTCCTCGCTCACGGTGCTTTTGACGATGGTCGCGGCGCTCACGCTGCTCCCCGCCGTGCTCTCGAAGCTCGGTCGGCGCATCGACCGCTGGGACCTCTTCGGCCAGCGACGGCGCAGCGTCGCCCGCAGCGGGCCGGGGTTCTGGGAGCGCTGGGCCGCGATGATCCAGCGTCGCCCGCTGATCGCAGCGCTCGTCTCGCTGGCGATCCTGCTCGTGCTCGCCTCACCGATCCTGGCGCTGCGCCTCGGGTCGGCCGACGCCGGCACCGACGCCAAGAGCACGACCACCCGCCAGGCCTATGACCTCCTGGCGAAGGGCTTCGGCCCGGGCTTCAACGGCCCGATGCAGGTCGTCGCGAAGCTGCCGAGCGCAGGCGACCGCGGTGCCGCGGCGGCCCTGCGCGCCGGTTTCGTCGGCCTGCCGGACGTGGCCGCCGTGGCCCCGGCGGTCTACAGCCCGGACGGCCGCGTCGCGGTCATCAACGTCTTCCCGAAGACCGCGCCGCAGGCCGCGGCGACCACGACGCTGCTCAACCGCCTGCGCGACGAGGTGATCCCGCCACTCGAGCGCAGCACGAAGGCCTCGGCGTACGTCGGCGGGACGACGGCGCTGTTCGCCGACTTCAGCAGCCTGCTCTCGAGCAAACTGCCGCTGTTCATCGGCGCGGTCGTTCTGATCTCGGCGCTGCTTCTGCTCGCGGTGTTCCGCTCGGTGTTCGTCGCGGTCAAGGCGATCGCGATGAATCTGCTCAGCGTGGCCGCGGCCTTCGGCGTCGTCGTCGCCGTCTTCCAGTGGGGCTGGCTCGGGGGGTTGATCGGGATCTCCACGACGGCGCCGATCGCGGCGTTCCTGCCGGTGATGGTGTTCGCCATCGTCTTCGGCCTGTCGATGGACTACGAGGTGTTCCTGATGTCGCGGATGCACGAGGAGTGGGAGCGCACCGGCGACGCCGCCCACGCAATGCGCCACGGGCTCGCGGCGACCGGCCGCGTGATCACCGCGGCCGCCGCGATCATGGTCTGCGTGTTCGGCTCGTTCATCCTCGGCGACAGCCTCACGATCAAGCTGTTCGGCGTCGGTCTCGCCTCGGCCGTGTTCCTCGACGCGTTCCTGATCCGCATGGTGTTGGTCCCGGCGCTGATGGCGCTGATGGGCCCGCGCGCATGGTGGCTGCCGCGAGGTCTCGACCGCACGCTGCCGCGGTTGAACGTCGATCCCGCGCTGCACGAGCCGGCGCCCGAGCCGGCGTAGGTCACACGGGCCAGGGGGCGCCGGCGCCCGGTGCGGGCGCCGAGCCCTGCGCGCGGCCGGCCGGACTGCGCTTCGAGACGGTCCGCTAGCAGCGGGCGTACATCGTGAAGTCGGGATTCGCGGCGAGCACCGTGAACTCGCGCCGCGTGAAGGAGGCGAGCGGGTGCGTGATGTCCTGGAAGAAGTCGCCCGCCACGCCGCGCGTCGCCTCGATCACGACGCCGCGCGCGGGCACGCCCGCGTCCACGACGCTGAGCGTGGTCGGGTCGCGGTGCAGGTCGAAGGCGAGGATCGGGACGATCCGCCAGTCGGCGCTCAGCGGCGAGCAGCGCGCGAGCACCGCGCGCACCGGCGCGGGCGAAACCAGCTCGGCCAGGGCGGCCTCCGCCGACGTCTGGTGCGAGAGCGTGACGCGGTCGCGGTCGATGTCGCGAAGGTTGGCCGGCACCTCGGCGAGCGCAGCGATCCCGATCGCCAGCGCTCCGATCGCCCAGATCCATCTGATCCGCCCGGCCTGCAGGCGCCAGCCGAGGAGAAAATAGGCGAAAAAGATCGCGGCGAAGCACAGCAGCGGGAGGGCGTAGCGCTGATCGAGTGGAAGCGTGGCCGCGCCGAGCGCGATGAAGCTGGCGGCACTGAGCACCGTCGCGCCGGCAAGCACCCCCGGGAGCCGTCGCGTGCGCAGGTTGATCGCCACTCCGCACGCGGCCCCGACAAGCACCGGCCAGCCCAGGTTGTGGGTGAACACCTCAAGCAGCACTCGCGGCGCGTTGAGAAGACCGGTCGGGCGGGCGGTCGCGACGGTGGCGCGCTGGGTGTACGTCAGCGAGTAGAGCGGATCGCCGGTCAGGATCAGATCGCCGGCCGTCCACAGCAGTGGCCCGAGGGCGGCCAGGGCCGCGAGGCGGATCCGCTCGCCGGCACCGGCGCGGGGCGCCAGATAGCACCAGTAGGCGAAGGACAGAACCCACGCCTCGGGGCGAAACAGCCCGGCGATCGCGAGCGCAACGAGCGGCGCGGTGCCCCGGCGCGGCCTCCCCGCCTCCAGCGCCAGCGCGCTGACGGCTGCGGCGGCGCTTGGAAGGTCGGATACCGTCGCCTGGCCGATGATCGTGACGACGACGGGTGCGCTGGCGGCCAGCGTGAGGCCGGCGATCGGACCGAGGGCCGGCAGCTTTCGCGCCCGCCCAAGCGCGACGAAGGCCACGCACAGCGAGCCGGCGCTGAGATACACGATCGCGCGCATCGCCGAAAGCGCGGACGCCCCGAACAGCGCCGCGACGGCACCCGCCAGGATTGACGCCGGATGCGGGGTGGACGCGCCGAACACGTGCACGTTGGGCAACGTCCCGGCCAGCAGCTCCCGGCCCCAGAGCAGCGAGAAGGAAACGTCATAGAGGTTGAGCGGCGTGCGGGGAAGCCCGAGCGAGAGCGCGAAGGCCACGGCGACGGCGCCCACCAGCGCGTAGATCGCAGGCGCGAGGCGGCCGGCGTCTCCTCTTAGGAGACTCATAGAAAAGGGATTCCTCATAAAGTGGATCAGAAATGTATAGAATGCTCCGCGGGATGCGAATCGACGTGCACCAACATCTCTGGACCGAGCCGTTCGTCGACGCGCTGGAGCGCCGTTCGCGCCTTCCGTTCGCGCGCGGCGACGACGGCCTGTGCACGATCCACCTCTCGGGCGAGATCCCCACGGTGGTCGACCTCGAGAGCGAGCGCCCGCAGCGACGCGCCGCGCTGCTGCAGCGCGACGGCGTCGACTGTGCGCTGATCGCGCTCTCCAGTCCGCTCGGCATCGAGGCGCTGCCGCGTGAGGAGGCGCGCATCCTGATCGACGCCCATCTCGACGGCGTCGGTGCGCTTGGCGAGCCCTTCGCCGCGTGGGGGCCGCTCGCGCTCGACGGGCTGTGCTCCGAGGATGTCGACACCGTGCTCGAACGCGGGTGCGTCGGGGTGTCGCTGCCGGCCAGCGCGCTCGGACCCCGGATCGACCTGCTGGATCCCGTGTTCGCGCGGCTCGAAGCGCTGGAGGCGCCGCTGTTCATCCATCCCGGTCCCGGCTTGGGTTGGCGGCCCGCCGACTGCTCGCTCGCAGACCCGCTGTGGTGGCCGGCGCTGACAAGCTATGTGGCTCAGATGCAGGCGGCATGGTTCGCGTTCGCCGGGCTCGCACGCCGCACCCATCCGCGGTTGCGCGTGATCTTCTCGATGCTCGCCGGCGGGGCTCCGCTGCTCAGCGAGCGCCTGCAGGCGCGGGGCGGGCCGTCGGTCGACGTCCGCGACGTCCACACCTTCTACGACACCTCGTCGTTCGGTCCGACCGCGATCGAGGCGATGGCGCGCCGGGTCGGCACCCAGCAGCTGCTGTACGGCTCCGACCGGCCGGTCGTCGAGCCGACGCCGAGCGGGCGCGAGGCGCTGCTGCGCGAGAACGCCGGCTGGATCGCGCTGCGCACCCGGTCCGCGGCATGAGCGGACCGGCGGAGCCGCGTGAGGTCCTCGGCGACCTCGAGCTCGTGCGCTTCGTGCGCGAGCTCGCGGACTCGCCGGCGCACTGGCAGGGCCTCGTCAGCCCGCAGAGCGGCGTGCGTGTGTACGAGACGGTCTGGTCCGACGACCACGTCAACGCCTGGGTGATCTGCTGGCCGCGGGGCTCCGACACGGGGTTTCACGACCACGACAACTCGGCCGCGGCGATCGTCGTGCTCGAGGGTTGCGTGATCGAGGAGCGACTTGCGCTCGCCGGTCCGCCGCTCGGACGCCGCTACGGTGCCGGCGCGAGCGTGCATCTGCCTGCGTCGGCCATCCACCGCGTGCGTCACGGCGGCGGCGAGCCGGCGTTGACGATCCACGCCTACTCCCCGCCGCTGCGTCGCCAGGGCGTCTACCGCCTCGCATCCGACGGCGCGCTCGAGCGCGACGCCGCTCCGTACACCGAGGAGTTGCGGGCGCCAATCGGTGGTCTGCACGCCGCGGCACAGGCCGGCTGAGGCTGCGGCCTTCTCAGTGGCTCCCGGCCCCGGCGGGCCGGCGTCAGCGCGTCGAGTAGATCAACAGCGAGCCGCTCAGCAGGTGGTCGTTGTCGTCGCCGGTCGGCTCGATCACGTGGCCGTCGACGACGATCGGGCTGTTCCAGTGCCCTGAGGGGGCGGGCAGCGTCGCGACGACGTGTCCGGTGGTCGGCTCATAGACGACGATCCCGCCGCCGCCCGGGTCATAGACGTAGAGCAGCCCTCCGGCGAGGACCGGGCTCGTTCCGGCCGTCGAGTTCTGCCACAGCGGCTGAAGTCCGCGCGGCGACACGCGGTAAGCGCTGGTGCCGCCGCCGTCGGCCACGTATAGGAAGTTGTGCCAGACGGCCGGCGCCGTGAACACCTGCTGGCCGCCCGGGCTGGGCAGCGTCTGCAGCTGGCCGCCGGTCCGCGGCCGCGTTCCCGGCGGGTGCCCGTCGAGCGCCGAGAGGTTGAGCACGCGCTGAAGCCCGTCCTTGCCGGCGATCCAGGCCAGGTTGCCGGGCAGCAGTGCGGGGGAGCCCGAGCCGAGATCCAAATCGTTGCTGTTCAGCATCGCCTGGTCGGTGGGCGTGTAGACCTGGCGGAGCTTCAGGTCCGGCAGCGTCAGCTCGATCACGCTGTCGCCGAAGTCGGTCGTGCCGTTGTAGGGAGCGTTGCCGGTAGCGATCAGCACGCGCGTCGCTCCCGGCTCTACGACCGGGCCGCTGCGCGAGAGGATCGCCGAGTCGCTCGCCGAGCAGCTCGGCGGGTTGATGATCGTGGTGCGGTTCGCGCAGAGCGTGTTGAAGACGTGCTCGATGCGCCCGGAGGCCAGCGAGATCGCCACGATGTGGCCGACGTAGGGCGGCGTGTCGCCGTCGTAGCCGCCGGTGCTGGCCAGCAGGTCGCCGTCGGCGATGTTGAGCGAGGCGGTCAGCTTCTCCCGCTGCGGCAGCGGCGTGATCCGCACCGGCCAGCCTGGCTGTTCGGTGCCGCCGGCCAGCGAGAGCTTGTGGACGAGGCCGTTGGGGGAGGTGGCGTAGACGAAGCGGTGGGCGGCGTCGACGATCGGGCTGGCGGTCGTGATCTGCGCGCTGCCCTGCCAGGAGGAGATCCCCCGAGGGACGAAGCGCCAGAGAACGGCGCCACTGCCGGCGTCGATCGCGAGCGTGGTGCCGTAGTCGGTTGTGACCACCGCAACGTCGTGAGGCGACCCATCGACGTCGGCGCCGTGCACGTAGATCGCCGAGTTGTCAGCCGTCGCCGGCAGCGCGACCGTGCGCAGGCGCAGGTGGCCGACGTTGGCGGCGGTTATGCCGGTCGTCTCGTCGGTTGCGTTCGAGCGCTGCGGGTTCAGGCCGAACTCCGGCCAGTTGGTCAACTGCGGCGTGGGCGTGGCGACCGTGGGTCGGCCGGAGGCGAGCGCGTAGCCGCACAGCGCGAGTGCCGTGAGTAGGCAGCCCAGCGCGACGGTCAGGGGGACGCGGCGCGGCACACTACAAGCCTAGAGCTCAGCGCAGGCCGGTGGGGGGGATCGTCAGCGAAATAGTACTTCCGCTTACCGTGCCGACGATCGGGACCAGGACCTGGGCGCTGGCCCCGGCGGCGAGCGTGGGGACGATGCCGCGACCGGCTCCGACGACGCGCCCGCCTGCCAATGCGACGGCATAGACCGGCAGCTGGCTCTGGGCGATCGTCGAGCGATTCTCGACCGTGACAGTCACGTGGGGGCCGGGAAAGCTGTCGCTTCCGCTGACGCCCTTCGTCGCGATCGCGGGCACGGTCGCCGGCGCGCTCTGCGTCGACGCGCCGATCGCCGCGCTGACGGTCTTGGGCACCCCGCCGGAGGCGAGCAGGTCGTTGTCGACCCACCAGGCCGTGGCGTGAGCAGGCAGTAGCGCGAGCTGCTGGAGTGAGGGCTCGATGCCCTGCGTGTCGTTGCGGTAGACGGAGCGACCGGCGGAATCGAGGACGTCGACCAGGACGGGAAAGTCGGTCTGCGTATGCGCGCTCGTGTTGGTGAGCTCGACCGCGACCGCCGTCTCGCCGCCGCCGGACAGCAGCGCCGTGCGCAGAACGCGGACGTCCCGGTTGAGCGCTCCGAGCTTCGTCGTGCCTACGATCGCGCTCTGGTGTCCGAGCTTGCGGCCGATCTTGGCGCTCAGCTCCTGCGTCGTCTCGCAGCCGGCGGCGCCGATCGCGATCGTCGTGGCTGCCGCGAGCGCCGCGGCCGCGCGCATCATCCGAAGGCGCCGGCGACGTACTCGCGCGTGCGCTCTTCGCGCGGCTCTTCGAAGACCTGACGGGCGTCGCCGAGCTCGACCAGATCGCCGATGTACATGAACGCCACGCGGTCGGCGATACGCCGTGCCTGCTGCAGGTTGTGCGTGACGATCACGATCGCCAGGTCGTTGCGGAGCTGGAGGATCAGATCCTCGATCACCGAGGTCGAGCGCGGGTCAAGCGCCGAGCAGGGCTCGTCCATCAGCAGGATCTCCGGGTTGTTGGCGATCGCCCGCGCGATGCACAGGCGCTGCTGCTGGCCGCCGGAGAGACGCAGCGCCGGGCGGTCGAGGTTGTTCGCCACCTCGTCGTAGAGTCCCGCGCGCTGCAGCGCCTGCTTGACCAGTGGCTCGAGCTCGCGCCGCCGCGGGCGCCGGCGGGACTGCTCGCGCAGCGCGAAGGCGACGTTGTCGAAGATGGACATCGGGAACGGGTTGGGCTGCTGGAAGACCATCGAGACCCGCGTGCGCAGCTTGGTGTCCTCGAGGTCGTGGATGTCCTCGCCGTCGAGTGTGATGGTGCCGCTGTGGCTGGCGTTCGGCGTCAGCTCGGTGAGCCGGTTGAGGGTCCGCAGCAGCGTCGTCTTGCCGCAGCCCGACGGTCCGATCAGCGCGAGCACCTCGCCCTTGTGGATCGAGAGCGACGCCTTCTTGACCGCGGGGACCCCGTCGTAGAAGACGCTGATGTCGTGCAGCCGCATGCGCTCGGGGGCGGCGAGCGCGTCGACCGCGCGTGGGGGGGCGGATGTCATGGGGTCAAGAGCCGGCGGATCAAATACCAGCTGATTGATCGACATTGTGTCATTCTCGCGCACTTCTGCCGTGGGCGCAAGGGCGCAGGGCGAGCGGAACTCGACGTCCCGGGCGCTCATCGAGCCATCCGTCCGGCGTGCAGCGACGCGCCGCCGCCGATCCGGGAGATGCGCCCGACGGCCCAGTTCAGGCCGAGCACAATCAGCAGCAGCACGAAGGCCGCGGCATATGCCTTCTGCGGAGCGTTGCCCTCGCCGGCCGGCGAGTTGAAGAAGATGTAGCTGGTCAGCGTCGATCCCGTGCCGCGCAGGAATCCGAGCAGCGGGACGCTGTTCTGCGGGCTGTTCTGCAGCGTTGCGCCGAGCAGCAGAACGACGATCGCGGTGCTGCCGACGATCCGGCCCAGGCCGAGCGTGGCGCCGGTCGCGATATCGGGGCGCAGGCTCGGCAGCAGCACCCGGCGGATCGTCGAGGCCCGTGTCTTGCCGAGAGCGTAGGACGCTTCGCGCTGCTGGCGCGGGATCGCGCGCAGGCCGTTGCGGGTCGCGGAGTAGGTCAGCGGCAGCGCGAGCAGCGACATCATGATCCCGGCTGCCAGGAAGGAGCGTCCGTACACGCCACCGCCGCTGGCGCGGAAGGAGAACGGCGCCAGGATGCCCAGCTGGAAGAACGCGAGCCCGAAGATCGCGATCACGATGTCGGGCGTCCCGGCGATCATCTCGATGCTCGTCTCGACGGCCGCGGCGAGCCATCGCGGGCGCCCGTACTCGACGACCCACACGGCGGTGAGCACGGCGAGCGGCGTTGCGATCAGCGTCCCGAGCGCCGCCATCGTGATCGTCCCGATCAGCGGGTCGAGAAAGCCTCCCGACCCCGCCTGGTTGACCGACGCGCTCGGACTGGTCACGAGCAGCGTGGGATCCAGATACTGCAGGCCCTCGACGGCGAGGAAGACGACGATCGCGCCGGCCACCAGGCACAGGCCAAGGCCGGCGGCCCACGCGCAGGCGAAGATCAGCTGGTCCGAGCGCCGCCAGCTTCGCACCGACGAACGCCTGCCTCCGCTCCGCGGCGGCGCGACCAAGACCTGCACCGACTGGGTTTCGCCGCCAGCCATCAGTTGCTCAGCTCGTACTTGCGCAGTGGGCGGCGTACGAGCCGCGAGGCGATCGAGAGCATGAAGCCGGAGAACATCAGCAGCAGCGCGAAGGCGTAGATGCTGGAACGCAGCGCCGGCTCGCTGATGTTCTCGGACTGGTCGATGATCTCCGACGCCAGCGTGCGCAGCGGCTCGAACAGGAAGATCAGGCCATCCTGCGGCTTGGGTGTGAACGCGTTGCCGCCGGAGACCATGTCGATCACGATCGCCTCGCCGATCGCGCGTGCGGTGGCCAGCGCGGCGGCGGCGACGATCGCCGGCCGGATCGCTCGCAGCGACACGGCGATCGTGGCCCGCAGCGGGTTGAGGCCGAGTGCGACGGCTCCCTCATGCCAGGAGCGGGGCACCGAGCCGAGCGCATCGGTGATCAGCGCGGTCATGATCGGCGTGACCATGACGGTGAGGATCACGACTGACACCATCAGCCCGGCGCCGGTGAGCTGGATCACGTTCGCAACCGAGGCCTTCTCGCCGGCCGTGATCAGGTGGTTGCCGACGAACGGCACCAGCACCAGGATCCCGACCAGTCCGTAGACCACAGAGGGAATCGACGCGAGCAGCCGTATCACCGGCGTCATCACCTGTTGTACGCGGCGCGGAGCGAAGTCGACGATGAAGATCGCCGTCAGCAGCGAGATCGCCAGACCGAAGATCACGGCGAATCCAGCTGTCAGCAACGTCCCGTAGATCAGCGGCCACGCACGCAGGAAGTACGCCGAGGCCGGTGGGGTGGCGCTCGTGTTGACCATCGCGTTCACCTGCGAGTCGAGGCTTCCGCCCGACCCGAGCCACGAGAGGCCCTCGTGCGAGAAGGTCGGCCACGCGCGCTCCGCCACGAAGACGACCATCAGGACAATCGCGATCGCCGTCAGACACGCAACCGCGCCGAGCAGGCGCTCGGCGCGGTTGTCACTCCACGGTCGTCGAAACCGTTCGAGCACGGCGCGCGGCTAGCCCTGGACGGCCGGCTCGACCTTGCCCAGCGGGATCCAGTTGGTCTCGATGATCTTCTTTGCGGCGGCGCTGGTCTGGATCCAGTAGATAAAGTCCTCCACCGCGCCGTGGGCCGGGCCCTTGGTCACCTCGTAGAAGTCCGACACGCCGGGGTAGGTCCCCGCCACGACGTTGGCGGTCGAGCAGGCGGTGCCGTTGTAGCCGACGGCGTTGATGCCCTTGGCCAGGGCGAAGTAGTCGGAGTTGAACCCGATCCCGTTGGGATCATGCTCGACCGCACTCTGCATCAGTCCTTCGCTCGCCTGCTGGCTGGCGACCGAGGACACCTTGCTGCCGCCGAGCAGTGTGTTCTGGAAGGTGGTCAACACGCCGGCTACCGACGTGCGGCTGTAGACGTCGATCGTTCCGGTAGCCGTCGAGCCAGAGACCTGACTCCAGTTTCGAACCTTGCCGGTGAAGATCTGCGCAACCTGTGCGGCGGTGAGGTTTGAGATCGGGTTCGCCGGGTTGGTGACGACGCAGACGAAGTACTTGGCGATCGGATAGAAGAGGAGACCCGTCGGGTCGGTGGTCGCCGGCGGCCGGGAGGAGTCGCCGATGCTGACGCGACCGGCAGCGGCGTCGGAGATGCCGACGCTGGCGCCGCCCTGCGAGACCTTGAACTTCACCGTACCGCCACGAACCTTCGTGTACTTGTTGGTGAGCAGCTCGATCAGCGGAAAGGACGCCGTTGCGCCCGAGATCGAGATCGTGGTCGCCGCGTAGGCGAGTGCCGGCACGACCGCGAGGGCGGTGGTCACTGCGATTGCGACGATGAGGCGACGGCGGGGTCTGCGCATCTGTGGTGGGGCTCCGTTTCGATCGTTGACTGGCTGTGGGGCGGAAGCCTAGCAGGATCTTCACTATGACGATCCAGTTTAGGTTGTTTACGCTAGGCTGCACGCATCGCGGGCCGCGTCAGCGGATCCGCCCTCGCCAACGATCGACACACCAACAGGAGGACAAGTTGCTCAGATTGCTTCCCGCCCGTCGCCGGCTGATGGCCGTGCTCGGGGTTCTCGCCGTCGCGATCGCGGTGCCCGCGCTCGGGGCCTCGCTCGGCCAGGCCCGCAGCGCGCACGCCGCGCAGAGTGCGCACGCCGCGCAGAGCGCGACCGGCGCGACCGGCTCAACCGTCGCGACCGACGACCCCAACGACTACACCTGTGACGGCCACATCCAGAAGGGCGTCGCGGAGTCGGGCGTCACCGGGACACAGGTCGAGTACCAGTTCTCCTGCGACGGCCCGATCACGGGCTACCAGCTCGAGACCGAGCCCCACCAGATCCAGTACTTCGATCAGGCGCCGCTCGTGGCGCTGGCCGGCGTGCCGTCGAACACCGACAACTTCTCATGCAGCGCCTTCGTCCCGGGCGTCCAGATCAACTGCACGGGCCAGACCTCGGCGGCGTTCGAGGTGATCACCGGGCAGTTCGTGATCGCAGGCAAGAGCATCTGCGCCGAGCCCCGCGTGGACCCGATCCTGACAGTCACCGACGCGGTCGCGACGGCGACGCTCGGGGGGACCAAGACCGCGCCCACGGCGAGCGCGACGGTCGCGCAGTACATCTCCGGGCCCTACGACCTCGGTCGGCCGTGGGGTTGCAAGGGCGACAGCTACGGCGCCGACACGCGTCTGGGTAACTACCCGCCGAAGATCGTGCTGACCGGCCCGCCACCGAGCAAGAAGAAGAAGTAGCAGCGAACGGCTCGCGCGCGTTCCCCCTC
>Ga0302325_10017821_pt1 | contig 14988 bp, 6 predicted proteins | sample Palsa_T0_2_FD_201948 | JGI IMG/M metagenome (GOLD analysis project Ga0302325, IMG submission 201948) | Peat permafrost microbial communities from Stordalen Mire near Abisko, Sweden - Palsa_T0_2 | ecosystem: Environmental > Terrestrial > Soil > Palsa > Peat permafrost | place: Sweden: Abisko... | reverse complement strand
CGCTGGGCACGCACCTGATGCTCGCAACGTCCAAAGGGCCGGTGGATGCACATATCGGCGATTTTGTTTTCAAGGGTTCTCATCCGTTGTCCGTGGCCGCAGGCCAGTCGGTGAAAGTGACTGGTGCAATGACCACCATCAAGAACAAGGAAATCTTCCTGGTCCGTACTATTGATACGGGCGGTCACTTGACGACCGTTCGGACCGCACACGGCTTCCTGATCGTTCCGGGCGCCAAGGGCCGCTTGGCTTTGGCCGCCGAAAAGGGAGGTCAGCGATGAATCGCAAAGCACTCTTGATTGCACTTGCATTCACGGTAGCAACCTTCCTGTCTGCCTGCGGTGGCGGAGGTGGGCACAAGACGCCAACTACACCAACTATCGCGATCACTACCGCGCCTCCGTCCTCGCTGGAAATTAACGGCACCGCATCGATCGCGGCGACGGTAAGCAACGACAGCACGAACGCGGGCGTCGACTGGACGTGCTCGACATCTCCTTGCGGCACCTTCAATCCAACTCACACGGCTAGCGGCGGCACGACGGTCTATACCGCGCCTTCGGCTGCGGGAGCGGTCACGATCACGGCTGATGCAACCGCGATGTCTTCAGTCACAGCGACCGCAAGCGTGACGGTGAACCCGATTGCGTCCGCATCAAGCTTGACGGGAACCTATACGTACTACGCCAACGGTTTTGATCTCAACGGCGCTCCGATCAGCGTGGTAGGCAGCGTTATTCTCGACGGCACGGGCGATATCACCGGCGGCGAACAAGACTATTTCGATCTGACTACTCCGACGATTATCACCGCAGACCCGATCACAGCGGCGACTGGCGCATACACCGTCGGCGATGACGGGCGTGGAAGCATTACCATCACTCCCACAACCGCTCCTGCTTCAACCCTGAGTTTCACCGTCGTCAACAATAACCACGCGCTGATCATCGAATTCGACGGCAACGCCACTTCGTCTGGCGCCCTCGATCTTCAGACTGCCCCGACTTCAGTGCCGCTCACGGGAAATGCATTCGCGTTGTATGACCCTGCGGATGGTTTCGTGTTTGGCGGCGTTGTCACTTCAGACGGTACCTCGACTTTCACGACCGGCACAGGCGACGATGATTTCGACGGAACTCCGTCCTACCAGTTCACGGTCACCGGCGGTTTCACAGCGCCTGACGCGTCCGGACGCGGAACTATAACTCTTGTCGACCCGAACTACGGCTCGCTCGCGTTCGATTACTTTGTTGTAGGTCCTGAAGCATTCCGGCTTATCGAGACGGATGGGAATAGTGGGAACTTCTTCCTCACCGGCTCGATGTTCGGACAGGGCACGACTTCCGGAGCTTTCTCCGCGGCGTCGCTCACTGGGAGCTACGTCTTCGGTCAGCAGGGTCAAGTGGATATCGGCCTCGGGTACTATGGCGCGGCTGGACAATTCACCACTGACGCAACCTCCACATTCACGGCGGGAGTCACGGACATCAACGAGGGTGACGGTATGCCCGTTCTGGCCGGCGCTTTGACGGGGGACACCTACACAGTGAGCCCGACGGGCTACGGCTCGGTCCAACTGTTGGGTAGCACCACCGACACACTCGCCAATTTCGGCGTGTATCTTGTTGACCCGACGTTGAACGTGGTGGATCCAAACAATACGGCTGGTGTCGCCGGTGCAGTGATGCTCGACCTGGATGTGGACAACCTGGGTCAGGGTTTCGTTGTGCCCCAAGCTGCCAGCCCAACATTCGCCGGGAACTACGCGATCATCAAGGACGCGCAGTATTCGACGGACGGCCTGACCGTCCAAGCCTTCGACCTCGTCGGCCAAGTTGTTTCCGACGGAGTATCGATGGTGACGGGAACCGTGGACCAGAATGACATTTTCAACACCGGCTTGAATCCGAGTGTAACTTTCTCTTCGACGTACACATTGGATACCACGAATCCGGGACGTTCAACCTCAACAGTGGTCATCAACGGCGGGACGGCAGACAACGTCTCGAGCTATACGGCAAGCAGTTCGCTCGTGGTGGATGTCAATATGGACTCGACGGCCGTGGCCTTTGGTATCGTGGGCCTCGGAACGCTTCAACAACAACAGTAAGTCTAACCATCGGGCAGCTGCGCGGCCTTGCAATTGGCCGCGCAGCCGCCTGATTTTTTTCTGCGCACGAACTCGCCGCAGGCGCTGCCAATTCCATTCGTCTGATTATTCCAAAGTGTGAAGCGTGGAAACTTTTCGGCAGTAAGAATTCGATCGGGCGGCGCAAATTGAATTTATCCGTGTCTGCAATCCACATTAAATCCGCTGCTAATTTATTTTGCGGCTGGCTTCTCGCCGGCCGCCCAAATCCATCGGCCAAAGGGCAAGCGCAGAGGCGTCCAAATTTCTCCTAGCGCGCGCAAGACGAAGTCGCGCGAATCGGAAATTGGCGGCGCGCTGCCGCCGCGGCGCCGGTAATTCCGCAGCGATTCCAGGTCATCGTCGATCACGCGGCATTCGAGAACGCGGAAATCGGTCCGCTCGAGCGCCGATCTAATTTCCGCGCGCGTGAATTCGCGATGATGGCCGGGATACGTCTCCGCGTCCGCGGTGGTGTTGAAGAAGTAATCGAATTCATCGTTCACGCTCCCGCCAAAAAAAATCTTGATGCGATTGTAAATGGAAGCGTGATTGGGAGTGGCGAGCATCACGCGGCCTCCGGGAACGAGCACGCGATGAATTTCGGCAAGGACGCGCTTGGGCGAAAACGCATGATGCTCGATGACGTCGGTATAGGCGACGAAGTCGAACGAATCATCCGCGAACGGCAGCGGTTGGCGGGCGAGATCGCATTCGCGATAATCCACGCCGCGATCGGCGACGGCTTCGCGAAATGCATTTGCGTATGAGCCGTAGTCCACGGCCGCAGCGCGGCAACCGAGATGGCTCGCGTAAATTGCGAGGGCGCCGAATTGCGCGCCCACGTCGAGCAATCGCGGTGTTCGCTTTTCGGGTGCGTGGGCCCGGACGTAGCGCAGGATTCGAATCTTCCGCCCGCCGTAGCGCAGGCTCTGGCGAATCCAATCCGCGTAATTCGGAGGGATGCGCGCGTCGCCGGCGATGGATTCGAGGACGGATTCGAGACCGTCGAGCGTGGGAGGCGACAGGGGCATCGCGTGGCTCGCGGAATTGTACACGATTGGCGACTGCGCTGCGGGCAAGCGATTGGGCATAAAAACGCGTTCGGGGAGCCCTCTGTTTTGTGTCGCGATATGATGACGCCGATCCTTTGTTTTCCAAGAGTTAGCGAGAAATTATCGTGCGCGGTGTGTCGAGATATTTTTAGTTGCGGACATGCCTTGCACCGAATTTGCCACTCGCGACTGCGTTTCTCAGTCATAGCTCCGCGACCAACGTAATCGAATGCAACGGAGAGCGCAACCGACGGCGTTGTAAGGGTTTTAGTACGTTATGCGGAAATACGGAGTGGGATGTGGCTCGCGGTGGCCTGGAATCTGAAGACGCCCGGCTGAACAGGTTGCGGAAAAAAGCACAAACGCCGCCATCCCGAGCGAAGCGACGGATCCCTCTTGCTTTAAAATGCCCGCGAGAAGAGGGATTCCTCGTCGCTGCGCTCCTCGGAATGACCCCGATCTTGACTTTTTCCGCAGCCTCTGAAGGCGGACAGCTACAAGTGCTGGGACGGCGCTCGTGCTGAATGATCAATGTCCGAAAATGGGGGTAGGTCCGAACCTGATTCGTTGCCCGGAAGTGCTTGAAGTGCTTCGCTGCCCGAACGTGTTTCGCCGGCTAGAGAGTGTGTGTGAGAGCTACAAATTTCTTGCCTCAGCGGCTAAAGCCGGACTGATTTGCAACGGTTTATCGGCACGACTGAGGTCGTGCCCTGACGAAAATCGACGTTGCCACACAGACTCTAGAGGCCGCTCTGTGCCGCTTGCACGGCGCAGCCACCTTTGGTAAACGTCCCCGAGGTTGTGCATGACCCGGCGGTACCGAGCGTCCCGCAATAGATCTGCGAAGTTCCCGTCAGGGAGGATGTGTTGTCGATAATGACCCCGCTAGGGCCGCCGGCCAACACCATGCCGGCTGAGGGACTCGTGCCCGCGCTTATTGTGCTGGTTGCGGTCCAGGATAAAACGCAAGCATTACCATTCGCGCATCCGCTGGGAGCCGTTGTAAAATCGCTGCTCGCCGCCACTCCTGTGAAAATACGGTCGGTGGTCCCGTTAAGGATTTCGACTACGGGAGCACCCGCGGCAGCCGCACTCGTCATGGTGACTATGGACGTTGAGCACTGGAGCGCCGAGCCGCCGGTGGGAAGCCCCGTGCCACTTTGACAAGCGGCTCCGTTGAAACCGCTGGTTGTAACGGGAGTTTCCATCAGCTTGGGTAAATTGGCTCCAGTCGCGCCGGTCGCGTAAATGTTCCCTGTTCCCGAAGTCTCGTAATTGTTGTCAAAGGCGCCGATGTAGAGGGTGTTTGTGGTGCCCACTCCGAAGACAGATTCCGTAAACTTGCTGGTTCCAGAAAATCCGGCAGGAAGTTGTATGACACCGTTGCAAATCGTCTTATCGCCGCTACCGCTAGCGGCGCAAGGGCTCGTGGAAGAATTTGTCGAGTTATAATCCTGAGGCACAAAGGCATAAATCTGTCCGGCACTGAGGTCGACCAAGGGGCTGTCGACTATACCAGGGCTGTTCGCCACCTGGACCGATGGGGTTACGATGCCTGAGGAGCTCACGGAATAAAGAAAGCCGGAGGCGTCGCCAGCATAAACATCGCCAGTCGTTTCGTCATAGACCGGGCTGGAAAGCGCTGTGCCGCTGGCCGTCTGGGCCCAAGGACCGCCCGACGTTTCGACCTCGGTGAGCGTTCCGTTTAGAACAGGCGTGAATTTGTGCAATCCGCCGGTGGTATCGCCAACATAGAGGGTGTCGTGGGAGTAGTCGTAGTAAGGCGACGAGAAATTATCGCTGCGGGACGATCCGCTAAAGCTCAGAGTGGTCATGCAGGGCGCCATGCAGCCAGAGTAGTTCGACGGAGTGACCGCGGTGAGCGTGTCAGGGCCTCCGGCATCCGCCGAGATATTCACGGGTTCGCCGGTTAGTGCTGCCGTGGTCTGCGTGGCTAGTGTGCCGCCAGTGGCGCTGCCAACGGCCGCGATAGTGTCTCCGGCTGGTATTCCAGTCCCAGAAATCTGTGCCCCCACGTCCATACTAGTGAGAGGGGTGGTGGCCGAAACGGTAAAGGCTGTGCTGTGGATGGTTGCGGTTGCGGTCACGCTTCGACCCGCGGGCAGGGCCGCCCATTTCAGGAGAACCACTTGCGGATTGCCGCTTGGTGATGGGGACTGGACGAAAATCACTTGCGACCCCGTCAGGGAAAGGACGACGGAGGTCTTGACCGTCCCGCCTGTGTTGAACGCCCAATAGACAGTGGGTATCGGTCCATCGCTGGCGCAAGTGGTGGCGTAGAGATTGTCGTAAGCGACGATGCTGGCTTGTGTCGATGACCCAACCACGCTGGTGTTGTAGACAACGAAATCAGGCGAACTGGTGCCCGCGCAGTTCGGAGTTGCGTTCGGAAAGAAGGAAAACTTCGCCGGGTAGTTCCCGGCCCCGACCGTAGCACTGGGGCCCAGAACCATGCTCCAATCTTTGGCTATCTTTGGCCTGGACCATCCTTTGATTCTCCCCCACTCGGGGGCAGCCGCCTCGGCGGCGGTGATTTCTTCAGCTCGAGCTGCCTGTCTGGCTCGAGCCTCTTCCTCAATTCTGGTCACATCTTCGGCAGCGGGTCCCTGGGCCGGGAGCCGGCGCTTCAACTGCTGAATGATATAGCGAGGATCGTTGACGATCTTGCTCCACTCGGAATAGGTGCCATTTTTGAGAGCGTCGGCCTCGGTTCCAGGATCGGAGAACACAGCGTGGTGATGAGTCCAATCTTCAGGCACGCCAGTGATCTTTGCGTTCCCCACGGTGATCGACTCCTGCGCGTCCTGCCCGGAAGTCGAAACCGCGTAACCGATCGACAGCACGCAAAAAACGGCGGCAGAGAGCGAGAGCTTGTAAAACGAACGCATCCAAGCACTCATGGTCTGAGCTTTCATGGCCTGCTCCTTAATTATGTCCTCTGACGAGAGGAATTCTCTTTCCGCCCTACCCACGTAATCTGATGTCGCGTCGTGCGAGCCCGTTGGCTAGCTCGAAGCTGTCCTATAATGTACACGCCTTGAGGAATTCCAGCGCACCAATATTCCTTAGCTGGGTCGAAACGATACAAGTCCGGAACGCGCGTTCGTCCGGCACGCCGCAGCGATAGGATCGTCATTGCGCACAACTGCCGCACGAAAGCCCTTCGAAGCTCCCTTCGAAAACTCAGGGCAGGCAGGGCAGGTCGGTGTGGCGCTACAGGAGGCGGTGCAACTGCTACGTTGCCGGCATCCGATTGATTGCCACGAAACTGCCCCAAAATGGGGCATTGTGAAGACACGAAATAGAGATTGCGGAAGTACGGATAGCTTTAGTAATATCCCGGCGGCCCCGGCTAACGAACGGTGACGAAAGATTGTTGCCAAGTCCGTTTCTTCGCGCCCTAAAGGTTTTCGCGAAAAACAGCGCCCCCGCGTTTTTCGATTTCATTGAACAAGCACTATTTCGATTGCCGCACTTTGCGTGCCCGGCGGCAACGCGTTTTTGAGTTCATACTTCGTCGGAGATTCGCGCAACTCGCGCTTGGGAGCGATGAAAATGAATGGAACAATCTCACGATTTAGTCGTGTTGGTGCAGGTCTGCTGGCGGTACTGAGCTTGGCATTCGTCATGTCGGGCCAAGGAGTCCGCGCGCAAGGCGCGGATGGGCGGAGCGCGGCTCCGCATATCTCCGGCTTCCCTCACGATTGGAGCCAGCGGCATGTTGTCTTCTCGAATCCAGGCACCGAAGAACAAGCGATTCAAGACGGGCGATACACCGACTGGCTGAAGATCGTCAACGATCCGCGTTATAAAATTCAGCAGATGCTTCGAGATCCTGAGGCGAGGCGAGCGGCGGGGATTGGTTCCGCGCCGGGAGCCGTTTCCGCCGGTGAGCCAGACCTTGAAGTTTCGCAGAGCCTCGGATTCGACCCAGCTGCCAAGAAGAAACCACAGCCGGGGCTGAGCAAAGATTGGAGCGAGTCTTTGGGTGCGGGTATCGTGCTCCCGAACACCTATCCGGCGAAGTATTCCTTCGTGACCACCTCGTCGAGCTGCGCGACGGACTATGTGACTTACCCAACGGGCACCGCTGGGAGCGGGACCACGCAGGCGACAATCGTTGCCTACTTCAATCTTTATGCCGGCACGGGTGGCTGCACTGGGACGGTGCCTCAAGTCTACTGGAGCTACAACACGGCGTTCCCCCAGGGCAGCTCGACGGGTGACGGCAGCAAGATTACGACCTCACCGACCCTGTCGTTCGATGACAATGGCGCTCAAGTTGTGTTCATTCAGGTCAATTCGACCGGCGTGGCGAGCCTAGTCGTTTTGAAATGGGCGCAGAGCGCGACGACCGTAGCGCTGAGCACGGGCACCAACAACGTGATACCCGCAAACTATCGGACGTGCGTGGCGCCCTGCATGACGAGGATACCCCTCAACGGGTCGCCCAACGTCACCTGGTCGCAGCCGTACTACGATTACGCTTATGACCTGCTATACGTGGGTGACAACGCCGGCAAGCTGCACCAGTTCTCAGGCGTTTTTAATGGTACTCCGCAAGAAACACTGACTGGTTTCCCGGTAACGTTGTCCACTGTTGATCTGGCTGCTCCTGTATACGACCCGATTTCGACGTGCGTCCTAGTGGGAGATACGAACGGAGTGTTGTATTCGGTGAATTCTGGCAACGCAGGGGGGACGGTCTGCACGGGAACGGCAGGGGCTCTTGAGGGTAAGTCAGAGACGTTGGGAAATGGCGGCACGGGCACGGAGGGGATCTTTGACGCGCCGCTGGTGGACGGCAATGCGGGAACGGCATATGCGTTTGTCACCGATAGCGCACATATTTCCGGCTGTGCCGCCGGAACGAACTGCGTTTACCAATACTTGATCAGTAATCTCACTACGACGGGTGTCGCGCCGAACGGGGAAGAATCTCTGGGCACGGGCGCGGCAAGTGATTATCTTTTCTCCGGATTTTTCGACAACGTGTACTTCGAAAGCGGACCTGATGCGGGGCATATTTATGCGGTTGGAAATACAGGCGCGAAAGGCGCAGTCCTCTACCAAATACCGATCAACGGCAGCGGCGTGATGACCACCCCGGTTTCCGAGGGCACAATAAGCTCAACCGCGAGTGGCACGTATTTGGGATGGGGCTCACCGGTCGCCGAATTCTGCAACAATGGGACGAGCGCGTGCGTCTCAAACGGCACGGCTACCACGTCCGGGACCGACTATATTTTCTTAAGCGTCTATCGAGGAACGAACGGGGGCTGTACGACGACTGCCTCGAATGGCTGCATCCTGTCCTACACCGTGAGCTATCCGACGAGCATCGGACCAGAGACAACTACAGTTTGCACTCCTCCCTTCTTAAGCTCCTGTTCCAGCAATACGTTTACCTCAACTCATGGAAATTTCACTGCCGCGGATATCGGACGCCCTGTCACCGATTCCCTGGGGATTTTCCCCGCAGGCACAACCATTACGGGGTACACGTCGGGTACGCCGGACACGATCACGCTGTCAGCCAGTTACTCGAACTCGTACTTCAATTTCACCGAGACCGACAACGTCACGATGCCGGGTGTCTCGGCGGCGGGCACCAATCAGAACCAGGCAACGTACGGCAACCCGGGATGCTATGTGAGCGGCGGCTTTATCGTGGACAATTCAGTGGCGCTATCGGGAGGCGGGGCCTCGCAGATTTATTTCATAACCCTGGATAGCGCGGCCACAAATGTGTGCGGCGCGGCTGGGTCGGGCAAGATGTCTGGCGTCCAGACGTCGCAGGCAGCACCGTAGGAGTCTGAACGCTCTCGAATCGAAAATTCACTAAGGGCCGCGCGAATTGCGCGGCCTTTTTTTTCATCTGCGATCGCGTCCAACGACGTGTATGAAAGGGTGGCGTGTGTGATTTTTCGCCAAGGCTTGCATGGGCCTCACGTCTCGACGCGGTGCGTTGCCGCGCAGGGGACCCGTTCGAAGCTCCCTTCGAGGCTCAGGGCAGGCAGGGCAGGCGTGAGCTACAGGGACGGCACTTGGGTTGCAATATGAATTATCGGCGCTGGGGGAATTTGCGCTGCGTCGCCGTGTAACCTATTGAAAACAGGCGGGCTCGACGGGCGGCGCGGTGAATCCTACTGCCATCCGTGCGAAAAGTAATGCGCAAAAAGGGAGTTATAGAGTAAGCACCCTCTCCCAAATAGGGCATTGAATGCACTCGGATGCGAAGGGTAGAATTCTTGCAGTCCTCCGCAGCTGAAGCCGAAATGAGTAGTGGCGATAGTTGTCGCCAAACTCGATTTCTTCATGTTGGAACGTTGATGTCTCCGCCTTTTCTGAATTCAGTGCAAGGAAATTACGCAGGTCACTGCGCATGGGGCGAACGGCAATTGTAACGCGGCTTGAAATTACGTTGCGTTAAGAGATTCCGCGCAACTGGCGCGCTTGGGAGCTAGGCAAATGAACGGAAGAATCGCACGGTTTAATCGCGTTGGTGTGGGACTGCTCGCGGTGCTTGGTCTGGCCTTGGTGATGTCTGGCCAGGAGAAAAGCCCTGAAAAGCGAGTTGGTCTGGTGACGGATTGGACGAGTCACCATCTTGTATTCTCGACGCCGTCATCTCCCGAAGTGGCCGCAAAGGTTGCGCAGGACCCGCGCTATTGGCAGCAGTGGGCACGGCGAAACATCCATGCAGTCATCCAAGAGCCTGAAGGCGAGGCTGATGTATCCACGCCTGAAGTCGACGAGGCGACAGGTCATGACGGTTTCGGCGTAAGGCCAAGCAGGCAAGTCAAAACGGGAATGAAAAAGGATTGGAGCCTGGAGATGGCGAGCACCGCCGCGATGGGCGACCTCAATTATCCCGCGAAGTTTTCGTTTTCGACGAGTTCGCCGAGCTGCACCGATTTCGTTGTCTTTAACACGGGCGTGGCCGGAAATGCCGGAACAGAATCGACCGGCACGGGCACGTTGTCGAGCACCGGGCCAACGAACGACCAGACGGCGACGATCGCGAACAGTGTGAATGCCGGATCGGAAGAGGTGGAAGCTTCCGCGCAGGTTGCCGCAACGGCCACGGGAACTTTTACAACGACGGGCCCGCTGAGCGGCAGCGTGACGATTAACGATTCGAGTAACGGCGGCACGTCGGCGACGATCACGGCTAGCCCTGGAACCGAAGCGACGGGGACGATTACCGTGTCCAGTGGCTATTGCATCGCGCCAGGGCATGGCGTCACGATCGATGGCGTGAATGTCACAACAAACGCGACGAGTGCGACTCAAACTGTTTCGATCGGATCTAATCCGGCCAACTGGACCTCGGGCACCAACACCGTCACTATCGGCGGGGTGACATACACGTTTGTCACAAATATAACGGCGGTTAATCAGGTCTTGGAGGTTACGAACGGAACGGGTGGGAGCGCCACGACCGAGAATGAGGAGAGGACAGCGGACAATCTGCAGGCGGCGGTCAACGGGGCGGTGGGGCAATGCTACACGGGCACACCGGCTTGCCTCTACACCGGAACCGGCGGCCAGCCCGCGAACACGCTTGCGACCGGCAGCGGTACGTCAGGCGGTTCGACCACGACTACCGTGACAATGACCGCTAATTGCGCCGGCACGGCGGGCGAATTCGTTACGATCACCGACCACAACGGCACTGGTGGTAACGGCAACGCCACTACGCTGGGCACATATCACACCGCCAGTTCAAATGGGTCGGCCGGGTCAGGCACCTTCGCGATTCCAACATCAATCTCAACCACGGCAATGGCTACGGATATTGCCGCGGGGGTCACTGCCACGAACAATGCCGCTGCCATTGGCGCGGGCGTGATCGCTTGCACGGGGGGCGCTGTTCCCGTGGGCGGTACGTGCACGCCAAGCGGGTCGAGCAGCACTGTGACGCTGTCATCAAAGTATGGCAGTGCATCGTACGACTACGCGGTGGCAACGGATCCAGCTGGCGGCGTAACTGGGCTTTCGGTAATCAGCATGGCGAACGGTGCGGCCGGAACGACTTCGGCGACTTCGTTTGCGGTTGACGGTGTTGCGGCGGATGATGCGGGGCAGCTAGCGGCGGCGATCAATGATAACTCGACGCTCGGGCTGCAGACGGCGACGGTGACCGGCGCGGCTGTAACAATCAAGGCGACGGCTGCCTTGGGAGCGAACGGCAATAACATCACGCTCGCGAATACCTTGGGGTCAACTTTCGCTTGGTCGCCGACGGGTAGCCTCTCAGGCGGCGCGAGCCTTCAGAGCGGGGCTTGCACCGGTACCAATTGTCAGTGGTTTCAGATTACGGACTCGAGTGGGAACCAGCTGGGTCTGAGCACAATCGCAGCGAACATGGTGACCGCGTTGACCACCAATGAAGCGGCGGCCGACGTTACGATAGGTGCGCCCAACTGCGCCACCACCTGCACGTTTACCGTGACGACGACCGCTAACGAGGGCAATGCAAGCATTTCGGCCACGGAATCCATGACGAATTTTGTGTGGAGCACCTTTACGGGCGGGACATCTCCCTCGACAAGCATCATCGCGTACGAGAACTTGTACCCCACTTGCAATGGCGGGGTGCCTACGACGGCTTGGGCCTACGGCACGGGCGGAACGGTGACGACGTCGCCAGTGATTTCGCTCGACGGCACGCAGGTTGCGTTCGTGCAGAATTCGGCGGCGGGCGCGGCTCAATTGGTGATACTCAAGCCGCTCATAACGTCAGGGGAAGCATTTAATAATCCTGGAGCGATCACATCTGAACCGAATGCTGCTGCTTACCGCAGTTGTGCGTCGGACTGCATGTATGTCATCCCGTTTGCACAAGACGGCTCGGACCCTACTTTGCCATCGGACGGGTTGGCGCCAGCAGGAAGCGGGGGCTCTTCGGTGTGGGAAGACTACGCGTTCGACGTGGCGTACGTCGGGGACGACCAGGGCTACCTCCATTCGTTTACAGGTGTGTTCACTGGGAGCCCGGCGGAAGTGACGAGCGGGAGTTTCACGTGGCCCGTCTCAGTGTGCCCGATCCCGTGCGCCTCTAACAATGAGAATTCGAACCCGTTGACAAGCCCCGTTTATGACGAATCGCGCGGAGTGATTTATGTAGGCGACTACGGCGGGAAAGTGGATTGGATCAACGTGTCGAGCAGCACGATAAGTGCTAATTCCACGACCTACCCGCCCGGCACCGTGACCACTACTTCCGGAATCGCGGCTGGCGATCAGGATCTGTACGACGCTCCGCTGGTGGATCCATCGGCCGGAACTAGCGGCTACTTGTACGAGATGGTGGCGGACGATCAAACGTCGAATTGCGCCGGTGGCAACTCGTGCAGTGGAATCTTCCAACTTGCGGGCGAGTTCGTCGACGGGGACGCTGGGACGGAGGAAGCGACTGGATACACCACCACTGCCCGTGCTGTGTACACCGGAAGTTTCGACAACGCGTATTACAGCGGGACGGCGGCGGGACATCTCTACGTATGCGGTGGATCGACGGCCACCAGCGCGCACCCAACCCTCTATGCAATCACGTTCAGCTCGACGGCGCATACGACGATGTCGGCGGTGACCACCGGGCCCGCACTGAGTAGTACCGGCTCAACTTGTTCGAGTATCACGGAGGCGTATAACCCCACGGGGACGCCGGCCGACTATATCTACACAAGCGTTACGGCGAGCGGCTCAACGAGTGGTTGCACCGCGGTCGGTTGCGTCGTCGGATACAACGTCAATAACGTACTTTCCACCAGTTCGACGGGTGCAGGGTTCCCTGCCACCGGCGGCACGAGCGGAATCAGCATTGACAACTTCGTGACCACCACGGGAGATTCGAATATCTATTACTCGCCGCTGACGACGGCTAATTGTACGACGCCGGCGGTTGCCGGAGGATGCGCGGTACAGGTTGTGCAAGGACCCACGTTGTAGGCCGGCGTTCGGTTATGAATTGCGAACTGCGGGCGGCGGGTGTTGGATGAACTACGCGGCGTCCGAGCGTGGGCTGAAGATCAAGTTTGAAAAAAGAGATTCGGGCTCTTTGTCGGAGGGCATGCATACGGTGTACGGTTAGTCTGCAAGACTGAGGCTGTAAGACGGTAGGCCAAGCTTACCTATTGTCGGGCCGAAATGAGGCCCGCGAGGATGGATGAAGGGCCGCGCGAATCGCGCGGCCCTTTTATTGTCGCCCCGGCCTCGGGGATTGCCGTCAATTGCGATTGCTCCCGGAGGCGGGAGCCTCCGGGCTCTGACGAAGGTTTCGTCGTTTGGCGGGGTTACTGGCGATGATGCACGAGGTACCGGTAGCAAGCTTCTGCGTCTGTTTTATCATCGAACCGAAAATTGACCTCGACCTCGGGGACCGCCCCGGTCTTGCTTCGATTGGTGGGCGTCGCCACCGGAGATCGAGTGAACGCCGAGCGGCCGGTCACGCGAACTCCCCAGCGCAATTTTTCTGAATCGAATTTCGGTGTGTCAACTTTAGCGATGTTGCCGAAGAGGACGGCAATCGTAGTCTTCGTCTGCTGATTAGGGCTGTTGGAGTGATTCTGGTGGGTGATTTGGATGGAGACTCCGCGAGGAATTTCTGCAAACCGGTAGGTGTCTGTGAAAGCCGGATCGGTAACGATGAAATTAGAGTCCAGCCAAACGGGAGTCTTGCCGGAATCCGCCAAAATAGCATGAATATCGCTGGCACTAACGAACGCTTTCTGGACGGCATCCGTGGCCTCGTATATCGCAGTGTTGATTTCGTTGGCGGGAGGGGGATCCGTACGCGTAAGCAGGATGTGCAGTTTGCTGTTTGTCTCGAAGGCCTTCGAAATTTTTACCATCGTGCCACGGAATTGGGGGGTTCGATCGGGAGACAGGGGTTCCGCGTTCGTAAAAGCGTTGCCGAGATGGTTCCAAATCTGACTGAATACAATCTGATTGTTATCGGCCTGCCGCAATCCTCGCGACACGGCCGGGCTAGGGTGGAAGCGTGTGGGCGCGACGCAAATCGGTCCGAGCGAGTGGTCCCAAGAATCGTCGTGCCGCGTCAATCCGACGACTCTTTCATAGGCGCGTTGGAATTTTTGGATGCGTTCGGCTTGGTTCTGGATATCGGGAGGCAATCTGCCCCAGATGGCTCCGCGATAGCCCGGTTGACCCGGTAGGGTATAAGGAGGCTTGAGGGCGGCGCCCGAGGTGTAGAACCAAATTTCCCAGCGATCGCAGTTTGGCGACGGACGGTTAGGATCGAGCGGCTGCAGCGATCCGCTGACGAATATATATCTCTGTGTTTGCTGAGCGGTGGCCAGGCTGGCGAAGGCGAGGATGAAAAACAGCGTTGCGATGGTTTTTTTCATGTCGGGCGCGGAGGATTTGATTCTTTGGTGATACCGCAGCAGGGAGGAAAAGGCAAGGAGGTCGATCATGTGGGTTACGTCCCCGGCGCGACGAAATCGTGACGAGGCGTGAGGGGATTCCGGGCGAGGACGGAAGAACCGAACGTGGATGTGATTGCGATCGAGCTGGTGGCGGGGCAGGCGTGAGCTACAGGAGGGGCTGGACGTGAGTTACGGGGGCGGAAAAGTGGCGGGACATGGATAATTAGGTCAAAAAAGGCGTTGCGGGAGCGATAACGGGGATAGTAGAATTGGGTTAGTCCCCGGCCGGTGATTGGTAAGGATGGCGAACGATTGCTGCCCAGCTCGACTTCGTCGTGTCCGAAGTGAATTCGAAGTCCTCTCTCTTGCAATTTTACGAGCCGTACTA
>Ga0302325_10017820_pt1 | contig 14988 bp, 10 predicted proteins | sample Palsa_T0_2_FD_201948 | JGI IMG/M metagenome (GOLD analysis project Ga0302325, IMG submission 201948) | Peat permafrost microbial communities from Stordalen Mire near Abisko, Sweden - Palsa_T0_2 | ecosystem: Environmental > Terrestrial > Soil > Palsa > Peat permafrost | place: Sweden: Abisko... | reverse complement strand
TCCACTTGCACAGCCACTCCAATGTGTCCGCGCTTACGCCGGATGATGTCGTATTGATAGCCCGGAGCGTACAGGTTGGCCTTGAGATTGGCGTTCGTCGTCAGCCCGACGTCGAAGGTCTGGCCCTCGTAGGTGATGGTGCGCTTCAGCACCGTCTGCCGCGACTGTTGAAACGGACTGACCGCAAATGTCAGATGGTTCTTACGGGTGAACTTCCAGTCCACGAAGCCATCGAATGTGGAATATGAGTTGAACCCCAGGTCGGTATTGATATTGATTTGATCGGAGCTCCCCGATCCCTGAAAGTTGCCCGAAGGATTCGAGTAGAACCAGTAGGTGTCAACGCGGAGCTTGTAGGTGTCGAAATCCTCGTTATCGTCAGCGGCCAGAAGTGGCGCGGCAACGAGAACGGTGAATATTGCCAGGACAGTCAGAAGTCTGACCGAACCGGCATGACGAAGGCGCAAGTATTTGTGCATTATAAGGATTCCCTCCCTGATCGTCGCTACCACCAGTTTACTTCTTCAAGCTGAGAACAAGAACATGGCTCCTGCACCACGTTTGATGGTGAATCCCGATTCTAACCCGGTTCCGCAACGGTGCTGCCTCGCGGATTCGCCTCTCCGCCGGAGCTTGCCATCGCTGACTGGTGGTCTTCGAGCTCGCAGCCTACTTCTTCCCGCGATACAGCCCGGCAATTCCGAAACTATACGGCGTCCACGAGACCTCGGTGAAGCCTGCCTCGCGCATGCGTTGCAGCATCTCCTCCGGAGACGGGAAGCGCAGCACCGATGCTGGAAGATACGAGTACGGTCCGCGCACTCCCGAGATCAGCGTCCCAATGGCGGGCAGTACGCGGCGAAAGTACACGCGATAGAGCTTGCCGAGCAGTCCTTTCGGCTCGCCGAAGTCGAGGATGCCGATCTCGCCGCCGGGCCCAAGCACACGATAGATCTCCGCCAGCCCGCGATCGTAGTTGGCCAGGTTGCGAAAGCCGAAGGCCGTGGTCACAAGCTGGAACTTGTCAGCAGCGAATGGCAGGTTAAGCGCGTCGGCTTCGATCCAGCGAACGTCCCGGTCGCCCGACTTCTCCGCCGCCCGCACCAGCATGGCATGGGAAAAGTCGGCGCCGAAAAGGGTGCTGTCGGCCCCGTTCATTCGGCGATGCAGCGCAAATGTCATATCGCCGGTTCCGCAGCACAGATCGAGCACCTGCGCACCAGGACGACGCAACACCTCCGCAAACGCCCGCGCCGTACGGTTCCACCACACGCGATCGACATTTATGGACAGCACGTGGTTCAGCAGATCGTAGCGCGGCGCGATCGAAGTGAACATGTCGCGCACCGCAGCCGCCGCGGCCTCCTGATCGCGAGCTCCCGCCGGGGCCGCGCCCACAATGCGCTCCCGATTGCTGGTTGCGGCTGTATTGGGTTCAGCCATAAAAAAATCACTCACCACGGAGACACAGAGTCACAGAGGAATTCTGCATTTTCATTCTTCTCTGTGTCTCTGTGCCTCTGTGGTGGATTCTTGGTTTCTTGACCATGACTTGCTACGTCTCCGACAGAGTTCGAATCTCTTTCACCGCCCGCATCACACATCGCGGCGGAACATCATTCACCACCTCGACTTGGCCGATGCCGCTGGCCAGCACGAAGTGCGGCACGCCGCCGACCGTCTTCTTGTCTGACAGCAGCCGCTTCAGAATGCGCCTGCTATCGACGCTCACCTTAGGCAACGGGCCGTACGCCTGCACCAGCGCGATGATTCGCTCTGCCGTCGCTCCATCCGTCACCCGCATTTCTTCGCCGATCACGCTGGCCGCAATCATTCCCCATCCCACGGCCTCGCCATGCAACAGTCGGCGATAGTTGGTTTCCGCTTCCAGCGCGTGTCCAATGGTATGTCCGAAGTTCAGGATGCGTCGCTCGCCACTCTCACGCTCGTCGGCGCTCACCACTTCGGCTTTCACGCGAATGCACTCCGCAATCAGTTTCTCCAGCAGCGCGCCATCGCGACGGAGCAACGCGTCGCGATGCAACTCCATCAGCTCGAAGATCGCCGGATCGCGAATCACGCCATATTTCATCGCCTCGAACAGTCCGGAACGATACTCGCGCTCCGGCAGCGTAGCCAGCACGTCCGGATCGGCAAGCACGGCGAGCGGCTGGTGAAACGTCCCCAGCAGGTTCTTGCCGGCCTTCAGGTTCACGCCCGTCTTGCCGCCGATGGCCGAGTCCACCTGCGCCAGCAGCGTAGTTGGAATCTGCACCACCGGAATACCGCGCATAAAGATGGAAGCCAGGAACGCTCCCACATCGCCCACCACTCCGCCGCCCAGCGCCAGCAGGACCGAGCCCCGGTCCGCGCCCAGGCTTACCAGCTTCGCCGCCAGCTTCTCCAGTTCAGCCAGAGTCTTCGAGCGCTCGCCATCGGGCATCACAATCACTTCGATTTTGCATCCAGCTTTGCTGAAGCTCTGGCGCAGCGTGCTGGCCCAGTGCCTGCGAATCGGTGGCGCGGTGAGCGCGAACAGGCGCGCGTCTGGGGGAATAAGGTCGCGCAGCGCCGCAGCCGCCGAGCGCAGCGAACCGCGCTCAACCAGCACTTCGTAGGACCGCGATGGAGTTTGAACCGGGATGCGAGTCAAGCGACCAGTGTAATGGATGCGAGTTGCAGGCGGACACTTTCGGGCTCGAAAAAAGCTTGCAGGGCTAACACAGAATCGTTACTATCAGAGCGTTTTGCATAGGCTCATCGCCGGAGGGTCACAGCAAGCCTACTGGCAAGGGCCGATTTCGAGTTGAGCTGAAGGATGGGGCCTCGGGCCAGGGCTGGATCTCGCGGGTGAGAAGCCATCGGTGAAAGCAAAGCATTTTTCCGATGGAGGACACTCGTGGTACCTGCCTCATTCGCATAGAGGAGCTGACTATGAAAAGAACACTATCAGCAGCGTTTCTGGCTATCGCCGTCCTCCTGATTGGGAGCGCTTGCCAGAAACGGGACCAGGCGTCGGAGGCGGTTGATCGGCTTGGCGCGTTCGCAGAAAGCAACAATCCGGACTTCAAGGACAAGCCGCTTATGGCGACGGTGTCAAGGAGGAGGAATGGCAACGGTGACGTTTGCGCCTGCTTGCGGGTCTGTTCGTCCGGCGGCAGATGCACACCGTGTAGCTGCAGCCCCGCGAACTGCGGATCGTGTGCGAGCGAGAGCGAATTGGCGCCGATTGACAGCATCTTTGCGGGCACGCTCGAGGAAAAGAAGTAACGGGTTCCCGAGCAGCAAGCGACGGCAAACAGTGCCCCCCAACTACCGACGGACGCAGAGACTTGCGTTGCGGGGAATGCCTTGCTCACTTCGTGCCCGCCGTATTTATGGAACACGATCAAGCAGTCGAGTTGGGCTGCTTGGCGCGGCCAGCCGACGCTTGATTATCGGGACCTGACACACCCGCCGAGTGCTACCATGAAGCCGTGAAAGCCCTCCCTTCCGAAACCGATTTCATCGTCGTGGGCGCGGGTATTGCCGGCCTGCGCGCCTCGGTGGAGCTCGCTTCGGCGGGCCGCGTACTTTGCCTCGCCAAGCGCGAGGTCACGGAGTCGAACACGCGTTATGCACAAGGCGGCATTGCTGCTGCGCTCAGCGACGACGACGAAGTCCGGCTGCATCTGGAAGACACCCTCCGGGCCGGCGACGGCTTATGTAACGAAGAGGCGGCGCGGGTGCTGGTCGAAGAAGGTCCGCCGCGCATCGAAGAGCTGATCGAGTGGGGCACGGAGTTCGATCGCGCTGGCGCAAAGATTGTTTTCGCGCGCGAGGGCGCGCACAGCCGCAGCCGCGTGCTGCACGCTCACGGCGACTCCACCGGACGCGAGATTGGACGCGCCCTTTATCGCAAGGCCGAGGCCATCGAGTCCATCAGCTTCCGCGAATTCGAGTTCACCACCGAGTTGCTCATCGACGACGGCCACGTGGTGGGTATTCGCGTCCTCGATCAAGCCGGACAGCTTCACGAGATCTACGCCAGTGCGGTGTTGCTTGCCACCGGCGGCCTGGGCCATGTTTACAGCAACACCACGAATCCCGCCGTCGCCACCGGCGATGGCGTCGCGATGGCCTATCGTGCGGGCGCACAGATCAGCGATATGGAGTTTGTGCAATTCCATCCCACCGCGCTGTTCCTGAAAGGCGCTCCGCGATTTCTGCTCTCGGAGGCGCTACGCGGCGAAGGCGCTTACCTGCGCAATCTCGAGTTGAAGCGCTTCATGCCCAAATATCACGAGCAGGCGGAACTCGCTCCTCGCGATGTGGTGGCGCGGGCCATCGCCCATGAACTGGAACTGGTGAAGCGCCCGGACGCTGCCGTCTATCTCGACCTCACGCACCTGAACGCCGAGCGCGTCCGCCAGCGTTTTCCCATGATCTATTCCACCTGCATGGAATACAACATTGACATCGCAGCTGAGCTGATTCCCGTCCGTCCGGCGGCGCATTACGCCATGGGCGGGGTCCGCACCGATTTGTACGGACGCACTTCGCTGCCCGGCCTGTATGCCGCTGGCGAAGTGGCTTGCACCGGCGTGCATGGCGCCAACCGGCTGGCCAGCAACTCCCTGCTCGAGGGCCTGGTGTACGGAGCGCGTGCCGGACAGAACATGCGCGAACAGCTCCGCGGTAAGAGCAAGCCTCCAGTAGGCGCGGGCCCGCAGGTCGCGACGGCCAGCAGTAACGGTCAAGCCGGCGATGTGGAGAAGTTCATCCAGAAAGTCCAATCGCTGATGTGGGAGCGTGTGGGCGTGGTCCGCGAGGGCAAGGCGCTGCAACAGGTCGTCCCCGAACTGCGCGCTTTGCAGGAACGGGCGCCGTCCTTGGGTGATCGCCGTTCCCACGAAGCTGCCAACATCCTGCAAGCCGGGCTGCTGATCGCACGCTCGGCGCTGGCTCGCGAAGAAAGCCGTGGCGCGCACTACCGTCTCGATTGCCCGCTCAAAAACGACGCCAAGTACCGCAAACATTCGGTGGTCAGCGGCGACCAAATCCGGTTCGAATAGCTTGCCGAACGGGTGCGCCGTTGAAGCCCTTTAGTTTTGTCATCACGAGCGAGCTTCCAGCCCGCGAGGGATCCGCTGTTCGGACCTTTGCCGCGGCCTGTGACAGCGCGTTCTTGCGTTATGCCTGCCTTTTCTTCGGGAACACCAACGACAGCACAATCGACATCAGCAGCACGCCCGCCACTACAGCCAGCGCAATGGCAGTCGGAATCGGCACGTAGTCCGACGCCAGCATCTTCAAGCCGATGAAGATCAGGATCACCGACAGGCCGTAGTGCAGGAAATGAAACGCTTCGATCATTCCCGACAGGGCGAAGAACAGGGAGCGCAGTCCCAGGATGGCGAACACGTTCGACGTGTAGACGATGAACGGCTCGCGCGTCACCGCCAGTACCGCCGGGATGGAATCGACGGCAAATAGCAGGTCCGTGGTTTCCACCACGATCAACACCAGGGCGAGGGGAGTCGCGTACCGCAACGCGCCGCGACGCACAAAGAAGCGGCTGCCTTCATAGTCGTTGGTCACGCGGAAGAGCTTGCGGAAGCCGCGTAGCAACGGGTTCGATTCAGGATGGATTTCCTTGCCGTGCTGGAGGAACAACCTGATGCCGCTGTAAATCAGAATTCCGCCGAAGATGAAGATGATCCAATGAAACCGCTTCAGCAGCGTGATTCCGGTCGCGATAAAAACCGCCCGCATAATGAGCGCGCCCAGCACGCCCCAGAACAGCACCTCGTGCTGAAACTCGCGAGGCACGCTGAAGTAGCGGAAGACGAGCAGGAAGACGAAGAGGTTGTCGACGCTCAGCGATAGCTCGATTAGGTATCCGGTGACGAACTCCAGCGAGAGCTGCGAGTTCGGCCTCACATTCTCGCCCACCAGGGTGTGTCCGAAAAAGTAAATCAGGACGGCGAATGCGCCTGCGAGACTTATCCAGACGACGGTCCAGCTGATCGCCTCGCGAAAGCCGACCTCGTGCTTCTGGCGGTGAAAGACGCCCAGGTCGAGCGCCAGCATCGCCAGCACAAACACGTTGAAGCCGACCCAGAAGATCCAGTTCGAAGGCATGTCACGGAATTCCGCAGCAGCCATTCTAAGCGTCGCGCTCAATTATTTGTGGAATGTCCCCATGTACTCGGTCACTGCCAGCACATGTCCCTTCATCGCTGCGTCGAGTTGAGAACGGCTGGCTCCGGCGGCGAGATCGAGCTTCCCATCCAGCGCGTACAGGCGGAAGAAGTAGCGATGCGTCGCTCCGGCCGGCGGGCAAGGCCCGTTGTAGCCTGCCTTGTGGAAGCTGTTACGCCCTTGTTGCGCACCGTCGTCCAATTGCTCGCGCTTGGGCACGCCTTCCTGCAACGAATGCGCATTCGCCGGCAAATTCCACAGCACCCAGTGCACCCAGGTCCCGGCAGGCGCGTCGGGATCGTCCATGATCAGCGCGAAGCTGGCGACATGCGCTGGCCCACCGTTCCATTCCAATGCCGGCGAAGTATCGGCGCCCTTGCAGCTATATTGCGGGGGAATCTCCGCTCCGGGACGAAAGGCAGAGCTGGTCAAGCTGAAGGCCACCGAAGCACCGCCTCCCGCAGGCTTGGCTTGTTGCGCGAATGTTGTACCAAGACTTACGGCTAGCAGGGCTGCGACTTTGGCGATTGGTTTCATACCCAATCCTTTCTTATTGCGTCGTGCCCAACTCGGAGATCATCGGCCTTCATGGTACTACTGTCGCCCGGGACGCAAGGGCTACTTCTGCGGCAAAAGGTCGCGAACCGCCTCGTCGTCAAAGGACGCGGCGTGTTTCGTATCACCGAGCGACCGCCATGCGCTCGCACGTCCCAGCGCCACGTCGTACGTGAAGCTGCGCGCCCCGCTTGCCGCCAGCAGATCTGGAGAAGCGCTGCGCACCGCCTTGTCGAATGTGTCCAAGGCAGCCCTCGGCTGCTTGGTATCGAGATAGAGTTCCGCCAGCTTCAGCAGTTCGTTTGGCTGCGGCGAGGCCGATAGCTCGATTGCTCGCTGCTGTGCGCTGATAGTCTCAGGAATCCGGTCCTCGTGCTTGTACAAGGTCGCAAGCGAGAACCATAAGAGGGCTTCGTGAGGTTCTAGTGAAATGGCTTTGAGATACTCACGCTCCGCATCGGATCGAAGATCCATTATGGAGAAGATATTTCCTCTCAACCAAGGCACAAAGGAACTGTCAGGGGTAATCTCATTAGCTCTATCCGTCGCCGTGAGCGCCTCGGTATTGCGTCCAAGGGCGGCGAGGACACTTGCCGCATTGGCCCATTGATTGAAAGCCCCGCCGCGAGATTGCACCGGGGGCCCGGCGGGCAGAGGCGCCGTCGAACAATCCACTGGAAAGCGCTTGATCAGATCTTCCGTTTCTGCTTTGCGGCGCACCAGGACTATCGCAACCTCGTCCAGATAGACAGGCCGCCAGTCGCTGCTCCTGCAGAAAGCCTTGAGCGATCCCAGGACGCTCTCAAAGCGATTCAGCGGCAAGATAATAGTGTTTATGTTGTAGTGGTCGGCCTCCCGGCGCCACAGTTCGGAGTCAAGCGGCGTTTGCAGTAGCTCGGCTTGATGCGAAAACCTTTCCGGACCGAACGGGATGGCGCGCCCGTCGAAGTAGTCGCGACGCTTCGGGCCAAGTCTCCAGACAAGGTATCCGCCTTCGCCGTAGTTGTTGAAGATCTCTCCCGGAAGATTTTCGCGCTCGATGAATGCAGCCGCTTGTTCCGGAAACTGCCAGCCGAACCCTGCGCCGAATGTCCAGGGATGGTGATTCCGATTGGTTACGACGTCGAACGACCGCACGAAAACAAGCGCCGCCAACATAGTGACAACGGCTGCGGCGAGTGCCAAACGTATTCGCGGACTGGAAATCCGTAAGCCCACCTGCTGCACTGCCGAAGACAGGAACGTCCCACCCACCACCACGACGACACACGCGGTTAAGGCGTCCATGCGGACGCGCTGCACGCCCGGGTATACGGCGGCCACCAGCAGAACGGCCGCCCCGAATTGACGCTGTAGCAATGCAAGCAACGCGACGATAGCGGCAATCACCAGCAGCAGATAGAAAGCACCTTTTGTGCTCCTCAGCGAAAAAGCAGCGGCGGCTGCGGTCCAATTCAGCGGGACACCACCCCACTCGGCAATCCAATTCGAGTAGAGCGCCATGTCACGATTTTGGCGAACCATTGCCGAGTAGATTCCTAAGCCCCACGGAGAGTAGATTGCCCATCCCCAAGGATTCGCCAGAGTAGCCAGTGCCGTGGCCACGAACCATGGCCAGGCGCGCCTAAGCCTCTGGAGAGCCTCGACACGACGGCGGCCAGGAAACAGCAATTCCAATACATCGATTCCAACAAACGCAACGATCAATGCCAGGCCCGCCACAAATCCGAGATGGAAATTGACCCACGCAATCATCAGCAGTGGCAATAGCCAGAGGTGAGCACGGCCCGTCTGATAGTTTTGCCACAGGATGGAGAGATAAGCCGCGAAGAGCACGACTGTAAACATGTCGGCGCGCGGCGCGGTGCGCCCAGCTATAAGAGGCACGGAGAGGATGGCAATTGCCGCGCTTGTCGCCGAGCCGCGTCGGAGTAGCAACGCGACCGCGCCCACGCACCCCGCCGCTGACATCCATGACAGCAGGGTATAGCCGCCGATCACGTATCCAACGTAGAGCAATAGTCCCGAGCCGGCGGGATAAATCCAAGGCTGTCCCTGCGCGGTATAGGAGAAGACATCGGTCGAAAAAACATGATGATGCTGCACGACCCAGCGTCCGGTCGCCAATTGCCAGAAAGTATCCGGGTCTGAAACAGTCCGCAGGCCAGCCAGCAATGCATAGACCAGGGCAATAGTCGCGAGCGCCACGAACCAGCGTCGGTCAGCTCTACTCGTCACGGTTGTCGTGCTCAACGGATCTCCTCCTCTACTCAAGGAATCACTTAATGCCTTCTGCGCCCTTTTCCAAAGCTAGCTCCAGGACTGCCAGGCTTAATTTTCTGGAATCTGGGCCTTTGCCCATCTCCGCTGGCGAGCGAATCGGTCCCAGGACGTGAAATCGTATTCGCGCCGGATTGGAGAGAGTCAGTACCGCCTTTGAAATTTGCAGGGTTCTAGTGGTAACAGGATCGCTGGAGTATTGGAACGTCCACTCGCCGACGGGAACGTCATTTACCGTGACCTGCACTGAAAGGTCAGGATAACCAGGAGCCAGATTGGAAGCGACCATCGCCCATAGCGAGAGCGTATCCGGCAGGTCTTGCTGTGACAATGGCAGGTCCAGACCAAAGTCGGGCCCGCTGCCCCACGTCTTATCGCTTTCCGGATACGACCATCGGCCCCGCAGAAACAGAGCAGCACTGCCACCCTTGCAGAAAGTCAACACATCTCCCAAAGAGTATTGCCAGTTGCGCCGCAGCGCCTCGCGATAGGAATCGTAGTACACCCTGTATCGCGATAAATCCGGCAGCGTGGCCGGGTCAAAGGGATCGAACGGCCAATAGGCGCCCGCTTCCGGCACGATGATGGACCGAATCTGGCCTCGCCCTGCTTCGTACAGACTCAGTGGCAGCAGCGGCCACCCGGCGTGAAGTTCGTGCAGGCGCAAGGGCCCCAACTGCTGTTGCGACAGGATCGAATCGTCGAATGCCACGGGGCCCTGGTGCAGCAGGAGTTCGTAACGCAGTGTCGCCAGCATACCTTGCCAACGCATGATGGCTCCGAAGTTCCAGTAAGCCTGGCCGAGGCCAAGCGCTCCCACAAGTATTGCGGTGCGTGCCATCGTCTTGCGATCGGGCTTCAACCAGCCGGCCAGAACACCGATTAACAGACATGTTGCGGCCAGCGGCAAGAAGAGATTTAACACCCGCGCGGAAACTTCTACGTCCAGGCTGGAGGGGGCGCGTCCCAGCAATACTTCTATGCACAAGTAGCAAACGCTGCCCAGTCCTACTGCGGCAACCAACTTCTGAATTCCGGCCAGGCGCGAAGGCACCGCCAGCAGCAGCACGCAACAGAGCAATACCACGAGCGACACTTGCGCAGCCAGGTGCTGGGTTTGCAGCAGAATAGTCAGGCCTCGTATGAACCCCTGTCTGTTACCGGAATCGAATGGCCAGATGACCGATGCCGCAGCCAACGCTGCGCCCAGCAGGTACCAGACAGCGAGGCTGGCCAAAAGAGTCTTTTGCCGCGAGAATCTCCTCCATCGCCAGGCACAAACCCCAGCTAGGATCACACCGAAGAACATCATCGACTCGTAACTCACCACCATCGGAAGGGAGAGTCCGAGCAAAAGTACCAGGGTCCAGCCGGCAAGTTCCTCGCCGCAAAGCAGAATAAAGAGTACTGGCCAATAGAGCGAAACGATGAAGTGACTATCGGTGGCGAGATACGCCTCCACATTCATCGTCCCCGCGAAGAAACTCAGCAGCGGAAACAACATGTACCAGCGCCGGCTGGCGTAGCGATAGCAGATGTAAAGGCTGAACAGGGCGTGGGAGTAGAGACTAAACCCGAAAATCAAGGAGAGCACATGCAGGGAATGCACGCGGAGATGAGTGGCTAGCACCAGCGGCGTTTGTTCCCACAGGATGGTAAAGATGCGGGCGCGGAAGAACTCCCGCTGCCAATCGCCAACCCAAAAGTAGTAGGAGCGGGTGGAGGCTACGCGGATGAGAAACCAGGATCCGTCCGCCCATAGCTGCAAATCGGCGGCGACGGCGCTCATGCGCTCCAACAAAACAGCGACCAGAGCGGCATAGACAACAGCGGTGCCGGCATCAAGAGACCGGCGGTGCCGGAAAGTTCTTTCCGTCCGGCTGTGGTTCGTCTCGTGCTCCAAAGCTACCCAGGGTGGTTGTGGTTCCATGCTCCTCAAGCGGGCGGTGGAGTGCTCTTCAACAAAAGCGGCAGCGAGAGCTCCGATACGGTAGCTTACCGCATCTCCCGCCTCGTATTGCAGGCTGCGGCGCTCCTTGCTACAGGGCGTCAACTCTCGCAGGTCACAGACCAATGTGATGTATGCACTTGTTGGGTGTGCGCCCACAGTGTTCCGCTGGACTGTATCTGGAGCAGTGCCTGGAAAGCCGAAGTGGCACATATCTCGCGCAAGGCCCTTATTTACAGCCTTGGCGGCGATTTCGGCGGATCACCACGGCAGGTGACCGCCGGCACTCGGCAGGGTGCGCGGACCGAAACCAGCGCGACACCGGTATTCCTGGCCCCTCGCAGCGGCTCGCACCCGCTGTGGCCGTGAAACACGGGGATACGATGTAAAGTTCAGGGGGTCGTCGTGCTTACACCATACGGATTAGACATCATAGAAAGCTGCCTGGCGTGCAAGATGCGGGCAGAACATATCTTTTGCGATCTTCCACCAGCCGCCTTGCAGGCCTTCGAAAACATCAAATACGCCACTGCCTATCCTAAGGGCGCGGTGCTCTTCGTGGAAGGCCAAACGCCGCGCGGCATCTTCGTCCTGTGCAAGGGACGCGTGAAACTTTCCATCTGCTCTACCGACGGCAAAACGCTGATCCTCAAGATTGCCGAGCCGGGTGAGGTCTTGGGCCTCAGCGCCACGGTAAGCAGCAAGCCTTACGAGTTGACCGCCGAGACCGTGGACCCGTGCCAGGTGAACTTCGTCAAACGCGAAGACTTTACGCGCTTCCTCAAGGAGCACAGTGAAGCTTGCCTGCGCGTGGCGGAGCAGCTCAGCGATAAGTACAACTCCGCTTGCCGCGAGATCCGCGCGCTGGGACTTTCCCATTCCGCGGCTGAGAAGCTGGCGAAGCTGCTATTGGAATGGAGCGCGCGCAACGGCGAAGCCGCCAAGCTTGAGCCGCGTCTCAAGCTGGCCCTGACCCATGAAGAGATTGCGCAGATGATCGGCACCTCGCGAGAGACGGTCACCCGCCTCTTTGCTGACCTGAAAAAGCGGCAGATTGTACAAGCCAAGGGTTCGACCCTGCTGATCCGCAATAAGTCGGCGTTGAAGGCGATGGCGATCACGCAATAAGGGCCCGGGAGAACAATAATCTCAACCCAATGCTGAAAGTGTGTCTTTTTGGGCCGCTTTGCGCTTTGCCGCACCTAGCGTCTTAGCAGCTGAAATTGGGCTAATAATGATAGGTTTAGCTACCAAGCGTTAACCTCTTTCCTTCTCGATTGTGAATGAGGTCACGGGAACCGGTGACTGCAGTCACTGCATGTATTTCTCAACAGCAGTATCACCACAGTATGGAGAGCACGAATCAGTCGAATTGCTTCACTTGCGAATTCCGTCCCGATCGCCTTTTTTGCGACATGCCAGCGGAGTCGTTGAAGGCGTTCGACCAGATTAAGTCTCTTGGCTCTTATCCCCGCGGTGCGGTTCTGTTCGCCGAAGGCCGGCCTGTACGCGGCATCTTTATTCTGTGCGATGGGCGCGCCAAGCTTTCTATTTGTTCCGATACTGGAAAGCGGCTGACCCTGCGCATCGCCGGGCCTGGGGAAGTCCTGGGGTTGGGAGCCGCCTTGTCTAATACCGCCTACGAGGTCACCGCCGAGCTAATCGACAACTCGCAGGTAGTCTTTGTCCGCAGAAAAGAGCTGGTAAGGTTTCTGCGGGAAAATCGGACCGTCTGCCTCGAAGTCGTGCGCATGCTCAGCCAGGACCTGCACGGAGCCTATGAGCGGGTCCGCACGATCGCCATGGTGCACTCGCGTCATCCACGCATTGCCTTCCGGCCACGGGCCTTGCTGGTGTGAGCCACGGCTGACTGCATCGTCGCGATGCAGCCCAGAATACTAGTCAAACGAGCGTGCGAACTTGTGGGTGAAGGCGCCAGCCCTCTGGCTCGGTTCGTTCCGCATCAGGCCAACACTTTCCCCAACTTTGTGCTCTTGGCTGCATCAACACAGCATCAGCGGCGCCAAGAAGAACGGGCCGCCTCTCTGTGATTTCCCTCACCCCAACTTGTGAGGAGCAGATCCTGTGTGACCGGAATCACATGCTCACGTGAGTTCACTCACTGCCCTTTGGTACGGGTGTCGGCGATGGTTATTTGTTACCCCGGCGTCGGTCAGGCGCCGCAGGAAAGCGAGGGGTCTTCCGTGAAGCGCTGTGGTCTGGTTTTCCTTGCTGCCTTGTTGCTGGCGACAGCGGCTGTCGCCCAATCGTCTCAGCCGCCAGCAAAAAAACATTCGCCGGCCCCGGCTAAGGCTGCCGCAAAGATGGGTAATGACGAGTGCCTGGCTTGCCATAGCGATGTAACCCTCATTAAAGAAGAAGGCGGCAAGCAGATCAGCCTCCATGTAGACGATGCCAGGTTCAAAGCGTCGGTCCACAGCGTGTTTGGCTGCATCGACTGCCACACCGACGTCAAGGCTTTTCCGCACGACCCGGCTCCGGCCAAGCCGGTATGTGCCACGTGCCACGCCGACCAGCAAACAGCTTATGATCACGGCGTCCATGCCAAGGCCGCGGCCGCGGGAAACACCAATGTGGCCAAATGTCAGGACTGTCACGGCAGCGTGCATGAAATCCTGTCGCCCAGCGATCCTAAATCGAAGGTCGCCCGCGCCAACATTCCCCAGACCTGTGGCGCGTGTCACGGACAGAAATTTGTAATGGCGTCGAGCGGCGTGAGCTCCGCTCCCTTCACTTCCTATCAGGAAAGCGTACACGGCAAGGCTGTCGCCGCCGGTTCCGACAAAGCTGCGGTTTGCACCGACTGCCACGGCGAGCATGACATCCTGGGCGCTGGCGATCCCAAGTCGCCGATCAATAAGTTCAACGTTCCCACAACCTGCGCCAAATGTCACAACGATGTAAAGCTTCAGTACGTGCAAAGCATTCACGGACAGGCGATCGCACGTGGCAATTGGCAGGCGCCGGTCTGCACCGACTGCCACGGGATTCACACCATCAAAGCGCCGAAGGATGCCAATTCATCCGTTGCCAATGGCAACGTACAGAACACATGCGGCTCCTGCCATGCAAGCGTGAGGCTGTCGAACGAGTTCGGCGTGCCCGGTGGCCGGGTCTCGTCGTATCTCGCCAGCTATCACGGCATGGCGGAAAAGGTGGGTTCCAAGACGGTGGCCAATTGCGCCAGTTGCCACGGTGTGCACAACATTCTGCCGTCCAGCGATCCGCATTCCACCGTCAACCACGCCAATCTGGCGAAGACCTGCGGCCAGTGCCATCCCGGCGCCAATGAGAAGTTCATTACCAGCAAGGTTCACCTCGACGGCACAGCAAAGGCAGACTTTGGCAGCAAGGTGATCGGCCTTATCAGCCGGTTCTATATCTGGATGATCGTCGGCGTGATTGGCGGCATGGTGCTGCACAACCTGATCATCTTCCGCAAGAAACTGATTCTCCACCGCATCGGTCAGCCGCGAGTCATGTTCCGCATGACCCGGGGACAGCGCGCCCAGCACCTCACGCTGCTGCTGAGCTTCTTTACCCTGGTATTGACGGGCTTCGCGCTGCGCTATCCGTCGTCATGGCTGGCTGCCATCTTCGTGAACGAAATTGTGCGCAGCTACATTCACCGCATCGCCGGCGTGGTGCTGATAGCGGTCAGTCTGTTCCACCTGTGGTACGTCATCAAGACCAAGGACGGCCGCAGCATGATCAAAGACATGCTGCCCGATTGGAAGGACGTCACTGATGTACGTGACGCATTTCGCTACTACCTGGGTACTAGCGATCAACGCCCGCTGTTTGGCCGCTTCTCCTACGCCGAAAAAATGGAATACTGGGCGCTGGTTTGGGGCATGTTCGTGATGGCCAGCACCGGGCTGATGATATGGTTCAAGGGCGGAGTCGGGGAACGCGTCCCCGGCTGGTGGATCGATGTCGCCATCACCATTCACTTTTACGAGGCGGTACTGGCGACGCTGGCCATCGTGGTCTGGCACTGG
>Ga0302325_10017819_pt1 | contig 14989 bp, 17 predicted proteins | sample Palsa_T0_2_FD_201948 | JGI IMG/M metagenome (GOLD analysis project Ga0302325, IMG submission 201948) | Peat permafrost microbial communities from Stordalen Mire near Abisko, Sweden - Palsa_T0_2 | ecosystem: Environmental > Terrestrial > Soil > Palsa > Peat permafrost | place: Sweden: Abisko... | reverse complement strand
GTACGCGGGCGCGGCACAGCGCTATGGCGGCGACACCGATAAATCGCGAGGTTCGTCTCATATTTGCAGCACGATTTGCAACATGAAGAGCTTCCATTCTATACAATCGGAGAATGTCCGAATTACGGTTGGGGCTTTCGACCATGCTGCTCTTGGCTAGTCTTCGTACGGCGGGCGCGCAGCCCTCTGCCAGCCTGGTACTGCTGAACGGCAAAATATGGACGGTGAACGAAGCCCAGCCGCGCGCAGAGGCCGTGGCGTGCCTGGGAAGCCGCATCGTCGCGGTAGGATCGAACGGCGAGATCCGCAAGTGGATCGGGGCTGGTACCGAGGTGCTCGACCTGAACGGCAAGCTGGTGCTGCCGGGTTTCAACGACGCGCACGTGCATTTCTTCAGCGGCGGCGAGAATCTGGCCGGCGTGCAGTTGCGCGATGCCAAATCCGAGGATGAGTTCCGGAAGCGCATCGCGGAGTTTGCCGCCAGACAGCCCGCCGGCCGTTGGATTTCGGGCGGCGGCTGGGACCACGAGAACTGGACTCCTGCGCGCCTGCCCACCCGGCAGTCGATCGATGCCGTTACGGCCGGCCATCCCGTTTTCGTTAACCGCCTGGACGGCCACATGGCGCTCGCCAACTCGCAGGCGTTGCAGCTCGCGGGCATCACGCGCGATACGCCGGACCCACCCGGGGGGACCATCGTTCGCGACGCGGCCGGCGAGCCTACCGGCGTGCTGAAGGATGCGGCCATGGAGCGCATGTACCGCACGATCCCGGAGCCTTCGGAGGATCAAATCGCGGATGCCGTGCGCGCGGCCATGCGTTACGCCGCGGAGAATGGCGTCACCAGCGTGCAGGATATGTCCGCGGCGCCTCAGATACTGCGCGTATATCAAGCGCTGCTAGCGAACGGCGAGTTGACTGTACGCATCTCCGGCCACCAGCCATTAGCCGCGTGGCAACGCCTCGCCGCTGTCGGCCTGCGCGCCGGCTTCGGCGGCGAGAAACTGCACATCGGCGGACTGAAGGGTTTCGCCGATGGCTCGCTCGGCTCCACGACGGCGCTCTTCTTCGAGCCTTACCTGGATGCGCCGAACACTTCCGGTCTGGCGAACAGCGAGATGATCCCGGAAAGCAAGATGCAGAAACATATTCTGGACGCGGATCGCGCGGGGCTGCAGGTCGCGGTGCACGCCATCGGCGACAAAGCCAACCACATGGTGCTGGGAATGTACGAAGAGGCCGCGCGGCAGAACGGCGCGCGCGACCGGCGCTTTCGCATCGAGCACGCCCAGCACCTGCGCATGGAGGATATCCCGCGCTTCGGCCAGTTGCACGTGATCGCGTCAATGCAGCCGTATCATTGCATCGACGATGGCCGCTGGGCGGAAAAGCGGATTGGCCCGGAGCGCGCCAAAGGCACTTATGCGTTCCGTGCGCTGCTGGATTCAGGCGCGGTGCTGGCATTCGGTTCGGATTGGGACGTGGCGCCCATGCAGCCGCTGATCGGTATCTACGCCGCAGCCACCCGACGCACCTTGGATGGCAAACATCCGAACGGCTGGGTGCCGGAGCAGAAGATCACTGTGGCCGAAGCCATTCGAGCTTATACCATGGGGTCGGCTTATGCCAGTTTCGACGACAAAATCAAAGGGTCGATTGAACCCGGTAAGCTGGCCGATATGGTGGTCGTCTCGGACGACATCTTAAGCGTGCCCGCGGTGGAAATTGAGAAGACGCGCGTGGAGACGACTGTGTTCGACGGGAAGGTGATCTACCGGCGAGGCGGGCCGGGGAAGGGGGTACAATGAGTTCATGGCCGCAGCGACCGGACTGACCATTGACGATTTCGAGCTGCTCCCCGACGATCTCGCGCACAATCATGAACTAGTGGACGGAGAACTGGTAGACGTGTCTGGCAACAACCCTCAACATAACCTGCTCCGGGATCTTCTGGCGAGGCTGCTGGGAATGTATGCCGAGGAGCGCCAGTTCGGACTTGTCATAACCGAGCAGGAGTATAACTTCGGCGGCAACGCGCACGGACCCGATGTCACGTTTGTTAGTGCGTCGAAGCGCCCACTCCTCAACATGAAGTTGCGGGTGCAGCGCTTTGTGCCGGATTTGGCCATTGAAATCGTATCAACCAACGATACGCTCGAAAAGCTGGTCCAAAAGGCGCAGCGTTACCGCCAGTGCGGCACGCAGGAAGTTTGGATCTTTTCTGTGGAAACCAGGCAGATTTTTCTGTATTCCGAACGCCGACGGGCCATCCTGGATGAGAACGACGAGTTCCGTCCAGAACCTATTCCTGGATTTGCGATCCGCATTGGCGATCTGCTAGACCGGTACTAATCCCAGTTCACTCCACTCCGTGCCGGCGCAGCAGTTCCACGCCGCGCACGTTCCCGTTTTCCGCTGCTTTCCGGGCATGCCTCTGCGCCGCGGCATAGTCTGCGCGGACGGCGTAAATCTCAGTGAGGGCCACGTGCGCGTCGGCGCAGGCGTCGTCGAGCCGCACGGCTTCGAGCAGCAGCGCCAGGGCTTCGCCTGGCTTCCGCTCGATGCGATAGAGTTGCGCCAGGTTGTACCACGGCCGCGGGTTCTGCGGCTCGCGCGCGATCCATTCCTTTTGTTCGCGAATGTGCACGGCAGTTTCGTGGTCCAGCGCAAAATCGATCACGTCTTTCCGCCAGAAGGTCACGCTTGTTCACCCACCAGGATGAGCCGCACATCCATGACGTTGGTGTTGGTGGGACCGGTCACCACCAGGTCGCCCAAGCCTTCGAAATAGCGATACGAATCGTTGCGCGCCAGGAATTCCGGCGCGCGCGGATCGCGCCCCAGCGTGTGGCCGTCGGCCACGGCGCCCGCCGCGTCGGTAGGGCCGTCGCTGCCGTCCGTGCCGGCGCTGAATATGACCACGTTCGATAAGCCCGAGATGTCGATGGCCGACGACAGCACGAATTCCTGATTGCGTCCGCCCAACCCATCGCCGCGCAGCGTGACAGTGGTCTCGCCGCCGGTGATGACGCAAGCCGGCGGCTTTAGCGGGCGCCCCGTATGTACGATCTCTTTGGCGATGGCGGCGTGCATGCGGGCGATCTCGCGCGTCTCGCCTTCGATGAATGTCGAGAGCACCAGCGTGCGAAAACCCAATTGGCGGGCGCGTCCGGCGGCAGCGTCCACTGCCAGGCGGTTGCTGCCGATCACCACGTTGCGCACGCGCGTGAAGATCGCATCGCCCCGCTTGGGTGTTTCCGGAATCAGGCCCTGGCAGCCGCGCTCAATGCGCTCGCGAACGGAGGCGGGCACGCGATGAAAGAGGTCGTACTTCTCCAGAATGGCGCGGGCGAGGGCGAACGTAGAGGCGTCCGGCGCGGTGGGGCCGGAACCGATCACGTCGAGATCGTCGCCGATCACATCGGAGAGCAACAGCGAAAGCACCTGCGCTGGATAGGCCAGGCGCGCCAGTTGGCCGCCTTTGATCTGGGAGATGTGTTTGCGAACCGCGTTGATCTCGTGAATGCTGGCGCCCGAGGCCAACAACAATTTGGTGACTTCCTGTTTTTCGTCGAGCGTGACCGGATCGGCCGGCAGCGGCAACAGCGCGGAGGCGCCGCCGGAGATCAGGCACAGCACCAGATCCTCCGGACCCGCGCCGGCGGCCATTTCGGCGATGCGCCGCGCGCCTTCCACGCCGCGCTGGTCAGGCACCGGATGGCCGCATTCATTCAACTCGACACGCCGCAACTTAGCCACGTGGCCGTACTTCACGTTCAGCAGGCCGCCCGTGATGCGCCGGCCTAGAACACGCTCGGCGGCGCGCGCCATGGCCGCACCCGCCTTGCCGGCGCCGATTACGTAGATGTGGCGATAATGGCTGAAATCCTCGCGCGCCAGCCCTCTGGCAACGCCTTCCGCGGGGTTGGCAGCCCGCAGAGCGGCTTTGAAAATGGCGAGCGCCTGGCGGCGGAGCTTTACCTCACTCTTGGCCGCGCGTTTCATTTGAATAGCGGCAGCCGGAGCGTGGCTTCCACGGCGACGGCCGGATCGTCGCTCTCAATGGGGATGCGATAATCGGCGCGCGCGTAGGACTCCCGGCGGTCTTCGTAAAGCTGCGCAAAGCTCACCGGATCGCGCGCCAGCGGCCGGTGAGAAGCCGGCTCCACGCGCCGGCGAACGGTCTCGAAGGGGCAATCCAGCCAAATAATGACGCCGTTGTTTTCGAGCAGCGCGTAGTTTTCGGGTTGGACTATCGCGCCCCCGCCCAGCGCCACAACCGCCGGCCGGCCACACTCGATGGCGCGTACATGCTGGCGCAACTTCTCGCGCTCCGACCGGCGGAACTCCGCTTCACCGCGCGTTTCGAAGATGCGGAAAATGCTGGTCCCTTCCGCGGCTTCGATCTCCGCATCCAAATCGACGAAGTGCCAGCCGATCCGCTCGGCGAGCAAGCGGCCGATGGTGCTCTTGCCGGACCCCATGAATCCGACCAGGTAGATGCCGGGCGTACGTTTCAGCTTCAGGATCATACGTCGTGCAGTAGGGCGGCGAGTTGCGCGTCGACCAGCGCAGGAAAAAGACGCTCGGCCAGCACGAACAGCCAGCCGGATCTGGGAGCCATGACGGTGCGCGCGCCGCGTTCCACACCGCGCACAATGGCCTCGGCGCACTGCTCGGCCGTGATGGCGAATTGTTTCCGGCGTGCGATTCCAGGCGGCGGCTGGCCGCTCAGCGCGTGATCCTGAAAGTTGGTTTTCACATAGCCGGGACAAACCGCGATGGTGTGAATACCGTCCTTCTTCAGTTCCATGCGCAGGCCGTCGGTGAGGGAGCACAGCGCGTACTTGGAAGCGGAATAGAGCGTGAGCCACGGCAGGGTGACTCTCCCGGCTATGGATGAAACATTGACGATGACGCCGCTAGATCGGGCGCGCATGTGCGGCGCCACGAGTTGCGTGAGCGCCAGCGGCACGAAGAAATTCAACTCGAACAGGCTGCGCGCATCGGAGAGCGGCGCGCTCCAGGCGGGGTCGTAAAGTCCCATGCCGGCATTGTTGACCAGGATGTCGATGGCCCCGAATCGATCCAGCGTGGCAGCCACGGCCGCCTGCCGGATTTCGGGCACGGTCAGATCGCCCGGTGTGACCAGCGCGTCGGGCCCGCCGGCGTCGCGCAGCTTCTCCGGGGAGCGCGCGATCAGTGAGAGCCGTGCGCCGCGCTTCCGGAACGCCGCCGCACAGGCCGCGCCGATACCTTCGGAAGCTCCGGTGATGAGGACTACTTTTCCGTCGATGCGCATTTCACGCTTGACAACGCCTGGCAACGAATTGCCGGAACCGCCCTGAGACGCAATAATGGTAGCATGTCCACGCGGCTCCTCCCGCTATTCCCGCTGCATGTAGTGGTCTTTCCGCGCACCCATTTGCCGCTCCACATTTTCGAGGATCGCTACAAGGAAATGGTTGGCAATGCCCTGCGGGAGAACTCCGAGTTCGGCATCGTGCTGGCGAAGGAAGACGGCATCGTGAACGCCGGCTGCACGGTGATCGTGGAGAAGGTGCTGAAGAGCTACCCGGACGGGAAAATGGACATCCTCGCCTCCGGGCGCCGTCGATTCGAAGTGGTCATGCTCGACGAAGAGAAAGACTATCTGCGCGGTGAGGTGCAGTTTTTCGATGACGATGACGCGAACACCCCCGCGCCGCTGGAGGCGCAGCATGCGGCTTTGACGCAATACAAGAGCCTGCTGGAATCGCGTGTCCTGCAACCGCCCACGCCCGAGCCGGACCTGGACGACCCGCAGCTCAGCTTTCAACTGGCCCAGGGTCTGCCGGACCTGGATTTTCTGAGTACGCTACTGCGCACGCGGTCGGAAGCGCAGCGCCTGCGGGAGCTGAGCGAATTCCTTTCGCACTACATCCCGCGGCAACGGCATATCGCGCACGTGCGGCATGTGGCCCCCCAAAACGGATTTGGCGGCAAGCCGTCCGGCGTCTAAGGAAGCATGGTGGCACGACCCAAGCCGGCGCCTTTCGCAGTTTCGCTGCTCACCCACGGCCTCATCCTCGCCTGGTTGGCAGCCGGGCCGGTACGCGAAGAGCCGAAGTCGCTTTACGCGCAGGCCATCGCGCCGCATGCGAGCAAGTTGGTGTGGTACAACTTCCGCGAGAAGCTGCCGGATGTCTCGCCCGCGGCGGCGCCCAAATCTGCCAGGCCGCCGCGCGCGGATGTGAAGTTGGCACAGCAGATCGCGGCTGCTTCGGCGAGAGCACAGCGCGCCCGCCAATTTGTCTGGCAGCCGGCGCCCAAGCTGGAACTGCGCACGGACTTGCAGTCACCGAATGTGCTGGCTATTCGTGCGCCGCGCCCGGAGCCGCCGCCAAAGCCGAGGCTGTTTGTGCCGCCTCCGGAAAGGCCTCCACCCACGGCGGAAGCGCCGGTGCTAGCGGCCCCCCCGGAGATTCGCGCGGCGCGGAACGTGAAGGGCGCGGCCAACTTGCCCAGCACGCAGCCGGCAAAAGCCCCACCTCGTGCGTTCATGGCGCCGCCGGCGGGCCACCCAATGGAACAGCCCGCGCCGCCGCTGCCTACCCTGCCGGATGTCCCGGCCGTAGCCACAGGCGCAAGGCCCAGCCCGTTCGGCGCTCCTTTGCCTGCGCCTCCGCCGCCGGAACCGGCGTCCACTGCCGCTGTCAGCATCGCAATCGTGGGATTGAGCCCCAATGCGAAAGCACCCGCACCGGCGCCGGAAGGCTCGCGCAACGCGCAGTTTTCGGCCGGCCCGCAGCCGCGCCCCACCGGCGGAACGGATGGCTCGGTGGAGGGGGCCATCTTGACTGTGCCTGGCTTGCTGATCCGCAGCGGCGTTCCGGATGCCAAGCCCACTTTAGCGGCGCGCATGTCTCCAACATCGGAGGCTAATTTGCGTGAGGCTTTGCGCAGCAGCTTGCCGAAGACCTCGATCACCGGACCGCATCCCGCGATTCGCGTCTCGTCGGCGCCCGACCCGCAATGGAATGGGCGCGAGATTTACGCCATGTCCGTGCAGATGCCCAATGTCACCAGCTATAGCGGAAGCTGGATGATCTGGTTCGCGGAACGGCGCGAAGATACCGCATCGGGCGGCGCGTTGACTCTGCCGGTGCCCTTGCGCAAAGTGGACCCCAAGTACTTTCCCGCGGCGATGGCGGACCGCGTGGAAGGAAACGTGCGCCTGATCGCAGTAATTCGCAAAGATGGCCGGGTGGACGCGGTGCGGCTCTTGCGGCACCTGGACGACCGCCTGGACCAGAGCGCCGAAGAAGCGATGGGCAAGTGGCAGTTCGAGCCGGCGCTGCGCAATGGCCAGCCCGTGGACGTCGACGCCTTGATCGAAATACCGTTCCGGTTGGCGCCCGCGCCCAAGAGATGACCCAAAGATGGCAAGAGATGATTCGCCAATACCTGATGATCGACGCCGACGACACGCTTTGGGAGAACAACATCTACTTCGAGCGGGCGTTCGACGAGTTTGTGGAGTATCTGGATCACTCCACGCTGAGCGGGCCGGAGATACGCGATGTGCTGGATGAGATCGAGCTGGCCAACACCAAGATCCATGGCTATGGCTCCTTCAATTTCGGGCGCAACCTGCGGCAGTGCTACCAGCATCTTGCCGAACGGGACGTGCGCGAGGAGGATCTGCGCGCGGTGATGTCATTCGCGGAGCGCATTCTGGATCGCCCCATGGAAGTCATCGACGGGGTGCCTGAGACGCTGGAGTATCTGGCGTCGCGCCACGATCTGACTCTATTCACCAAGGGCCATCCCGACGAGCAAAGGCTGAAGATCGACCGCTCGGGCCTGGGCACTTACTTCGTCCACACAGCCATAGTGAAGGAGAAGGACGTGGCCGCGTACCAGACATTGGTCCAGCAGCGAGGCATCGATCCCGCGCTCACTTGGATGGCGGGTAACAGCGCGAAGTCCGACATCAATCCGGCGCTGGAGGCGGGCCTCAATGCGGTCTTCATACCACACGCCCATACGTGGGTCCTGGAGCGGCAGGACATCCGGCCGGGCGAGGGACGACTGTTGATGCTGGAGCGGTTTAGTGATTTGCGGCAACACTTTTGACCATTCTTGAGGAGAGTGACATGGTAATAACCGCGGACCTTCTGCGTTCTCAAATCGGTTACACCGCCTGGGCAAGCGGCTTGCTGGTGGACGCCGCGGGCGCACTCACGCACGAGCAGCTGATACGAGATTTCGGCACGGCGGACAAGAGTGTCTTGGGCACGTTGGTGCATGTGTTTGGCGCGGATCGCTTGTGGCTGGCGCGGTTGAAGCGAGAACCTGCGGGCGTTTATCTGACAGACGCGGACTACCAGGTTACTGTCCTACAAAACGACTGGCCCGTTTTGCATCGGCGCTGGAAAGAGTGGGCTGACGGACTGACAGACGAGGCCGCTCAGGCAGAGGTCTCTTACTCCGACATGCGCGGCAACCCTCGGCGGCAGCCGCTCGGCCAACTGGTGTTACACGTGGTGAATCATGGGACGCACCATCGCGGGCAGGTCTCGGGCTTTCTGCGCTCAATAGGACATGCGCCGCCCAAGCTGGATTTGGTGAATTACTATCGAGATGGCCGATGACGTGGCTACGCCTCCTTAGTTCCACAGGCGGTTGACGACCCGGATCAGGATGGCCCCGGTCACAATGAATATGCCCAATAAAGCGAACGCGTAGTCCATCCGGCCATAGAGAAAGTTACCCACGGCGAACAGGGCGGACCAGATCATGGCGCATCCCGTGCTCCATCCGAGCAATGAGAGGGGAATATTCTCGTGCTGCGCCCAGGTGGCCGCTTCAGCGGCGGAAATTCCAGCTAACTCGCGGACGCGCCGCCAGCCCGGACCGAACGGGTGTACTTTTTGATAAAACGAAATGAGCACCGCCGGATCGGTTTGGGGCCCAAGATATGCGGTAGCGACCCATCCGGCTGTCGTAATTGCGATGGTAATCAGCAACTGCTGGTAGGTCCCTACGACGACTCCGCTCCTGGCCAGAGCCAGGAACCCTAATGAGACACCGAACGAGCTGCACATAGCCACGATCTCGCACCAGGCAGTGACACGCCACCAAAACCACCGCATCAGATAGAGCAGTCCCGTGCCGGCCCCTATCTGTAAGATGATGTTGAAGCTTTCCTTAGCCGTAGCCAATGCGAATACCAGGGCCGAAGAACAAACGAAGAGCAGGACTGTCGCCAGCCTTCCCGCCAGAACGTAGTGTTTCTCGCTCTTGCCCGGGCTGAGAAACCGGCGGTAGAAGTCATGTACCAGATAAGACGCTCCCCAATTCAAGTGCGTGAGAATAGTGGACGAGTTAGCCGCTACTAAGCCGCCCAGCATAAGCCCCATCCAGCCGACCGGCAGGAACCGCAGCATCGCCGGGAATGCCAGATCGTGACCCATCAGGCTGGGGTTCACATTCGGAAACGAGCGTTGGATATCCGATAACTGGGGATAGATGATAATCGAAGCCAAACCCACAAGAATCCAAGGCCAGGGCCGCAGCACATAGTGTGCGACATTGAAGAACAAAGTGGCTCCCAGGGCGTCCTTCTCGGACTTGGATGCCAACATGCGCTGCGCAATGTAACTGCCTCCGCCCGGTTCGGCGCCAGGGTACCAGACGGCCCACCACTGCACGGCCAGCGGCATGATAAATATTGCGACCGCGAGATCCCAGTTATTGGTGAAGTCCGGAAGTATGTTGATGTAGTTCAGGCCTCCGGGTCCGTGTACATGCGAGAGCTTCTCCACCAGCCCGTGCAAGCCGCCCACCTGTGGCAGTTCCACCGCGAAGTAAGCCGCGGCAATGACGGCTGTCATCTTGATGAAGAACTGAAGCATGTCGATGACCAGCACGCCCCAAAGGCCCGAATGCGCGGCGAATACGACATTCAGCAGGCCGACGGCGAGCAGCGTCTGCCACCGGTCGAATCCGAACAGGACGGCGGCGATCTTCACGGCCGCGAGATCGACGGTGGCCATGATCATGCAGTTGAAGAAGAAGCCGAGATAGACCGCGCGGAATCCGCGCACCGCGCTGGCGGCCTTCCCGGAATAGCGTATTTCATAGAATTCCAGGTCGGTAAGTACGCCGGAGCGCCGCCAGAGACGCGCATAGAAGAACACCGTGAGCACGCCGGTGAGCGTGAAGGCCCACCACTGCCAGTTGCCCGCAACCCCTTGTGTGCGGACGAAGTTTGCCACCAGGTTCGGCGTGTCGCTGGAGAAGGTGGTGGCCACCATGGACAGGCCGGCCAGCCACCAGGGCACGGAGCGCCCGGACGCAAAGAATTCCGCGGTGCTCTTGCCGGACCGTTTCCCGAAGAAGAGAGCCGGAACGAAGCAGACGAGGATGGAAGCGGCGGCGATAATCCAGTCAAGCGCGTAAAGGTGCATTGATTTCCTTAATCGACTTGCAACGCGCCGGGTCCGGGTTCGGCATGGATCAGATGCATACGCTCGTCGAATTGCGGCAAACCCGCATAGTAACGCTGAATCAGCCCGCTGCGCACGGCGGGCAGGTCCGGCCTGCGGCAGAAGACCACGGCGCATCCGCCGAATCCCGCGCCCGTGAGGCGCGCGCCGAGTGCGCCGGAATCCATGGCCGCTTCGACCAGGCGGTCGAGGGCGGCGCTGCTGACGTGCAGGCGGCTGCGCAAGCTGTCGTGCGAAGCCAGCAGCAGGGACCCGAAGGCTTCCGCGTCATGCTGTTCCATCGCGCCGACCGCGGCGCGGACGCGCAAAGCTTCGGTCGCAACGTGGAGGAAACCGGCACGCTCGTCATCGCTCAGCTTGTGGCCGGTCAACCCCGGCGAAGCCAGCTCTTCCAGTTCCGCGAGCGTGCGCCCTTCTATGGCCAGCCGATATGAGGGGAATCCAAGGCGTTGCAAGGCTGTTGTGCCTGCCGCGCGGCAAGCGTTGTACTGCTGTCTGACGGCTCCGGATTTCTCCGCGACGGTGAGGCTGTGGGCCACCAGGAATGCCCAGTCCGGCGGAATCGGCACCAGCCGGACCGCGAGTGGATCGAACTCGATGAGCGAGGCGCAGCCGGTCGCGGAGGCTAGCGAGGCCGCGTGATCCATGCCGCCGCCGCGCGTACCTACGAATTGCTCGCCTTCCGGCAGGACTTCCATGAGCTCCTCGAACGTGGGTGTGGCGCCGTTCGCGCGGAGCAGGCTCAGAGTGAAGGCCACGATCAGCGCCGACGATGAAGACAGTCCCGCGGCGGGCGGGAGATCGGAGACAATGGCGGCGTCCACTCCGCGGCCCGTGCCCCATTTCCGGCCGACGGCGCAGGCCGCGGCGCGCAGATAGTTTTCCCAATCGCCTGCGGCCGTGGGGGCGAGGTCTGCCGTCCATCCGAAATCGCGGACGCCATAGCCGGCACTGACCGCGCGGATGCGGCCATCGGCGCGGGGGCGGAAAGCCACCCGGACGGAGCGGCGAATGGCGATGGGTAAGACCGGCAGGCCATGATAGTCGATGTGCTCGCCGATCAGGTTCACGCGGCCCGGCGCGGAAACCAGCGCGGGCTCGCGGCCTGGCTCGCTGGGGCCGAAGGCCTCGGCAAGCAGTGCGCGCGGATCTTGGAGTTGGGCCATAAGCGGTCGCGGCTCGGAATCAACATTGATACCATAGCTGTCACGGCCCACGGTATGAGAGAGTTATGAAAGCTAGCCACCGCGCCTACGCCTTGCTGATCCTGCTGTTCGTGCTGTCCTTCGGCTTCCGCATGCAGACGATCGGCGGCGTCGCACCAAAAGCGGTACAGGCAGGCGCATACCCGGGCGACACGCTGCTGGAGTTCAATGGCCGGCCTTTCACCGGCTACGGCGTAATGCGCGATGCCGTGCTGAACTCCCCTCCGGGCGGGTCCTGCCGCCCGGCAACATCCTGCTGGCATACAAGGACGGCATCAGCGAAGCGATGACGATGGACGACGAAGAGCGAAGAACGCATGATCGCGGCTGCGCAGGCGTGACGCGCGCCGCCTGCGGGACGGATGATCGAGCGGCTGATGGCGGCGGATGCGTTCACGCCGGACGCGCCGCAGCACGACGATATGACGCTAGTCATATTGAAGGCGGTCGAATAATCGTTCCACGACAAGCAGAATTGTGAATGCGCATCAAACTTCAAATTGCAACCGCGGATGATGTTGCGGAGCTGGTGTCTCTGCGCACCGCCGTGAGCCAGCGTCTGACGTCGCAATACGGGAAAGGATACTGGTCGGCTGGGTCGGCCAAAAATGGGGCGCTTTTCGCCACGAGGATTTCACAAGTGTATATCGCCCGATATCGCAAGCGGCTGATCGCCACCTTGACGGCTTCCACCCGAAAACCATGGGCCATATGAAGCAATGCGAATAGCCAGGCAATGGCCGGGCGATGCCATTTGGCTGAATGCCTGGGATGCCGAAGCCGGCGCCGGCGAATTCTACCGGAAATGTGGTTTCTTTTGAAATGTTGATTTGAGGTCACAGCGAGCCGCGGAGTTCGGCTGGCAGTTGCGGTGGAAGCGCCCTGGCAGCAACGGCCTTCAACAGCCTGTAAACCCGCGTTGTGTTGTGATTCGGGATATCGCCGCTCGAGACCGTGGCATCCAATCGCTCAGCTCTGACGCAGGCATCGCATACAGATGTTAGGGGAAAATGCTCTTGCTTGAGCTTTGTCTTATTGTATTGGCCGAGCTTCGCCCGTAACGCTTCCTCGACGTCTTTCGCTGCGGACAGTGCGCCTACTCCGGTCTCTTCGACGTGGTGCAATAGTAACCATAGTTCGAATGAGGGCTTGCTGAGGGCAACGTTGACTCCCTGCCTCTTGGCTTCACGCAAGGCATCGACAAAGCTAGCGAGATGGGCGCCTTGCGCACAGTGATCGGTATCCAGGAGCATCCAGAGTTAGTCGTCCGGGTCATGATCGAACCGGTGCAGCAGACGATCCAACACGTGCGGCGCGGCTGAGGTGCCGTCTGTGGTTTGAATGACGTGGATTTGCACGCGCGTAAGCCGGAAAAAATCGAAATACTGCTTCGGTGCGAACGTGTCGTCGCAGGCGACTATAAACAGACGATCGTCCCGCAGGCTCGCAGCGTCGCGCATCAGCGGCCGAGGCTGGCGCGGGATAAGGGTCATTCCGTCCGATCCGTCGCCGCCGTTAGGTTCTCAAGACTTCCCAAGAACGGAACTGCTCCGAAACGCCCTTGCAAGTAGTGCTTACGGATTTCGAGGTCGTTGCGAACTTTGAAATCGAGGAGAGAGTACAGCCTCGTAGCCGCGGACTGATCTTTTTCGGCGAACCAGATTTCATCGCGGCGCAGCAGGTCCTGATCCAACAGATTCGACTCGTGGGTCGTTACGATGATCTGTCGAAGACCACCATCGCGCGACCTCAGGAAGTAGTCCAGGAATTCCTTAACGAGCATCGCATGTAGGCTGCGATCCACTTCATCAATAACGTAGACCGCTTCTGTCTTGCGCAGATGGTGCAGCGCGGAGATCAGGTTCAAGAGCCTGCGGGTGCCATCAGACTCTTCGGTCAGATCGAGCCGAACGATCTTTCCAGGTTCGTGTTCGTGGACTGCCTGTATGCCGATTTGATACACCCGATTATCGCCTTTCGCGCCCATAATCAGTAGATCGTTGCCGTCTTGCCCTTTTACCCATACCTCGCCCTCGCGTAGCCGAAGTGCCAGGGAAACAAACTCATCGGGAAGCAACGCGCGGGCATCGTCTTTGGAGATCTCCTTCCTGAGGACTTCCAGGTGGTCCACTCCGGTTGACGCGGATTTCAGAAAATCGCTCGCAAATGATAGGAAACCTGAATCTTGAGCCAGATGGCGCCCAATCGCCCCGGTTGATTGCCCTGGGCCGATGAGGTTCAAGCTCTCTTTGAACCAGTTCAAAACGCGGCCCAAATCGTAACCGAGGTCGCCTGCATCCAAGGTCACATTGAGAGTGGAAAGGAATGATTGGTTTTGGGGTCCACCTACGGTCGCCAGAGCCAAGACTTTTTCGCCGGCGCTCTCGATGCCGCTGGCGTCTATAGACACTTCGCCGTTTTCGTCTGTGGTGCGCTCATAAAGCAGTTTTTGCCGATTGCCGACGACCTGAAACAGACACTCTTCGATGATCCGCTCATCATCCAACGTGAAACCAAATCGGTAGAGTTTGTCCGCCGCAATGAACTGCAAATCGAAGTTCGATGGTCCATCTTCAAACTGCGGCCCCGCCAACCGAAATGGCTCGCGCGCTGTCCCGCTGTTCTTCTTCCGCGGCCTTAGAGCAACCGACTTCAAATATCGGAGAGCTTTGAAGAGGTTCGATTTGCCCGCGCCGTTGGCGCCGTAGAGAACCGCCGTTCGAAGAACCTTCTCCGTAGAGTCGGGGATGGGAACGGCGTGGTCGTCGTGACTGTCCGACAGACGGTTGCTGGCGACTAGTGAAATGGTCTCCTCCGCGGAGAACGATCTGAAATTGGAGACTGAAAACGAGACGATCATGACATTCTCGTGATTAATTCACACTATAACACGTCTTAGGACCTTGACTGCGGGCTTCAGCGATACGGACCCGTGATTATTTCACGTTATGCCAACTCCGCGGCGGCTACCTGGTCCAAGAACCACGTGACCCGCTTGCCTTGCCGCGAAATCAGTTGCGCGGGGTAGTGTTTGGGATCGAATTCCCCATTGAAGACGTTTCCCACAGCCGGAGCCTTGTCGGCGCCCGTCACCAGGAAAACGGTATTCTTCGCGGCCAGCAGCGCACCCGGCAACAGCGTGATACGCCACTTGCTGGGCATGCTCTGTGCGAATACGGCGCCGGCGATATGCTCGTGGTCCTCAATCGACGCTGCACCCGGGAAGAGGCTGGCAGTGTGCGCATCCGGCCCCACGCCGCACTGTAACACATCGAAGTGCGGCTGTTCTCC
>Ga0302325_10017817_pt1 | contig 14990 bp, 11 predicted proteins | sample Palsa_T0_2_FD_201948 | JGI IMG/M metagenome (GOLD analysis project Ga0302325, IMG submission 201948) | Peat permafrost microbial communities from Stordalen Mire near Abisko, Sweden - Palsa_T0_2 | ecosystem: Environmental > Terrestrial > Soil > Palsa > Peat permafrost | place: Sweden: Abisko... | reverse complement strand
GCGTCGCCATACGCGCCCGAGCGGGTCGTGGCCGTCGTCGCAACGATACCGATGCGGCGCGCGCTCGTGCGCGCGACGACGTCGGCCGCGGCAGCATCGATCAGGTCGAGTATCGGGATGCGCGAGGGCGGCCAGCCGCGCCGTGACGCGACCGCACACGACGTGTTGCAGCCCATCACGATCGCGTCGACGCCGACGGACTCCAGGTACGCAACGTTTTGCGCGAGCAGACCGGCGAGATCGTCCTCGCTGCGCTCGCCATACGGCACGTGCGCCTGATCGGCGAAGTACGCGATGTCTTCGTGCGGCAGCCGCGTGCGCACGTGGCGCAAGACCGTTAGGCCGCCTAAACCGGAGTCGAAAATCCCGAGAATTTAAATGCCACCCGTCGTCGTCGTATCGCTGAGCGGCTGGGAATTCGCCGCGAAGTCCTCGATGCCGTCTGCGATCGCGACCGCGACCTTTTGCAGGAAGGACGCCTGCTTGAGCAAGGCCGCGTCGCTGGGGTTCGAGAGGAATGCGGTTTCAACCAGAATCGCGGGCATCGAGGCGTGATGGATCACGTAGAAGTTGTCCTTGCGCACGCCGTCGTCGGCCGTGGGAAGCACGCCCGCCAGCCGCGAGTGCACGTCTTCCGCGAGCGCGTACGAATCGGCTTTGTAATAATAGGTCGTCGTGCCGTTCTGTTCCGAGGTCGTGAAGCTGTTGGAGTGCACGCTCACGAACATGCGCGCCCCCGCCTTGTTGGCGATGTCGTCGCGGGCCTGGAGTTCGTCGCGCGCCGAGTCGTTGGGCGCGAACACGTCGATGTCGGTTTCGCGCGTCATCTTCACTTGCCACCCGCGCGAAACGAGCACCGTTTGCAGGCGTTTTGAGATGTCGAGGTTGAGCTCTTTCTCAACGAGACCGTTGTGCTCGGCCCCGGTGTCGCTGCCACCGTGTCCCGGATCGATGACGATCAGCTTCGGATTGGTCGGAACCGACCCCGACCCCCCGAACTTCCACGTTTGATCCGCCCCCGTCACGTCGGCCGGCGCTTGGATCGGCGGCAGTGGAACGATGCCGGTGTACAGCCGCCCGGGGAGCAGTTCTCCCGTGCCCGTCACTTGGGTTCCGGTATCGTCCTGCGCGCCGATCGCGAGCATCAGTCCGGTGGATGTCGGAACGAGGCTCACGCTGCGCGGACTCGGCAACGTCAATCCGACGCGCACGGTCGCCAAGCCGTCGTTCGGGCCCGTGAACGGCTTCACACGAAGCGACAGCAGCGAGGGATCGTCGAGCGGCTGCTCCAGCGAGGGCACGGTCAAGGTCGCGGGTTTGAGATCGATGTACCAGCGGTTGTCACTGAGACGATGCCATTCGTACGTTACGTTGCCCGCGATCGTCAGCCGGACGTATAGGCCGCCTGCGCCGCTTTGCGTGTCGACTGCGCTGATGGTGGCGGGTGCCAAACCATACGCGGTCGGCGACGGCGTCTCCGCGGGCGCTGCCGTCATGCTCGCGTCGGGGTTCGCGTTGGCAGCCGTCTGATCGCCGTAGGGTGGCAGCGCGGGCGCCGGGGCGACCGGCGCGGGACGCGGTGCGGCAACTGGTGTCGTCTCGTCGGGGACGGCTGGGGCGAAGGCCACGTTCGAACGTCCGGCAGCCGGAATCGGCGTCCCGCCGAGGGCCACGCCGGCGGGCGCAAAGACGAGCGTCAACGCATTAGGCGAATCGCTATCGGCAAGTGCGTGAACGCTGCCGGGCGGCGCGGCAAAGCTGACGGTCGTCGTAGGATTGCGGGCCGATCCATCGACCGTAATCGAAATGCTGCGCAAGCCCGGGCCGTCGACTGGGCGCAAGGCCTCGAGCGTCGAGGCCGTTCCGGAAAACGCGAGCGAGACCTCGGAGTCGTCGCCGTCGCTCGTGCGTTTGAACGTCAATGGCGTCGCACCGCGCAAGGTCACGATCGTCGAATGCGCTTGCGGGCGAACGTCGAGGCCTGCGATCTGCGGTTCCATCACGGTGGTCGGCCCGTCTTGCACCGGATCGACGAAGAGCGCGCGTGCCAGGTCCAAGAACGGGACGTATGCGCCGCTGCCCGATGCGTAGGGCGCAAACGCCGCAGCTTGCGTGACGCCTGCGATCGTCACGTGCGGATCGCCGAGGGTGAACGTGATCAGACGGCGATCTGCCGTCGTGACGGCGATGACGTTTTGCCCCGGCTGATATGACAGCGTGGCGCCGGTCTTGGCGAGCAAACGGGCGAGGCCCTTATCGTCGGTCGCGACGGCGAATTGGCCATCGCGCAATTGCGGGTACTCGAAGCCCATTCGCGTGCCGCCGAACCAAAAGTCGTTTGCGCTGAGCGCCGTCTGCGCGTGTGCCGGCACGATCGTGCCCGCGACCAAACCGAGGACGAGCGCTAGCCTACCAGCTTTGACGCGTAAGGGGTTCATCGAGTTCAAGATGGCCTCCGGGAAGCGATGGAACGCGCACGCCATCGACCTTAACTTGCACCGCCGTAATGCCGGGCAAGGACGTCAGCGTCCACACCAATGCTTTGAATTCGCCGCTCTCGGCAAAGCTGCCGCTCTGCTGGGTCGCAATCGTTCCACCGAGATCGACGGCCGCCGTCGGACCGCTTACGTCGACGGAGCGAACGACCGTCCCGGCCGGAAATCGGATGGCGGCCGTGTCTGCAGGCGGCCCCGCCAGCGTCTGTGCGACCGCATAAAAGGCCATACTCTTCGTATCGGTCGCGTTGGGATTGACCGAGACGACCCATTTGGCCAATGTTTCACCGTCGGTCTTACAATAATAGACCGCGATTGCGTTGTTTGGCGTCTGCGACCGAGATGCAAACAGCCGGTACCCGCCATAAACGGCAACGGCAAGCAGCGCGACGATTGCGATTGCGCGCAGCAACCTCATTGAGTGCTCCGGTTCGGCGCGCTGCGCGGCCGTTACTGCAGGTACTTTTCGACGGTGTCCTCGGAACGCAGGCGCACGTGCGACGTCTCTTGGTTAAACTCTTCGCGCGCACGGCGCTGCCGCAACAAGTCGTAATACTGATCGAGCTGCACGTTGACCGTCTGGAGGCGCTCGTGATCGGCGGGGGCGAGCTGGTGCTGCTCGCCGAGTTCGAGCAGCCGGTGCTCCTCGGCAACGAGCTCCTCGATGTGCGCCGAGATGGCTTTAGCGTCCATCGTCGCCCACCGGAAGGCCAAGCCCGCTCTCCACGATGATCTCCTGTTGCCGCACGAGCCCGGTGTCGTCTGCCGCTTCAACTTCGGTTCGCACGTCTTCTTCGCGCTCGTTCTTCTGGTCCGCGTCATCTTTATGCATGGTGTCTTGTACCCCTAACATCGGGGCGGCAAAGCCCCCCGATCCCCCCAGGTCCGGCGGAGTTACGACGCGCCTTCGACGAGCGCCCGCAGGCCGTCGAGGTCGTAGGAAAGCTCGCCTCTGCGGTAGCGCTCGCGTTTAACGACCTCGGCCGCGTCGCGCTCGGCAGCTCGCGCGACGACCTCGCTGACCCTTGCGGCCGGCACGGCGAGGACGCCGTCGCCGTCGAGGACGATCAGGTCGCCAAAGGCGATCGTCGTGCCCCCGAATTCGAGCGGTTCGTCGAGCGTGCCGACGATTTTCTTCGCGGCGCTGCGCGCCCGCACGAAGCGCGACCAGACCGGAAGTCCGAGTTCTCGAATCGCGACGGCGTCGCGAATCGCAGCGTCGACCACAACGGCCACCACGCCGCGCGCCAGACACTGGGTCGCGAGCAATTCGCCCAAGAGCGAGACCGGACGGCTCTCCGGCATCCGCACGACCAGCACGTCCCCGGGTTCGGCGCGCGCGATCGCGGCGGGAACCATCAGGTTGTCGTCTTGCCCGCAGAGCACCGTTCGGGCGCGACCGGCGACCTTCGCTTCGGGAATGTGTGCGATCAAGTCGAGATCGACGAGCCCCGCGCGGCCGGCGGCCTCGAACATCGTCGATACGCCGTACGACGCGGCGGCGGATTCTGGGCTCGCGAAGTGCATCAGGGCGGGTTCGCAGGCCTCCGCGGCATGGCCTCGCTGCCGGATCGGGTAGAAGGACTCACGCCGGCCGAGCTACTTACTAACGTAACCTAAGTGCGCGAACGGCTTATCGCTCGGCTCACCGATGAGTTATCGGAGGCGCTGTCTCTCGACGAGACGATCGACGTGATGCTTCGCGTCTTCATCCCGGAGTTTGCCGACTGGATGTCGGTGTACTTGGAGAAACGCGACGGAACCGGCTTCGAGGTGATCGCGATCCGGCACTGGGACGAACGACGGCGGTGGATCACCGAAGCGTTGTTGGGTACCAGCTACGCCACCGAGCACAGCGCGACCGCGTACGTCCTGCGGACGGGCGAGCCTTTGCTCCACGCGAAGTACCCGGAGGACCTCCGCGCGCGCGCCATCCAGACCCAATACTCCGAACACCTCAAGACGCTCGGACTAAGCTCTGCGATCGTCGTTCCATTCCGCCGAAGGCATAAAGTCATCGGTGCGATTCACGTGATCCGCGGCGATAACCCCGTGAGCTTCGATGAGGAAGACTTGTCGCTCGTCGAGGAGATCGCTCGCCGATTGACGCCGGCAATCTACAAAGCTGAAGCCTACGAACGAGAGCGCGTGGTGGCGCAGCGTTTCCAGGCAGCCGCGTTGCCCGAAACGTTCCCGGAAACGAGCGGCGTCGAATACGACGCCGTTTACGAAGCGGCGAAGACGGAGGCGAGGGTCGGAGGCGATTGGTACGACGTGTTCCACATCGACCAGGAACGGCTTCTCGTATCGGTCGGCGACGTCACGGGCCACGGACTACGGGCGGCCACGGCCATGGTCATGTTGCGACACTCGCTGCGAGCGCTTTCGCTGACGACGGCTTCGCCTCGCGAGCTGATGTTTCTGCTTCGCTCGCTGATGGCCAAGGAGTGCCCCGACGTCTTCGCGACCGCTTTTATCGGGGTTTTCTCGCCCGCGACCGGAAAGTTCGAGCACGTTTCCGCGGGCCACCCCGCGCCGTTGATTCGTTTGCCGGACGGCAGCGTCGAATCTCTGCGCGGCGGCCGAAGGCCCTTGCTCGGAATCGGCTGCGAGAAGGCCCCGGCGGATGCGCAATCGACGCTCGCGAGAGATTCGCTCTTGGTTCTCTTCACGGACGGATTGATCGAGGCATCGCACGACATTGTGGATGGGGAACGACGGTTACGCACGATCGTCGCGTCCCGCGAAGTCGCTGACTCAAACGAGCCCGCCCACAAAATCTACGATACGATGCTCCCGCGAGGCTCGTTCGACGACACCGTCGTCCTGAGCATCCGCTATCTCGGCGAGTCGTAAGCCGCAAGCGCCTCTTCGACGGTTCCGTACAGCGACAGGTACTCCGTGAGCTCGGTGATGTCGAAGACGTGCCTGACGTGCCCACCTTTCGGCACGACCACTTTTAACCGTATACCGAGCCGCTTCTTGGCGACTGCGAGAGCGGCGAGGCCGCTCGAGTCACAAAACGTGCACTGTTCCAGCGAAGCGACCACCAGCGGATCTGAGCCGTCGGCAGCCGTGGCGATCGCCGCGGTAAGATCCACGGAGGATAGAATATCAAGGTCGCCGTGCACGTCGATGATAGTTGCGTCAGCCTGACGTCGAACGCTGACCATGGGTTCGTACTTCCGAGCGCTTCTTAGCTCTTCCCCTCGTTCGCTAGCCGTACACCGTCGATCAAACGCGCCGCGTTCCCGTGCAGGACGGCAGCGAGAGTAGCAGGCGATAGGCCGAGCCGCTCGATTCCGGCCCGTTCGCTCAGATACGGGTGCGGAATGTTCGGATAATCGGTGCCGTAGAGCACGCGGTCGGGGTGCGCTTCGAACAGTGCGGGATCGTACTCGGGCGGCGCGCCGATGGGCGAGCCGGCGGCAAAGACCATCGTGGTATCGAGGTGCAGGCGCGGATGGCTCTCCATCATCTCGAAGTAGCGGTGCGTGTCGGGGTCGCCGAAGTGCGCGACGACCACGTCGAGCGCGGGATGCCGTTTCAGCACGGCCTCGACGCGCGCCGCTCCCTCATCCGCTACGCGCTTCCACGGGATCGGGCCGGCGTGGACGAGCAAGAACGCGCCGCGTTCGGCCATCGTCCGGTAGACGGCGTCAAAGCGCCGATCGTCGACCGCTAATTGCTGCACGTCTTCGTGGACCTTGAGCCCGAGACAGCCGTCATCGAGCGCCGCGGTGATATCGTCGACGTAGGTGGGGTCGTCGAGGTGCACGGTCGCCAGCGGCAGTCCGTAGCCGCCGAGCTCGCGCGAGGTCCGTGCGAGCCACGCGTTCAGTTCGCGCGCCATTCCGGTTTTGTGCGCGTAGCTGAAGAACACGAAGCGATCGACGCCGGCAGCGCGCAAGGCTGCCGCGACATCGCTCGGCTCGGTCGGATGCCCGGAGATATCCCACGAGCTTCGCTCGGCAAACCAGCGCCGAATCGCCTTGAACAGCTTCGGCGGGTGTAAATGGGTATGAATGTCGATCATCGGGGCGCTCTGGGACGCCGAACGGCCGCTCACCTTGCCAACTATGCCCCGCGGGGGTTACGTCCGGTGCGTGAAGATGATTGTGAAGCGGCGGCCTGGGAGCGGAATGGCATCGGTCGGGACCAAGCCGGTCGTCTGCTGGTAGGGAACGCCGCCGCCGGTTCGCGTGGTGAGGAAGTCATACGCGTCGGTGAGGTTCTCGCCGACGAGCGCGATGTCGACGCGCGGCAAATGCCACGTTACGCCCGCGCGCACGGTGGCATACGGCGCAAGATTCAGCTCGTTGTACGTCCCTTCGTACAGGAAACCCGCGTAGTAAGAGAGGCCCGTATTCGGTTGATGTTCGAAGCTGACCGCGAGTTTGTGGAGCGGCACCCCGAGCGACTGAACGTACGGAATCACGTCGTCGGCAGCGGCGGACGGAAACGATACCGTGTAGACGCTGTCGACATCGTAGTTGACGTGCACGAGCGTCTTGGGAGCGAGTTGGTAGTCGGTGCGCAATTCGGCACCCTGGTAGACTTCATGCGTGACGTTGACCGGGTAGCTCAGGCACGACGGATTCGACGCCAGCGTAACGGTCGCCGTCGTACAGGGCGCGGGACCGAAGAACGTCGCGACGCCGTTGTGGAGGTTGGTCCGGTAGAGATCGAGCGCCACGTGGAGGTCGTGAGCTCCGAGGTGGACGACGTGTTCGGCGCCGACGTCCATCGACGTGGCGCGCTCGGCGGTCGCATTGAGATTCCCGATGCTCGCATATCCATCGACGACGGGAATCGGCGCGTTCGCCGACGGCACGATGAACGTCGGGAGCTGCGGCGATTGGAACGTATTGCCGATCGAACCGCGCACCGAGGTAGCCGCCGTGGGCGTCCACACGATGCCGATTCGCGGATCGAAGCTGTGGCCGAACGAGCTGTAGTCACTGTAGTACGCCGCAGCCGAATAGTGGAGCTTTGCGCTCGGATCGAACGCGTAGCTCAAACCCACCCAGCGCTGCGTCTGCGTCAAGGTCGGCATCGTCGCCTCGGAGCCGTTCGTGCTTACGCTGTCGGCCGGCAGCAACGCGAGCGCGCCGTAGCGGCTCGCGCTCGCAGCCACGGGATTCCTCGCGGCGCCATCCGCGAAGATGACGCCCAAGACGTTGTCGGTCAGCAAGTGTTCTTGGGTCAGTGCGAATTTGATCGCGACGGAGCCCTTGGGGAGCGGACGATCGAATTCGAGCGTGTCGTCGGAGATACGGTCGCGATCGTTGTACAGATACGGCGAGGACCCGGCCGCGGCGCCGGTGACGTCTTGGGTAACGACGGAACTTTCGTGCCGGTACGTTGCCGTCGTCGCCGCGACCCCATTGGTCTGCGCGCCGAGCGGCAGCTGCAGATCGACCCCGTACGCGTCGTTATTGGACGAAATCGACGACCCGCTGAAGTTCGAATAGACGGTCGTCGGGTTTGGCACCAGCGAGTCCGGCGTGCTGCCTTCGACCGTGCACTCACCCGGCGCGCAGCTCGACGACAGCGTCGCGGAGAGGTCGCGGTAGACCGTCTGATTGTGGAACGAAAAGCCGGCGAATCCGCCGTTTCCAAAAAGATACTTGAGGTTGGCCAGGCTCGACGTCGCACTCATGTCGTTACCGATCGGTGAAGTCCCGAGGCTCGTTCCCGAGTCGCTCGAGGTGTTGCCGAAGGGCGCGTTGGCGAGCTGCCCGGACGAGGTCGTGCGATGAATCGAAAGCGCATAGCCCAACCGGTCGTCCGTGCCGGTCGCCGCGAGCGTTCCGCTGTCGCTGCCGAACGTGCCGAACGAAAGGCGCTCGAGGACGTGCGACTGGGTCGTCGGCTGCAACGTGACGACGTTGAGCGCGCCGCCGAGCGTGTTCGGACCGTAGAGTGCCGACGGCGCGATGCCGTACACGACTTCGACGTGTTGCAAATCGGACGGGTCGAGCAGCGAGAGATCGTAGTCGCCCGTGCTTCCGTTGTTCACCTGATGCCCGTCGACGTCGACCAGCGTCTCGCTCGGATCGGGGCCGCGCAACGCGACAACCGCCGGCGCATTCAGGCCGCCGCCGATGACCGGATAGACCGTCGTTGAAAGCTCCGACGTGAGGATATCGCTCGTGCGCTCGACGCCTTGCGCGGCGTACGTTTGGGCGTTGACGCTGACGCTCGGGGCCGGCGCCGATGAGAGTAGCGCCGTGCCGTTACTGTGAACCTGAGCGACCGTCATCAGCGAGGCAACCTGGCCGCGTGGGAGGTCGAAGCGGACGTCCGAGAGCCGGCCGTCGGGAATGGTGATCGTCCGGCCGCTCACGCCGTCGTATCCGCGCGCGAAGATCGAGATCGTGTACGTCCCCGCAGGAGCGTCCAGCGAAAAGTCGCCGCTCGCATCGCTGTAGGCGCGCCGGAGCGGCCCGTTCCCCTCTAGCTCGACGACGGCGTGCGCGATCGGCGCGCCGTCGGCGGATGCCACGTGGCCCGAGATGCCGGGCGTCGCGGCGAGCACCGCCGCGGGGGCTACAACGGTCAGGAGTACCAGGACGAGAGCCGCTCCGAAGCGTCGCGCGGGCACAATGGGCCTTCCCTTCGAAATTCGCTCTTCAGACGTTATGAGGTCTGACGAACCCAGTTGTTAGGCACATCTAATTAGGAGCGCCTAACTGTGGACCTGCTAATGCGGGTAAGGGTACCGAATCGTGTCCGGACGCAAAATCGTATCCGAGCCGTCGAAAGGCAGTGCCGATGCACCAAATCGCCCCCGTCGTTGAGGTCGAGGACGCCCGGAGCCCTGGGCCCGTCGTCATCGAGAACATCGAGCCGCAGCTGGAATGCGGCCGGTTCGCAATCAAGCGCATCGTCGGGCAGGGCGTGACCGTCGAGGCCGACGTGTTCCGCGACGGACACGACGCGGTGGCCGCCGTGCTCTACGTTCGCGAGGCGGGCACGAGGAAATGGCACGAGGTGCCGATGGAATTTCTCGACAACGACCGCTTTGCCGCATCGTTCGAGATCGCGCGTCCCGGGACGCACGAGTACGCGATCGAAGCGTGGCCCGATCCGTTCGCGAGTTGGCAGCAAGCGGTCTCGAAGAAGCGTGCGGCCGGTCAAACACTGGCGCTGGAGATCGGCGAGGGCCGCGCGCTGCTCGGCGAGAGCATCGCGCGCGCCACCGGAAGCACCCGCGAGCGGCTCGCCGCCGCGGTCGCGGCGCTCGACGCTCTCGGCGACGACGATTCGCGCGTTGCGGCCATGCTCGACGAGCAGCTCGCCGCGCTCGTCTCGCGCGCCCCGGATCGCGCCGCGGCGACGCGCGTGGAGCCGCCGCTGCGCATCGACGCGGATCGGCGTGCGGCGCAATTCGCGGCATGGTACGAGCTCTTTCCGCGCTCGGCGGGCGACGAGCCCCGCAAGCACGGCACGTTTGCCGACGTCGAACGCCGGCTGCCCGACATCCGCGCGATGGGATTCGACGTCGTCTACCTTCCGCCGATCCATCCGATCGGTCACGCATTTCGTAAAGGTCCGAACAATTCGCTCGAGGCGGGGCCCGCCGACGTGGGCAGCCCGTGGGCGATCGGCAACGAAAACGGCGGACATACGGCGATCGAACCGGCCCTCGGCACCTTCGACGACTTCGCGCACCTCGTCGCCGCCGCTCGTGCGAACGGCATGGAAATCGCGCTCGACTACGCGCTGCAGTGTTCGCCCGACCACCCGTGGATCAAAGAGCACCCGGAGTGGTTCGACTTTCGCAGCGACGGCACGATCAAGTACGCGGAAAACCCGCCTAAGAAATATCAGGACATCGTCAACTTCAACTGGTCCGGGCCGCACCGGAGGTCGCTGTGGAACGCGTTGCGCGACGTCGTTCTGTTTTGGAGCGAACGCGGCGTGGCGACTTTCCGGGTGGATAACCCGCACACCAAACCGTTTGCCTTCTGGGAATGGATGATCGCCGAGGTACGCGCGAAATATCCCGACACGATTTTCCTCGCCGAAGCGTTCACGCGACCCAAGGTCATGAACCAGCTTGCGAAGCTCGGCTTCGCGCAGTCGTATACGTATTTCACGTGGCGCGACACGAAGGAAGAACTCACGGAATACCTGACCGAGCTTGCCGAGACGAAACTGGCGGAGTTCTACCGCCCGTCCTTCTGGCCCAACACGCCGGACATTCTCCCGCCCTATCTCCAGACCGGCGGCCGGCCCGCGTTTCGCATCCGGTTGGCGCTGGCGGCGACCCTTTCGAGCCTCTACGGCATCTACAGCGGCTACGAGCTGTGCGAAAACGCGGCACTGCCCGATCGCGAAGAGTATCTGGACTCGGAGAAATACGAGATCCGCGTGCGCGACTGGAACGCCCCCGGCAACATCAAAGCCGACGTGACCGCGCTCAATCGCATCCGGCGCGAAAACGCGGCGCTTCAGGATTGGCGCAACGTGACGTTCTACCGCGCCGACGACGATGAAGTCATCTTCTACGGCAAGCAGAGCGGCGACAACGTGCTCTTCATCGCGATCAACCTCGACCCGCTCGCGGCCCGCGACCCGGTGCTCTGGTTACCGACCGGCGACTACGGAATCCCCGACGACGAACCGTACGCCATCGAGGAATTGCTCGGTCAAACGAAGCACGAATGGCGCGGCTCCCCTCACCGCTGGCGCTTGGATCCCCAACTCAACCCCGCCGCAATTTTCCGCTTAACTCTGCCAAACGAGTCCCATGGGCCCGGGAGTCCGGGCCCGGGGGGGATCGGGGGGCCTCGCCGCCCCGATCTTAAAAGGGATAGCAAGTGATCGATAACGATCCTCTCTGGTACAAAGATGCGGTCATCTATCAAGTGCACGTCAAGGCGTTCTTCGACGCCAACGACGACGGCATCGGTGATTTCCGCGGGATCACGGAGAAGCTCGATTACATCAAGACCCTCGGGGCCACGTGCATCTGGCTCTTGCCGTTCTTTCCGTCGCCGATGCGCGACGATGGGTACGACATCGGCGATTACCGCAACATCAACCCGGCGTTCGGAACGATGCACGATTTTCGCACGTTCGTCAAAGCCGCGCACGACCGCGGCATCCGCGTCCTGATCGAACTCGTCGTCAACCACACCTCGGACCAGCACGCGTGGTTCCAACGCGCGCGGCGGGCCAAGAAAGGCTCGGTTTGGCGCGACTTCTACGTCTGGAGCGACACCGACAAGAAATATGCGGGAACGCGGATCATCTTCACCGATACCGAGACCTCGAATTGGACCTGGGATCCGGTCGCGGGCGAATACTACTGGCACCGCTTCTTCTCGCACCAGCCCGACCTCAACTACGACAACCCGCGCGTGATCGAAGCGATCATGAACGTGATGCGCTACTGGCTCGACACCGGCGTCGACGGCCTGCGCCTGGACGCGGTCCCCTACCTCTGCGAACGCGAGGGGACCACGAACGAGAACCTGCCCGAAACGCACGGCGTCATCAAGATCATGCGCGCGGTACTCGACCACGAGTATCAGGACAAGGTCTTTCTAGCCGAAGCCAACCAGTGGCCCGAGGACGTGCGCCAGTACTTCGGCGACGGCGACGAATGCCACATGGCGTTCCATTTCCCGCTGATGCCGCGCATGTTCATGGCGATCGCCGAAGAGGACCGCTACCCGATCATCGACATCATGCGCCAGACACCGCAGATCCCGGCCAACTGCCAGTGGGCGATATTCCTGCGCAACCACGACGAGATGACGCTCGAGATGGTCACCGATCGCGAGCGCGACCACATGTACCGCATCTACGCGAGCGAACCGCGCGCGCGCATCAACGTCGGCATCCGGCGGCGCCTCGCGCCGCTGATGGAAAACGACCGGCGTCGTATCGAGCTGCTCACGGGCCTCTTGCTCTCGATGCCTGGGACGCCGATCATCTACTACGGCGACGAACTGGGGATGGGGGACAACATCTATTTGAGCGATCGCGACGGCGTGCGCACCCCGATGCAGTGGTCGATCGATCGCAACGGCGGGTTCTCGCGAGCCGATCCCGCGCGGCTGTATTTGCCGCCGATTATGGATCCCGTGTACGGCTTCCAGAGCGTCAACGTCGAGTCGCAGAGCCGCAGCCCCTCGTCGCTGATCAATTGGCTGCGCAAGCTCATTGCGGTGCGCCAGGGTTACAAGGTGTTCGGGCGCGGGACGCTCACGTTCCTGATGCCGACCAATCGCAAAGTGATCGCGTACGTGCGCGAATACGAGGACGAGAAGATCCTCTGCGTCGCCAACCTCGCGCGCACGGCGCAGCAAGTCGTCCTCGATCTGAGCCCGTATAAAGGACGCGTACCGGTCGAGATGAGCGGCTGGAGCCCGTTTCACGCGATCGCGGCGGATCGCTACGCGGTCTCGCTGCCGGGCCACGGCTTCTACTGGTTCTTGCTCTCGGAGTCGGCGCGCGCGCCGAAGTGGTACGCCGAAGCGCCGGGTCAACTGCCGGAACTGCTGACGCTCGTGCTGCCGCGCGACGTCGACACGACGCAACTCGGCGGCAAGGCCCTCGAACTCTTCGAGACGGACGTGCTGCCCGCATACTTGCCCAAGCAGCGCTGGTATTCCGACAAGAGCGGCACGGTCGATCGCTTCCGGCTCGCGGACACGGTTCGCCTCGAACACCACGAGGTGCGCGCGTACCTCACCTTGGTCGAGGGCACGCACCGCTATTTCGTGCCGACCGTCATCGGCGACGATACCGACGGCGAGCGCTCGGCGCGCCTCGGCCGGGCGACGCTGGCGCGGACGCGCACGGGAGCCCACAGCGGGTTTCTCCTGGACGCGTTCGCGGTCGACGGGTTCGCGCGCGCGCTGCTCGAGGACATTCGCAACGATCGCGACCTTCCGGCGCTGCGCGGCGGCCGCTTTCGCGCGCGCGCGACGGCGAACGCCGGCGCCGTCACCTTCGCGGACGCGCCGACGGTGCGGCAGCTGGACGTGGAGCAGAGCAACACCTCGGTCGTCGTCGGCGAACGCGTGATCCTCAAAGGCTACCGGCGCGTCCACGCCGGCCCCGCGCCCGAACTCGAGATCGCGCGCTTTCTCGACGCCGCCGGCTACCGCAACACGCCCGCGCTCTACGGCTCGCTCGAATACGTCGACGCCGCCGGCCAATCGACGGCGCTCGCCATCGCACAAGAATTCGTCGAGAGCCAAGGCGACGGCTGGTCGGTCACGATCGCGTATCTCGAGCGCTTCTTCGACCGCGGCAAGAACATGGCGATACCGCTCGAAGCGGCCGCGCCCGCCGACGGCGCGCCCCCCGACGCCGCCGCTCGAGAGCCGGACTACCACGAGATATTCATGCAGCGAGCGCACACGCTCGGCATCCGGACGGCCGAGGTGCATCGCGCGTTCGCATCGGCGCACGGCGACCCCGCCTTCGATCCGGAACCGGTAACCGAAAGCGACCTTGTCGCTTGGAGCACGCAGGCACGCGACGGCGCCGAAGTTGCGCTCGCGACGCTCGAACGGGAAATCGAGCGCGTGCCGAGCGACTTGCGGCCGTTCGCGCAGACGCTGCTCGCGATGCACGACGAACTCTTCGAACGCCTCGCGCCGCCGCCCGGCGAACATCTCGCGGGGCTCGTGAAGACGCGATATCACGGCGACTACCATCTCGGGCAAGTGCTCGTCGTCGCCGACGATTTCAAGCTCGTCGATTTCGAGGGCGAACCGGGCCGGCCGCTGCCCGAGCGGCGCCGTAAGTCGTCGCCGCTGCGCGACGTGGCCGGCATGTTGCGCTCGATCGACTATGCGTCGGTCGCCGCGATGCGCGGCACCACCGCCGACCGCGGCGAGAATACGAGCGCGCTGGAACCGCTCGCGCGGGACTGGGAACGGCGCGCGGTCGCGGCGTTCCTCGCCGGCTATCGCGATGCGATCGCGGGTTGCCCTTCGTATCCGAGCGATCCGGGTCACGCGCAACGGCTGCTCGAACTGTTCGTCCTCGAGAAGGCCTTCTACGAAGTGTCGTACGAGTTGGCGAACCGTCCCGCGTGGGTGCGGATTCCGCTCGAAGGCATCCGCAGCATCCTTGGGCTCGAGAGCGCGGAGCCGGCCGTTGCCCGGTAAAGGCGCCGTGGCCTCGATCGTGCGCGGCGATCACGGCGATCCGTTCGCCGTGCTCGGCATGCACCTCGAGGATGGGAAACTCGTCGTTCGGGCGTTTCTGCCGCAAGCTTCGCGCGTCGAGGTGCTCGACGCGGCGAGCGGCAAGGTCGCGGCCGAACTCGCGCGCATCGACCCGGCGGGCTTCTTCGCGGGCAGCATCGCGGGCGTCGCGAAGCCCTTCCCGTACCGATTGCGGTTGACGATCGGCGATACGCAGGCCGAGATCGAAGACCCGTACCGGTTCGGCGACGTGCTCGGCCAACTCGATATGCACCTGATCGCCGAGGGCCGGCATCGGCGCCTCTACGAGAAATTC
>Ga0302325_10017816_pt1 | contig 14990 bp, 5 predicted proteins | sample Palsa_T0_2_FD_201948 | JGI IMG/M metagenome (GOLD analysis project Ga0302325, IMG submission 201948) | Peat permafrost microbial communities from Stordalen Mire near Abisko, Sweden - Palsa_T0_2 | ecosystem: Environmental > Terrestrial > Soil > Palsa > Peat permafrost | place: Sweden: Abisko... | reverse complement strand
GCTCAAAGCGCGAGCTGCGAAACTTTCCGACGTTGAGCACCTCAAGGCGGAAATCTCGAAGGTTCTCCGCGAGTCGAACAAGCGGTTCGTCATCATCATCGACGATCTCGACCGACTTCCGCAGCACGAGATTCGGCAAGTCTTCCAGTTGCTCAAGGCCAGTGCCGACTTCGACAACGTCGTCTACCTGGTTGCCTTCGAGCGCGGCATCGTCTCGAAGGCACTGGACAAATTCGCCGAGGGCGAAGGCGAAAGGTATCTCGAGAAGGTTATCAACATTCCGTTCAATCTGCCGCAAATGACGACTCGCCAAATACGCCGGCTGGTGATTGAAGACCTCAACGAATATACGGAGCGCCAACGCGAGTACGATTGGAACAACAATCGCCTTCAGGCCATCGTCGAAGCCCTTGCGCCGTACTTCACTACCCTTCGGCTCATCGACATGCTGACGAACCTTCTCATCATCATGGAAGAGATGGTCAAAGACGATGTTGATTTCACCGACCACTTCGGCCTGACGATGCTTCAGGTTCTTGAGCCGCGCGTACACGAGTTCATCGGTAAGAACCAGCGGCTCTTCGTGGACACGACCGAGAACCGTCTTCTCCGTGACAAAGACGCCGACAAGACGGAAAGGGCTGAGATCGAGATGGCATTCAAGGAACTGCAGTTCGTCAGTCAAGAGAAGGCTATAGACGCACTGTCCGAGATCTTCCCAAAGGTAAAGCGGCTCTTCGATAGCGGCAGCAACGAATTCGGAGAACGCACATGGTATATCGAGCAACGTGCCTGCGCCGACTACGAACTATTTTCTCGATATTTCCGGTTCGAGGTCGATGAGGTCGACTTGTCGGCGAAGGACGTCGCGGCGCTGGTGGCCGCAACCCAGGACCGCGACGCGCTAAAGCGCCTCTTCGTCGAGGCGAAGGGCAACACGGAACGCATCCATCGCATGCTGGAACGGCTCGGCGATATGGGAAGCCCGATTTTGCCGGCGAACCAGATTGCAAACATTTTCTACGTCCTGTTCGAGGTCGTGGACGACCTGCCCGAAGTTCAGGGCATCGCGGACATTTTCTACGGACCGGTCAACGAAGCTGTCAACAGCATGTTTACGATTCTCCGGAAGATGCCAACTCAGGCCGAACGGGCAAAAGTCGTGTGTGACGCTTTGCGCGAAATGCCTCGGAGCCTAGCACTGGTGACGACGCTCGTCGAGCGCGGTACGGCGCAACAGCGAAAATACAGTCAAGAACAGCCGCTCTTCGCAGCAGAAGATGCCCCCGAAATCCGCACCCTGGCCGGCGCAGTGACTGAAGCCCGATTCACCGACCACTCGATTTTCGACTATCCGCGCGGCGTGTCCGAACTCTACTCCTGGTTTCGCCTCGCGCCAGAACGTAGTAGCGACGTTGTCCGTGGGCTGACCAACGGTGACGACTGCCTCTTCATGCGGTTCGTCGGGATGTTCGTCAATCTTCGACTGGGTGCGTCGTTCCGTCCTACACCGATGGATCTGAAGACGCTGGCCGCGATTTGGCCGATGGAAGACATCGGCGCACGTCTAGCACGAATCGAAGCCGCTGCGGAAGGCGAACCGGCGAATGGGGCTCGGCGGCTCCACGCGTTATGGCAGGAGCAGATGAACCTCATCAATCCGCCGGACGTCGAAGACAAAGCGGACGACGCTGAAGTTCCGGAGGGCTGGGCGGTCGTCACCGATGACACCGTTGACGACGGTCAAGAAAGCACCGGAACCCGTCACGCATGGACCGGCGATTTCGAAGAGCTCCCGATCGTGGAAGGCTCGTAGACCCGGTAGCGAGTCGCCGCATCGCGACCGTAGTCCCGATCTGCTCGATCTGGGCGGCGATGGCTTGCGGACTGACGTGCAAGGCGTTCAGGCGCGACGTAGCCCCGGAAATCCGGGCCATTTCAAAGGGTCACTTCGCCAACGCGCTGACGGAATCGAGGCCACCTGCGCTTACGCAAAGCACCAATCTGTCATGACCCATTCTGACGGCGATCACCCAAGATTGGATTCGATATAGGCGCACTCGCGCCGCGACGCAGACGTTTTTGGGTGGGGCATCATGCACCCGGTTCGCGCGGCTCGCTTGACAGGCCCAACGCACCTCGAAAGCGCGACCACCAGCTCGGCACCGGCCAATTCGTCGTGATAACGAGCTTGCCAACCCGCGATGGGAATGGCGTCTCACCCCCGTGCTGCGCCGGCTCGACCCAATAAAAGTCATTCTCGAAGACCCGGGGCGGATTCGCCTTAGGCGAGTGATCAAACACGATAAGGATCGAGAGGCGACTCGCCAAATCCACCGCGTACTGTACGGGCTGGCCGACGTAACGGGCGCGATCGGCCGCCGCCGCGGCCGTCTTTGCGACCTTCACTTCGGCGTCGATCCCGTCGTGCTGCAGGTCGTCGAACCCGCCGCCGAGCGGATTTCTGCGCGTTACGCGCCCACCGAGTTCAGGATCCGCGAGGAGCCGGTCGTAGAGCGAATCGTGGAACTGCTTCTCCGTGACGGACGCAGTCTTGCGGAAGCTTCGGTCAAATTGGATCGCCTTCGCCGCCCGCATACAGGCGGCGAAAAACCGGCAGAACGCACGTACATCGTCTTGATTTATAGTGGGGTCTTCGTACAGCGGCGCGTACCAGCGCAATAGCTGCTCGTCGATTTGATCGAAGCCCGTCAGGACGTGCCGCCCGGGATCGTAGGGGACGATTCGGATGCGGCGATACCCCGCGAGGAGCGCGCGCCGCGAGCTGCCGTCGGTGCCGACGAAGCGAGCGTGCAGCGGTAAGTCTAAGGGCTCGGCGCCCAAGGGGCGCTCCGCGCGCAACATCGCGCTGCCTGTCTGCGTAAAGCGAAGGCCATACGCGTCGCGCTCGCCCATCTCGGGTGAAATGCGAAACGCCGGCAGCTGCAGCGCCTCCGAGGAGACCGGCGCCAGCACCGTGATCTCGCAATAGACAGCGTCCTCGGGCCACGCCTCCATGCGGACGTCGAGCGTGAGATCGAAGGCAACTTGCGGCCGGACGACGAGCGTGCCCGAAACAGGCGCGCCCAAGAGTGAGGGAACGCAAACCAACACCGGCGCCGGTTCCGGCGCCGGTGCCGCTTCGGTCACGGGGCGGATGCGCCGATGATAGGGGAACGCCGCCTCCGCTAACGGCAACGCGACCGCAATCTGCGCCGCAGTTCCGATGACCGCGTCTAGGTCCTGGTCAGTCACACGGGCGGCCGCCGATGCGAAGGTGACGAGCGCCACCGCATCCTCGCGCCAGCTTCCGCCGGTCCGTGCCAACACCGTAGCGTTGCGGTGCGCGGATGCAAGGAGCGTGGCGGCCACCGCGTCGTGCGCGCGCAGCGCGACGTCGTAGCGCAGCAGTTGCGCAACGATCTCGAGCACCCGTCCGAACGCAGCGCTCACGCCGTCTGCGCTGGGCGAGGCAGCGATGTCGCGCGCCGCTTGGTCCACGATCGCTGCAGCTTGCGCCGGATCGGTGATCGCACTCGCGCGAATCGCCGTGCGTGCTGCCGATCGGGCGCGCGCGTGCACAAGAAAGCTCGCATCGCCTGCGGCCCCGACGATGAATGGTGCCGGTTCCGTGCCGGCACTCACGGCCGCCTCGGCACCGCAGCCGGCCGCGACCCATTCCAACCGCCGCCGCCGGCTTTCAAATTCGACCGTCAGCGGAACGCGCCTGAGCGCATCGGCACTTACGGCTGCCGCCTCGTCCCAACGCCCGGCGGCTTGCAACAGCGCGACGGCCGACTCGACGTGATGGACGTGCTCGGGGAGCATGCGGAACGCCAACGTCTCAAACCGATCCAAAGCAAGCTCGCGCAGGCCGCGCGGTTCCTCGAGGAGCGCAACGAGGAGCGGCTCATCGCGTCCCACGACGGTGATCGGGTCTTCTTGCGCGAGCACGTCCAGGGCGGCCGCCGCCCACACAGCGTTCGACCGAAACGTCGCGAGGTCGCCCCACAGCAACACTCTCTCACGGTCAAATCGGGCCAACTTCTGCACGCTAGCGACGACAAACCGCGCAGCGTTTTGGCGCCCCTCCGCGGGCTGCACGTCCGCCGCCCAAAGGACCGCCGCCAGCGCGTTGTACAGGATGTCCGAGCTCGCATGCTCGTCTTCACAATGGACGGCGGCGATCCGAAGCAGCATGCCGAGGACGCCACGCCGGAGGTGCTCGGAAACTGCAAGCTGCGGAAGAACCTCAACCATGGCCCCGTGAACGGCCAGGTAGGAATCGGTCAGGAGCGCCGGCGCCAACGCCTCAAGGTTGCTCGGAAGGGCATCTGCCGCGCGAGCACATGCGCGCCACAGTCGAATCGCGGCGGCTCTCACGGCGGCATCGCCCGCGAGCAGCCACGTGTAGAGGCGCGGCAGCATCCGCGCGACGTTCCCGACGGTCGTGGCCTCGGTCAACACCCGAAGGACGGTGACCCGGACACGGCGATCCGCGACGTCGTCCCCAACGCTTTCGGGCAACAGCGCGAGCACCCGGCGCAAAATGGTGCCGTCGTCGTCGCGAATGATCCGTCCGAGGGCGTCGGCAAGATTGCGTCGGCGACTATCCGCGTTGGTGCGCGCGCCCATCGCCTCCATGTGAGCGATCTCCGGTGCGGTAATCGCCAACGGACTCGGCAGCCGCTCTCCGCTCGTGCATTCCAAAATCAACGCACCGATGATCGCGTCCGCTCGCTGAGGTGCAATTCGGGGAAACCACGTAACGGCACTCTCGAGCTCGCGCGCCGCCGTCGCGGCGACGTCGTCACCCCAGTCGCCCGCAAGGCGACGCAGGTAAAAGTCCATGGCGGCGGGAGCCGTTTCTTCTGCACCGCCGCCATCGCGCAAGCCCAGCAGTACCACTCGGCCGACGTCGACTAGCACCTCGCGCGCTTCGGGGCTGATCGCGCCGGCATGACGCTCGACGACCTCGACTGTCGCTTGGGGCGCGCGGACCCAGGCGTCGGCCAGCGCGCCGATCGCCGCCGAACCTGGGGCTGGCTGACCGGCATAACCAACGTCGCGTCCGCGAATCGAGCGCACGAGCGGTTCACCAAGCGTTTGCAGCCGCGCGACCTCCGCGCACAGTAAATGGCCCGCAGCCCGGGCGCCCACTTCGCGGAGCACACCGTCGTCAGCAGCCAGAAATTCGATGACAGCGCCTTCAACGATCGGCCACGCCACGGATGCAAGGGCCAGCAGCGCGGCGGGTCGCGGTTCCACTTTGATCGGCAAAAAATGATCCGGCTCGGCGGTCAGCGCGATAGCTCCGTTGCATACCGCTGCACACTGCTCCGGCCGTAGCAACGCGGCGAACGCAGCAACGGTCGCGCCGGCCTGGGGGATAGCGAATTCGCGCAGAGAGTCGACGGCGACGGTGAGGACCCGCTCTTCTTCAGTAACGCCCCCGTGCGCAAGCGCTAACAGGACCTCATGGGCAGTTGCGTCGTGGGCCGCGGCGAGCGCGAACAGCGCGTCGACGAGCGGCGCAACAAACATAGCCGGCGTGGCGCGCGCGGTTTCGACGACGTAGCGGCGCGCTTCATCGATGCGCTGCTCATCGATCTCCGCCATCTCCGGGTCAGCGTCGAGAAGGTCGATTTGTGCCGCGAGATCGCGAACTTGAAACGGCTCGTCGGCAAGGGCCGCGTTGCGTGCGGCGTTCCGTGCGCTCCAGGCTGACCGCCCGGCGTCGCGCTCGCGCAGGCGTTGCTGCTCGTCGCTCTCGCGCCGGCGTGCGCGTTCAGCCGCCTCGCTTGCGATATTCGGAAGCCGCCCCGCGGTCTGCCGGTGCGGGCAGTCGGTACAGTTCGCTTCATAGAATTCGACCGCAAGGTCGGTCGCCTGCATCATCTGCAAGCCGAAGAACGGGGCATGTGCGCACCGGATTTCGGCGCGTCCGATCGGTAAGCCGACCGCGCGTCCCATGGGACTAACGGCGACGCGGATCTCTGCATTCGTGCAGAAGTCCCGCATCAGGTCGATGCCGCGCTGACTTTCGCGACCGAGGTCCATTGCCTCAGATTCTTTCATTTGATGTGCTCGTCAGTCCGCGCATCCTCTTGACCTTGCCCCAGGTGGTATTCCATTCATAAGTCGAGAGCTAAGAGCGAATGGAGTTGGGCGGTAGCGAACTGGTTTGGGGTCAACTGGCCGAGAGATCGGTGCGGCCGGCATGCGTTGTAGTCGATTCGCCAGCGCTCGATGATGTCGCGAGCCTGGGCGAGCGATGTAAAAACGTTGTTGTTGAGGCATTCATCGCGAAACTTCCCGTTGAAGCTTTCGATAAACGCGTTCTGCGTTGGCTTTCCGGGTGCAATGTAGTGTAATTCTACACGAGTTCGCGACGCCCACGCAAGCATCGCGAGACTCGTTAGTTCCGTTCCATTGTCCATAACGATGGTTTGAGGATAGGCCCCACGCTCGAATGCGATGCGGTCCAAGACGCGAGTTACTCGTTCCCCGCTAATTGACGTGTCGACCTCGATCGCGAGCGATTCGCGCGTGAAGTCATCGCCGACGTTCAAGGCACGAAAGCGACGACCACTTCGCAAGGTATCATGCACGAAGTCCAGCGACCACCGTGCATTGGGCTTCGATGGCGGAGCGATTGCGTTTCCGCGACCTAGCGCCACGCGACGTTTTAGGCGCTTTCGCACTTGAAGCTTCGCCGCGGCGTAGACGCGATAGACGCGCTTGTGGTTGGCGACGATTCCTTCGCGACGTAACAACACATTGAGCCGCCGGTACCCAAATCTACGTCTCTGCGAGGCAAGATCACAGAGGCGTTTCAACAACTCCACATCGTCGCTGAGACGCAGAATCCGTCGAAATGTCTTTCGATTGCATGTTGCGACGCTGCAGGCTTTTCGTTGGCTAAGCCCGATCTTTTCCATCACCGCCCGAGCAGCTCGTCGCCGCTGCGCGGGCGTTAGAAGTTTCCCGAGGCGATCAACTTCAGCGCATCGATCTCGAGCGCGGAATCGGCAAGCAGGCGCTTTAAGCGGCGATTTTCGTCCTCGAGGCCGCGCATCTTCGCGACATCGCTGACCTCCATGCCGCCGAACTTCGATTTCCAGGCATAGAATGTTGCCGGACTGATGCCGTGCTTACGGCACAAGTCGGCGGTTTTCGCGCCGGCCTCAGCTTCTTTGAGGATCCCGACGATCTGCTGTTCGGTAAAGCGGGACTTTTTCACGGTAAGACTCCCGTCGAGCCATTTGGCTCGGGAATTCTCTACCTATGATCGGGGTACTTTCCCGGGCCAAGGTCACCGCGGCGCTGGTAGAGATGGACGCCGGTCAATGTCGCTCCCATCTCGAACCGCCGAAAGCCCGCAGCGCGCGCCGCATTCTCGCAGCTCTCCAGGAGGAGCGTGCCCACGCCGCGGCGCGCCCAGGCGGGGTGGACGAAGAATGCGCGGATCTTCGCCGCATCCACGGCGGGGTCGAGCAAGTCGTCCTCGCGGCGGGTCCACCGGTCACCGCCGAATAGCGTCCTGCGTTTGCTCCAGCCACCGCAGGCGACGATCTCGCTGTCGCTTTCGACCACGAGATACGTCCCGTCGTCGATCAAGGTCGTGTCGACGCCGAAGATGGTCTCAAGCGCGCCCTCGATCTGCAACTCGGTATAATCTTGGCGCTGCAGCTCGCGCACCGAGCGCTCGATCACCTCCGACAGCCGTGGGATGTCGGCGCGTCGCCGCCCGAACGCAAGCCGCGTCCTCGCCGGAGCCGACGGGGCGACTCGTTCGTTCGGGATCCACCGTCCGATCGTAGCTTAGGAATCGGATGGAAGGATAGAAACGATATCCGGCATCTGCTCGCCTAGTTGCAACAATATCTTGCCCACCTTAGAATCTGTGTCTCGGATTGTAATGACCAGTGTATCGATTGCGCGCGTCACTGGTATCATGATCCAGCACGACGCGTAGAGTTCGCGCTGTTCCGGCTCATCCGTCAGGTGCTCTTTTGGGCTGTTCCACTCGGAATACCACGTTTTTTCTTTTATGTCGTAAAAGTGATCCAATGAGTTGAGAATGACCGTCCAACCCTCAAGGCCTCGACTGGACTCAAACTGCACGATCCGACATTGATCCACTGATGTTGGGAACCTGAGCCGTTCCTCTCGATCAACCGCATCCCAAACGGGATAGCCCCAAGTGCTTAGGCAGCGACCGACAGTGGAGATGCGGCTGGCTTCATCTGTGTCAACGCCGATGACCTCATCCGGAGTCACGCAATAAAGCATGTCGATGTTTCGGTTGCCGGCACGCTCGTTTTCAGCGACGATCCTCTCCTGTAGAGGCCGGTCAATTTGGCTCCCCTTCTTGATCAGCACGCGACCGCCCGGTAAGGACCCTGCCGGACTTAGCTGCCAGTGACGAATATCCAGCAGTTGAGAAAGAGCATTGGCGAAACTAACCAGGCCAGACTTCATGCGTAGACAACGCTCCAGCTCGAAGCTAGCCCAGGTCGATTTGTCGAGGCCGATTGTCCAATTACATCGACTTCCTTGCCGCACCAACTGATCGCAGCCGTCAGCGACTATTATGCGATGGGGCCCGTAGATGGATTGTAACAAATCGCGCTCTTCGTCTAGCCAATCTTGTCCTTCGTCAACGCAAATCAGGTCCCAGCCTAGATCAAGACTGTTCCGCTGAATCTTCTCCGTCAGTTCTTCTCTACTTAACGCGCCGGTCTTTACAAAGGCTGCAAGCTCGGCTAACAGGGGTTTGTACCCGACGTCAAACCAATCGGCTGATATACTTGTAAGGTCGGTCTCGAGAAGAACCTCGATACATCGCATCGCAAAAGCGTGCACCGTCATTACTCGAATGTTTCGTGATGCGAGTGCTTGGGTTACACGGAGTATAGTCAGTTGACGCCGAAGATCGGCAACTAGCGCAGTGTTGTAGGTCAGTAACAGCACCCGAAGATCCTGCTCATACCACTGATACGCACTACGCAACAGGGCGATGGTTTTTCCCGTGCCCGCTCGTCCACGCAATACGATCTCCTTCGTTCCGGCTGCGTGAAGCCAACCGAAATCGAGGCCTTTTCTAGTTATTTCCTCAGTTTTGCGGCGATCCAACGGTGTCGCTTCGATGCTCGCTGTCAGCAGATCGATCGCCGAGCGCATTTCGAGGCTATCGTTGCGGGATGCTGCATAGACATATCTTGCCTGCGCCGCGTTATAGAATGGCCGATTTAGGTTCAGAATCTTCGTGATGAAGAGTTCAAGGAGGACATCGGCCGGAAGGATATTGTTGGGTTGGGGTAACGCCAACCGAGAGATCATTTCGGCGGTCATTCCCCTAAGCCAAATCAGGTTCACGACGTATGGGGAGCGGCCAGTATTTCGGTGAAGGAAGTCCCTCAGAGCGTCCCTCTGACGAAGGCTTTGATCGCTCGCATCGTGCCAACCGTCTCGATACTTGACGAGGACGTGATTGCCTTCGAAGCGGATGCCGCTGGGATCATGATCTTTGACCTCAATCGTGAGGGCAAGCGAATCCACGGCAACGTCGACCTTCCCTGGGCCCAGGCCAGCGACTTCGAAGCGCCCTACCAATGGTTTTGCAAAATTTGCAAGAACAACGACGTCGATCTCCGAGACGTTGCTTCGCTGCCCTGGCGTTTGAGCCGACACGATGATATTTAGATCATAGTTAGGAGACGTCTCTAGAACGGGTGCACCTGCTATAAGCGCGTCTCCGAGCGCAACGCCAGCATTCCACTCGCTCGTTCGCTCTCGCACACCGTGAAGTCGAACCACTTAGGCGCAGCCAGGTTCGGGTAGCATCAGACAACAGGTTCAGGTGTTCGCAAGAACTGCGTTATCATGCGGTGCGCTGCCGGAAGGTTAAGTGCCAGTTGATACTCGTTGATCCGAAGCGGTTGCATCCCCGATCGACGAGCCTCGGATTCCCAGGGCTGCGCGGGAACCGAAGTCTCCTGCACAAGCCCCGGATATGTGCCGACTGCTAGCGTAGTATCACCATCCGACACCGTAAGTGGTATCACTGTCCCATTTGCTGAGGCACGCAGCTTGCATTGGCGTCCTTCAAGTTCCAAGTAACGAGCGAGAGCGGCCAGTTCGTCTGCCTGTTTTTCCGATTCGACGCGAGCTGGGACGGTGCCGCGAAACGCGTATCTAAGAAACTGCGCTCCAAGGCGCCGATCAAGTCTATGCTGGAAGTGCTGATTATGGTAGTGGCGCAAGCACTCTTGACATGACCGCGTGCAGTCCCCCTTGCAGTGCTCGAGCAGCTCGATTGCGTCACCAATGATGTCTTCGATGTACCTCGCAGCCATCTCCGAATAGCCGGCTCCGCCGGATGATGTATCAAAGATATATATGTCTACAATCCGCTCTTCAGCCGCGCCCGAAGGAATGATTCGAAAGCCGCTGCCCAATTCACGGGCGTTTATGTCAAGTTCCGGGTGTCTTGAGGCCGCCATAACCAATGCCTCGGACATCGTGTAAAGCGCGTCTTCTATTATGCGGCGCTCAGTCGCATCGCTAGCGTCTATAACTAAGGGCGTTGTGACGTTGAAACGACACAGCAACAGGTCCGTTTTAAAGATGCTGCCAAGATAGACTCGCTCAAAAGAGCCCTCACAGCGAGGAACTCTGGCATTCCAGTAGTGAGGTCGCAGGTAGGGTCTATCGTGTGAAGCTGGTGCCTCCTGATCTAACGTTGTGGCACCGCATAGGGTGCAAACCAGAAAACCACTAAACGCACCTTCTGTAAAGGCACCCTTGTTCGTAGTAATTAGTCGACGATCGGTAGAGTAAGCGCACATAGCGTGCGCTCCTAGTCTTTGAAATTCAATGTCGTCATCGCCAACAGGCACTGGCAACTGCGCCATTGTGGCATAAGTAATATCTTGGTCGCGGTCTTCTTCAGGAACCGGTTTCGCCTTCTCCGGAAGAAAAATTTGCGGCTCGATCGTCTCATGCTCCTCCAGCGTACTGTTGCACACCGGACACCGAAGCAACGCCCCGACGGTTCCCTTCTCTTGAACGAAAGTGCAAGACGAGCAATAAATCAAGGTTTTCTTGTCGTCAAATAGCGGCGCGGCGCGATTTTCGACATTCGGCGTCACCGATGCCGCCACGCCGCCAGACCGGTAGGTGATCTTATTGACCACCACGAGCCTTCCCGGCGCGTACTCGCTGAGAGCCTTGTCGATCGACTGTTGAGGCATCTCTTTAACTCTGACATCGACGAACTGGCCGCGCTGGTGTGATTCCTCGATCAAAAAGCCGACAAGGTTAGTAGGAAAGGCATATGATGGCAACAAGTTCGCATCAAATAGGAATTCGAGCAATTGCTCCTTCGCTTCGAGCAAGAATCGTTCAGTTTCTTCGCCGTCGTTGCCAGGGTCATCGCGTTCCGACGTTACGATGGGTAGCTCGTCGGTGGCTGGCAAAGGAACCCTGGATTTGAGCGAGCGGAGGGCAATTAGTAGCTCGTCTGCGGCGTGTGCAATCCACGCTATCTTTGAATATGGATCGATCTTAAGAGAATCCGGTAGCCAAGATGCTATTAGGGTACGGAGATCTCCACCTTCGTCGATGACCCGTTCCTCGACCCAAGCTGAGAATGTCTCTAGGTTAATGTGGCCCCGAGAGGCACCGTGAAAAAACTCATCCGTTCGGCCAAGCGCCTTGTCTAAGACCGATGTGTCACCGCTTGTCGAGAGAATCCCGCGATCGATTGCCTCGTTGAAAAAAGTTTGGAAAAGGAAAGAGTTTATGTGGCGACGAGCGATTTTAGGATTATCGATCTTCAGCTGTGGCACTTGAGGCTGTCCGGCGATAATCTCCTTAGGACGGTGAAAATAGTAGCCGTCATGCGGGCCGTTTTGAGCATATGTCAACACGGAGGAAACCGCGGCTCCGCGGCGGCCTGTACGACCAGCCCGCTGCTGATAGTTTGATCTCTGTGGTGGAATGTTCCGCAGGCCAACTGCTAGCAGCGAGCCGATATCAATTCCAACTTCCATGGTTGTCGTGCAGCTTAACACATCGATTGGTCGATCATCATCGACAAGAATATCCTGAAAGCGCAACTCGTAGCGTTCGGTAGTTGCGTAAACACTACTCTTATCGCGGTAAGAAAGCTGGGCTGTGTGCTCTTCAACACTGACGTTCTCCAATCTCTCGCCAGCCAGAGCCCGCTCTACAGGCGTTCTCCAGTAACCTTTCCGTGCACTAATGTATGTGCTGGCATCTGGATCTAATTGAAGTAGCTCCGCGTAGCCGCAGTATAGGCAAGCCGACCGAAAACTCGTCGGAGCTAAGCGCGTGCAACGTTGGCACTGAAGCCATGGGCGTTGCAAGTCGATGACGATCCGAGCCTTGCGCGGCTCTATATAGAAGCCATCATCCGGCTTGAACTGCGCAAACGTTTCGGCAAAGCATTCTTCGAGTTGGGTTACGAGGGTCTCGTGGAGCTCGAGCCTAGCAATCAAAGCCTCTCTAAACTGGCGAGCAAATTTTCCGTTTGAACCCCATGGGCTCCTATTGTATCCTGCGGCCTGCCGCCGCACGTAGCCATCCAACGACGCGTTTAAAGAAAACGTCTCGAGGCCGCTATTCATCCACGCAAAAACTAACGGGTACAAGTCCTCCGCGCCAATTGCCGATAGTGTGGCGGCGTGGGGGCCATAGAGACGACCGATATCATTTGGTTCGACAAAACCAATGGCGACATCGCTCACGGAATAGAAGCGGCCGCAGAGTTGGCGCAGAAGGTTCTTCCAAAACTGACTTGGCGGTCTAACGTCGGGAGCGAGGTCCGTGATCGCGCTAGCAAGGTCGTCACCGTAGTCCCGATTAAGAGCTTTAACATCCTGTAATAGGCGCTCACGGTCCTCGCCATCGAACAGCAGTAGGTTGTTCTTGCTCAACACCTGGAGAAACGATACGTAGAACTCGTTGTTTGGCCTTGCGCCGCGACCGAGGTCGTCCAGTCCCTTTACCGCCAAGGCGAGCGCAGCACGGAATACGTCGAACTCGACAGCGCGAGGAATATCGCGCGCGAGACGGGCGGCTTTTTGGCGGCCGTCGGAAAACAGGAGAACTTTTCTACCGCCATTCGGAGTCGCAACGGTTATCGTTGCGCTCGGCGGTTGCAACCTAAGTTGCGCGGCAACAAGCGCCGCAAAGGGGTCTTCCCCCTTCGTTTCGTGATCCATGATCTTCGTCGAATCAACGTGCCATGCTTGTCGGCAGACGGGGCACGCCGTGAAAGCGAAGCCAACGTCGCGGCGCTCGTTGAGGCCACTAGGCGCCCAAACTTTCGTGAACCCGTCCAAGTCATGTGGCTCTTGCCATGCAACTCGCCCACTACGAACGTCGATCCAGGCTGGGCGAGATGCGCCCTCCTCGGCCGGATGGGGATCCCCGTCAACAAGCAGTTCTATCGGCGAAACGTCCGTCACCCGTTGGTCTCCGATGTTCGTTCCGCGCTCGCTCCATAGGAAGTGCCCACTCCAGCCAGCGATGTAACCCTTTACGAACGCAGCCCCGCAGTCTCTGTGCGTCAACAACTCATAGACTCGAGCGCGCCGTGAACACGAGCACGCCAATCGCGGGTCCGTATATAGCCGCCCTACGATGCTGCCGGCGCCCGGGACTTCCTTTTGGTCGCAACTAGGATCGATGCACACATAGAGTCCTGGCAGGCCGCGATAAAATAAGTGAAGCCTCGCAGGCAAGAAAACCCTTTGATCCGACCCCCTCTTAGCCATTGTGCATAGTGCGAGCAGGCCAGCCGTCGCGCTCAAAGAGATGGAGCTGTCACACGACGGAAAGAGTGCGGCAGAAAGGTCTGCCAGACTGATAGCCTTTCCCGAGCTAAGCTCAATGAGCATTTCCGCGGGACCGAAGCCCGTCAAGCAATGAAAAACGTAGTCTCTGAGCGCTCGTTCGTCAGCGTTCTTGGCAACCGGCCCCCACCCCAGCTCGGTCGCCAACGTCTCGATCTGCGCCGCAGCGGCATCTATGTTTGTGGAGGATCGCTCCAGAACACCCGCGTCCAGTTGCGACAAAGCCCTGCACTCAGCGATCCCGGCGGCTGACGAGCCTTTCCGTGCCTCGATCGTGCCCGTGATCAGCTCAAACGTTGCCCCAGATTCATCGCTCAAACCGGTGAGCTCTGCCGCAAAGTCAATAGCGTCCTGTTCAGTTGCGCGGCCTCCTAAGCTCGCACTCGTAAGTATGCAATGCATCCGGTCTCGAGAAATACCGAGACGGCACATGAGTCGACGAATCAGGAGTGCAACTTCGGCACCTGCTGCACCATAATACAAATGCGCTTCATCTATGACTAGAATGAATCTGTTCTTTTTATCACTTTCGAGCCAATGCCGTGTTGCAGCGAATATGGAACGCTCGATTGGCCGCATCAACATGTATTCGAGCATTGAATAATTCGTCACAAGTAGATCGGGACATCGGGCCTGCACCTCATGCCTCGTCAAGAGTTCGCGATCCTGATCGCCCGTGCGAAGCCGATCGTTCCAGTGATAAATCGTCCGCTGCTTACCCTGCCGTTTTCCGCTCTTGTACGTCGTGTACTCGACGTAATCGGTCCCGTAGAAAGCCTCAAGGTCCTTGCTTGGCCACTTTCCTCTTCTTTGAAGGCGTTCGACAACGTCTGGGTCGTGCTTCAGAAGCTTGAGGTAGTATTCATCAAAGAGTGGTTGAATGAAACGCCCATCCTTCGACTCTGTGCGCTTTCCAGGATAGGGTGTGCGACCAGTATACGTTGCAAAGCGCACGGGTCTCGTGCGACCGGCCGAAATTAATTTCGACGACCGTGGATCGCCAATAATCTGACGGATCCTACTAAGTTGATCGTTGACGAGAGCGTTCATGGGATAGAGCAGCAGTGCACGACAGCCGTCCATCGACGCAGTCCCGGGGCGATC
>Ga0302325_10017815_pt1 | contig 14991 bp, 11 predicted proteins | sample Palsa_T0_2_FD_201948 | JGI IMG/M metagenome (GOLD analysis project Ga0302325, IMG submission 201948) | Peat permafrost microbial communities from Stordalen Mire near Abisko, Sweden - Palsa_T0_2 | ecosystem: Environmental > Terrestrial > Soil > Palsa > Peat permafrost | place: Sweden: Abisko... | reverse complement strand
ACCTCTACGAGGCAGCCAATGTCCTGCTCACCCGCGTAGCAAAGTGGTCGACGCTGAAAGCCTGGGGCATCCGGCTTGCGAAGCGAAGCGGGCTCCGCAAAGCCAAGGTTGCCGTCGCTCGAAAGCTTGCCGTCATTCTGCACCGAATGTGGGTCGAAGGCACTGAATTCAAATGGTCATTAAAGGAGGCCGCTAATCAGCCTGCAGGACAACCGAGTTCCCGCCGACCAGCGGGAGCGAACGTCCCTGCCGGGACGCTGGCGTTGGTGAGATCGCTCTTGGTTTTGCGATGCTCGAGAGAGCAAAACGCGCTTCACACATTGATCCACCAGCGTCATCCCACGCCATCATGCGGAGGGCACGCCCCTACCGCGGAGAGAACCCTGCACCCGGCAAGGATGCTCACGGAGGCTTGACCCAACGCCCGGAATTAGAGAACAGCCAAGACCCATAAGGAACGTCAGTGCCGATGAACAAAGCGCCCTAGCGCTGAGCGTCCTCAAGACTGAGAGATTTCCGCATCGCCGCGACCTCGGCTGCCATCACCGCGCTCCCGCCATTGCCCCAACTCGTGCGCACGAACGTCGCAAGCTCCGCGATTTCCGTTTCGTTATACCGCCAGCCGAACGGTGGCATGGCCAGCGCGGAAGGGGCCGGAGCGGTCGACGGCAAACGGCTGCCGCTCAGAATGATTGCAATCAGTGAATCTGTGCCCGGCGACTGATTGCCGGACCAGATGTCGATCGTACCGTTGTCGACCCTCGCCGTGACGTCCAAACTACTACATTGCCGACCACGTCAATGCCGTGAACCTGGAGAACCGACTTGGCGATGTCGACGCCGGTCGTTTTATAGCTGGGCAAGTGATTATCCGCCGGCAGTTGAAGCGCCGGCACGTTATTACGTTCTTTGAGAAGCTGCCACGATTCCGCCAAATCACAAACCGCCCGACATCGCCACGCCGCGCCCGAGCTGACTCCGGCAAAACTGGCAAAAAAAAATGACTATTTCAAATCTTGTGCAACGCGAAAACCATTCGCATAATATCGCACATCCTCATCATACCGGAAGCGCGAAGCAGAACGCACGAACGTAGCCTTGCTTGCGAACGAACCGCCACGCAAAACTCGCTCCCCACACTGGCCGGTTGTCCAGGCCGAACCATCGGTGGGCGCGCCGCGATAATCTTCGTTCCAACAATCCTCTACCCATTCGGCGGCATTGCCTGAAGTGTCGTACAAGCCGAAGCCGTTTGGTCGAAAAGTGCCGGTCGGCGTGGTCTGTCGAAGTGACTTGCCGCTGCAATCCTCGCAATTGGCGTGGTCGGTGCCTGCCATGCGTCCCCACCAGAACGGCGACGTCGTGCCAGCGCGCGCGGCGTATTCCCACTCGGCTTCGGTCGGAAGCCGGTATTTCTTGCCGGTCTTTTGTGAAAGCCACGCCACGAACGCCTTTGCGTCGTCCCAACTAACGTTGATGACCGGGCGGGTGTCTCGACCCCAACCACGGTCACTTGGCTCGTATTTGCAGCGACCGGCTGTGACGCAGGCATCCCATTCTGTAAATGTGATTTCCCGACGACCGATGGCAAAGGGATTGGCAATAACGACGCGGTGCTCCGGCTTCTCATTGACCGAGTCACCCGAGCCCATATTAAACTCGCCTCCGGGGACTACCACCATCTCGGTGCAGTCGGGGCAGTCGCGAAAAGTCTCGCCGGGTTCGGGAACCGTGGAAGCCTGACCGCTTGGGCCGGCCGCGGCTGGAGATACCGTTGCGGGCTGCTGGGGCTTGAGCTGCGCATGGCTAAACGGCACCACAACCGAAAGGTTCGCTACCGTTAATATTGCAACCTGCAGGAAAGGCCTAAGGCGCATAGTCCCTCTTTATACTCGAGGGTATTGATTCGAAGGTTTTATCGAGCAGATGGTCAATTTACTCCCCCGCGGCATAGAGGAACCGGCGGCATAGAGGAAGAAGTCATTTCATAGTCAAATCGGCGCAGCCGCCTTCATTAACCTAACAGCGGCTCCTAACGCCCTACTTTTAGAGCTTTCCCATAGGTGATAAACTTCCCATCGAGACAGGGGAGCAAACGGAGCATTTCGCCCGTTGCGGCGGAGGAGCAGCGGTTGTGTGTTCGAAAATTGCCGGTTTGAGCGCGCTTTCGGTCTTGATTTGCCTAGCCATGACGTCATTTGGATTTGGCCAAGCCAAAGTTGGACCTACGCCTTCCCCGAAGGGTGCCGCAGTGTATTTCATCGATCTCAAGAATGGCGCAACCATTCCCGAGAGATACACCATCCACTTCGGTCTCCATGGCATGGGCGTGGCGCCGGCGGGCACGGAAAAAGTCAACTCCGGACATCACCATCTGCTGATCGATACCGATCTGCCGCCGTTGGATGAACCAATTCCCGCTGATCCCAATCACCTCCATTTCGGAGCGGGTCAGACCGAGGCGGAGGTCACGCTAACTCCGGGCGACCACACTCTGCAGCTCCTGTTAGGAGACAAGGATCATATCCCGCACAATCCGCCTGTCATGTCCGAGCGCATTATGGTGCACGTCACGGCGGCCGGTCAGCCCGCGACGGCGTCGGCGATACCTCGCCATCCTTCGCCCCCAATCGCCGCGCACAAGGTATACCCTGTACACCCGGCATACCCTGTACACCCGGCATACCCTGTACACCCGGCATACCCTGGATACCCTGGATACCCCGAACACCCGGCTTACCCTGGATACCCGGTACGGTCTAATTGGTACTGATATGAGGTGCGGAGTCGCATAGGTGATCACACCACTACGCGGGTGGCTTTCGGCGCTTTGTGGCTTGATCCTCATAGCGCTCCCAATGAACGTGGCCGCAGCTGAAAGGCGCGTCGCTCTGGTCGTTGGCAACTCGGCCTACAAGAATACCAGCCTTAATCTTAACAACCCGAAGAACGACGCGCAGGACGTAGCGGCGACGCTACGGACACTCGATTTTGAAGTGATCGTCGCCGTCGACGCCACGAAGCGCGATCTCGACCTTGCCATGACGCAGTTTGGGCGCGCGGCAACCAATGCTGATGCAGCGCTGTTCTTTTATGCGGGACACGCAATTCAGTATCAGGGCCGCAACTATCTGCTGCCGGTCGACGCGGACCTCGAGGACGAAGTCAGCCTCCGCTTCCAAGCGGTTTCGCTGGACGACGTGCGCGCCGCAGTTGAGCGCGCCAGCGGTGTCAAGGTCATGATCCTGGACGCCTGTCGCAACAATCCGATCGTTGATACTCTCAAGCGCAAAATGATGGGAATGAACCGCGGCCTCGATCTGACACGCGGTTTGGCGCGTGTCGACAGGGCTGAGGGCATTATCGTGGCCTATGCCACCGCCGCCGACGAGGTGGCGGCGGACGGTCAGGGCCGCAACAGCCCATTTTCGGCGGCGCTTATCAAACGCCTTCAAGAACCCGGCCTCGAAATCGCAAAAATGTTCAGGCGTATTGCTGCTGATGTCTTCGAAACCACGCATGGCCGCCAACGGCCCGAAATCTACGTTTCGCTGATCGATGAATATTACATCAATCAAAAAGACAGGGTGGCGTGGGATCAGATCAAGGACAAGAACGATCCAAAAGCCTTTCGCGACTTCGTTGCCAGCTATCCGTCGTCGCCACGGGTCTCCGATGCGCAGTATCGTTTGGACATGCTCGAACGACTGTCGCGTGAAAGTCAGGCCGAGAAAGAAAGGCTCGAACAGGATGCAGTAAAGGCGCGTCCGGCGGAAGCGCAGCGGCAAGCCGAAGAAGCCGCCAAGCAGGAAACTGCGCGGCAACAGGCCCCCAAGGAATCTGCCAAACAAGAGGCCGCCAGACAACAAGCAACCAAAGAAGCCGCTCGCCAGGAAGCAGCACGACAGGAAGCGGCGAAACAAGAGGAGGCCGCCAAGGAAGCTGCCAAACAGGAGGCCGCGCGACTCGCCATGTTGGAGCGCGACAAGACGGAGCGCGAAACAGCCGAACGCGAAGCCGCGCAACGCCGGTACGACGAAGAGCAACGCGCGAAGGCCGCGACCGCAGAACACGAAAAGCAAGCGCGCTTGACGACCGGCCCGGCGCAACAGCCCGCGATAGAGCCCAAGAGGGTGCCAGAAGCATCGCAAGAACAGATTTGCAAACACGACGAAGAGCGGCTGACAGAGCTACGGGCCAACCCGGTCACCGACGAGATCGAGCGCTTCGAGCGGGAACTTGGCTGTGCGAAGCTGCGGCCGCAAATCGCGCGCCTGCGCGAAAGCGTGATCACCGTCGAGGCGCATGCCGACACCAACGCGGCGCCGCCGGCGGTGCCGCCGCCGCAAGCTTCATCGGAATCGCCGCGTGTGCCGCCCGAGCCCGTTCGTCCGCAGGCCGTAGCCAATCAACCGAACGCTGTGCCGGCGCCGTCATCAGAGCTTAACTGCAAGAGCGACGAAGAGCGGCTGGCAAAGTTGCGGGTTAAGCCGGTTGCCGAGGATATCGCCCATTTCGAGCGTGAGCTGAGCTGCGCAAAGCTCCGTCCGCAGATTGTTCGGCTGCGCGAAAGTATCGCCGGCGGCGAGCCAAAGCCCAAAAGCAGTCCTGCTCCGCCGGTCGCGGAATCGAAGGGCAATGTCGAACAATCGCGATCGATCAACCCCGCGACGCCTTCATCGCCGGAAATCTGCAAGCGTGACGAAGAAAGGCTCGCGCGGCTACGCGCTAATCCAACCCCCGACGAAATCGCCCGCTTCGAGCGTGAGCTCGGTTGCACCAGGCTGCGTCCGCAAGTCGTTCGATTGCGCGAAAGCCTCGGCGCCAATTGAACCGGCGTCGGTAACGATCTGCGGGAGCGCAGCACTAATACCGCTTCGAGCCTATCTGGAAATCTTCGTCACCGGCCTTCCGATTAGTCTTCCTCATAACGCCAAAGCTCTCCCCATTCCGGCTTCCAGATATTGTCCGGATCAATGACCACGATGGGGAGTTTCTTGCTGTTGGCAAGCTGGATGGCGCCGATCACTGCGTCGCGGGCCGCGACCTCCTGACTGGTCAAATCTGCAGGCAGCCGGTCCGGAGCGGCGGCCTTTGGGCAATGGACCGTGCCGACCTGGCCGTCGGCCTTCTGCGCCAGAGTCAAGTTGATGGCATCCGGCTGGATTTCATCGACCTGTTCGAAACGGTTTTTGCTTTTCTCCATCGTCATGCCCAAGCATATGAAAAATCGCCATCCGCAACCGTCACCTTGGCTTCCGTCAGCTTCTCCTTGGCCAACGTTCGCTTGAGAAACTCGCGCGAAAGCGCTGGAAGCATGGTATTGGCGACGATGTTGTCGATCATCCGGCCGCCCGAATCCGGATCGTTGCACATAGAGACGATGTGATCGACGACCGCCTGATCGTAAACAAACGCGGCGGCGTGATTCTCGCGAATGCGGCGGCCAATTCGATCGAGTTGCAGCCGGACGATACCGCCCAGCATCTTGCCTGACAGCGGATAGTATGGAATCGAAACAATCCGACCGAGCAATGCCGGGGGAAACACTTTCAGCAATTCCGGCCGCAATTCCTTCGCCAACGCTTCAGGATCCTGCCGAAACTTAGGGTCGGCCGAAAGGCCCATGATCAGGTCGGTTCCGACATTGGTCGTGAGAATAATCAAAGTGTTCTTGAAGTCGATGCGCCTGCCATTGCCGTCGTCCATGAATCCTTTGTCGAAAACCTGGAAGAAAATTTCATGGACGTCGGGATGCGCCTTTTCGACTTCGTCGAGCAGGATCACGCTGTAGGGTCGCCTACGTACGGCCTCCGTCAGCCGCCCACCCTCACCGTAGCCAACGTATCCGGGCGGCGCGCCCTTCAACGACGACACCGTGTGGGCCTCTTGGAACTCGGACATGTTGATGGTGATCATGTTTTGCTCGCCGCCGTAGAGTGCTTCGGCGAGAGCGAGCGCAGTTTCTGTTTTGCCGACGCCGGACGGGCCGCATAGCATGAATACCCCGATCGGCTTGCTGGGATTGTCCAGCCTCGCCCGACTGGTCTCGATGCGTTTGGCGATCATGGACAGCCCGTGAGATTGACCGATAACGCGCCTGTTCAGAATTTCAGGCAGCCGCAGCACATTCTCGATCTCATCCTTGACCATCCGGCCGACCGGAATGCCGGTCCAGTCGGAGACCACCGCAGCGACCACCTGCTCGTCGACGTGCGGATAGATCATGCGCTTTTCGGGGTCGCGGCCCTCAAGCGTTTCGAATTTTTCCCGCAACTGTTTGCGGACGCTCTCCTTGTCCGGCGACTGAGCCAGGTTGGTCGCGGCGGGTCCGCCGTCCGGCGACTGTTTGTCCTCCTGCGGCTTGCCTGCCGCCGGTTTTGGAGGAGTCAGAATGTCGCGCAGGCTCCGAATTTCGCTAACGAGCTTTCGCTCGGTCTCCCACTCCCCTTCGAGTTCGGCGAGTTTTTCCTTTAGCTTGGCGATTTCCGCATCAAGCGCCGCGATGCGCTCATCCCCCGCCACGCCGATGTCGCTATCGCTCACCAGCGCCACCTTTTCCTGCTCGCGTGAAGCGATCGCTGCTATCGTATCGGCGATCATCGCCGGGACGGCGCTCTGGCTGATCGCCACGCGGGCGGCGGCGGTATCCAGCAGACTCACCGCCTTGTCGGGCAGCTGCCGTGCCGGGATGTAGCGATGCGAAAGATTGACCGCGGCGACAATCGCTGCATCCGAGATGCGTACCTTATGGTACTGCTCCATAGGACCGAGAATTCCGCGCAGCATGTCGCAACATTGCTCAACTCCCGGCTCGCCGACCTGGATCGGCTGGAAACGCCTCGTCAGGGCCGGGTCTTTCTCGATATATTGGCGATATTCCGACCACGTAGTCGCGGCGATGGTCCGCAGGGTACCACGCGCCAGAGCGGGTTTGAGCAGGTTCGCGGCGTCGCCGGTGCCGGCTGAGCCGCCCGCGCCGATCAGGGTGTGAGCCTCGTCGATGAACAGGATGATCGGGGTCGGCGACTGCTGCACCTCGTCGATCACCGAACGTAGACGCTGCTCGAATTCACCCCTCATCGACGCACCGGCCTGCATCAATCCTACGTCAAGCACGCAGAGTCGGACTCCGCGCAGCGGCGGCGGCACGTCACCTGCCGCGATGCGTTGTGCGAACCCCTCCACCACAGCGGTCTTGCCGACGCCGGCCTCGCCTGTGAGAATCGGGTTGTTCTGGCGTCGGCGCATCAGCACGTCGATGACCTGCCGGATTTCGTCGTCGCGGCCCAGGATCGGGTCCATATCGCCTGACTTCGCCTTAGCCGTCAGATCCTGAGAGAACCGGTCAAGCGCAGTCGTGCCTTTGGAGGCACCCGATCCCTGCGCGCCTGGTGCGCCGGCGGCCACCAGCCCCGAGCCGTCGATCGGACGCAGATTCTCCTCCTCCGACCCGGCCCAGATCTTGCGGTGTTCACTGGTGAGGAGATCAATCGAAACCTTGGCGAATTCGCGCGACACATTGGTGAAGGCGCGCGCAAGCTCGCGCGACTGCAGCGCACCGACCAGAATATGACCGGTGCGGATTTGGGTCTCACCGAAGAACAGCGTCGCGTAATGCCAGCCGCGGTCGAGTAAATCCATGACCGTGTTGGAGACCGCCGGCATCTCGGTCTCGTTCTTGCGGAAACCGTGGACGACCGTGGTAATGTCGGTCATGAGTTTGCCGCGATCGAGTTTGAAATGGTCGGCTGTGAGCCCGATGTCGGTGCGCTCGCTTTGCAGGATGTGGGCGAGCCAGTGGGCTAGCTCGACGTTGCGGTTGCCAGCTCCCTTGGCCTGGCGCAGCGCCTTGAAGAACGCCTCGTAACCGACCCGGTTGAGCTTGCCAGCAACCGCCTCAAGGCTGATATCGGCCATTGTCTGCCCCCTCCACGCGCGTTTCTTTTGTCTTACGCGTGCGCTTGTGCCTCACGCGATCGGCGGGATGAAACCTGGCATCGCGCCGATAGGCTTCCGTGGATGTCCAGTTCGGCGCCATCCAGGTGGTCCAGCCAAGCTGGCCGAATCTTCCGATCCGAATCGGCTCTGCAGCGCCGGCCGGTAACGCGAGCTCGGCGTCCCAGTCGAGCTGCTCACCATTATAGAAAAACACAAGATCGGCCAGAGGTTCGCATAGGTCGCCGGTCGGTAGGAAGCGGAGATATTGCGCCAGGCTCTTCGTGAATATCCGCACTCTGATCTTATCCTGCACGCTGAAAAGAGTCCGGCCGAGCAGCGCGCTTTCACCCAATATATTGTGGCCGCCGCCGAGGACGCTCCTGTCGGACGGTTCAATGGCGAGCCGGCTCCCGACGAATTCCTTAACCTCCGCTTTGACGTTGAACAGGCCGCGAATGGCTCCCTCGAGCCGCGAGGCGCACTTCGCCTGGGCGCTCAAAAGGCCGGCAAATCCCAGCTTCACCGCATCCGGAATGCTGTCGAGATTCTGGTACGGCTTGGAGCCGAGGCCGATCGCTGAACCTATATAGGCGACGAACCGGTCTTCGGCGGGACGATCATACTGAACGATCGGCCGCGAATCCGCCCAGGCGCGGAAGAACAGCTCGATAAAGCGATGATTGAAGATGTCGAGAAAGCGCGGGAATGCGTCATCATTGCCGAGCAGGTAGTGGTAAGCCTCCTCGGTGGTAGCAAGCGGCAGCGCGCCTTGCGGCCCGAGCAAACCGAGAAATTTGACGAAAATCTGAATCGGCTTATCCGCGCTCGTCACCGCGCGCGCGAGGTTCGAGGCGGGAAAGTCCATATACGGATCCTGGCGCAGCTGGACCAGCTCGTCGCGCCCCGTCGCACAGTCGCCGATACGCGGTTTGCCCGGTGATGCACGCTCCAAGTAGCGTAGCACGGTGAAATAATCGAACCGATATGGCTCGGCTTCGAGCCTTTGCAGAAAACTCACCGCCCCCTCGCTTTACTCATAGCGCTCTGCGGGAGCCCATGCGCGGCGGCCAGCGCATGATCTCGCCGCGCTCCACCGAACGGATGACCGTCTGGGTAAAATGGTTGAAGCTCGAATATTCGGCAAAGTAGCGTTCGATAACGGCGCCGAGCAAAAATGCGCCGGTCCCTTCGAATGCCCTTTCGTCGATGGTCACGGTGATCTCCGTTCCCCGAGCCGCGCCGACGCCGGTGCGTTCGCGGACGCGGCGCACGACCGGTCGGCTGTCGACGCTGCGGATACCGCGGATGCGCCGCTCGGTCACCGCATCGCTCATGTCGGCGAACATCGAAAGGGTTTCGCGCAGCGCCTGGGCATTGCGGCCGCCGCCCCTCTCGACAAGCCCGAGATGATTGGTGCTAAGCATGTTGACCAGCCGCCAAGTCACCACGCCGGTATGCGCCGTTTCGCTGCGGCTGCGCAATTGCTTCACGATCGGCTCGCGCGGCTGCGTCGGACCGGCCACGCAAACCAGATCCAACGAGACATCGTCGACCAGACGAAAGTCGGCGCCGCCGGCGCCGATCGGCAGATGCTCGGTCAAATGGCGGTTCGAGCAGAGCGCACGAACGCTTAATTCCGCGATCGCGCTGTCGTCGTCGCTGCCGCCGAGCGCGCTCAGCGAAATGAACATGTCGGTGCCGGTGTAATCCGACGATACTCCGATGCGCTTCTCCTCGACAGTGCGCAGCCGGGGCAGCCTGCGGACCGTGTAGTATGGGGCGGATGATCCTCGTGGCGCATCGAGCGAGGCGGCGTAAAGCGGCTGCACCGGCACCTTTTCCCGCCCGCCGGAATAATGGGCGTAGACTTCAAGCAGCCGATGCGGCTCGTAATCGAGGTAGTGGCTGCGGTCCGGCACGACATGATATTCGTGCTGGCTCGATTTCAGAGGAATACGGTCCGTCGTCTTCTCGAACAGGTTGACCGCTGGCGCCGCGTAAAGTGCAAACATCGCGGGCTTTACTGCAGCGGCAAGCCGCGTATTGACCTCATTGAACGCGAACACGATGTCCACCGTGTTCGCCTTCAGCCGCGGCAGCACGTCGCGAAGCCTTGTCAGATCGGCGCCGAGAAACTTGCGCGGAAACACGAACAAGTCGCGCAACAGATCGAAACCCTCGAACACGCGTTCATCGTTGGGAAACAAGGCATCTTCGCGCTCGAACCCGACCTGGCGAAGCGATTGCGCCGGCGCCGGCAGCACGACCGGATCGCCGAACTCGTCAAGGAACCGAAAATAGATGCCTCGGCAATGCGCGAACAACTGTTCATAAAGCGCTACCGCGTCCCCTTCCGGGCCGACAAAGTACAGCGGCAGATTGGCGGAGCGACATCCCGCGAACAGCATCTCCGGTTTGCGCAACGTCTCCGGGTCCGTGGGTTCGTCCTCCGCCCGATCGGTCGTGCGATGTACCAGCGTGAGCCGCAGCCCGGCCAGAACCTCACTGCCCACCGAAACACCAAGCGCCTGCAATGGAGCGGGCGAAGAAAAATACTCGGCCCCGGCTAGCTCGAACGGCCAGATCGTGATGTCGCCGCACAGACGATAGCGGCAGGCGAGTTGCCGATCGAGCTGACGGTAAGTGGCATCGATGTAGGAGCCGCGGCCAATGGCGCGACCATCGCGGAGCGCCTTGTCGCCGAACGTCGGAACGATCTTGACAAGCATCGCCGACGGCGTCGGCGACAGGTAATGCGGGACGATCTGCTCAAGCAGATTGTTGGTGAATTCCGGAAACTCGTGCTTGAGCTTGAGCTGGACGCGGGCAGCGAGAAAGGCAGCGCCCTCAAGCAACCCGCCGATCAGCGGATCGACCCGATCTTCCAGAATGCCACCGAGCCGCTCCGCTACTCCCGGATATTCCGCGGCAAATTCGCGCGCCTGCTCGTTGAGCAGCTGAAGTTCCCGATTGTAAAGATCGAGAAATTCGGGGTTCATGCGCGCTTCATAACCGATTGACGATGACCTGACCGGATTCAATCACGTCGGCGATGAATTCGACCGGGATGTGGATCGGATCGCATGTCAAGTCGGCGCGCACGATGAATCTCACCTTGAGTTCGGTGATGTCGACGCTGGTATCACGCTCAATATGCAAGGAGGCCGCCGACAGGCGCTGCTCAAAATTGATGATCGCGGTGCGGATTTCGCCGGGAATATCGGCGACGCCGATTTCGTCGATGGTGCGCTTGGTCAGATCCGGGATGCCAAAATTCAGGATCGAGGCGCGCGCCTCGGGCGTTGCGCTCATGTCGATCGTGGATTCCAGGGCAATGGTGTTCAACAACGCGTCGAGGTCGCGCGCCACTTCCTGCCGCAGCACCGATTCGGTAATAACTTGACGCGGCCGCAACCGCCGGCCGGCTAGCACGCGTTCGCCGGCCTCGTCGCGAATATCCACGCGCTTTTTGGCATCCTTGGCCGCATGGGCCGCGCGAAACACATGCATCAGAGGTGGGCTAAGGCGGGTTCGTTTGTCGGGGCTGGTCATAACGCACTCCGTCGATGAGCTCGACGCTTCTAAGACCCCAGACGCCGACCATCATGTACACGCGAGTGCAGTGCTGACCGATTCCAGAACTGCTTTGCAGCGACCGGCAGTACCACGGCGCTTTGGGTTAACGCCGCTAAGATGTTTGTTTTTGGATATCATAGTTGAAATCGACATTGCCCGCCGGATCTCCCTCATTCCCCTGAGGCTTGTACGACGCCTCAAACTTCACGAAATTCAAGCTGCCGCTCTCGACGGGCAAGTCCTGCCCACCGTGCCCAGAAATATTCCACGAAGTTACCATAATATTCGTCAGCTTGACCGTTATAAATCCTATTTTGGTTTCTCCCTGAAGTTTAACGAGCGTCAGTTCACCGGACGGAATCGTTTTTCCTGTCGTGCTAAATCTCAACAGGTTCAGCGACGCTTTGTCGGCGTATTTGGTGAAACTCAAGTCGTGCACGTCGCCTTTTGCGACGTTGGCACCGGTACCCCTTTTGAACGAGCTCGAGTTGGTCACGCCCCAGCTCATCGACTCAAGTTCGATCTGGTTCGTGAACTGCGCGTCTTGAGCTTCACCGTCGATCCCCTCAAGCTTAAGAAACATATAAGCGTCGGCCATTTATCGCCCCTGAAAAGTGGTCTGCCATAACTCGTGTGAAGCAGTCGTATCGCCCGCCGAAAACCCTTGTTGTCTGCCTAGGTTTTTGCGACCGGCAACCGCGAGACCAAACGCAGACCGATGTCCATGCCCTCGAGCTGGAAGTGGGGCCTGAGTTCGAACGTCGCGGCGTAGTAACCGGGGTTCTCTTCGTTCTCCATGATTGAAATCTTCGCGCCAGCCAGCGGTCGCCGGCACTTGACGGATTCGGACGAGTTCTTCGGATCGGCGTCGATGTATTCGTTGATCCAGTTGGACAGCCACTTTTGCAGCTGGTCCTTCTCGTAGTATGAGCCGACCTTGTCGCGAACCATGACCTTAAGATAATGCGCAAAGCGGCAGCAGGCGAACATGTAAGGTAGCCGCGCGGACAAGTTGCTCGATGCGGTCGCTTCTGGATTGTTCTGATAGGCCTTTGGCTTGAACAGCGACTGCGCGCCGATGAAGGTGGCACGGTCAGTGTTCTTGCGATGGATCAATGGAATCAGCCCCGATTTTGCCAACTCCGCCTCGCGCCGGTCGCTGATCGCGATTTCGGTCGGGCACTTCAGGTCGATTCCGCCGTCGTCGGTCGGAAATGTGTGCACCGGCAGATCTTCGACATCGCCGCCCGATTGGACACCGCGGATACGGGCGCACCAGCCATATTCTTTGAAAGCTCGATTGATGTTGGCGGCCATGGCATAGGCCGCATTCATCCAGGCATATTTTTCGCCCTTATGACCGTCAGTCTCTTCCTCGAACGCAAATTCCTCGACCGGCTCGGTCTTGGCGCCATAGGGCAAGCGCGCCAGCACGCGCGGCATGCAAAGGCCAAGATACCGAGCGTCGTCCGAGTCGCGCAGCGACCGCCAGGCCGCGTAGTCCGGCGTGTCGAACAGCTTGCTCAAATCACGCGGATTCATCAGCTCGTTCCACGAATCCATTCCCATCAGAGTGGAGTCGGCGGCGGCAAAGAACGGCGCATGGGCGGCGCCGGCGATCCTGCTGAGATCGCGCAGAAGCTGAACATCAGTCGGCTGGTGGCTGAACGCATAGTCGCCGATCAGGCAACCGTAAGGCTGGCCGCCGAGCTGGCCGAATTCCTCCTCGTAAATCTTCTTGAACAGCGGGCTCTGGTCCCAGGCGGCGTTCGGAAACTGCCGTAGATGCCGGTACAGCTCGCTTTTGGAAACGTTCATCACGCGAATCTTGAGGAGCGCATCGGTCTCGGATTGGAAGACCAGGTATTTCAGACCGCGCCACGCGCCTTCGATCTGCTGAAACTCGGGCGCATGCATGATCGCGTTCATCTGCGCTGACAGCTTCTTGTCGAGCTGCGCGATCATTTCCTCGATGGTATCGAGGACATCGGACTTGATCAGGCTGGTATCGACCAGCGCCTGCTCGACCAGCGTCTGGACAGCGTTTTCGACTTCGGTCGCCGCGCGCTCGGTTCGCGGCTTGAAACTCTGCTTCAGCAGCGCCGAGAACTCATCGGTATCGCGGGTTTCGACCAGCGCATCTTTGGGGGAACGGACCGTTTCAACCGCCATGATCAGTCTCTCCGAATTTGAGCCTTACGATTTGCCCTCGACCTTGTCCTCTTTCGACACGCGGTCCTTCAAGGCCTTCATAAGCTGCGGATCGGACAGCAATTTGCGCAGCGATTCTTCCGCGGCAACCTTGCCATCCATATAGCGGACCAAATTAGCGAGCTGCTGACGCGCTTCGAGCAGCTTGCCCACCGCCGGCACCTGCTTGGCGACCGCAGCCGGTTCGAAATCGGCCATTTTGTTGAACCGCAGACTGACGGGTATCTGCTCCCCCTCCTTGTCGCCGAGCTTGTTCTCGACGCGGAAGCTAACACCGGGCTGGATCGCCGCCATCCGAGCGTCGAGGTTGTCCATGTCGAATTCTACAAACTTGCGCTGGGCAATATCCTCCTTCTCGACCCCGGCGGCGTTGCCTGACAGATCGGCCATCACGCCCATGACGAACGGGATCTCGACCTTCTCCTCCGCGTTCGCGGGATTCTCGTAGGTAATGTGAACGCGCGGCGGACGAACGCGCCGAATAAACTTTTGACCGCTTTGTTGAGCCATCTGTCGCCCCCGCGTTCAGCTCAGCTAGTCGAGAAAGTTGCTTATTAGAGGTCTTTTTTCCACTCGCGTCAACGGCCGGTAGTGGGCTGGCCCACTACCTCTGAATCGTGGTCAACGGCTCGGAACCGCTTTACTTTAACTTGCGGGTTCAAAGGCTCATGCTCGCTGATCAATTTTCTTACGGTATTAATGGTCCCCTCAATTCCCAAGATTCCGATTGGGGGGAGCGTGAGGGCCAAATCTTTGGTCTGAATAACATATCAACGATTTATCGATGTAACGCGGTTGCCTGCTTGGGAAATCGGCGAGTTGACTATAGCCGCGATCATTCAACAGATTGAACTGCGTCATTTCACCGGCTCGACCGAATTAACTCAGTCAACTCAGTCACAATTAGCGAGGCCCTCGGAAGTAATAACCGGTGCCTCAATCATTTATCCGCCGACGCGGCCCTGAGCGCGGCCTTGGGAAGGACATCGCGCAGCACGCCCATGAAGTCGCGCTCAGCAAGGGCGCGGGCGCGCTCGCACAGCATCGGCACCGGGCTGGACGGCTCTGCGACGCGAAAGAACCGCTGCACGGCGTTCAGGAGGGCAATAGCCTCGGCGCGCGATCGAACGTTGTAGGCCGCGGGATTGGCCGCGCCGTCGGCGGCAAGCGGCGGCGCATTTGCCGAAGCAGCTTCCGGGAGCTTCGGAAGCCTGCCGAGCGGCAGCTCGAAAATTTGCTCGCCGCCGATCTGGAAAGCCGCTT
>Ga0302325_10017814_pt1 | contig 14992 bp, 17 predicted proteins | sample Palsa_T0_2_FD_201948 | JGI IMG/M metagenome (GOLD analysis project Ga0302325, IMG submission 201948) | Peat permafrost microbial communities from Stordalen Mire near Abisko, Sweden - Palsa_T0_2 | ecosystem: Environmental > Terrestrial > Soil > Palsa > Peat permafrost | place: Sweden: Abisko... | reverse complement strand
CCCCACGCCGGCGAAGCAGGAGACGCCGCCGAAGTTCTTCGCGACCCGGCGGATCATCTCCTGGATGAGCACCGTCTTGCCCACGCCGGCCCCGCCGAACAGGCCGATCTTGCCGCCGCGGACGTACGGGGTCATCAGGTCGAGGACCTTGATGCCGGTGACGAACATCTCCGTCTTCGACTCGAGCTGGTCGAGCGGCGGCGCGGGCCGGTGGATCGGCCAGCGTTCCTTGATGTCGAGGCTCGCCTTGGGCACGTCGAGCGGGTCGCCGAGCACGTTGAACACGTGGCCCTTGGTCACGTCGCCGACCGGCACCGAGATCGGCGCACCGGTGTTAACCACCTCGGCCCCGCGGACCAGGCCGTCGGTCGCCTCGAGCGAGATCGCGCGGACCACGTCGTCGCCAAGGTGCTGCTCGACCTCGAGGGTCAGCGTCCGGGTCGTGCCGCCGTACGTGATGTCCACGTGCAGCGCGAAGTAGATCTCCGGCATGGCATCAGCCGGGAACTCCACGTCGACAACCGGGCCGATGACCCGGACGACACGCCCGTTGGCGGTGGCCGTCTCCGCGGTCTCGGTTACGGGTGCGGTCATTTGTTACTCACTCCCTGCGTTCGCTTCAGCGAGCGCGTTTGACCCGCCGACGATTTCGCTGATTTCCTGGGTGATCTCGGCCTGCCTGGCGTTGTTCGCCTCGCGGGTCAGCCGGTCAATCAGGTCGTTTGCGTTGTCTGTGGCGGCCTTCATCGCGCGCCGCCGCGCCGCGAGCTCGGAAGCCGCCGCTTCGAGCATCGCATAGTAGACGCGGCTGGCGATGTACTGGGGCAGCAGCGCGTCGAGGACGACGTCGGTGGACGGCTCGAACTCATACGACGGCAGCTGGCCGCCGGGCCGCTCGCCCTCCCGCTCCTCGATCTGCATCGGCAGGAGCCGCACGACCGACGGCCGCTGGGTCAGCATCGAGACGAACTCGGTCGAGACCAGGTAGATCTCGTCGACGCCGCCGTCGGCAGCGTCCCGCTCGAACGCGTCGAGCAGCGCCGTCGCCACCTCCTCCGCCTTCTCGTAGGTTGGCAGGGCGGAGAACCCGCTCCAGTCAGCCTCGATGGGAAGATCGCGGAACCGGTGCCAGCTGATGCCCTTGCGGCCCGCCACGTAGTTGACCGTGTCGGTGCCGTTCTCCCGATTGCGCTCCCTGAGCCGGTTGCCCTCGCGGAGCACGTTGGCGTTGTAGGCGCCGGCGAACCCGCCGTCGCTGGTGATGATGAGCGCCGCCGACCGCTTGATCGACTCGGGCTCGTTGATCATCGGGTGGCTGATCGTGGTCGAGCGGCTCACGACGGCCTCGACCGCCGTCGTGAGCTCGCGCGCGTACGGCTCGGCCGCTCGCGTGCGCTGCTGCGCCTTGACGATCCGCGACGACGCGATCAGCTCCTGGGCGCGGGTGATCTTTGCGATCGACTTGACCGCCCTGATCCGGGCCCGGACCGCGCGAAGCGTTGCCATGGCGCCTACTCGCCGCCCGTCGCGGCGCGCGGGTTCACGGTTCCGGCCTTGTCACCGTCACCGCCGGCCGCGTCATCGGGGGCCACCGAGTCATCCGGGCCGCTGTACTTAGCGACCGACTCCTGGCTGTGCTCGCCCTCGCCGAGCGCGGTCACCGGCTCGTCGTCGTCGGAGACCAGGAGCTTCCCGCCGGTCACCTCGAAGGTGCGGCGGAACTTGCCCATGGCGTCCTTGAGCGTGGTGACGGCGTCGTCGGGGAGGTCCTTGGTCTCCCTGATCGACGTCAGCAGGCCCTCGTTGTTGCGGTGCAGGTACTCGAGGAACTCGGTCTCGAACCGGTGGACGTCCTCGACCGGCACGTCGTCGAGCTGGCCGGTGGTGCCCGCCCAGATCGAGCAGACCTCCTCCTCGACCGGGAACGGGTCGTACTGCGGCTGCTTGAGCAGCTCGACGAGGTGGGCGCCGCGGTCGAGCTGCGCCCGCGAGGCCGCGTCGAGGTCGGACGCGAACGCCGCGAACGCCTCGAGGTCACGGTACTGCGAGAGCGACAGCTTGAGCTGGCCGGCGACCGTCTTCATCGCCTTGATCTGCGCCGCGCCGCCGACTCGGGAGACCGACAGGCCGACGTTGATGGCCGGGCGGACACCGGAGTTGAACAGGTCGGTCTCGAGGAAGATCTGACCGTCGGTGATCGAGATCACGTTGGTCGGGATATAGGCCGAGATGTCGTTGCCCTTGGTCTCGATGATCGGCAGGCCGGTCATCGATCCGGCGCCGAGCTCGTCGTTCAGCTTGGCGCAGCGCTCGAGCAGCCGCGAGTGCAGGTAGAAGACGTCACCCGGGTAGGCCTCGCGGCCCGGCGGGCGGCGCAGCAGCAGCGACACCGTGCGGTAGGCCTCGGCCTGCTTCGACAGGTCATCGAAGACGATCAGGACGTGCTTGCCGCCGTACATCCAGTGCTGGCCGATCGCGCTGCCGGTGTAGGCCGAGATGTACTTGTAGCCGGCCGGGTCGGACGCGGGAGCGGCCACGATCGTGGTGTACTCCATCGCCCCGGCCTCTTCGAGCGACTGCTTGACTCCGGCGATCGTCGAGCCCTTCTGGCCGATCGCGACGTAGACGCAGCGCACCTGCTTGGTCGGGTCGCCGGAGGCCCAGTTGGACTTCTGGTTGATGATCGTGTCGATCGCGATCGCGGTCTTGCCGGTCTGCCGGTCGCCGATGATCAGCTGCCGCTGGCCCCGGCCGATGGCGGTCATCGCGTCGATGGCCTTGATGCCGGTCTGCATCGGCTCGGTCACCGGCTGTCGCTGGACGACCGACGGCGCCTGGATCTCGAGCTGGCGCAGGGTGGTGTTCTCGATCGGGCCGAGGCCGTCGAGCGGCTCGCCCAGGGCGCCGACCATTCGGCCGAGGAACGCGTCGCCAACCGGCACCGAGAGCACCTCGCCGGTCCGCTTGACCTTCTGGCCCTCTTCGATCTCGGCGAACTCGCCGAGGATCACGACGCCGATCTCGCGCACGTCGAGGTTGAGCGCGAGGCCACGGACCCCGTTCTCGAACTCGAGCAGTTCGTTGGCCATGGCCGAGGGGAGACCCTCGACCCGGGCAATGCCGTCGCCGCACTCGACGACCGTGCCGACCTCTTCGCGCTCGGCGCCAGCGGGCTCGTACTCATCGACGAACCGCGCAAGCGCGTCACGGATCTCATCCGGTCGGATTGTCAGCTCCGCCATCTTCCTCATTCCGTTCGTGAAAATCCCTGAGCCGGCCGGTCGCCGGCCGAATCAGCTCGCAAGTCTGCGTCGGACCTCAGCCAGGCGGCTTGCCGCGGTCCCGTCCACTAGCTCATCCCCGATCTGGACGGACATGCCACCTACTACCGCCGGATCGTGCACCACATTCAGGTGAATTCCCTGACCGTAAGCGTTCCTGAGGGTCTCAGCGAGCCGCTGCCGCTGGGCCGCCGTCAGCTCGGTGGCCACCCGCACGACCGCGATCAGCTGCTCCCGCCGGCGCGCCGCGATCGACGCGCAGAGGTCGAGCACCGCCTGCGGCGAGCGCCCGCGCGGGTGCGTCACCACCTGGGTGATCAGGCTGAGCGACACCGCGCTGACCTTGTTCGACAGCAGGCCGGAGAGCAGGCTCGCCTTCGCGTCGGAGCTGGTGCTCCCGGTCAGGGCGGAGCGCAGCCCGGGCTGGGCCGAGACCAGGCGGCCGAACCTGAACAGGTCGTCCTCGAGGTCGTCGAGCGAGTTCTCGTTCTGGGCGACGATCGTGAGCGCCTCGACGGCGAGCTCCTCGATCGCGTCGCTCAGCTCGCCCGGGCTCGACCAGCTGGCCGCCACCGCCTCGGTCACCAGCCGCTCGGTCGGGGCCGAGATCTTGCCGTGCAGCAGCCGGCCTGCCACCGCCCGCTTCTCGTCGGCCGGCTTGGACGGGTCGGCGAGCGCGCGGCGCAGACCATGCTCGTCGTCGAGCAGCCGGACCACGGCGAACAGCTCGTCGCCGACCCGTCCGGCTGTCACGACTCCGCGCGCCTCGGCCGACAGCTGCTCGCGCAGCGCGGCGTAGGAGGCCCTGCTGGCGCCCCGCATTACTGCCTGGCCCCGGTGCCCGCGGTGCCCTGCGCCTCGAGGTCGGCCAGGAACCGGTCGACCATCCGGCTCTGCCGGGCGGTGTCGGTCAGCGACTCGCCGACGATGCGGCTGGCCAGCTCGGTCGCGAGGGTGCCAACCTCGGACCGCAGCGAGGTCAGCGCCTGCTGCCGGTCCGCCTCGATCTGAGACTGCGCCGACTCGGTGATCCGGCGAGCCTCCGCCTCAGCGCGCTCGCGCATCTCGGCGATGATCTGGGCGCCCGCCTCGCGGGCCTCTTCGCGCATCCGCGCGGCCTCGTGCTTGGCGTCGTCGAGCTGCGCGCGGTACTGGTTGAGCACCGCCTGCGCCTCGGCCTGCGCCTCGTCCGCCCGGTTGATGCCGCCCTGGATCGCGTCTTCGCGCTCGGCCAGCAACTTGGTGATCCGCGGCAGGAGCATCTTGCCGAGAATGCCGAAGACGATGACGAAGCAGACGATCCCGAGAATCAGCTCGGACCCGGTCGGGAGCAGCGGGTTCTGAGTGGTATCGGCGAGGAGCATTTATCCGGCCCTCACTTCCCTCGATCGAACTTCTAGTACTTGAAGATAAAGGGGGCGATGAGGCCGATGAGCGCGAGCGCCTCGGTCAGCGCGAAGCCGATCCACATGTAGAGCTGGATGCGGGCGGACGCCTCGGGCTGGCGGGCCATGGCCTCGATCGCGTGGCCGAAGACCAGGCCGATGCCGATGCCCGGGCCGATCGCGGCGAGGCCGTAACCGACGGCGCCGATGTTGATGCTGATCGTCTGGGTGGCGAGACTTGCGGCGAGTGACATTCGTTCTTCCTTTTCAGTCGGTCCGGCGGCTCCTGCCCGCCGGGCTGTAACGCTAGAGAGGTGAGCTATGGGCGCCCGGCGCGGCTCAGTGGCCGCTCTCCAGGGAGTCCGAGATGTAAGTAGCGGTGAGCGTGGTGAAGATGAACGCCTGCAGGAGGTCCACCAGGAGCTCGAGCAGGAAGACGAAGAACACCATGAAGAGCGAGCCCGCCGCGTACAGCAGGCCGATCGACAGGCTGGTCAGGTACCAGGTCGCGACCATGAAGATGGACAGCAGCAGGTGCCCGGCGAACATGTTCGCGAACAGCCGGACGCCGAGGGTGAACGGCTGGATGAAGACGTACTTGAGGATCTCGACCGGGATCAGGATGGGCATGATGAACCACGGCGCGTTCGGGACCCAGGACCGGAAGTAGCCGATGAATCCCTTGGTCTTGAAGCCCAGGTACCAGTAGAAGATGTACACCACGCCGACCAGCGGCCAGACGAAGCCGATCCGCGACATCGACGGGAACTGGAGCACCGGGATGAGCTCCATCAGGTTCATCACCAGGATCCAGAAGAAGAGCGAGGTGAGGAACGGCATGTAGCTGTCGCCCTTGGCGCCGAGCACCGGGCGGACAATCTGGTCGCGGACGGCCAGCACGGCCATCTCGCCCAGGCTCTGCGTCTTGCCGGGAATCATCTTGGGCTTGGCGAACGCCGCCCAGAAGAACGCGACGATGATGATGACGCACAGGATCGCGATCAGCTCGGGCTTGGTGACGTTCCACCCGCCGATGCTGAACAGCTTGCGGAAGTAGAAGTCGTCCAGCCCGGGCGCGGGATACCCGCACCCGCTGAAAATGTGGCAGCCTCCCGCGGCGGCCGCGGTATCGACGGTCACCGATCATCTCCCTTCGGGGGGTTCCCCTGCTGATGTGGCCGGCCGTACTTATAGACGATCCAGCCGGTCGAGATAGCGAGCCCGACCAGCATGCCGATCGGGAAGAACAGTGACACGTGCGTGAAGTGGCCGATCACCCAGCCGATGCCGCCGTAGGCGAGCAGGCCGGAGACCAGGTAGCTGAAGACGGACCAGCCGGTGCCCATCGTGAGCCCGTCATCGAGGCCGGCCGGCCCTGAAGCCGGCCCGGGCGCCCTGGTGGCGCCGGGGGCTCCGGACGTGGCGTACCGTCCCGGACGGCGATAGCTCCGCATTCCCACGACCGCCGCGCCTCAGCTCTGTCCGTCAGGCTCGACGTAGAGCGTCTGCATCCGCATCGCGGTCACTGCCTGAGCGGCGGACCAGGCGAGGATGCAGGCGAGCGCGGTGAAGCCGAGGCTGCGGCCGTTGAACGCGGTGGAGTGCCCGATCGCGACCAGCACGATCATGAACGCGACGATCTTGACCACGAAGGAGCCCAGCGCGGTCACCATCATCGCCATCGGGCTGACCTTCGCCGCCTTGCCCACGGCGATGATGCTGATGCCGAAGAACACGGCGACGACGGCGACGCCGATGAGCGCTCCGTAGATGCCCTTGGAACCGCCGACGAGCGCGCTGATGACGACCGCCGCGGCTGCCACCACGCTGGTCAGCGCGATCGACCACCGCACAACACGGCCGTAGTGCGCCATCTCTACCGGCTCTCCCTTGAGTTGAGATGAGTAGCAGTGTCCGTCTATGACCCTGCTTGTGAAGGCTATCACAAAGTTCTTGACTTTGGCTTTACCTGATGATGACTTTACATGACCATCATCGGGGTCTGCGAGGGCCCCCGCCCCAACCTCTGACGATGCCGGCCGTGTCCGGCCCCAAATGCGGCGAAATGACACGGGCCAGCCCGCGGTTAGCGTTCCCGCAGGTTACAGCAGATTAACCGGAGATCGCCAGTTACGGTCTCGTTGCCCCTGCGTTACGGGCGTGGCGGCTCGGCAGCGGCGCGCCGGCCCGATGGCCGTTGGGCGCGCCGTTCGGCGGGGCGGGCGGCCCAGGGGGCCCAGCGGGACCGGCGGGACCGGCGGGACCGACGGGACCGGCGGGCGCGGGCGGCCCGGCGGGCGCGGGCGGCGGAGTAGGCGGGGCCGAGAGAAGCGGCGCCGACCCGTTGAGCACCGGTCCCCGGACGGCTGCGGGCTGGCCGTTGGCGGCGGTCACCGGATCGATCGAACGGACCGGGGTGGCCCCGATCCGGTGACGGCTCCTGGTCCCGGCCGCACGCTGGCCGGCCGACCGCCACGGCCGGAGCTTCCGCATGGTCGCCAGCAGGAGCGCGATCACCGCGCCGAGGGTGGCGAGGGCCAGCCAGATCAGCGGGACCCGGATGGCCGAGAGGCCGACCACCGCGCCGGAGAACAGGGCCGCCCACAGGTACATCAGCAGCACCGTCTGCCGGTGCGAGTGGCCCATGTTCTGCAGCCGGTGGTGCAGGTGCTGGCGGTCGGCGGCGAACGGCGACTGCCCCGCCGCCATCCGCCGGACCACCGCCAGCAGCAGGTCCGCGTAGGGGATGAACAAGATCGCGATCGGCAGCAGCAACGGCAGGATGGTCGCGAACCGGTCGACCGGGTGATTGACCGGGCTCGCGTAATTGATGAGGATGTTGTTGTCGAGCGAGGCCGTGCTCGAGATCGGCCCGTAGGCGAGCAGCAGGCCGAGCAGCATTGACCCGGTGTCGCCCATGAAGATCCGGGCCGGGTTGAAGTTGTGCGGCAGGAACCCGATGCAGATGCCGGCCAGGACCGCCGACTCCACCGCCGGCACCGACTGGGACGGAATGCCGACCGAGTTGGTGAGCGTGTAGGAGTAGACCATGAAGGCCAGCGCGGAGATGCCGACGACCCCGGCCGCCAGACCGTCGAGGCCGTCGATGAAGTTCACCGCGTTCACCGTGATGACGATGATCAGGATCGTCACCGTGTAGCTCAGGTCCGGCTCCAGCGGCATCGTCCCGCCCCCGGGCAGCGGTATCCAGGGGATGGTCGCGCCGGACCAGGCCACGATGCCGCCGGCCGCGATCTGAGCGGCCAGCTTGGCCAGGGCGCCGATCTCCCAGCGGTCATCGACGGCCCCGATCAGCACGAGCAACCCGGCCGCCAGCAGCAGCCCGAGAACCGTCCGCGACGAGGGAAAGGCGCTCTGCAGGTAAGGGAGCCGCTCGGCCACCAGCAGCGCGACCACCAGCCCGCCGTACATGGCGAGCCCGCCAAGCAGCGGCGTCGGCGCGGTGTGCACATCCCGGCTGCGCGGCGCGTGCTGCACGTTGGCCGCGATCGCGCCGCGTCGCACCAGCGGGGTGAGGAGATAGGTCACCGCCGCCGCGATGATCAGAATGTAGAGATATTCGCGCATGGCGGCGGGCGGTCAGGCGCCCGGCCCCTGATCGGGGATCGGATCGGCGTCGGCGGGCTGGACCGGCTCGACGGCGTCGGCCGGCTCGACGGTCCCGGCCGCGTTGGCGGCGGCGATGCTCTCGGCCGCTCTGCGGTCGGCCGGGCTCAGCTCCTCCTCGACGATCGCCGGGGTGACCGGCAGGTCAATCACCGGGACGACCTTGCGCAGGGCGTCGACGCTGATCGCGCCCGCCCGCAGCATCCGGGGCACCGTCCCGGTCAGATCGAGGATCGTGGAGACCACGTTGGCCGCGCACTGGCCGCCGTCTAGGTAGACCGAGACCGAGTCGCCCAGCTGCTGCTGCGCCTCGTCGGCGGAGGTAGCGGCGGCCAGGCCCTGCGAGTTCGCGCCCGACACCGCCATCGGCCCGGTCCGGCGGAGCAGGTCAAGGGCGATCGGGTGGAGCGGCATGCGGACGGCGACGGTGCCCAGGGTGTCGCCCAGATCCCAGCGGAGCGTCGGGCTGGCCCGGAAGATCAGGGTCAGCGGGCCCGGCCAGAATTCGTCGATCAGGTCCTGGCCGTACGGGCCGAGCGACTGGGTGAGCGCGGAAGCCGCCCGCACGCTGCCGACGAGGACCGGGGGCGGCACGTTCCTGCCCTGTCCCTTGGCCGCCAGCAGCGCGGCGACGGCGGTGGGTGAGAACGCGTCCGCCCCGACACCGTAAACGGTATCGGTCGGCAGCACGACAATCTGGCCCTCCTGCACGGCGGTAGTCGCCGCGACCAGGCCATCTTCCCGCTGCTTTGCGTCGGCGCAGTCGTATTGAGAGCTCATCGCTTCCATCTTGCCACAGGGTGGATCTTCCCATCGGGCGAAGCCAGCCTAGAACGCTTCCATGCTCAGCCCCGGCACCGGCTCGAGCGTGTTGGTGACGCCGCTGGCAAGATAATCCCATGTCGCGAGGCCGATCATGGCACCGTTGTCGGTGGACCATTTCACCGGCGGCAGGCACAGTTCCACCCCGACGTCTTCGCACAATTGCGCGGCGGCCGCCCGCAGCGGCGGGCTCGCGGCGACTCCCCCGACGATAACGAGGGACGAGGCGGGAAATTCGCGGAGCGCGGTTCGGCACTTGGAAATAAGCACGTCCAAGCACGCTTCGACGAACGAGGCGGCGACGTCGGCTGGCGGGGCGTCCGGGGTGGCCGCGAGATACCTCTCGACCGCTGATTTCAGTCCCGAGAAGGAGAAGTCCAGTCCCTGCTTGTACATCGGTCGCGGAAACCGCACGGTGGGCGTCCCGGCGCCGGCCATTCGATCGATAATCGGACCTCCGGGATACCCGAGGCCCATCATCCGCGCGACCTTGTCGTACGCTTCGCCGACCGAATCGTCGAGCGTCGAGCCGATGAGCTTGATGTCGCTGGTGCTCTCCAGGCGCGCGAGCAGCGTGTGCCCACCCGAGACGAGCAAGACGATGGCCGGGAAGGTGACCCGCTGCTCTTCCAGGTCCGCGCTGCGCAGATGACCGCGCAGGTGGTTCACGCCGATGACCGGGACCGACCAGCCCTGCCCGAGTCCGCTGGCGGTGTTCAACCCCACCAGGAGGGAGCCGATGAGCCCGGGCCCCCGGGTCACGCCGATCGCCGCCAGCTCGCGCGGGTGCACACCCGACGTCGAGAGCACCGACTGGACCGTCGGCAGGATCTTCTCGATGTGCGCGCGGCTGGCGAGCTCCGGGTAGACGCCGCCGTAGTTGTTGTGCAGATCTACCTGCGAGGCCATGCACGACGCGATGACACCACCGCTGGGGTCCACCAGCGCGACCGCGGTATCGTCGCAGGACGTCTCCACCCCGAGTACCAGGCCGCCGCGACCGCTCATCGGAGGATTGACCCGATCTCTTCTTCGGAGACGGCGCCGACACGCTCCACCACGGGCGGGACCAGGCGGCAGTTGACCAGCGTCGACGGCACCGTGTCACGGATTCCGTCATCGATGACCAGGTCGGGCTGGCTGGCGAGGGTGGAGAGGATCTCCGGCACCGACTCGCGGACCTGCTCCGCGTGCAGGTTAGCGCTCGTCACGAGCAGCGGACCGGTCTGCTTGATGATCGCGAGGATGCGGTCGTCGTCCGGTATCCGCACCGCGAACTCGTCTCGCCCGCGCAGCCACGGGGCCAGCTGGCCCTCAGACACGCCCACGGCCAGGGTCAGCGCCCCCGGAACGTATTTCGAGTCCAGCAGCGCGTCAGTGGCGCTGTTCACGACTCCGCCGAGGGCGATGATGTCGGCTCTGGAACCGATCATCACCGGCAGGTTGACGGAGCGCGGCCGGCCCTTCATCGCGAACAGGCGCGTAATCGCGTCATCGTGGTCCGGATGCACGGCCAGGCCGTACACCGTGTCAGTCGGCAGCAGCACCACGCCGCCTGCCATCAGGCAGGCGGCAGCCTGGTTCACTTGGTCGCGGATTTCTTCACGCACCCACCCGATGGTATCCGACCGGGTCACCGCTTGACGCCCGTCAGTACTTGTGAAAGACCAGGGAGCCTTCATTGAGCGCGTCGGCCGCGTCGACCAGACGATCCGGACCCTCGATGGCGCCCCTTGCCGCCCGGTACAGGATAGTCACGTCGGCATCCGCGATTCCGGTGTCGACAATGGCAACGCCTGGCAGCAATGCGGGCAGGTCAAATCCGATTCCCCCCGCTACCCGCAGCGTCGGCAGGCCGGCCGCGATCGCGGGCAGGACGGAATCGGGCCGACCGTGACGCAGCTCCAGCGTTTCACCGCCGTCGAAGAGCCCCGCGTACAGGTTGCCGCCCTGCGCTCTTTTCAGGCACAGGACCGGACCCGGCTGTCCGAGCTGAGCGTCGATGGCCATGAGCTCGAGCGAGCTGATCGGGAACACCGGCACGCCGAGGCTGAAAGCCAGGCCATTCGCGTAGGCGACCGCCGAGCGGATGGACGACAATCCGCCGGGGCCGATGTCCACCGCGATCGTGCCGATATCGCTAAACGCCGCTCCGGCCGCCGCGAGCAGCTGCGCGGTCAGGTCGCCGAGACCGGCGAAGCCCGGGTCCTCCCGGCGAGCTGAGCGCTGCGCAGCGGGGCTGTCTCCATCGCCCACGGCTACGGTGTGCGCCGGCGACGACGTTTCAATGGCCAGTACGAGGCTCATGGGACGAGCTCCTCAGCTGAACTTCACTTCATCAGGCAGTGCCGCCTGCAGGGCATCGATGACGGGTGACCACCGCGGGCACTCGGAGGAGAACCCGATCACCCGGAGGTCGGGCTCGCTCGCGTCGCAGTGCAGCTCCACCATGAGATGACAGGAGAAGTCCTCAGCGACCTTCTCGCCCCATTCGATGAAGGTGACGGACTCATCGAGGTACTCGTCCAGGCCCAGGTCGCGGAATTCAAGGACGCCCGAGAGACGGTAGGCGTCGACGTGCAGGATCGTGCCCGGACCGGAGGGATAGAAGTGCGCGAGGGTGAAGGTCGGGCTGGTGACTGAAGTGGGCGAGCCCATGGCGGACGCGACTGCCTTGACAAAGGTCGTCTTGCCGGTGGCCAGGCCGCCGGTGAGCAAGACCGCGTCACCGGGCCTCAAGTGGGGAGCCAGCAAGGCGGCGACCGCACCGGTGCCGTCCGCTCCCACGGCAGAAACTTTGACAGAATCCACTTGTCCGCTCCTTTCAGCCACTCTTCATCCATCCGGCCACCGGGGATGAGAACCCGGGTAAGTCGCCGCCGTTGGATGCCGTCACGAAACGATCGCGACCCGCTAGATCCTTGTGGTTGGTTGTGTCGCGCCAGCCGGCTTCCTCGCTGAACACCCAGAAAACGGCAGTGCCCTGCGGGGCGCCGTGCTCCACCGCGACCAGGCCGCCCGGCCGGAGCAGCCACCGCGCCACGCACTCGACCGCGCGAACGGCGGCCAGGCCATCCGCGCCGCTCCACAGCGCCGCAGGAGGATCGTACTCGCCCACCTCGGGCGGCACAATCGAACCAAGCGGAATGTACGGCGGGTTAGAGAGCACCAGGTCAACGCGGCCGGCCAGGCCGACCAGCTCCTTCAGGCCGGTGGCGGGGTCACCGGACACGAAGTCGCCCGCGTGCAGCAGCACCCGGCCGGCGGTGTAGGAGTCCACGTAGCGAGTGATGTTCCGCTCCGCCCAGGCCCGCGCCAGCGGATCACCCTCGACGGCGTGCACGCTGGCCCTCGGCACCTCCTGCGCGATCGAGAGCGCGATCGCGCCTGAACCGGTGCCGAGGTCAACCGCGACCGGCTCGGCGACGTCCATCTCACGCAGCCGATCGATGGCCCAGCCGGTCATGACCTCGGTCTCCGGCCGGGGCACGAACACGCCGGCCCCGACATCGAGCTCGAGGTACCTGAAGTAGGCCCGCCCGGTGATGTGCTGGAGCGGCTCGCGGTTCTCCCGCCGGCCGATGTCAACCCAGAATCTGGCGTCGAAATCCGAGTCCTTCACCGTGTGCAGTTCGCCGCGCTTGACGTTATGGACGTGGGCCGCGATGATCTCGGCGTCGGCGCGCGGGGAATCGACGCCCGCCTCCGCCAGCCGCGCCGTTGCCAGCGCGACCTCATCGAGCAGCAGGGTCATCCAGCGCTCCCCGCCCGGCGGCGCAGCCCGAGCCCCGGCTGCCGGCCAACGCTCATCCCTCGGCCAGCCTCGCTTCCAGGTCCGCGGCCGCCAGCGCGTCGATTACCGAGTCCAGGTCGCCGTCGATCACCTGGTCGAGGTTGTACGCCTTGTAGCCGACCCGGTGATCGGAGATGCGGTTCTCCGGAAAGTTGTAGGTGCGGACCCGTTCCGAGCGGTCAACGGTCCGGACCTGGGCTTTGCGCTCGGCCGAGGCCTTCGCGTCCGCCTCCGCCTCGGCCGCCGCCAGCAGCCGGGAGCGGAGCACCCGCAGCGCCTGCTCCTTGTTCTGGAGCTGGCTCTTCTCGTTCTGGCAGGAGACCACGATGCCGGTCGGCAGGTGCGTGATCCGCACCGCCGAGTCGGTCGTGTTCACCGACTGGCCGCCGGGGCCGGACGAACGGAACACGTCGACCTTGAGGTCGTTGTCGTTGATCTTGACCTCGACCGGGTCGGCCTCGGGGGTGACGAGCACGCCCGCGGCGGAGGTGTGGATGCGGCCCTGCGACTCGGTGACCGGGACCCGCTGCACCCGGTGCACGCCGCCCTCGTACTTGAGCCGGGACCAGGCCCCGGTGCCGCTGCGGCCGGCCTTGACCGCGACGGTCGCGTCCTTGACGCCGCCGAGTCCGGTGACGGTCGAGTCGATGATCTCCGTCTTCCAGCCGTGCCGCTCGGCGAAGCGCTGGTACATCCGCAGCAGGTCGCCGGCGAACAAGGCGGACTCGTCGCCGCCCTCTCCCGCCTTGACCTCGAGGATGGTGTCGCGGTCGTCGTTCGGGTCTCTCGGCACCAGCAGCTTGCGGAGCCGTTCCTCCAGCTCCTCGCGGCGCTTGGCCAGCTCGACGGCCTCCTGGGCGAAGCCGGAATCCTCGTTCGCCAGCTCGAGCGCGGCCTGCTCGTCGTCGCCGACCTGCTGCCACTCCAGATAGGCGTGGACGATCGGCGTCAGCTCCGCGTACCGCTTGGCGAGCGTCCTGGCCTGATCCGCGTCCGCGTGCACGCCGGGATCGGCCAGGGCACGCTCAAGCTCGGCATGCTCGCTGGCCAGGTCACCCAACCGGTCGAACAAAGGGAAAACCTTCTCTCTCGCGCAGGGCAGGCGCTGCCTTAACCCTAGCGTCAACCACAACCTCGCCGGACAAACACAGCGCCCGCGTGTCCGTCGTCGACGGACACGCGGGCGCTGGCGAGGTCGCTACTTCTTCTTGGCGGCCGCCCCGGTGACCGGGCCCTTGCCGAAGCGCTTCTCGAACCGGGCCACGCGGCCGCCGGTGTCGAGGATCTTCTGCTTGCCGGTGTAGAACGGGTGGCACTGCGAGCACACGTCGGTGTGGATCGCGCCGCCGGGCGCGGTCGACTTGGTGGTGAACTCGGATCCGCAACCACAGGTCACGGTCGTGACCTCGTAGTTGGGGTGGATGTCGGACTTCATCGGTTGGCTCCTTGCCTCAAGCGGTCGCCGGGTCGCCCGCCTGCCTCGCGGAAACGAGGCAGGCGCGACGTGAACCGGAACCGCGTCCTAGCGGCTTCCTAGTCTGCCAGACGCCTAAACCACTTGCGTCTGGTTGATATTTCCCCTGCGCTTACCGGTCTCGGTCCATGCCCAGGGTGGTCTTCTGCACCTGGAGCAGGAACTCGGCGTTGGACCGGGTCTTGCGCATCTGCTCCATGAGCAGTTCGAGGGCCTGCTGCGGCTCGAGCGCGTGCAGCACCCGGCGGAGCTGCCAGATGACCTTGAGCTCGTCCGGCGCCAGCAGGATCTCTTCCTTGCGGGTGGACGACGCCACCACGTCGACCGCGGGGAAGAGCCGCTTGTCCGCGAGCTCACGGCGGAGCCGAAGCTCCATGTTGCCGGTGCCCTTGAACTCCTCGAAGATGACCTCGTCCATCCGGGACCCGGTCTCGATCAGCGCGGTCGCCAGGATCGTCAGCGAGCCGCCGTTCTCGATGTTGCGGGCCGCGCCGAAGAACCGCTTCGGCGGGTAGAGCGCGGTCGAGTCGACGCCACCGGAGAGGATCCGGCCGCTGGCCGGCGCCGCCTGGTTGTAGGCGCGGCCGAGCCGGGTGATCGAGTCGAGCAG
>Ga0302325_10017811_pt1 | contig 14993 bp, 13 predicted proteins | sample Palsa_T0_2_FD_201948 | JGI IMG/M metagenome (GOLD analysis project Ga0302325, IMG submission 201948) | Peat permafrost microbial communities from Stordalen Mire near Abisko, Sweden - Palsa_T0_2 | ecosystem: Environmental > Terrestrial > Soil > Palsa > Peat permafrost | place: Sweden: Abisko... | reverse complement strand
ACTTCCCTTGGTCCGTGCGGGTTACAACGGGGACGCACCCTAGAGCATGATCCGGAAAAGTGGAAACCGGTGTCCCGCAGGATCATAAACGCCGGAACCCCGGCCCGCGCGCCGGCGATGGGTCCGCGCCCGGAACCTGCCGGGGCAATTCACAATGTCAGCTTGGAATTTTCGTCGGGTGGCTAGCGCGCGCCCCAGGCGAAGCCCATTGCGCCGTTCGCTTGGGGTTGGTCCTGCGCGCACGGTTCGACGGCACCTTCGGTGATGGCCGCCGTTTTGTTGTCGAACGACAGATGACGGCAGACCGTGCCGGGCATGTTAAAGACGATTTCGCCGAGGCGGTGTGCTTCCCGGTCCGCGGCCGCCGCCCGCAGCAGCGGATCGATGACGGCACGGCCGCCGATCAGCAACGCCGCCGCAAGCAACACCAGCAACAGCGAGAGGACCAAAGCAAGGCGGCCGGCCTTTGTCTGCCGCTCGTCGGGCCGTGGCGGCCGGCGTGCGAGCCCGCGACCGCCGACGGGATGAACCGTTGCAATCAACGCCGCTTTGGCGCCCACTCGCCGGACCGTGTGCATACCGACATAAAACAGGGAAACCATTCAACGGCCGATAACAAACCGGGGTCGATTTGAATCAAAGTCCGCGGCGCGCGCTCGGTCATCTTCCAAACTCTTTCGGCAATGATATGACGAGCCATGCGAGCCCAAGTGGTCATCATCGGCGCCGGCCCGGCGGGACTGCTACTCGGTCAGCTCCTGCACAAGCATGGCATCGATAACGTCATCCTCGAGCGGCAGACCGGCGAATATGTGCTCGGCCGCGTCCGTGCCGGCGTCATCGAACAGGTCACGATCGATCTGCTCGACGAAGTGGGCGTCGGCGCGCGCATGCACGAGGATGGCCTCGTGCATGAGGGAGTACAGATCTGCGTCGACGGCGTGCGCCATCGCATCTCCTTCAAGGAACTGACCGGCAAGGCGGTGATGGTCTACGGACAGACCGAGATCACCAAGGATCTCATGGACGGCCGCGCGGCCGTCGGCGCACCTACGATCTACTCCGCTGACGACGTGAACCTGCACGGAATCTTCGGCGACAAGCCCCACGTCACGTTCCGTGCCGGCGGCAAGACCCAAGAGATCGCCTGCGATTTCATCGCCGGCTGCGACGGCTTTCACGGCGTCAGCCGCAAGAGCCTGCCGCCGAGCGCGATCACCGCGCATGAGCGGGTTTATCCGTTCGGCTGGCTCGGCCTTCTCTCCGCCACGCCGCCGGTCTCCGACGAGCTGATCTACGTCCACCACCGGCTCGGCTTCGCGCTCTGCTCGATGCGCTCGCCGACGCGCAGCCGCTACTACCTGCAATGCAGCCTCGCCGAGGACGTCGATTCCTGGCCGGACGATCGCTTCTGGGAGGAGCTCAGGCCCCGGCTCGACGATGAGGCGCGCGCGCGTCTCGTCATCGGCCCCTCGATCGAGAAGAGCATCGCGCCGCTGCGCAGCTTCGTCGCCGAGCCGATGCGCTTCGGCCGGCTATACCTTGCCGGCGATGCCGCCCATATCGTGCCGCCGACCGGCGCCAAGGGCCTCAACCTCGCCGCCAGCGACGTGCGCTACCTGTCACAGGCGCTGGTCGAGCACTATGCCGAGAAATCCGACGCCGGCCTCGATCATTATTCCGAGCGCGCGCTTAAGCGGGTGTGGAAGGCCGAGCGCTTCTCCTGGTGGATGACCACGATGCTGCACCAGATTTCCGAAAATCCCTTCGATCAGAAAATCCAGCTCGCCGAGCTCGATTATCTGTTCCGCTCGAAAGCCGCGGCGACGGTGTTTGCCGAGAATTATGTCGGGCTGCCGTACTGAGCATGATCCGGAAAAAACCTGCCCCGGACTTGATCCGGGGTGGAAGCCGGTTTTCCGAAAAAAGATTATGCTCCACTGAAAAGTCTTGGCAATCAGGCCGCCTTGCGGCCCCATAACTCCTGCGAAGCAAGCCGCGCGCCCTCGGCCAGCGCTTGCAGTTTTGCCCACATGATCGAGGGATGCACGCGCCGCACATACGGCGACTGCGCGAAGCCGCAATCGGTGCCGCCCATGACGTTCTCGCGCCCTATGAGCCTGGCGATACGCGTGAGCCGTTCGGCGACCAGCTCCGGGTGCTCGACGACATTGGTCGAGTGGCTGATGACGCCGGGGATGAGCTTCTTCCCGGCCGGCAGCTTTGCCTTTTCCCACACCCGCCACTCATGCTCATGGCGCGGATTGCCCATCTCGATGCAATAGGAGCCCGCCTTCACCTTGAGCACTAGGTCGACGATGTCCTTGAGCGGCACGTCGGTGACGTGCGGCGTATTAAAGCTGCCCCAGCAGATGTGATAGCGGATGCGATCCTCCGGCAATCCGGCGATGGCGTGGTTGAGCGCGTCGATGCGCAGTGCCGCCCATTTCCGGTATTGCGCGAGATCGTCGGCGGCAAACGCGACATCGTACATGTAGGGCAGGAACGCATCGTCGATCTGCACCATCAGCCCGGCGTCGACGATCGCCTTGTATTCTTCGCGCAGCGCCTCGGCGAGCTTGAGCAGGAACTCTTCGTCGTCCTTGTAATATTCGTTCTGGTGGCGCGGAACGGCGCTCGCCGGCGCCACCACCGGCAGGAAGGCGTCGGCGACCGCCGCGCCTTTCAGCGCGGCCTTGAAGATCGCGATGTCCTTTTGCAGCGCGGCGTGGCCCTTATAGGCGATCGGGCCGACGCAAACGACGGTGCCGCGTTTCGGCAGTTTCTGCGTCGGAAAATAATCCGCGTAGAATTCCGGAAATAAAAGCTGATCGCGTCCGGCGCCGCGCGGCGCTTCGATCGCCCGCTCCTCGATACCGGCGAGACGGTCGAGGATATAGAACGACCAACTGCGGAATTTGCCGAACTCGCCGTCGCTGACGACGTCGATGCCGGCGTGTTGCTGGCGCTTAACGACGTCGGCGACGGAATCAGCCAGGCAGCGGTCGAATGCCGCTCGATCGATTTTGACGCCGTTGTCGATCGCCTCGATGTATCTGCTCAGTTCGGGCGGACGGACAAGACTTCCGACATGCGTGGTCAGGATGCGGTCGTGGCTTGCTGGCATGACATTCAACTCTTTCGTGCTGCCACTGTTCTGTTTCGTGCCGCCGATGGGCGAAAACACGTTCCGGCAGCGGCGCATCGCCGCGAATACCGAGGAACTACAGCGAGCTTAGCACGTTACCCAACCAGATCGATCCGCAAAGGAGCCATGCCATGCCTGCGCTGTTGTGGATCGCGTTCTGGTCGAATTTGATGGGGGTCGCGATGGGTTGGCACGAAACCGTTCTGCCAATCCGCGTGCGGGTCAATGACCGTCGCGATCGCCCTACTCGATAACCGTCCTTAAGCAATTGCTTGTGTACGTCCACTTGCCCGCGCCCGATAAGGGCCGCGGGCGAGTGGCTTTTCATCTTCGGCGTTTATGTTGCAGGGGGGACACCACGCCGGTATCAATACGCGCCTTTTACCGAGGAAAGAGCGCGAACGACTGTCATGGCCCGTCTGGTGATGAAGTTCGGCGGGACCTCCGTCGCCGACATCGATCGCATCCGTAACGTCGCGCGCCACGTCAGGCGCGAGGTCGACGCCGGCCACGACGTCGCGGTCGTGGTCTCGGCGATGGCGGGAACGACCGACCAGCTCGTCGCCTGGTGCGAGGCGGCGTTGCAGACACGCCGTATTTTCGACGCCCGCGAATACGACGCCGTGGTCGCCAGCGGCGAGCAGGTAACCGCCGGGCTCCTTGCCATCACGCTACAGGACATGGACGTCAACGCCCGCTCATGGCTCGGCTGGCAGCTGCCGATCCTGACCTCGAACGTACACACGTCGGCGCGCATCCTGGAAATCAACGGCGCCGAGATCGTCAAGCGCTTTGCCGAACGGCGGGAAGTTGCGGTCATCGCCGGCTTTCAGGGCCTGCACAAGGAGACCGGCCGCATCACTACGCTTGGGCGCGGCGGCTCCGACACCTCGGCGGTGGCGGTGGCGGCGGCGATCCGCGCCGACCGTTGCGACATCTATACCGACGTCGACGGCGTCTACACTGCGGACCCGCGGGTGGTGCCGCACGCCAGGAGGCTCGCCAAGATTGCATTCGAGGAAATGCTGGAGCTGGCCTCGCTCGGCGCCAAGGTTATGCAGGTGCGTTCGGTCGAGCTCGGCATGGTGCATAATGTGCGCATCTTCGTGCGCTCGAGTTTCGATCGACCCGAGGACGTCGACCCGCACGGCATTCCGCCCGGAACCCTGATCTGCGACGAGGAGGAGATCTTGGAGCAACAAACCGTCACCGGTATCGCCTTCTCCCGCGACGAGGCGCAAATCTCGGTTCGCGAGGTCGACGATAAGCCGGGCGTCGCCGCCGCGATCTTCCTTCCGCTGGCGGACGCCAACATCAATGTCGACATGATCGTGCAGAACGTCTCGGCCGATGGCAAAACCACCGATCTCACTTTCACTGTGCCGGCGGCGGACTACCAGCGGTCGCTCGATGTCATCGCCAAGGCGAAGAAGGCGATCGGCTATAAGCGGCTCGACGGCGCCACCGATGTCGCCAAAATCTCCGTCATCGGCATCGGCATGCGCAGCCACGCCGGCGTCGCGGCGATGGCGTTCCATGCGCTGGCCGAAAGCGCCATCAATATCCGCGCCATCACCACCTCGGAAATCAAGTTTTCGCTCTTGATCGACGCGGCGTTCACCGAGCTTGCGGTGCGCACGCTGCATTCGCTGTACGGCCTCGACCAGGCGTCGCCGTAAGTGTCATTCCGGAAGCGGCCAACGGGTCCGGCCCAAAGTGGCCGGCCCGATGACAAGCTCCGCGGCTGTCCGGAATCCATAGCCATAGTTTCAGCAGAACTTGCACCGGTCGCGGTTACGGATTCCGGGCTCCTCGCTTAGCTCGGCCCGGAATGACAATTCTCGCTGCGGCGCACAAATTCCCGCCAGAGTCATCGCACCGTCTCTGGCTTGCGGTTTGCCTACCGCATTCGATATAGGCTTGAGGATGCTCGCCGCGGGCCGGGGCCCAGGCGAACTCATCTTCGATGACGGCCGGGGCGCTGCGGGCGACGCGCCGGTCCAAACGAAGGCCCGAGGGACCTCACGCCATGCGTGGCGCGCTCGGCGGTCCGCGCGTGTTGTTGCGCCGGCTCCGCGAAGTCATGGTGGAGCCGGTCAGCGCGCAGGAACGCCTCGACAAGATCGTGGTGCTGATCGCGGCCAACATGGTCGCGGAGGTCTGTTCCGTCTACGTGCTGCGCGTCGATTCAACACTCGAACTCTACGCCACCGAGGGCCTCAACCGCGACGCCGTGCACAACACCGTGCTGCGTGCCGACGAGGGCCTGGTCGGATTGGTCGCGAGCCAGGCGAGCGCCATCAACCTTTCCAACGCGCAGGCGCACCCGGCCTTCTCCTTCCGGCCGGAAACCGGCGAAGAAATCTACCACTCCTTCCTCGGCGTGCCGATCTTGCGCGCCGGCAACACGCTCGGCGTGCTGGTGGTGCAGAACCGCGCCCGGCGCAACTATTCGGAGGAGGAAGTCGAGGCGCTGCAAACGACGGCGATGGTGCTGGCGGAGATGATCGCCTCGGGCGAGCTGTCGGCGCTGGCGCCTCCCGGCGCCGAGCCGGCGGCACGGCGATCGCTGCATCTCACCGGCATGGCGCTGTCGGAAGGCATCGCGCTCGGCCACGTCGTGCTGCACGAGCCGCGTGTCGTCGTCACCAACTACATCGCCGACGACATTCCGAGGGAATTGAAGCACCTGCAATCGGCGGTCGAGACATTGCGCACCCATCTCGACGAGCTGCTTGAGCACGGCGACGTGGTCGAGGGCGGCGAGCATCGCGACGTGCTCGAAGCCTTTCGCATGTTCGCCTATGACCGCGGCTGGCTGCACAAGCTCGAGGAGGCGGTGATGACGGGCCTCACCGCGGAGGCCGCCGTCGAGCGCGTGCAGTCCGACTCCCGCGCGCGCATGCTGCGGCAGACCGATCCGTATTTGCGCGAGCGCTTGCATGATCTCGACGACCTCGCCAACCGGCTGATGCGTCAGCTCACCGGCCGCGATCACGCGCCCTCGCGCGACAACCTGCCGGACAACGCCATCCTGGTCGCCCGCTCCATGGGGCCGGCGGCGCTGCTCGATTACGACCGCAAAAAGTTGCGCGGCCTGGTTCTCGAAGAGGGCGGCCCGACCTCGCATGTTGCCATCGTGGCGCGCGCGCTCGGCATTGCCGCGGTCGGCGAAATCGACAACGCCACCGGCATGGCCGATCCGGGCGATGCCATCATCCTCGACGGCTCGGCCGGTGATCTGCACTTGCGGCCGCTGCCCGACATGGAGGCGGCCTACGCCGAACGGGTGCGGTTGCGCGCGCGGCGGCAACAGCAATACCAGGCGCTGCGCGACCTGCCTTGCGTCACCAAGGACGGTGAAAAAGTCACGCTCATGATCAATGCGGGCTTAAGCGTCGACCTGCCCCACATCGCCGATACCGGCGCCGCCGGCATCGGCCTGTTCCGCACCGAGCTGCAATTCATGGTGGCGCCGAATTTTCCGCGATCGAGCGAGCAATATGCCCTCTATCGCGCCGTCCTCGACGCCGCCAACGGTAAGCCGGTGACCTTCCGCACGCTCGACATCGGCGGCGACAAGGTGCTGCCCTACATGCGCAATATCGAGGAGGAGAATCCGGCGCTGGGCTGGCGCGCCATCCGGCTCGGGCTTGACCGGCCGGCTCTGCTGCGCACGCAATTGCGCGCGCTTCTGCGCGCCGCCGGCGGCCAGGCGCTGAAGATCATGTTCCCGATGATCGCCACCGTTTCCGAGTTCGACCAGGCCAAGGAGCTGGTCGATCTCGAACTAACGCATTTGCGCCGGCACGGCCATAAGCTGCCCGACGAGGTCGAGGTCGGCAGCATGGTCGAGGTGCCGTCGCTGCTTTATCAGCTCGACGAACTCCTCGAACACGTCGATTTCCTCTCCGTTGGCTCGAACGATCTCGTGCAGTTTCTCTACGCGGTCGATCGCGGCAATCCACGCGTCTCCGGCCGTTTCGATCCGCTTTCCGCGCCGGTGTTGCGTGCGCTCAAGGACATTGCCGACAAGTGCCGCGAATACGGCAAGCCGGTGACGTTGTGCGGCGAACTCGCCTCGCAACCGATCGGCGCGCTGGCGCTGATTGCCATCGGCTACCGCTCGCTGTCGCTGGCGCCGTCCGCGGTCGGGCCGGTCAAGGCGATGCTGCTGGAGCTCGATTGCCGCAAGACGGCCGCGTTCCTCTGCCCGCTGATCGGGAAACCAAGCGGCGGCACGCCGATCCGCGCCGAGCTGGAGAAATACGCCGCCGATAGCGGCTTGCAGATATAGCACGCTGTCATGGGTGGGGCTTGTTTCGGCCCTTCACCTCTTTTACGTACCGACGATGCTGCCCGATCAGAAACTCGACGCGCTGGTCGCCCGTCATGCGGCACTGGAACGCGACCTTACCGCCGCGATGCCACGCGAGACCTATGTGAAGCTCTCGCGCGAATTCGCCGAGCTCTCTCCCGTCGTCGAGGCGGTGAATTCCTACCGGACGGCACAGCGCGAGCTCGAAGGGGTTACCAGCCTGATCGACGATCCGGCGACCGACGCCGAGATGCGCGCCATCGCCGATGCGGAACGAAGGCAGCTCGAAACGCGGCGTGCCGAGCTAGAGCAGCAATTGCGCTCGGCGCTCATCCCCAAGGACGCCATGGACGAGCGCAACGTCATCCTCGAAATCCGCGCCGGCACCGGCGGCGACGAAGCCGCGCTGTTTGCCGGCGATCTGTTTCGCATGTACGAGCGCTACGCCGTCACGCAGAGCTGGAAGGTCGAGCTCATGACCATGAGCGAAGGCTCGATGGGCGGCTTTAAGGAAATCATCGCCGAAATCCGCGGCCGCGGCGCTTTCGCCAAGCTAAAATTCGAATCCGGCGTGCACCGCGTGCAGCGCGTGCCCGACACCGAAGGATCCGGCCGCATTCACACCTCGACCGCGACCGTCGCCGTGCTGCCCGAAGCGCAGGAACTCGACCTCGCCATCAACGATGCCGATCTCAGGATCGACACGCTGCGCTCGGGCGGCGCCGGCGGCCAGCACGTCAACAAGACCGAATCGGCAGTGCGGGTGACCCATATTCCGTCCGGCATCGTCGTCATGATGCAGGAGGACCGCTCGCAGCACCGCAATCGCGCCAAGGCACTCGCCGTGCTACGCAGCCGGCTCTACGACTTCCAGCGGCAGAAGCAGGACGCCGCGCGCGCCGCCGCGCGCCGCGGCCAGGTCGGCACCGGCGACCGCTCCGAACGCATCCGCACCTATAACTATCCGCAAGGCCGCGTCTCCGACCATCGCATCAATCTCACGCTGCACAAGCTGCCGCAGATCCTCGAAGGCGAGGCGCTGGGCGAGATCATCGACGCGCTCGTGGCCGAGCACCAGGCGGAGCTGTTGGCCGCCGCGGAGGCGGAGTGAGGACGCCGAGCGCCGATAACGCCGTGCTGGCGCGCGATAAGAGCGCGGCGCTCACTATTTCTGGCGCGCGGCGCGCACTGGCGGAAAAGTTCGGCGCCGCCGGAATCGAGTCGACCGAGCTGGACGCCCGCATCCTCGTCGGCCACGCGCTTGCACTCGATCACACCGCGCTCGCCGCCGCCGGCGCGCGCATCCTCGGCGCCGAGGAGGAAGACGCGATCGCGGCGCTCGCGCGGCGCCGCCTGGCCCACGAGCCGGTCGCGCGCATCGTCGGCTACAAGGAATTCTGGAGCTTGCGGCTCGCTGTCGATGCCGCAACTTTGGTGCCGCGGCCGGAGACCGAAACCGTGGTCGAAGCGGCGCTTGCCGCGATCGATGCCGGCGGCGCGCGTACCCAGAAATTGCGCATCGCCGACCTCGGTACCGGCGCGGGCGCGCTCCTTCTGGCGCTGCTCGCTGAATTGCCCAACGCTTTCTGCATCGGCACCGATACTAGCCGCGGCGCGCTGCGCGTCGCGCGGGCCAACGCCCAACGCTTGGGGTTGCGCGGGGCGAATTTCGTCGCTTGCGATCTGGCGGCGGCGCTCGGCGGAGCCTTTGACCTGATCGTCTCCAATCCGCCTTACGTCGCGTCCGGCGATATTGCCGCACTCGCCCGCGAAGTGCGCGATTTCGATCCGCGAGCGGCGCTCGACGGTGGACCCGACGGTCTCGATTGCTATCGGGCGATCGCCGCCACCGTGCCGGCGCTGCTCGAACCCGGCGGCGCTCTCGTCGTTGAACTCGGCAGCGGACAGGCGCGGGCCGTCGCCGCTTTGCTGGCGGCGGCAGGGCTTGCGCTGTCGCCGGCGCGCGCTGACCTTGATGGTGCGCCGCGCGCGCTCGTCGCGACGAAAGCCGCGACAGGACCGACAAAAGGGACATGAGCGTGGAGCGTTGGGCGCCGGCAAAAAAGCAGCAAAATAGCACTTGGAATATCGGCCGGAACCGACTAGCTTGCGCCTACGGAATCGGCCCGAGATGATGGTGCCGCGCCGCCTTGAACACCAAGAGTGTCCCTCATAGAGGAACGCCCCTCTTAAGAGGTTGGCAGCGCAGGCCAGGTGAAACGAAAGCCGGAACAGCGAAAGCCGGATCGGACGGCAAACGGGATCGCCAGATTCAAACCGAGAAGCTTCATCGGTTCGGCGCGCGTTCGTGAGATGTCGCGCATAACGAGGGGTTCGCAACACCGCGGCGAAGCCGCCGGTGGGGGCTGTATTGCCGAGGTTTGGTGACCACAACAGCTGCGCTGCCGCGAGAGCGGCCCGAAAGAAGATTGCCCGGGTTCATGCGTCAGGTCGATGTGACATACAGTGAAGTGAAACGGCGGCATCCGTGCCGCCGCAAATGAGGGGGTTGGTGGAACAGCAGTCATGAGAAACGGTCAGAACAAGCGCATGCGGGGTCGCAACCGCAAAGGTGGTGGCGGCCATCATCATCATCATCAAAATCCATTGTCGCGTATGTACGAATCAAACGGACCGGACGTGAAAATTCGGGGAACGGCGTCGCACGTCGCCGAAAAATATCTCCAGCTTGCCCGCGACGCGCAGAGTTCCGGCGACCCAGTCGCGGCCGAGAATTATTATCAGCATGCCGAGCATTACTTCCGCCTGATCGCGGCGGCGCAGGAGCAGTTCCGCCAGAGCCCGTCCTATTACCAGCAGCAGGGCGAGCCGCGAGGCAATGTTGCCGATAACGGCTACGATGAGGACGGTAACGAGCAACCGCCCATCAGCGGCGAGCCGTTTGCCCCGCGCGAGTCGCAGCCGTTTTATCCACGCGAGCAACAGCAACCGCAACACAATCAGCCGCAGCACAATCAGCCGCAGCACAATCAGCCCCAGCACAATCAGCCGCAGCACAATCAGCCGCAGCACAATCAGCCCCAGCACAGTCAGCCGCAGCACAATCAGCCTCAGCACAGTCAGCCGCAACACAATCAGCCGCAACACAATCAGCCGCAACACAACCAGCCGCTGCACAATCAGCCGCAACACAATCAGCCGCGCACGCAGCAGTTCCAGCCGAGCGGCGAGGAGGACGTGGAGCGGCTTCCTTCCTTCATCACCGGCGGCCAGCCGCAGCAGCCGACGCAACAGGGTCAGGGCCCGAACAACCCAAACGGCCCCAACGGTCCGCATAACCCCGGCGGGCCCAATGGCCCCAACGGATATGACGGCTCGGCGGACCGTTTCCCGCTGCATCGGCGGCGCCGGCGCCATCGCGGCCCGCGCGATCATTCGATGCAGGGCGACGACGACGCGTCGATGCCGTCGGATCCGCGCCCGATCGACGATTAGCCCTTTCGTGCAGCCATGAACAGAATGGCTGGGTCTGCGCCCGGCCATTCCGATTTTAGGGTATGCCGCTTTATCCGCCGCGCGGCGCTTTTGCCAGCCGCACCAGGAACCAGATCGGCACGACGATCACCGCCCCGAGCAGGAAGTAGCGCCAGAGCCAGCGCACCACATCGAAGCCCATCGTCCAGATTTGCACGACGAGCCGGCGAACGGATTCGACGATATTCCAGGGATCGAGCCCGATGGCGGCGAGGATCACGCCCACCAAAATCGACAAAAGCACCAGCCGCCAGAGCACCGCCAGCGGCGGACCGCCAAAAAAGCGGCGCACGTGGTCGGGCGCCTGATGAACCTCACCTTGACTATCCTGGGCCTGACGGTCGACGCGGTCTTGGGCTTCTTGGGCCATCTCAACCTCCGCTGGCGCCACTTACCTAAAGAGCCGCATCCCGCGCAAGCGGGACGTTCCAATTGAACACTGCCCACTGACGCGAACCCTTGCACGAAGCCTCGCCGGGGACCGTTGCCTCAGCTTCGCAACTGGCGCTAAGTTGCGCCCACCCCACCGCATCCTATTGGGCCCGCTAAAGGATATTTCATGGCCAAGATCGAGGACCGCGCGCCCGGCTCGACGGCAAGTCTCAATGACGACATCGGCGAGGAAAAGCGACTCGCTTTGTATCGCACGCAGGTCGTGATCCGCGAGGCCGAGCAGCGCGCCTACGATCTGTTCCTGCAAAACCTGGTGAAAGGCACGAGCCACCTTTCGCTCGGGCAGGAGGCGGTAGCCGCCGGCTTCGCCGTCGCCATGCGCCCGGGTGATCTTTCCTTCTGCACCTATCGCGGCCACGCGCACACGCTGGCGCGCGGGGTGCCGGTTTCCAAGGTTCTGGGAGAGCTGATGCAGCGCGACATCGGGCTGATGCGCGGCAAGGGCGGCTCGATGCACCTGACCTCGGTCGATCACGGCGTGATGGGCTCCTATGCGATCATCGGTGCGCATCTGCCGATCGCCTGCGGCGCCGCCTGGCGCGCACAATACAAGGGTCAGAAGGACGTGTCGGTCTGCTTCTTCGGCGACGGCACGACCAATATCGGCGCCTTTCACGAGGCGCTGAACTTCGCCGCGGTGTGGAAGCTGCCCGTGGTCTTCGTCTGCGAGAACAATCTCTACATGGAATACACGCCGATCAGCGAGGTCACGGCGGTGGAACATCCGGCCGCCGACCGCGCCGCGAGCTACGGACTGCCGCGCATCGTCGTCGACGGCAACGACGCCGATGCCGTCTATCGCATTGCCGCGGCGGCTTACGACAAGGCGCGCGCCGGCGACGGACCGTCGCTGATCGAATGCATGACCTACCGCTACAGCGGACATTCGCGCGCCGATCCGGCCAAATATCGACCCGAAGGCGAGCTGGAAAAATGGAAAGCGCGCGATCCGATCAAACTCTATCGCGAGCGGCTCAAGCAATTCGGCGTCGGCGACGACGCCATCGCGCGCATCGACAGCGAGGTGAAGCGCGAGGTCGACGAGGCGACCGAGCTTTGCAAGGCGGCGCCGCCGCCGTCGCTCGATATCCTCACCACCGACGTTTACGCCGACGGAGGGTTTGCATGGCGGAACTGACCTATCGCGACGCGGTCATCCGCGGCATCGCCCAGGAAATGACGCGCGATCCCGACGTCGTATTCATCGGTGAGGATGTGGGCAAAGCCGGCGGCGTATTCAAGGCGACGGTTGGGCTCTACGAGCAGTTCGGGCCGGTGCGCGTGCGCGACACGCCGATCTCCGAGCAGGCGATCCTCGGCGCCGCCATGGGCGCGGCCATGACCGGATTGAAGCCGATTGCCGAGATCATGTTCTCGGATTTTTTCGCGGTGTGCTTCGACTACATAGCCAACGAATTCCCCAAGAGCCGCTACATGTCCAACGGACAGGTCAAATGTCCGCTGGTCGTGCGCACCGGCAACGGCGGCGGCGCGCGCTTCGGCGCGCAGCATTCGCAGAGCGTCGAGAACTGGTGCATGATGATTCCGGGCTTAAAGGTGGTGGCGCCGTCGAGCCCGCGCGACGTTATCGGGTTAATGGCGGCCGCCGTGCGCGATCCCGATCCGGTGATCTTCTTCGAGCACAAATCGCTTTATCCGACCAAGGGTGAGGTGCCCGACGGCGAGATCGTCGATACGCTGGGCACGGCCAAGATCGTGCGGCCGGGCAAGGACGCCACCATCCTGGCGCTCGCTTTGATGGTGCCGCGCGCGGTCGCCGCCGCGGAGAAGCTCAAAAACGAGCACGGCATCGACTGCGAAGTGGTCGATGTGCGCTCGCTGGTGCCGCTCGACACGCAGACCATCCTCGGCTCGGTGGCGCGAACGCATCGGCTGTTCACGGTCGAGGAAAATCCGCGATTGTGCGGCTGGGGCGCCGAACTGGTCTCCATCGTCGCCGACGAAGCGTTCTACGACCTCGATGGGCCGCCGGTGCGGATCACGACACCGCACATCCCACTACCGGCCGCCGACATTCTGGAAGATTTGGCGCTGCCGAGTGTCGATCGCATCGCCGAGCGCGTGCAGCGCAGCCTGAACGCGTGACGGGAGGATAATTATGGCAAACGAGCCGAGCCGCGAAAATCCGAACGGACCGATCGGCACCGAAGTTCTCTTTGAGAACGACCAGGTGCGGGTATGGGACATGCAAGTTCCGCCGGGCGGAAAGAAGGCCTGGCACCATCACACGCTTGACTACGTCATCATCAACGTCACCGGCGGCAAGATCGAGCTTGAGACCGTGCAGGGCCACTCCATCATCGCCGACGACAAAGTCGGTGGCGTAATCTGGAAGGACGCCGGCGAGAAGCACGAATTGCGCAACCTTAGCGGCAAGCCTTACCAGAATATCCTGGTCGAGCTGAAAAACGGCAAGTGAAGGCGCGGGCGAAACGAGCGCCATAAGACCAAGTGCCATAAAGTGAGTGCCAAAAATGACTGCGATGTACGACAATCTTCTCGCCAACGTGCCGACCGATCTGTGGATCGGCGGCAAATGGCGCAAATCCTCCGACGGCGGCCGCTTCGATGTGATCGACCCGGCGACCGAGAACAAGGTGGCCTCGGTGGCGAGCGCCACCGTCGATGACGCCAAGGCCGCGCTTGACGCCGCAGCCGCCGCCTTCCCCGGCTGGGCCGCCAAAAAGCCGCGCGAACGCGGTGAAATCCTGCGCAAATCGTTCGAATTGATCATGCGCGACGCCGAGCGGCTGGCGAAGCTGATCACCATCGAGAACGGCAAGGCGCTGTCCGACTCGCGCGGCGAGGTGGCCTATGCCGCCGAGTTCTTCCGCTGGTACGCCGAGGAGGCGGTGCGCAATATCGGCGAGGTGAGCCGCGCGCCGTCGTCGGGCGCGCGCATCTTCGTGCATCACAAGCCGGCCGGCATCGCGGTGCTGGTGACGCCGTGGAATTTCCCGGCCGCCATGGCCACCCGCAAGATCGGCCCGGCGCTCGCCGCCGGTTGCCCGGTGGTGCTCAAGCCCGCTTCCGATACACCGCTCACCATGCTGGCGCTGATGCCGATCCTCGAAGAAGCCGGCGTTCCCGCCGGTGTCGTCAACGTCATTCCCTCGCGCTCCTCCGGCAAGGTGGTAAGCGCGATGCTGCACGATCCGCGCGTGCGGGTGGTGTCATTCACCGGCTCGACCGAGGTCGGGCGAAAGCTCTTGCACGAAGCCGCCGACAATATCCTCAAGCCGGCCATGGAGCTCGGCGGCAATGCACCGTTCATCGTGTTCGACGATGCCGACATCGACGCCGCGATCGAAGGCGCGATGGTTGCCAAGATGCGCAACATGGGCGAGGCCTGCACCGCGGCCAATCGCTTCTACGTGCATGAGAAGGTGCACGACGAGTTTGCGAAAAAACTGACCGCCAAGATGGTCGGCCTGAAAATGGGCAACGGCCTCGATGACGGCGTGGCGCTTGGGCCGCTGGTCAACAAGGACGGCCTCGACAAGGTGATCGAGCTGGTCGACGACGCGGTGAAGAAGGGCGCCAAGGTGCTCACCGGCG
>Ga0302325_10017809_pt1 | contig 14993 bp, 15 predicted proteins | sample Palsa_T0_2_FD_201948 | JGI IMG/M metagenome (GOLD analysis project Ga0302325, IMG submission 201948) | Peat permafrost microbial communities from Stordalen Mire near Abisko, Sweden - Palsa_T0_2 | ecosystem: Environmental > Terrestrial > Soil > Palsa > Peat permafrost | place: Sweden: Abisko... | reverse complement strand
CACTCGCCTTGATCAGTAGCTGGGTGTAGTCGACGATCGGAGCGTGGGTAGTGGCGCCTGATCCCGAGGTCGGCGTCGACGACTTCGGCTGGCTGCTGCAGCCGGTAACCGACATCCCCACCAGCGTCGTCACGACGGCTGCCGTGGCCATCACCGTCTGGGGGATCCTCATTGCACCGTGCTCCTTACTCTAGGTAACGGCAACGGTATCCCAAGGTGACGTGGTCCGCCGTCACTCAGCTGGTTTAAGAAGCACCAGTAGCCCGCTTCAGTCGGAACGGTCCGGCCCGGCAAGTCCCCGGGTGTCCCGAACGATCCTGCCTAACAGTAACTTTCAGCTAGACCGCGACGGCGCCTTCGCGCGCGTAGAGCCCGCTCCCCGTGATAAATGGCAGATCCATCGTGCTCCGGATTCCGGGCGGTGCGGCAAGCACGGCCGGAATGGCGTTGACGATCCGGCCGGCCGCACCCGCGATCGCCGCCTGGTTGTGGTCGCCGTAGCGGCTGCTCGGAACGATGTCGACCGCGTATGACGGCTCGCCGGTGATCTCGACGCGATAGGAACCGCCGCCCGAAGCGGGTTGCTGCCAGTCGGGTCGTAAGTCGGGCCGCAGCCGGGTGATGTGCTCGATGACGATCGCCGGATGCTCCTTGACCATGCCGCGAATCTCGAACTGCAGCGCGGCCAACGTGCCTTTGGCGACGTGGCCCACGGCGATGTCGAAGTCCTCCGGCGCCGGCTCGCGTTGGTAGGACTCAGTGATCTCGTCGACCTCGATACCCAGACCGGCCGCCAGCTGTCGAATCGCCGTGCCCCAGGCGATGCTGAGCACGCCCGGCTGCAGCAGCATCGGAATCTCGTCCAGAGGCCGGGCGAATCCCATGTAGTGCATGACCTCCGCGCCGTCGTAGCTGGCGTAATCGTGGATCTCCATGCAACGCACCTGCTCGATCCGCTGGCAGGTGCTCGCGAGGGCAAACGGGATCAGATCGTTGGCGAATCCCGGGTCGACACCGCTGATGAATAGGCTCGAATTACCTTGCTGAGCAGCATCTTCCACGCGAGCGATGTACTTGTCCGGCATCACGCCCCACGGGTACTGCAGGAGCCCTGGTGATGACCCGACGACGTTGATGCCGGCGGCGAGAATGCGCATGACATCCGCCATCGCTTCCGGCAGCCGGGTATCACCCATTGCGCAGTACACGACGCATTCCGGTCGGGTCGCGAGCAAGGCATCGAGATCATTGACCGCCGTGATGCCGGTGGACACGTCCAGACCGGCGAGTTCGCCGGCGTCCTTGCCGACCTTCTCTGGTGTCGAGACGCACACCCCGGTCAGTTCGAACTGTGGACTCGTGACGAGTTGAATCAACGCCAGCCGACCGACGTTTCCAGTGCCGACGTGGGCGACCCGAATCGCCATAGATGTCCTCCGTCAATGGATGCGAGCGACAAACCGCCCTCGACGCTAGTCCACAGCGAATGCCGGCGCGAAGAATCGTTGCACTGCCGCGCTCGCGCCGCCTAGACGCGACCGTCGTGCTGCACCGGCTTCTTGAACGCACGGCTGCGATCGACGTCGCCGAAGTGGGGCGTTGGCTACCTAGCCTGTTGGTGCGCCGGCTCGAAAAATTCGAGCTGACGGCCGGTATCGGCGGCTAGCTCAGTTGCCGAAGCCGTGCTGCGGTGCCGAGGGTTGAACGGCCGCTCCTTGCAGACGGCTTGCCGCAAAATCCACGCCCTGGGAGATCACGCTTCCGTCATCGGCGTAGGTGTTATGTGCCGCGAAGTTCATTCCATCTGAACAGACCGGGTCTTCGACGGCGCACACCTGGATCGTTTTCGATTGATAGAGCGGCCCGATGACCAGCTTGGGCTGGCCGAGAAATTCCATCGCGCGCGTATTGGGAGAGCCGAACAGCACGACAGCCGCGACGTGGTTGGCCAAACTGGGATCCAGCGGTTTGGGGATCGTGGCCGGATCGACGTCTTGCGGCACCGAGTCAGGGACCGCCGATGACGTGACGAAGCCCGCCACCGCCGCGCCCTGCGAGTAGCCACCGAGCACCATCTTGGTATTGGGGCACGCGCCGGCCTCGTTGATGACGTGCGACTCGGCATCCCGGATGCCGTCGAGTCCGGTCGACCACTGATCGCTGGCCGGGTAGTTGACCGGGTAGACGTCCATCGACCTGCCGCCCAAACGGCCGCGAAGTGCGTCGACGAAGGCTTGGCCGGTGGGGCCGAGGCCCGGGTCCTCACCCGTACCGCGGGCGAACACCACCTCGGTATCGGGACATGGCTGGGCGGACGCTGAGGGGATAGCAGCGGCAGGCAAGACCGAAGCACTGAGGCCCCAGGTTGTGATCACCGCGGCACCAATGAGGGAAGGGAGACGACGGACCATCATGACGGCAAGGTTCCCATAGAAGTGCTTGTCCAAACTAAGAATTTTCTGGGCATCACCTGAACGATAAGGCACAGGCGTGGACCTCCGCGAGCGGGGACTCAGCGCGAAGCGCCGACGCTGGTCGGCGCGTCAGCCAGCTTGACCAGTCGCACGTCCGGCCGAACCGGAACCTCATCGGCGAGGAACCACCGGAAGGCGAGGTTTCCGCGGGGATAGTCAAGCGTGGTCAGGGAATTCGGATGTCCCGTCATTGCCCGTGATATGACGATCGTCACAGTGCCATCAGCATTGAGCACAGCACTGTGGCCATTGATCGAACAACGCGCGTCGGTGACGGCGTGCGTGGCCATGAACTGGTTCCACACCACCAAATTCCAGAATCGGCATGGTGGGGGCCGGTGAGTGAGGACAAGCGCCTCGTCCTCGCCGAGGACGAAACTGCCATAGGAATAGCAGGCGTCGCGGGCTGACCACCCGAAATTGGCGTCCGGCACTTGATAGGGTTCGCCGAATTGGTTTGCTGCATGGGCGATCTCGTGGCCGAGCGCGTGCGAATCGTCAACTCGCGCACCGACGGCCAGCGGCAGGATTGCGAACATCGTGCGCATCCAGGCCGCACTTGCCCGAAGCTTTGCCGCAGTCTCGGCATCCCCGTGCCGAATGGGCTCGGGATCATCGAGTGACTCGATGTGCCAGTCGACCGCGCGCCCGGTCAGGGGATCGGCCTGGTAATCGCGAGTCATCAGCACTGCCGCGTCGGGTGTCGGGCCTAGCTCGAACGCGAAGTTGCCCGCGGCGTCGATGTCGAGGTCGTCATCGCGCACGATCGCCACGATCCGATCCGACCACGCCCCTGGCGATGGTTCGTTGTAAGCCGTCAGCGAGAAGTAGACGCTGTCGCCGCGGTTGCCGCTGATTCGATAGCGGCGCGCGGGATCGACCGGACAGATGTAGTAGTAGGCGTCGGTGTTGTCGCCTCCCCATCGCCGGTCGCGCCGGAAGGGGGTGTTGACTGCCACGAACATCGGCCGGCTCGGCTCACCGAACAAATAGGTGTCGAATGCGACGCCCAGAGTGGTCGCGAGCATCCGATAGCCGTCGGCGATTTGCCGGTCATCGGCGACGGCGCGCTCACCGTCCAAGAATGAGCGATCCAGACCGCTCAAGGTGTCCAGTAGCTCACGCCATGCGGCACTGGACTCGTGCTCGCTGTTGGTCATGTGCTGATTCCTCTCGTTATCAGTGCGGCCGTGCGGTCGACCCAGGAATCGTCAAGGGCATCCCCGCGGGTGAGCAGGGCCAGGAACGTGGTGCCGGCGACCACCTCGACCATCTCGGCAGCGGTGACGTCGGGCCGTGCCTCACCGCGTTCGATGGCGTCTGCCAGGCGGTCGGTCAACCCGCGCGAAAGGATGTCGCCGAAGCGCTCCAGCAGAGCCGAGTGCAGCGTCAGGTCGGCGGCCATCTCGCCCACCAGGCCAGGCAGCGCGGCCCGCGCGGCCGGGGTCGTCAGAAGATCCGCCGTGCGGCTGACCATCTCACGCACATCCCCGGCCAACGATCCGGTGTCGGGCAGGGCGGTGGCGTCGCTGATCGGGAAGACCGCCTCGTGAACGAGGTGCGCCTTGCTGGGCCAGCGTCGGTAGATCGCGGGTTTGCTGGTGCCGGCCCGTCGTGCGATCGCATCGACCGACAACTCGGCGTAGCCAGTCTCGGCGAGCAGTTCGACAGTCGAGCGCATGACCGCGCTATCGATGCGTTTGTCGCGGGGGCGGCCAAGCTCTGTCGTCATTACGGAACTCAGAGTAACATAAGTCGCCGTGACCGATACCGCTCCCGCACCCGTGCATCTCGATGACCTGGCCCAGCCACGCTTCAGCCCCCAGATGGACCAGATCCGCGACCTGATGGCGACGATGGCCCCAGACTGCCCGCTGGACGGCGACGTGCTGCACGCCAAAGCCACGGCCGAGACCGGGCTCGCCGACTTCGGTCCCGATGACTACCGGGAGCGTCTGGAGGTCTACCTGGCTGCGCTGCGCGAGATCGACGGCCTGCACGGGCCTGGGATCGTCAATTTCCACGCTCAGGTGCTGCAGTCGCTGAAGAATCGGCTGCTGCTCAACGATCTACTCGCGCGGCATCCCGAAATTCGAGATATCGAGTTGCTACCGCCGGTCGTCATCGCGGGACTGCCGCGTACCGGCACCACCCATTTGCACAACCTGCTGGCGGCGGGCCCGACGTTCCGCACGATCCCGTACTGGGAGAGCGTCGAGCCTTTTCCGCTGCCCGCCGAGCTGGGGGCCGAGCCTGATCCGCGCAGGGCACGCATGGATGCCGCTGTCGAGTTCATGAACGCCGCGATGCCGCACTTTCCGCTCATGCACGAGATGACCACCGATCACGTCCATGAAGAGATCCAGCTGCTGGCCAACGACTTCTCCACGATGCTGTTCGAGACGCTGGGCCACGTGCCGCGTTGGCGCGACTACTACTTGGCGCACGACCAGACATCGTCCTATGAGCACCTGCGCCTGCAGTTGCAGGCCCTGCTCTTCCTTCGAGGCGGCCATCGGTGGCTGCTGAAGTCGCCGCAGCACCTTGAGCAGCTGCCGGTGCTGGATGCCGTCTTCCCAGGGGTAGTTGTGGTGTGCACCCACCGCGACCCCGTGCCGGTGGTGCTGTCGATGCTGGCGATGATCACCTATACCGCCCGGATGCATCGTTCTCCGGTGGCGGTGCACGAGATAGCCACATCGTGGGCAGAGCGCCTGCAACACATGCTCGACGCGCTCGTGCGCGACCGGGAAGTCATCCCGCCGACGCGCTCGATCGACGTGCGCTTCGACGAGTTCATGTCCGACGAACTCGGGATCGCCGAACGAATCTACGACCTTGCGGGCGAATCGCTCACTGGGCCGGCCCGCGCCGCGATCGCCGATTATCTGGAACACCACCAGCGTGGACGGTTGGGCAGCATCGCGACGTCGGCCGATATGTTCGGACTCGACGAGCGCGACCTGCCCGACCGGTTCGCCCGCTATCGCGAGCGCTTCTTGGCCTGAAGACGCCTAGGCAGCTGCTGGCGGCCCAGGCGCTTCGTTCGCCGGGGCACCGGCCGGGGCGGCATCCGGTGCGGGAGCGGCCTCCGGCGCCGGCGGTGGGGGAGGCGGAGCATCGGCCGGGTCGGGACCAGGCGGGGGCGGCGCGGGAGCCAGCATGTTCACCAGGACCGGCGCCGGGTCATCTGCGGGGGCATCGCCCTCGACCGGCAGGTACATGTGATGGCTGAACTGAGGCTGGTAGGCCCCACCGCCACCAACGCGCACGCCACCGCCTTCGCCGCTGGAGACGGGAGTTCCGTCCGGCAGCGTCACCGCGGTGTGGCCGCCGTTCCAGCCGATCACCAGGGCGCCGGGCGCGGTCCCGTAGTGGAAGCCACGTGCCAACAACGCTGACTCCTCATTGCCCGTGTTGAACCGGCCGCCGAAAGCCGGGCGGTCCGTTGCCAGGTTCGATACCAAAGAGGCCAGGCCCGAACAGTCCGTACCCGCCGCGGAGTTTCCACCGGTGATGTACGGCGTGCCTGACATCTGCTGAATCAGGGTCATCAGCGTAGCTAAAACAAACATGAGCCGGGACATTACAAACAAGATCAATAGTCGGCCAAAATTTGTGCGCGCCATCACTTTTACGCCCAATAGATGACGTGGATTACATGCGCTTGCAAAAAGACCTGCTAGATAAGGGTTTCCAAAGCGTCAATTTCGGGCAGGTGGAAGAGTAACCCGTTCTTTACTTTTCACTAGGCAATGTCCCATTTTCGCTGAGCAATGCCCCAGATGCAGCAACTTTAAGCCAAAAGCCCTGTTTAGCAAAGTGTTATCTATTGCTGTGAGCGAAATCTCGGTTAAGCGCCTTGCTTAGGCGCATCTACGCAGGCCAGCGACGCGGTTTGCGTTGACTACTCGTCAAGTTACTTGCAGGTTGCCGGACTACGCTCTGTGCGTTGATTATTGAGCAGGCGGCAATTGCCGCGGCCCGTCGGCTGCATGCAGCTCAGCAGGCCCGTCACGTTCGGCCAATTCGGGTTGCGTTTCGCGACTTCCCGAAATCACCGAATGGCCTATCGCGCGCCCCGCTGACGGACGATGCGCCGAAACTGCCTCGGCCGCAGCAGTGCCCGCGTTGAGGTCGCTGTTGTCGCGATCGTCCTGCGAGTGGACCGAGACCGACCGGTAGGCGGATGACGCCCCGGCGTCCTCCTCGGTTTCGACAGTGATCCTGTGAGTTCTCTTGAGCGAGAACGTGATTTCCTCGAACTCTTCGATGACTTGGCGCGCGGTGCGAAGCGGATGCGTTGACGTGTCAATCGCGCGGGCTACGAAATTCGGCACCAGTGGGCGGATCCAGCGAGCGGCTGCTCTGGTGACATCGGGGATGGTTGGAATCGATTGCGTGGCTGGCGTATCGGGCGGCTCGATTAATGCCGGTAGGTTCCTTGCCTCGCTCACCTCAGTGGTCGCCGACTCCGGGGCAGCCAGACTCGCGGCATGCGCCTCGGCTGCGATCGGCAGGTAGATGTCGTCATCCACCGGTTCCGGGTCGGGTGTCGTGACCTCAATCGCGGCGTTCACCCGATGACGTAGCTGCGCGCGGTCGATTTCTGTCTGCGCTTCGACGGCCAGCCGGGCTTGTTCGAGTTGCTGTTCGGCCCACATGGTCTCGGCGGCCGCACGCACCTGCGCTCGCTTTACGGCGATCGCTGTATCGGCTACCAACTCGGCGCGTTCACGTTCGGCGCGGGCCTGAGCGTGGCGATCATGGCTCGTATCTCCGCGCCACCGTCGCAGGATTAGTGGCAATACGCCCAGGGCGATGAAGAAGCCGACCGTCAGCAAGCGCAAGGCCAGTGTGCCTGCGCTGGCCGACGTCAACTGTTGCATCGCGACCCAACGCGAGCCCAAACCATGATCCACGTTCGCGATCGCGCTCTGACGCGCTTCGTCGAGCACCCGCTCGCCGTGGTTGATTTGGTCCTCCAGCCCGGGGACCCGTCGGTCGCGAGCCGCGATGGCTTGGTCAAGTTCTCGCTGGGAGTCCGCGAGAAGCTCATTGGCCGTTCGGGTTTCGGGTCCGGAACCGGGTACGCCGGTGATTCGGGTCTGCGGACACGCCGGACTGGGATGGTATTCGCAGCGTGCGACCATCAGGGCCTCGTCACGGTGTGCACGGGCCGCGTCGACGGCCTGGTCGAGCGCGCCGCGTGTCTCGCGCATCTGCTGCAGGTTGGTCGTTTGGTGGACAACGGCCGGCGCCGAAACGGCGTTGCGCGCGGCCTGTTGCTGAATTACCCGGTCAATCGAGCCGGAGAACAGCGCCAGCGCCGCGAATTCACCGACGACCCCACCCAAGGCCATCACCAGGACCACGGCCATCGCCGTCGCTCCGCGTCCGGCAGCACCGCGCGTCGGCGCGGTCGCGATCGCCCGCGCCATCGCACCCTCCAACAGGGCGAATACCAGGGTGAACGGCGCCACGGCCGGTGCCGACATGTGCACCGCGGGCATGACAGCGAGGGTCGTCACCAACCAGGTCAATACGACGTTGACCAGCACAACGACGCCCGCGACCGCGTGTGTGGATCGCTCGTGACGTTCGTTGAGTTCAAGGCGGTCGCCGCCGCCCAGCCGGGTGAGCCAGGTCACTATCGACGAGCCTGGGGTTCGTGGTTCAGCAATTTGATGCGCGCACATCGGAGTCAGGTACCTCCAGAATCTGCCGGCCAGAAAGGCCACGGCCATGGATATCGAATCAGTGGGTGGGTGTGTGGTGCGGTTCACATACGCAACCGAATTGCCCATACCGGATCGCACCGGTGCGACGGCTGAATTCTCTCACAACTCCACCCGCGCAGACGTCTAGCGCCGTCTGGCGATGCGGCAGGGCCGACACGATCGGATCAGTCACCGTCGCGGAAGCCAACGTGAGACCGTATTAACCTATGCAGGGCCAGGAGTACGTCAGCTACGAGACCTTCGGACGACGCTTTTTCGAGGTGGCCGTAACCGAAGAACGCGTCGGTGCGGCGTTCGCCGCGATCGCGGGCAGCAAGTTCGACATGCCCCCGATGGCTCAAGGTCCGGGCAAGATCGCCAAAGTCAGCGCCAACGTGACCATCAAGCAACCTCAGGTCACCCGCAACATCGACGACAGCATCACTTTTGACATTCACATCCCCCTGCTCATCGACCTGCTCGTCGACCTAAGAATCGACAAGCAGCGCTTCACGGTCGACGGCGATATCGGGCTGAGCGCGACAGCGCGCGCGGCTGAGCCGCTGCTGCTGATTGTCGACGTCGCCAAGCCGCGCCCGTCGGACATCACGGTCCACGTGTCGTCGAAAAGTATTCGTGGGGAGTTGCTGCGCGTCATCGCCGGCGTCGACGGGGAGATCCGGCGCTTCATCGCCCAATACGTCAACGACGAAATCGATACGCCCGAATCCCAAGCGGCGCAAGTCATCGACGTGGCCGAGCAACTCGATCAGACCTGGAAAGGCATCTGATCTGCGAAGCCGCGGTTTATCAAGCGGGCACCCCAGGGTATGCACAGCCAGCACGGCGGGGGCATTCACATCACAGGAGAGCGAGACGACATGGCACGAGTGGATATCTCGACATCGTCGAAGCTTTCGCCGGAGTCCGCCTGGAAGCTGGCGTCAGACCTCAGCCGGTTCGGCGACTGGATGACGATATTCGGCGGCTGGCGCGGCGATGTCCCCGACGAGATCGAAAAGGGCACCCGCGTGTCGTCGCTCATCAAGGTCAAGGGATTCCGCAACGTCATCCACTGGACCGTCACGCAATACGACGAGCCGAAAGCGATCGAGTTATCCGGCCGTGGACGCGGCGGGATACAAATCACGGTTGGCATGAAGGTGACCGACGATCATCCGGGGTCCACCTTTCAGCTGACCGCCGACCTCGGCGGTGGTCTCCTCAACGGACCACTGGGACGCCTGGTGGCACGGATCATCAAGTCGGACGTTCGTAAGTCGGTATGCAATTTGGCCGAATTGGAGTAGCCGGCGCCGCTACCGGACGTCGTGGTGAGTCCTGCTCCATTCCCGTTGCACCTGGCGGACTCGCCGCCCCTCCATGGTCAACCAGGCCAGCGCAGCACCGGCGGCAAGCAAGGCGACGATCGCGGCGCCAACTCCAACGCCGACTTGCCGGACGGCGAAACTGGCCAGACAGATCACAAACGCCACTACGGCCACCGCGAGAAAAACCAAACCCGGCGTCTTCGCTGTGTTCTTCATCGTCTCGCCGGCGACGGGTTGCGTCGTCCGGTGATGGTCGATGGGATCGCTCGCGTCGTCTCCCATGGGTCTCTCCTTCGGTCACACTCGCGTCACGAGCATTGTGACGAGTTACCCGGATTTGCCAGCGAGAAAACCGCTTTTCAGCTGGCGGCCGCAGAAGTCGGTTTGTGGCTGCCGACGGGTGGCAACATGGACATGGTGACGTCGGTCGTGATCGTGGGCAGCGGATTTACCGGCTTCGAGTGCGCGCGGCGGCTGGCCCGCCGACTGCGCAAAACCGATGTCGAGGTCACGATCATCTCGCCGGTCGACTACATGCTCTACACGCCGCTGCTGCCGGACGTGGCCGGAGGAGTGGTCGACGCGCGATTCGTGACGATCCCGCTCGCGGGGACCCTCCGTGGCGTGCGCAAGATTCGCGGGCGGGTCGACAGTATCGATTTAGCGCAGCACCGGCTGGAGTTCACCGACCTGGAGCAGCGTTCCCGTTCGTTGTCGTGGGACCGGCTGGTGTTGACGCCGGGATCGATCACCCGCTTGTTCGACATCCCCGGATTGGCCCAGTACGCAAGGGGTTTGAAGTCGACGGCGGAGGCGCTCTACCTGCGCGACCACGTGCTCGAGCAATTGGAGTTGTCCTGCGTGGACGACGATGCCGAAGTCGCGCGAGCTCGCCGCACCATCGTCGTGGTGGGTGCATCGTATTCCGGGACGGAACTCATCCTGCAACTGCGCGCACTGGCCAACGCTGCGGCCGGGCAGATGAACTTCGACCCTGCCGAGGTGAAGTTCTTGCTGCTGGACCTCGCTGAGCAGGTGATGCCTGAAGTCGGTGAAAAGCTGGGGGCCCGCGCGATGAAGGTGCTGCACCGACGCGGGGTCGACGTCCGATTGGGCTTGACGCTCAACGAGGTTCGCCCGGACCACGTCGTACTCAGCGACAATTCGCAGGTCGACACCCGTACGGTCGCGTGGGTAACCGGCGTGACCGCCGCCCCGCTGATCCAGAAGCTGGGACTGCCGACCGAGAAGGGCCGGCTGAAGGTGCAGACCGATTTCGCGGTGCCCGACCATCCCGACGTGTTCGCGGCCGGCGACGCCGCCGCGGTGCCGGACGTGACCCAACCGGGCAAGATCACTCCGCCCACCGCCCAGCACGCGATCCGACAGGGAAAAGTGTTGGGCGACAACGTGGCCGCCAGCCTCGGGCGCGGGAAGAAACGAGAGTACAAGCACCACGACATGGGTTTGGTGGTCGACCTGGGGCCGCATCAGGCAGTGGCAAACCCACTGAAAATTCCGCTGTCCGGCTTCCCGGCCAAAGTCGTCACCCGCGCGTACCACTTGTATGCGATACCTCGCGGGGTCAACCGATGGGCTGTTGCGCTGGCGTATCTCACCGACGCGCTGTTCGCCCGTTCGATCGTATCGCTGGGGCTTTCGACGCAAAGCGATGCCGCGTTCTCGACCAGCGAGGGTATTCCACTGCCGAAAATTGGCTGACACACGCCGGCCGGCAAGTCGGCGGCCCTGGTCCGCATAGATCTCCATCACGTGGGCGAGAACCAGACGGTCTCCGACCAGCAGTAAGGGCTTGGGAACCTCCGGGGTCGAGGGCATGGCTCGGACGCCCGTTCCGTCGCAGAGGATTACGGTCTGCATGTCGCCGCGACGGGTAATGAACCGAGCCAGAGCATAGTTTCATTGATATCTCCCGGGTCAGTTTCGTGGTGTCAGCCTCCGTTATTCTCCTTGCCTGCATGGAACATTCAACAGATAAGGGCCAAGACTTCAGACGGCGCGGCTTCGTGTCATTCCGACCATCGGGCACGGTGAGGTCGCAGCGACACCATGTGTCAAGCGCACCGTTCCTGCTTGGACGTGGGGGCCCACCGCGAGTTAGGTTCCGCCGATGAAGTTTGTGGTGGCAGGCTATGGAAGTCGCGGCGATGTGGAGCCCTGCATCGCCGTCGGGCTGGAGCTGCTGCGCCGAGGTCACGACGTGCGCCTGGCCGTTACTGTGCCGCCTGACATGCTTGCGTTCGTCGAATCCGCTGGGCTTACTGCGGCTCCCTACGGCCCGGACTGGCAGGCGCAAATGCGCGATGACGGTTTCGTCCGCATGATCCAGAATCCGCTCAGCGCGATCCACGAAGCTGTCGAATACGTCGCCCAGGTCTCGGCGGAGAAGAGCGCGGCGTTGATGTCGGTGACAAATGGGGCCGACCTGCTACTGGCGGGCATGAACGAGCAGGGGCGGGCCGCCAATGTCGCGGAGTATTACGGCATTCCGCTGGCCGCACTGCACTTCTTCCCGCCGCAGATTTTGGACCTCGGGTCGCCGGACGGAAGCTTGGCGATGCAGGCTGATCTTGCCCAACGCCAGGCACTCGGCTTACCAGAGGCAACTGGGCTCTCGACACAACCGGTGGGACACGAATCGCTGGAGATCCAGGCTTACGACGAGCTCTGTTTTCCCGGGCTGGCAGCCGAATGGGCGGACCAGGGTCTACGACGCCCATTCGTCGGGGCGCTGACGCTGGAGATGCCGACGGCCGCCGACGACCAGGTCTTGTCGTGGATTGCCGCGGGGCCGCCGCCGATCTACTTCGGCTTCGGCAGCACGCCGATCGCATATCCCGCTGACACGGTCGCCGCGCTCAGCGCGGCCTGCGCGCAGTTGGGCGAGCGGGCGTTGATCTGGTCTGGGCCGAATGATTTCACCGACGTCCCGCATGCCGAACACGTCAAGGTTGTGGATACGGTAAGCCAAGCGGCCATCTTTCCCGCGTGCCGCGCTGTCGTCCACCATGGGGGCGCCGGCACCACGGCCGCAGGCCTGCGCGCCGGAATCCCCACCTTGGTCCTCTGGAACGGGCTCGATCAGCCGGTCTGGGCTGATACGGTCACCCGCCTGAAAGTCGGCTTTGGACGGTGCTTTTCGGAAAGCACTGTGAATTCACTGGTCGCAGACCTGCACTCCGTCCTTGCTCCGCACCACGCGAGTCGAGCCCGTGAGGTCGCCGCCCAGACGACCACACCGGCCGAAAGCCGTGCCCGCGCAGCCGATCTCCTGGAAGACGCCGCGCGCCGGGGGACCAGCGGCTGATCGGCTCTCAGCCCGACGAGCCGCGTCGCACCTGCCGCACCTGCCGATTGTCAATGGCGTCGATCGTCAGAACCCGGCTGCGAATCCACCACTTCGTGTCGACCAACTGATATTCGTCGTCGTACCGCAGGTGCCACGTCACGTCGCGGAGCTGATCTCCGTGCTGGATCCAGTGATGCGCAACGCAGGCGATGCGCCCGCGGGCAGTTCCGGGTCGGGGACCGGCGTCATAGACCTCGCCGACAACGGCGTGCTGGGTGCGGATTGTGGCAGCGACGGTAGCTGCCGCGGCCCTGATGGCCGCACGACCACGGTGCTGGCGAACCGGTTCTAACGTCGTCGGCGGGTCAGGCAGTGTCAGCTCCGCGTCTTCGGTGAAAAGATCTGCGACAGAATCGAATAGGCGGTCATCGACATCTGCGGCATAACGGTGTACGAGGTCGGTGAGAGCTGCCCGGTCGAGCTCGCTGAGCGTCATGTCGACAGCGAAAGCCGTTGGGCGCAGGCCGACAGCTCGTCCTTGGCCTGCTCGAGATCGGCGGTTGGCGGCATGGCCAGCACCAGTCGATCGGCGCCTTGGGCGACTAACCGCCCAGCGCGTTCAGGGTCGACTTTGGTAACCGAATGGCCCAGCGACACTTCGATATCCGCCGGATCGCGTCCGGCGGCCACCGCCTCGTCGCGCATCAGCCCCAGCATTGCCTCCAGCTGGGAACCGGCCACCCCCAACGGCTGAAAGCCGTCGCCGAATCGACCGGCCCGTCGGGCAGCTGCGTTACTGTGGCCGCCGATGTGCACCGGAAGATGTTCTCCAGCAACTGGTTTAGGGCTACAGACGGCATTCTCGAACCGGAAGAACTCGCCCAGATGTGTGGCACCTTCTGGTTCGTCAGCCCAGAGCGCGCGCAGCACTGCCAACTGCTCGTCGGCACGTCGACCCCGGCTTTCGAACTCGGTGCCGCACGCCTCGATCTCTTCTCGCAGCCAGCCGACGCCGACGCACAACCGAAGCCTTCCACCCGAGAATGCGTCGACGGTCGCCGCCCGTTTAGCCAGCACAACTGGATGATGGTTGGGCAGCACCAGAACTCCGGTGGCCAGCCCGAGCCGGTCGGTGTGGGCGGCTAGAAACGCCAGCAGGTCAAGCGGATCGGGGACTGGGCAGTCGGACGCCAACTCCACGCGACCCGAAGGATCGTACGGATAGACGCTGTCGTAGCGAGTCGCCAGGACGGTGTGCTCGACGGCAACGATCGATTCGAAGCCGCATGCTTCGACGTGGCGGGCGAATGCCGCCATCCACCGCGGGTCTGCGGTAACACCGGCAGCGACGGGGGCGACAACGGCGAATTTGACGGTCTTCATGGCAAATTGAAGCTAACAGGTGGTTTCGGCCGGGCGGACGCCCGTCTGGGCTCGCATGGCTTCGGCGAGAGCAATCGCCCGGTGATTGGTGAACACGTCTTCGAGCAGGACCGGGCGGCCATCGGGACCGCTCAGCGGAACCCGCCAGTTGGGGTATTCATGGGTGGTGCCCGGCTGGTTCTGCGTGCGCTGATCGCCAACAGCATCGGTCAGGGCTAGCCCAAGCAGCCGCGACGGCGTTCGGCCTAAATACTTGTGGAGGGCCAGCACGGTCTCCTCGACGTCGGCGTGTTTCGACAGCAGGCCGACTCGACGCAACTCCGCCAGCCACGCCGCCCGCTCGGCTTCTGCGGCCGCAAGCTCCTGCTCGACAGGCCGGGTCAACAAACCCAGCGAATCCCGCAGGCGCACATGCTCGTTGGCCAGATAGCCGGCGGTCGGCGGTAGGTCGTGAGTGGTCACCGACGACAGGCAATATTCGCGCCAGCGCTCGGCCGGCAGCGGACCGCCACCACCGTCGCGGTCCAGTTCGAACCACAGAATCGATGTGCCGAGCACGCCGCGTCCCCGTAGATAGTCGCGCACCCATGGCTCAACGGTGCCCAGATCCTCGCCAACCACCAGCGCCGAGGCGCGATAAGCCTCCAGCGCGACGATGCCGATCATCGCCTCGTGGTCATAGCGGACATAGGTGCCCTCGGTGGGGGCTTGGCCCTTCGGAATCCACCACAGCCGGAACAAGCCGATGATGTGGTCGATGCGCACCCCGCCGGCG
>Ga0302325_10017808_pt1 | contig 14993 bp, 7 predicted proteins | sample Palsa_T0_2_FD_201948 | JGI IMG/M metagenome (GOLD analysis project Ga0302325, IMG submission 201948) | Peat permafrost microbial communities from Stordalen Mire near Abisko, Sweden - Palsa_T0_2 | ecosystem: Environmental > Terrestrial > Soil > Palsa > Peat permafrost | place: Sweden: Abisko... | reverse complement strand
CCTGACCGATCATGAGTTGACCGTGGATGTGTTTGCGATCTCACCGGAGACGGTTGCAGAAAAGGCCGGAAACTCTACAAGGGTGCAAGGTGAGGGCGCCGCGGGGGTTTCCGGCGCTAATGCCGGGACGCTCAATTTGGAAACCACGTTTGCGCAAGGCGAAGAGTCCGAAACGTCGGCGCCCGTGAATGCTTCGCCGGAATCGGCAACGCCGGTTGCGCTGCTGACAGCGCCACTCGATCGCAGCACCGCAGCGGTGCGCCGGGGCGCGACCTATCGCGTGGACGTGGTGGTGCGCACGCGCAAGCTCGGCCACTTTTTTCCCGGCGGCACGGTGGACGCCTACGATTGCTGGCTCGAGCTGAAAGCGGTGGACGACAAAGGCGAGACGATTTTCTGGAGCGGGCGCGTGGAGGATGAGGGCAAGGGCCCGGTCGATGCGGGCGCGCATTTTTACCGCTCGCTGCAGATAGACGCGCACGGCAACCCCATCAACAAGCGCAATGCCTGGGCCACGCGCGCGGCAGTTTACGTGCGGCTGATTCCTCCCGGGGCCGCGGACACGGTTCACTTCCGAATGCAGATTCCGCAGGACGCGGGCGGACGCATTCACCTGACCGCGCGCGTCAATTACCGCAAGTTCGCGTGGTTTGGCACGCAATTCGCTTTCGCGGGCGCGCGCGACCCGAAGGACAGGGACCAGGCGCGATCTCCGAATTATGACGACGCACATTATGTGTTCAGCGGCGACCCCTCGAAGGTGCCGGGCGGGGGCAAGGGGATTCCGTCATTGCCGATTGTGGTGATGGCGGAGAACTCGGTGGATGTGAACGTGCTGCCGGGGAGCGCGGTGCAATCCGCGCCGAGCGCGGTACTGAACGCCGACGATTGGACGCGCTGGAACGATTACGGCATCGGCCTCTTTTTGCAAGGGGACCTTTCCGGCGCGGCCGGGGCGTTTGAAAAAGTGACGGAAATCGTTCCGAAGAATCCGGACGGATGGGTGAACCTGGGGCGCGTGCGGGTGCAGGAAGGAAATTTGCCGGCCGCCCGCGAAGTGCTGGAGCATGCGCTCTCGCTCAGCCCGAACCTGGCCCGAGCGCATTTCTTTTACGCCAAGATGCTGCGCAATGAAGGCCGTTACGAGGAAGCTGCGGGGCATTTGCGCATCGTGCTCGCGCAATATCCGCGCGACCGCGTGGTCCACGACGATCTGGGACGCATCTACTTTTTGCAGCGGCGTTACCAGGAGGCGGTGAAGGAATTCAGTGCCACGCTCGCAATCGATCCCGAAGATTTGGAGGCGAATTACAACCTGATGCTGTGCAATACGGGACTCGGGCGGCCGGATGTTGCGAGCGAGTTTCAGAAGCGCTATTTGCGTTTCAAGGCTGACGAATCGGCGCAAACGCTGACCGGGCCGTATCTGCGCACGCATCTCGAGGACAACACCGAGCGCCAGCCAATCCACGAACATGTTTCGGCACTGGCGGCAGGGCCGACGTCGCCGAAGCGCGTCGCGCGCGTAGGGGATTCCCTTTGCACCGCCAAGAAAACCGGCTGCAGCGCAAACAAGGGCTCCGATTGATGCGGCGACGCTTGCGCGGACGTTGGCTCGGGGTGGCCTGCGCTGCGGGCGCGATCGTGGCCATTTGCGCGACGAGCAATATCGGTATTGCGAAAGGACGCGCGCAGCAAAAGGCGCCCGCGATTTCCGCGAGTGGCACCGCGATTCATTTCGAAGACATCACGCGCGCGGCGGGAATCGAGTTCGTCCACAACAACGGCGCCTTCGGAAAAAAGTGGCTGCCGGAGACGATGGGCCCGGGCGTGGCGTTCATTGATTACGACAACGACGGCTGGCAAGACATCCTGCTGGTGAACGGAACGGCGTGGCCGGGGCATCCGGGGAAACACTCCACCCTCGCGCTGTATCACAATAATCACGACGGCACATTCACGGACGTGACGCAAAAAGCAGGCTTCGCCGTGGAAATGTACGGGATGGGCGTGGCCATCGGCGATTTCGATAACGACGGCTACGACGATATTTTTGTCACCGCGCTCGGGCAAAATCACCTTTTTCACAATAACGGCAACGGGACGTTCGCCGATGTGACGAAGAAGGCCGGCCTGTGGGGCCCGAATGAATTCAGCACCAGCGCCGCATGGGTGGATTACGACCGCGACGGGCATCTGGACCTGGTGGTCGCGAATTACGTGCAGTGGTCGCCGGAGACCGACATCTATTGCGCGCTAGACGGAAAAAAGAAATCGTATTGCACGCCCGAACCATACAAGGGCACGTCCGTGCGGCTGTGGCACAATCGCGGCGACGGAACCTTCGAAGACGCGACGCAGAAGGCCGGATTGTACGACGTGGCGTCGAAGAGCCTGGGTGTGGCCATCCTCGACGCGAATCAGGACGGCTGGCCCGATATTTTAATCAGCAACGATACGCAGCCGAACAAGCTCTACATCAATAACGGCAACGGGACATTTTCCGAGAAAGGCGTCCCGGCCGGCGTCGGATACAGCGAAGATGGAATCGCCCGCGCCGGGATGGGAGTGGACGCGGGAGATTACGACCGCTCGGGATATCCGAGCGTGCTGATCACAAATTTTTCCAATCAGATGCTGGCGCTATATCACAACGAGCGCAACGGCCTGTTCGTGGACGAAGCGCCACAATCGGACCTGGGCCACGCCACGCTGTTGACGCTCGGCTTCGGATGCTTCTTCTTCGATTACGATCTGGACGGATGGCTCGATATTTATGTGGCCAATGGGCACATCGAGGACGCGATCGAGCGCGTGCAACCCCGCGTGCGGTACGCCGAGCCGCCACACTTGTTTCACAATCTCGGCGACGGCAAATTCAAGGAGGTCACCTCTTCCGCTGGCACTGCTTTTGCGGCTCCTCGCGTGGCGCGCGGCGCGGCGTATGGCGATATCAACAACGACGGCGCGCCGGACCTGCTGGTCTCGACGAATGGCGGCCCCGTGGCGCTTTTCCGCAATGCGGGCGCGACGAATCACAGCCTGCGGATCAAATTGATCGGCACAAAATCCAATCGCGACGGAATTGGCGCGGTAGTGCAGGTGAGTGCCGGCAGCGACACGCAAACTCAAATGCTGCGCAGCGGCTCGAGCTACTTGTCCTCGAGCGAATTGATTTTGACCTTTGGGCTCGCCGCGCACACCCAGGCCGATGCCATAGAAATTCGCTGGCCGAGCGGGCAAGTGGACCGCTTGCAGAACGTGCCCGCCGATCAAATTGTTACCATCAAAGAAAATGAGGGCGCCACTGCAGCAAAGCCTCTCGCAAAACGCTAGAATAAGCCGGGAATTCTGAGGCCGGAATGATCCGACTGAAATACTCGAGGCACGCGGCGCGGGCCGCGATTTTCTTTGTTGCGCTCGCGTGTATGCCGGGCGGAACCTTTGCCCAGGCCGCCCAGCAGCAGACCAAACCCAAGCATAAGCCCGCGTCCAAGGCGGCGGACGCGCCCTCAGAATCCGATACGCGCGACAAAGCTCGCGCGGAAGTCATTCGCGAGAACAATTTCGGCGTGGCGCTGATGAATCGCCAGCAATTCGAAAACGCGCTGGGAAAATTTCAGCGTGCCTGCATTCTCGATGCGCAATCGGAAACCGGCTGCTTGAACGCGGGCATCGCTCTCTTGAATATGCAGCGGTTCGGCGATGCGCGCCGTATCCTTGCGAAATATACGGAGCGCGATCCGCGGAATCCGCGCGCCTGGTTCAATCTAGGGTTGCTGGAAAAAGCGCAGGGGAATTCCGAAGCGGCCATCGCGGATTTTCAGAGGACGGCGGAGCTCGATCCCGGCGATGCGGACGCGCCATATTTTGTGGGCCTGCTCTATTCGCAGGCGCAGCAATATGGCAAGGCCATCGCCGCATTCCGGCAGGCGCTGGCCCTGAATCCGTTCCACGCTTCGGCGGAGTTTGGGCTGGCGCAGGCGCTGCAGCGCTCGAATGACACGCACCAGGCCAAAGAACACTTCGATCGTTTCCAGCACTTGACCTCCGAAAAACTCGGCAAGCCGATCAGCTTTATTTATGGCGAGCAGGGAAAGTATTCGCTTGCCGAGTCTTTGCAGCCCGCGCCGGAGCCGGTGCCACCGGCGGTGCCGGTGCATTTCGTGAACGTCACCGCGGAGTCGGGATTGGCGCCGCCGCCTTCCGGTCCAGGGCACAAATCGCACAGCAGGAGCACGGAACAAAACGCGAACACCGAAAAAGAGGCGGAAACGGCGGGAGCTACGCCCGCGCCCGAGTCGCTGGCGCAATTTCTCGGGAGCGGAGCGTGCATTATCGATTACGACGGCGACGGGCGTCCGGGTATTTTTCTGGTGGACGCTGACGGCACCGGAAATTCGGCGCTTTACCGCAACGAAGGCCACGGAAAGTTCACGAACATCACGAAAGATGCCAAGCTCGAAATTCACGGCCAGGGCATGGGCTGCGCGGTGGGAGATTACGACAATGACGGAAAGCCGGACCTGGCGGTGAGCATGAACGGCGGAATTTTGCTTTTCCACAACGAGGGTGAGGGGGTTTTCAAGGACGTCACCAAGGACGCCGGGATTCAGATGGATGGGCTCGCGCTGGGACTGACTTTTATTGATTACGATCACGACGGCGATCTCGATTTGTACGTCACGCGATTCATCGATTTTCCGCTCGGGAATCCGGCGGAGCCATTTTCGTTTCCCACCGACGCCCAGGCGCCCGGAAATATTTTGTGGCGCAACAACGGGAACGGCACGTTTACCGATTGGACGAGGCAGGCGGGCTTGGCGGGAAGCGGGCCTTCCGTCGGCGCGATTGGAAGCGACATCAACAACGATCGCGCGATTGATTTCGTGGTCACCGGATGGCACAACGCGCCGGTGGCGTTCATGAATCCGCGCGAAGGCGCGTTTCGCGCCACAACTCCCTGGGCCGGCGATATGCCGGCGGCCACGGCAGGCGTGGTCGCGCTCGATTTCGATAAGGACGGCTGGATGGACCTGGCGTTCACGCACTGGGGAATTCCGGGGCTGAGCTTGTGGCGCAATGTGCCGGGAAAGCCGTTCGAGCGCGTGCCGCTGCCCGATCTTGGATGGATGCGCGGCTGGGGCCTGGCTGCGCTTGATTACGACGATGACGGCTGGATCGATCTCGTGGCCGTGGGCGAGAATTTTTCCGGCGAAGGGCGCATCGCGCTGCTGCGCAATGAAGGAACAAAGGGCTTCCGCGACGTCACCGCCGAGACCGGGCTGGACAAAATCGCGCTGAAGAATCCGCGCGGAGTGATTGCGTTCGATTTCGACGGCGACGGCTCCCTGGACCTGCTGATCACGCGGAACCATCTGCCTCCCGTGCTACTGAAGAACGAGGGCGGCAACCGGTACAACTGGGTGCGCCTCGATTTCAAAGGCACCAACGACAACAAGACCGGCATCGGCACGAAAGTCGAGCTGAGCGCCGGAGCGTTGCAGCAGAAATGGGAAATCGCCGGAGCTTCCGGGTATCTCGGGCAGGGGCCCACGGAGATTGTCGCGGGGCTGGGGGCCGAGCGTAGCGCGGACGTGGTGCGTTTGCTCTGGCCCACCGGCGTGCTGCAGGACGAAATGGAAATTCCTGCGTTCAAAACGGAATCGATCACGGAAATTGACCGGCGCGGGAGCTCCTGCCCCATCGTGTTTGTGTGGAACGGCGAAAAATTCGAATTTCTTGCGGACATGATCGGGCCGGGAATCGTGGGGCACTGGATCGCTCCCGGCCAGCGGAACACGCCGGACCCGGATGAATATTTGAAAGTGGCGGGATCGCAAGTGCAGGCGCAGGACGGACGCATACGCTTTCGCATGCTCGAGCCCATGGAGGAGCTGGACTATCTGGATGCCGCGCGGTTGATGGCGGTGGATCATCCGGCGGACGTGGAGGTGTATCCCAACGAATATTTCGCGAGCAATCCGCCGTTTCCGAAATTCAAAGTGATTGCTGTGAAGGAGGCGCATCCGCCGCTCGGCGCGTGGGACGACCGCGGGCACAATCTGCTGCCGCTGCTGCTCGAGCGCGATCATAAGTATGTGACGGATTTTCCGAGCGCGCCGTACGCGGGCTTCGCCGCGATGCATGCGATCGAGCTCGATCTGGGCCCGTGGGACGCTTCGCGGCCTTTGCGACTGCTGCTGGATGGCTTTACCGATTATTTCAGCGCGAGCTCGATGTACGCGGCGTGGCAGGCGGGAATTCCGCCGGTGCCGCCGTTCGTTGAGGCGCTGGACGGTTCGGCGAAGTGGGTTCGCGTGATGGACGACATGGGATTTCCGGCCGGGCTTGCGCGCACGATGGTTGCGGACTTGACCGGAAAACTGCCGCCGGGAACCCGGTTCATTCGCATCACGACAAACCTGAAAATTTACTGGGACCGCATTCGCGTGGATAATTCGCCGACGAGTACGCCGTACAAGCTGACGGAAATTCCACTGGCCGGCGCGCAACTGCAATTTCGCGGGTATCCGCGCGTGGTGGAGGGGAATCCGGCGAGCGACGATCCGATCAACGATTTGAGCTATGTATATGAGGATGTGAGCGCGACGGGGCCATACACGCGCCAGATTGGAAACTACACGCGCTACGGCGATGTGACGGATTTGGTTCGCAAGTCGGACGATGAGTATGTGATTTTCGGCTCGGGCGATGAGGTCGCGGTGGACTTCGACGCCACGCATCTGACGGATCTGCCCGATGGCTGGACGCGCGATTACTTTTTCTACGCCGATGGTTTTGCGAAGGACATGGATTTCTACGCCGCGCATGGCGATACCGTCTCGCCGCTTCCCTTCCACACGCTCGTGCCCTATCCGTATCCGGACGGCGTGGGCTATCCCGAAGACGAACAGCATTTGAAATATATGCTCGAATACAACACGAGGGGCGTGGCGGGTCCGGCGGGCGACAGCTTCCGATTCGAGTATCCGAAATCGGAGAAATAGAGATTATGCGCCGTGAATTCCACGAGCCAGGCCCGATTCCCACGTGGCACGTCCGAACTGGCGGCGATTTACAAGAAATGCCCTGCTGCAAAATTGGCAGCGCTTGACTACGGGAGGCCTAGCGATCCGAACTGCGTCGCTTGATTGACGCCGAATAGCGTGATAATTTTAGATACTCCAGATTTACTTGCAGCTGATTACCCACGATGTCGCCGTCTAAGTCCATCGAACCAATTTCGAACGCGAGCGGGCTCGAACCAGAAGCCTCCGCACAGGCGCGGGCGCCCATTTTTTGGCGTGTGGAAGGTAGCTTGCTGAATCTGACGGCGGTACGGCCGGTCGGATTTTTCGCCTGGAACTCGCAGAGCTTCCTGCAGCGCTGGATGCGACGCGGTGGAATGGCTTTTCTTGCGGCTGCGCGGCCTGTGCTCTACTGCACGAACCGCGTGGTCGCCACCCGGCTGCTGCACACCGTTCTGCGCGGTGTGAGCCGCGACCGGCTGGACCTGCTGGGCGAAGAATTCTTCGAATATTTTCTGAAGCCGAGACTGAAGCAGGAGGGCGTCGGAAGGCTAAGCGAAATCGTGGCCGGTGGCGGCAACGTCATCCTCGTGAGCCAGGGGCTCGAGCACATTATGCGGCCGCTCGCACGGCACCTCGGCGTGCGGCGAATCGTTTGCAACCGGCTGGATTTTCGCGAAGGCATAGCAACGGGCCGGCTGCTGGACCCGGTGATTCGCCCGCGCGGCGCATTTGCGAAAATCACCGGCAGGCAGCCGGACGGCCGAGTTTCGCGGAAGTCGCTCGTTCGAATCCTGGGATTCTCGAAAAATCCCGAGGCACTGGACCAAGCGATTCAGACTGTCGAGCGGCCGGCGCCCAAAGTGCGGCTGCCCGTGGTTCATTTCGATTCGCCGAACGGGCGCGCTCCTTTTTCCGTGCGCGAAGCATTGCGCGGAAAGAATATCCTGCTGATCGGCGCGACGGGCTTCATCGGCAAGGTCTGGCTTTCTAGCTTGCTCACCGATCTGCCGGAGGCCGGACGGATTTTCCTGCTGGTGCGGCGCAATCGCTCGGCGAGTTCGCTCGAGCGTTTCCAGCGCTTGGTGGAAGAATCGCCGGTCTTCGAGCGGCTGGCCGAGCGCCACGGCGATAAGTTCGCGGATTTTTTGCGCGAGCGAGTCGAGGTCATTGATGGCGACGTAAGCAAGCCGGGGCTGGGCCTCGCGCCGGAGATGCGCCAGCGCCTCGCAAAATCACTCGATGTGATCGTCAACAGCTCCGGGCTGACGGATTTCAACCCGGACCTGCGCGATGCGCTGGCCATGAACGTTCGCTCCACGGTCCACACGCTGAATTTTCTGCGCGAATGCGATCACGCCGCCTTGCTGCACCTGTCAACGTGCTATGTGATCGGGCGGCGCGACGGGCGCGTGCTGGAAGAGCTGCCGAAAAATTACAATCCGGCCGGACTCCCCGATTACGATGCCGAAACGGAATGGCAAGCGCTCGAAGCGACGGTTTGCGAGGCCGAAGCGCGCGCGGAATCGAAAGAAGTGGCCGAGGAGCTTCGCGGAGCGGCGCTGAAGAAAGAGCACGCGGCGAAAGACCTGCACGGCGCGGCGCTCGAAAATCAGATTCGGAAGAACCGTTTCCGCTGGCTGCGCGAGACGCTGACCGACGCAGGCACGCGGCGCGCGAACGAACTCGGCTGGCCCAACACCTACACCTTCACCAAAAGCCTGTCCGAATCGCTCATCCGGACTTTTCTGGACGCAAACCCGGACGCGGCGGTGGCGGTGGTGCGTCCGGCCATCGTCGAGTCGTCGATCGAAAAACCTTTTCTCGGATGGAATGAGGGCATCAATACTTCGGCCTCGCTTTCCTATCTGCTGGGCACATTTTTCCGCCAGCTTCCCACGAAGGAAAGCAAATGCCTGGACCTGATTCCGGTGGACCTGGTGTGCCGCGGGATGACGCTCGTCGCAGCGGCGCTGGCCCGGCGGCGGCACGAGCGCGTCTATCAACTGGCAACCTCGGCGGCAAATCCATGCGACATGCGGCGTTCGATCGAGCTGACCGGATTGGGGCACCGGAAATTCTATCGCGCGCAGACGGGACTCAATCACCGGCTGCGCCTGAAATTCGACGCCATTCCCGTCTCGAAATCGCGCTATCAAAAACTGTCCGCGCCGGCGCAGAAAACAATCGTGCAGGCCATCAATCGCACCGTCGAACCCTTTGCCGCCCGGCCGCCTTTGGCGCGTCGGGAACGCGAACTCGAGAAAGTGATCAAGCTGATTTCGCTTTTCGAGCCGTTCATCCTGCACAACGATCACATCTTCGAAGCCGCCAACGTGGAACGGCTGAGCGCGGCCTTACCGGCGGATGAACAATCGGACTTTGGATACGACGCGCGCGCGCTGGACTGGTGGGATTACTGGATCAACGTGCACATTCCGGCGCTGCGAAAGTGGTGCTATCCTCTCATCGAAGGACGTCAACCGGAAGCACGGCCCCGGCGGCAGGTGCCACTCGCGACCCGCACGGAGGCAAACGCCGCGGGTGCGGCGGGCTCGGCGACCGCGACAACGTCCTAAAATCCATCGTGGCCATCTTCCTGACCGGCGCGACCGGCTATATCGGCGCCCACATCGCGTCCAATCTGCTCGCGGATCATTCCGAGCCGCTGAACCTGCTGGTCCGCGCGCGCAACGAGCAGGAAGCGCGCGAGCGTCTTTGGCGATCGCTGCAACTTCATCTGGATTTTCCGCGCTTTGAAGAGTTTTTGAATTCGCGGATACATATTTTTCTCGGCGACCTGACCGACGCGCGCTTTGGGCTTAGCGACGATGATTACACGCAACTCGTGCGCTCGACCGGCTCGGTGATTCACTGCGCCGCATCGCTCAATCGCAAATCGGAGAAGAGCTGCCTGAACGTGAACTTGCGCGGCACGCTGGAAGTGATTCAACTGGCCATGCGCGCGCGCGATCATCACGGGCTTCGCCGGTTCAGCCACGTCAGCACGGTGGCCGTCGCGGGGCAGCGTGCCGACGAAGTGGTGCAGGAAGACACCGCGATCGATTGGAATCGCTCGGACTACGATCCCTACGCGCGCACGAAGAAATTCTGCGAGCACATGGTGCGGCAACTCCTTCCGGACGTCCCGCGCACGATTTTTCGACCCAGCATCGTGCTGGGCGATAGCCGGCGCCCGGAGACGAACCAGTTCGACATGGTGCGCGCGTTTGTCTTTCTGGCCGGGCTGCCGGCGCTGCCTTTTCGCGCCACGGACCGCATTGACATCGTTCCGGTGGACTTCGTCGCCGATGCCGTAGCCACGCTGCACCAGAAAGAAAACCCGGCGCATGAGATTTATCATCTTTCGTCCGGCACCGGCTCCGAGACGTTTTCGCAATTGACGGACGCGCTTGCGAAGGCGCAGGGAAAGCGCGGGCCCGTGTTCGTGCCGGGCCTCGAAGGGCCGTCTTCCAAGATGGTCAACGCGCTGGCCGGACGCGCTGGGAAAATCGGCGGGCTCGCGACGTTGCTGAAAGTCTTTCTGCCCTATCTCGTGTGGAACACGGTATTCGATAATTCGCGCGCGGTCGCGGAGATGGGGCGGCGACCCGCGCCATTTTCCGAGTACTGCTATCCCCTGCTGCGCTTCACCCGCGAGAACAATTTCCTCTACAAGTACCGGGCCTGGCCGGCGGACGCTTCCGCCCCCGCTGCAACGCGAAAAGCCAGCGCGGCGCAGGATTCGCACCAATGACCGACCTCGCTCTCGAAGCCTGGGTCAGCGGCTTGATCGAGCTGAACAAGTTTGAATGGATGCTCGGCGCGGGCGAGGCCTGGAAGCCGGGCACCAGGCTCAAGCTGCTCTTCGCCGGATACAACGGCACGCGCAACACGGGCTCGGACGTCCGCGTGGAAGAGATGCTGCGGCAGGTGCGGCAAATTTTGGGCGCGGACAATATCGCTCTGAGCGTGATGTCGCAGAATTTCGATCTCACGCGCGGCTATTTTGGCGACGCGAAGCAAGTGTACCTTCCGGACGTTTACCCGCCGTTCCTGCATTCCGAAGTGCGCAGGAACGACGGCGTGGTGGCCTGCGAAGGCTCGATGTTCAAAAGCAAATTCGCCAACGCGCTGACCACCATGATGATCGGCGCGCTGGGAATTGCCGCGGCGCAAAACAAAGTGAGCGTGGCCTACGGCGCGGAGGCCGGAGAAATGGACCCGCTGCTGCGGAAAATGTGCCGGCGCTACTGCCACAATTCTCTGGTCATCACGCGCAACGTGGAATCGCAGGCGGTGCTGGGAAAACTGGGCGTTCCCACCGAGCTGGGCACCGACACGGCCTGGACCTTCGAGCCTTACCCATCCGAATATGGCCGCAAAGCCTTGCGCGATGCCGGATGGGACGGCCGAACGCCGGTGCTGGCGGTGTGCCCCATCAATCCCTTTTGGTGGCCGGTGAAAGCTTCGCTTGGAAAGTGGCTGGCGCATTCGGCGGCGGGGGCGTACAAAAAAAGCCACTACCGGACGATTTATTTTCATCGTTCGGGGCAGGCCGTGGACGCAGCTTACGAGAAATACCTCGCGGCGGTCGCCTCAGGCGTGGCCCGCTACAAAGAATCGCGCTCGGTGTTTCCCGTTCTGATTGCCATGGAATTGTTGGACCGCGATGCCTGCCAGCGCGTGGCCGAAAAACTTGGCGGCGCGCCTATCTTTGCTTCCGACCAGTTCAACATGTATGAACTCGTGAGCATTTTGCGCGCGTGCGACCGCATGCTCTCTTCGCGCTACCATGCCATTGTTACTTCCATGCCCGCGGGCGTGCCGTCGGCGGGCGTGACCATGGACGAGCGTATCCGCAACCTGATGCGCGAGCGCGGCCACCAGCATCTGCTGATGCAGGTGGACGAGCCGAATCTGGCGGACAAAATCGTGGAGGCATTGCGCGCGCTCGACGCGCAGGCCGACGAGATCCGCGATGCCATGGGCGCTGTGGTGGCGCGCAATCTGAAATTGATGGCGCGCATGGGCGTTTATTTCGAAGAGCAGGTCGCGCGGCGCTATCCGGAATTTCCCATCCGCGGCGGCGTGCTGGACTGGGAGGATTACCTCCCGCCGCTGAGTCCTGCGTTGCGCGAATTGATTGAAAGGCATAGCGGCGAGCTTGCATTCCGAAATACCGTGGCGAAAATGAACGCCGCGGCGACGCCGAGGGGCTGAGGCCTGGTGACTTTTCTCGAGACCATTTTCGAAAGGCTGCGGCAGGCTGCGAACGCGCCGGTGCTGCGCGAGGTGCGCGGAGACGCGGTACACTCTGTCACCGGCGGCGAATTCCTGGCCATGGTGCAGCAGGCCCGAAGCTTTTTCGTCGCGCGCGGAATGAAAAAAGGCGATCGTTGCGCTCTGCTGGCCTCGAATAGCATTCGCTGGGTGGCGGCGGACCTGGCCATGATGGCGGAAGGCATCGTCGTTGTTTCGTTGTATCCGCGGCAGGCTCCGGCGGAACTCGTCAGCATGATGAAAGACTCCGCACCGGCGCGAATTTGCTGTTCTAATGCGGCGCTCGCCGCCGAAATCAAACACGGGTGGCCGACCGCGCCGCACATTACTCTGCTCGATAGCGTCTTTGCGGCCGACGCGGTGACGCCCGTTCCGCCGCAGCACCACGAAGATGCCGACCCGGTGACGATCATCTACACCTCCGGAACGTCGGGCGAACCAAAAGGCGTGGTGCTGAACGCTGGAAATGTAACTTTTATGTTGGGATGCACGAACGCGCGGCTCGACCAGCTCATGGGAGATCGCGCCGGGGCCGATCGCGCACCGGAAAGCATCTTTCACTATTTGCCGCTTTGCTTCGCGGCTTCCTGGATCGTGCTGCTCACCGCGCTTTCGCGCAACAGCGTTTTGGCCCTTTCAACCGACCTGACCAAGCTTTCCGACGAATTGAAAATCGCGGCGCCCGATTATTTTCTGAACGTGCCTACGCTGCTCGAACGAGTGCGCGCGAAGATCGCGGAAGCGATCGAGCAGCGCGGAGGAATCGCGGCGAAGGTATTTGCGAACGCGCAGCAGGCCTATCTGCGCCGGCACAAACAGGAACATCGCGCGCTCGACTCCCTGTGGCTTTGGATCGCGCGAACGGCGATGTTCCCGACCATCCGCAAAAGCATCGGCGCGAATCTGAAAGCGTTGATTTGCGGGTCCGCTCCTCTTTCCGTCGAAACGCAGCTTTTTTTCATGATGCTCGGAATTCCAGTGCTGCAGGGCTACGGCCTCACCGAAACCACGGGGATCTGCACGCTCGATGATCCGGACCGCGCCGTGCCGGGACGCGTCGGCCCGGCCATTCCCGGGATCGAAATGAAGCTCGCAGAAAACGGAGAGATCCTCGTTCGCGGGCCGAATATTTTTCCGGGCTACTGGCAGCGGCCGGAGGAAACGGCAAAAGCGCTCGAAGGCGGATGGTTTCACACCGGGGACCAGGGCGAAGTGGACGCGAACGGCAACTGGCGCATCACCGGGCGCATCAAGAATTTGATCATCCTGAATTCCGGGCACAATGTGGCGCCCGAACCTCTCGAAGAAGAGCTCGCGCAACGCCTGATTTCGAGCGCCGGGCAAGTCGTGCTGCTGGGCAATCAGCGAAGTTTTCTTGCGGCGCTCATCACCGGGGCTTCGCAGGACGGCCTCACGGACGCCGGCATCCAGTCGGCGATTGAGTCGGTGAATCGCGGCTTGCCGCACTATAAGCAGATCCGCGCGTTTCTTATTTTGCCCGAAGCGCTGAGCCAGGAGAACGGATTGCTCACCGCGAACGGGAAGCCCCGTCGCGAGGCGATTGCCGCGCGGTTCACGGCAGAGATTGAACAGCTGTACCAAAAGAAGACGGCATGAAAACTTTTCAAGGCAAAACACTTTCGTGGCACGTGCTCGACGGCGCGATCGAGCTTGTGCTGGACCGCGCGCCGTGCAACGAAATTGGTTCGGCCACGCTCGAGGAGCTCGAACAATTTGCGGCGGCGCTTGCCGCGAGGCAGAGCGAGGCTCATGCGCTGATTATTTCGAGCGCGCGCACGGAGGGATTTTGCGCCGGGGCCGATTTGCGCGAATTGTATCGCCGCACGCAGGGCATGGATCTTGACGCGCGTCTCGGCGGACTTCACGATTTTCTCGAGCGCATTCACCGCGTAATGAATGCTATTGACGCCGCCCCCATGACCACCATCGCGGCGGTAAACGGCTTGGCCTTCGGCGGCGGGTTCGAACTGGCGCTCACCTGCGATCTGATCGTTGCCGACAAGATGGCGCGATTCTGCTTTCCCGAGCTGCGTCTGGGATTGATCCCCGGTTTCGGCGGCATCCCGCGGCTCAAGCGCGATGTGGGCAACGCGGTGGTTCGCGACTTGCTGCTCACCGGACGCAGCATTAACGCCACGAAATCGCAAGCTGTCGGTCTTGTCAGTCAGGTGACGTCCGAGGGCGACGCGCTTCGCATCGCGCGCGCGACCGCTTCGCAACTCAGGAAATTCGACCGTGCCACAGCCGTGGCTGCAAAACGTTTCATCAAACCCATTCCCTACGACGAGCTGCGCCAGGAAATCGAAATCTTCTGCGAGCTCTTCACGCAACCGGCAGTGGAAGCGGGCCTGCGCAAGTTCGTCAATAGCACGGATGCGCTGCCCTATCTGCCGTAGAAGCGCGGTGAGCCTGTGCGAAGAAGCTGCGGAATTGTGGCAAGATAGAAGGTTATGAGCTCTCTTCAGAATACGACCAACGAAGTGCTGCGCCTCGCCGCCGAGCATTTCAAAGTGCCTCGCGAGCAGCTCAGCGCCGACGACGACTTCTTCAAAACGCTCGGCATCAACAGCCTGCAGACGCTCGATCTGCTCACTCGCATCGAGCAGCACTTTCAAATCGAGCTGCCGGACTACGAACTTCAGGGCGTCAGCGATTTCC
>Ga0302325_10017807_pt1 | contig 14994 bp, 16 predicted proteins | sample Palsa_T0_2_FD_201948 | JGI IMG/M metagenome (GOLD analysis project Ga0302325, IMG submission 201948) | Peat permafrost microbial communities from Stordalen Mire near Abisko, Sweden - Palsa_T0_2 | ecosystem: Environmental > Terrestrial > Soil > Palsa > Peat permafrost | place: Sweden: Abisko... | reverse complement strand
TCGAGCACCTGATCGCCGCGCTCGCCGACCAGCCGGATGCCCCGATCGCCGTCGCGGTGCGGTTCGACGAGACGGCGCTGGAGATCCGCGTGACCGGCCCGGTCGCCAAGAGCGCCGAAGTGAAGGAAGTCATCGCCCGGGCCAAGGAACGCGCCCGCCTGCTCGGCGGCACGCTTGAGGTGAAGATCGCCCGGGGCCAGGCCGGTGCGGTAGCCCAGCTGCCCCTGCTCGGCTGACGTCGGGGGCGGCCGTGCAGCGATTGGAGCAGGCGGGGATCGTAGTCCTGGTTCTCCTCTTCGTCGCCCTCCCGGTCACGCTGCACGGCTGGCCGGGCAGCCTGGCCGGCAACGTCTTCATGGCCTTGCTGCTGGCGAGCGGCCTGACGCTGGTGTGGTGGCGCACCCATCCGCGCCTGGTGGCCGTCCTGGGCGGATCGCTGTGGCTCGCGACCGCCCTCCTCGGCCAGGACGCCTGGCTCCCCGAGACGGCCTTGGCCATCATGGCCGGCCTCGCGGCGGTGGCCGCGCTCGCCTGGTCCGGCCGGGCGGCGTGGCTGACGGCCCTCAGCCTGGGCGTCTACCTGTACGTCTTCTGGCTCGTGCTGCCGCCAAGCAGCCCGGTCGCGGTCGTGATGTTCAGCGTGCCCGGCTTCGGCGCCGGCACGGTCCTGCGGCTGCGCGATGAGGCCGGGGATCAGCTCGCCCGCCGCGGCCGCGAGCTCGAGGAGGAGCGCGAGCTGTTCGCGCAGATCGCGCTGCGGCACGAGCGGGCCCGCATCGCCAGCGAACTGCACGACCTCATCGGCCACGCGATCAGCGTCATGGTCATCCAGGCCGCCGCCGGACAACGTCTCGTTGGCCACGACCCGGCCCGGGCTCAGCAGGCCTTCGCCGCGATAGCGGAGTCCGCCCGGCAGGGTCGCGAAGACCTGCACCGGCTCGTGGAGCTGCTCGGCGGGACGGAGGTCGGCGGACCCGACCTGACCCTGATCGAGGAGGTCGTGACCAGAGCCGCCCGCAGCGGGCTTGACGTGTCGTGCCGGTTCGAAGGAGACCGGGACGGCGTAGCCGTCGCCGCGGCGCACATCGCCTTCCGCGTGGTCCAGGAGAGCCTGACCAACGCGCTGCGCCACGCCCCCGGCGCGGCCGTCCGAGTGCTGGTCAACGGCTCCGGCAGAGGCCTGACCGTCCGGGTGGAAAACGACCGTTCCGAGCAGGAGCGGCTGAACCTGTCCGGCACCGGACGGGGACTGCTCGGCCTGCGCGAACGTGTCCAGGAGCTAGGCGGTCAGCTCCTGGCCGGCCCGACGCCGCACGGCGGCTGGCTGGTCGAGGCGACCCTGCCGAGCTGAGCGGCTAGTCGAGCAGCGCGGTGAGCTTTTTCGGCGCGAGAACCCGGTAGCTCTCGGTCACCAGCTCACGGATCTCCTCCCAGTCTGTGTCGCCAGTGAGCAGCACCCCGACGCGATCACGCCCGGCTCGCGGGGCGAAGAACGGGCGCCCCATGGCCAGCAACGCCTCGCGGTCGCCTGGGTCCGCGCGCAACACGAGCAGCGGGACGGCCTGGCCGGCCGGGCCCTCCCGGGCCACCAGCAAGCAGAACGACCTCCGCCGGATGTCGAACGAGTGCGCCGTCGATCTCGTTCTGGTTAGTGAACCGTCGACCCGCACCGTAACCTCGGGCAGCGCCAGGCATAGCGTGCGGACCCGCTCGACGACGTCCTGCGGGACTTCTACCGGCACCGGCACCGGCACCGGCGCCGGCGCCCGCGCGCGAGACACCTGGCGCGCCGCTGCCGAGCCACCGTCGTTCCGTGGCCGCATCGATGACCTACCGGCCGAACGCGGCCCGGGTCGCGGCCGCGGTGGAGCTGAAGTACTCGGGTGGTTCGATAAAGCCCCACTCCCGGAAGGTCCGGCCGCTGGCCAGGGCGCGCCGGTAGCCGAAACAGGCCAGGTAGAGCGTCCGGATGTACATGACCGGCTCGAGCCGGCCGAGTTCGTCGTCGGTCGGCTCGATGTGCCTGCGGTAGGCGTTGACGGCGGCGTCGATCCACTCCTGGTTCGGCCGGCGCGGGTTCCACGCACCCGTGCCCCAGATCAGGTAGGCGAAGTCGGCGAGCCGCGGTCCGCGCCCGGACGCCTTCCAGTTGATCGCGACCGGCCCTTGTTCGGTCAGGACGGCGTGATCGGGGGCGTGCAGGAGATTTCCGTGCAGCAAGCCTTCGGGCAGGCCGTGACCGTCGTCGGCCGAGCGCACCTGGTCCCGGAGCCGCTCGAACCGGTCGCGGTCGGCGGCCGCGACCTTCGTGTCGACAGCATCGAGGAACGACAGGGCCGCCAGCAGGTCCTGACCCGGCGTGCCCTCGCGGTTCGGGTCCTCGCCGCTGGCTCCACCCGGGCGGCCGGCGGTTGCGTCGTACGGCAGCGCGTGCAGCCGTCCGAGCAGCTCACCCATCATGGCGAACTTCGCGGCGCCGTCGGGGAGCGGGACGCCTTCGACGAACCGCGTCACGAGGACCGCGCTGCCATCGAAGTCAGACACCGCATCGTCGGCCGCCAGCCGCTCCGCGGGATAGTCCTGCCGCTCCAGGAAGGCCAGGATCGCGGCGTCGCCCTCGACACCGGCCCGCGGCCGGGCGGGGGGAAACGCGCGGGCCACCCACGGGCCGCCGTCGTTGCGGTCGATCCGGAACACGTAGGTCTTGTGCACGCTGAGCTTCGTCGCCGCGACCGGGTCGATGCCGTAGCGATCCCGGAGGTGGGCGAGCAGCCGCCCGGGCACAGGCTCGTGGTGCATCCGCGCGCCGAGACCCTCGAGATCCGTCAGCGCTTCGGTGTAGCGCTGGCCCGTCTCCCCGGCGTGGCGCCGGACAACCTTCTTGAAGCTGGCGTCCCTGGTCATGGACAAGCCTCCCCTTGACACCCTCGTCCCCCAGCGACGCGGTGCAGGAAGATGGCCTGTGACAGTGACGACCGAGAGGGCGAATCCCCTTCGCCGGCAGAACCCCCGACTGGGGCGGATGTTCCGCAGCTCGGCGACCGGTCGCCGCCGTGACCTAAGTTTTCCCGAGCCGCCCGGTCCCCGTCAAGCGCCGGATCGCGAGCCGTCAGCTGTCCTGCCCGCGCCCGACGCCGTTCACCAGATTTAGCCGGCACGACGGCACATCGTGCCGACTCCAGCCCAATGCCGCGTAGTAGACGCCTCGGCCGGGTGTCAATCTCCGGGCGCAACCCTCCGCCGGCCACGCCCCCGCCCCGCTCACTGGTGCACCATCAACCCCGCCAACCCCACCCGCAGCCCAGTCTTTCACTCAGGTATTGGATGAATGTTACATTCTGCTCGCTCTTTCGGGTATATTGTCACATTCACCCACTGAACGGCCATTTAAACATCGCTCGCAGTGGTGCGGATGAGGAAGCGGATGCCGCAAAGGCCGACGTGGCAAGCTGAGTCCGTGCAGATCCTGTTCGATGCTGAACTGTGGCTCTGGGAGGCCCGGCGCACCGATACCTGGACTTTCGTCAGCCTGCCGCCCGGCGAGTCCGAGGAGATCGGGGACCTGGCGGGCGGGCTGCGCCGTGGCTTCGGCTCACTGCGGGTGCGAGCCACGATCGGGAGCAGCACGTGGACGACGTCGATCTTCCCGGGCAGCGGGACCGGATACGTGCTTCCGGTCAAGCGGTCGATCCGCTTGGCCGAGTCGCTTGACGTGGGAGACGTGGCCACCGTGACCGTGGAGCTCACCGCTTTCGCCTAGCCGGACCGGGATCAAAGCGAAGGCGTCGCGCCCCAGTGCAGGGACAGTCCGGTGACGGCACGATCCGCGGTGATCTGCATCATGCTGCCCAAGATGGTGGCCCGGTCCGCGATCAGGGCGGTCCCGTCAGGCGCGTAGGTGATCCGGTCGCTGACCAGTACCGGCGCGCCCTCGTCCTCGTCTAGGTGCCGGGCCGCGTCCGCGTCGAGGAGCCCCGGCCGGATCGTCTCGGCGGCCCGGGCCACCACCACCCCCGCGTCGGCCAGGGCCGCGTACAACGACGTGGTGGTGAAATCCACGTCGCGCAACCGGTCCGCGGGCAGCTCGCGTACCCAGGAGACCTGATGAATCGCGCGGCGGCCGGCGAAGGCGCGGACCCGCTCGAGCCGCAGCCCGGTCTCGGTCTCGCGAACCCGCAGCCGCGCCGCGATGCGCGGGGGCACCCGGCGCCGCGCCCGGGCGATCACCGTGGTGCGGACCTCGTGCCCCTGCTCGCGCAGGTCGTCGGCGAAGCTTCGCAACGATCCCAGCTGGTACGCCAGCTGGGGCGGTGCGACGAAGGTGCCCTTGCCGGGCCGCTGGACAATCAGCCCCTCTGCGTCCAGCTCGCGCAGCGCTTGGCGCAGCGTCATCAGGGTGACGCCGTACGCCGCGCTCAGCTCGCGTTGCGCCGGCAGCGCCTCGCCGGGGGCGTACTGACCGTCGCGGATCTTCCCGGCGAGGTCGGCGGCGATGACCCGGTACCGTGCCATGCCGCTCCCTCCCCGTTGCCGACTCGGCCGCTCAGCCTGTCCGGCCGCTCAGCCTGTCCGGCCGCTCAGCCTGTCCGGCCGCGCGCTTCGAATCTCGCCACCGACGATCATCGCACGGCGACCAGCCCGGAGAGCGCGGCCCGCAGCGCCGCCACGAACGTGCCGACCTCGGCCGGTCCGGCACCGTCGAGGATGCGGCGCATGATGGCCGCGCCGACGATGACGCCGTCGGCGACGGCCGCCGCCTCGGCCGCCTGTTCGGGCGTGGAGATCCCGAAGCCGATCAGGACCGGCAGGTCGGTGACCCGCTTGACCCTGGTGGCGAGGGCCACGGCGGACGGGGCCAGCCGGTCGCGTTCGCCGGTCGTGCCCATGACCGAGACCGCGTACACGAAGCCCTGGCTGCGCCGCCCGATCTCGGCGAGACGGTCATCCGGCGTCGCGGGGGAGGCGAGCAGGCTGACCTCGATGCCCGGAGAGCTCAGCCCGGCCAGCTCATCCAGCGGCAGGTCGGGCACGATCAACCCGGTGACCCCGGCGGCCCGGAGGGCGCCGGCGAAGCCCGGCCGCAGCGCGATGTTGGCGTACGTGCTCGCAACGAGCGGGATGCCAGCCTCGATTGTGGCCAGCTCCGCCAGGACGGACGCGGGCGTGGCCCCGCGGGCGAGCGCCGCGTCGGACGCCTCCTGAATCGTCGGGCCGTCCATGGTGGGGTCGGAGAACGGCAGCCCGACCTCGATCAGGTCAGCCCCGGCACCGGAGAACGCGGTCAGGTAGGCGGCCCAGTCCGGCACGACGCCGGCCGTGATGTAGGGCATCAGCAGCTTCCTCACCGCGCCTGCTCCGTCATGAGATCCGCCTCCGTCATGCGGTCCGCCTCCGTCATCAGGGTGGTGACGTCCTTGTCGCCGCGCCCGGAGAGCGTGACCAGGACGGTCGACCCGCTGGGCAGGACCGGTGTCCCGGCGGCACCGATCACCCAGGCCAGCGCGTGCGCCGACTCAATCGCCGGCAGGATGCCCTCCGTCCGGGCAAGCCGAACGGCCGCCGCGATCGCTTCGGAGTCGGCGACCGTGATGTACTGGGCGCGCCCCAGATCCCGCAGGTGCGCGTGCTCGGGGCCGACGCCGGGGTAATCCAGCCCGGCCGCGATCGAGTGCGCTTCCCTGATCTGCCCGTGCTCATCCTGGAGAAACAGCGACTGGCAGCCGTGCAGCACGCCGATCTCGCCGTTCGAGGCACCGGAACCGCCTTCGGCCTCGACCCCGACGAGCCTTGCGGGCGTGTCGGCGAAGCCCGCGAAGGTGCCCGCCGCGTTGCTGCCCCCGCCGACGCAGGCGACGACGTAGTCGGGCACAGCGGTGGCCAGTTCGGCCGCACACTGCCGCCGGGCCTCGTCGCCGATGACGCGCTGGAACTCGCGCACCATCGTCGGGTAGGGGTGCGGGCCGATGACCGAACCGACGCAGTAGTACGCCCCGTCGGCGTCGCCGACCCAGTGGCGCATCGCCGCGCTGGTGGCGTCCTTGAGCGTGCGACTGCCGGTGGTGACCGGGACGACCTCGGCGCCAAGCAGGCGCATCCGGAACACGTTGTGCGCCTGGCGTTCGGTGTCCCGCTCGCCCATGAAGACCTTCACGGGCAGCCCAAGGAGGGCGCCCGCCGTCGCGGTCGCGACGCCGTGCATGCCCGCGCCGGTCTCGGCGATGAGCCGCGCCCGCCCCATCCGCCGGGCCAGCATCGCCTGTCCCAGCACATTGTTGATCTTGTGGGAGCCGGTGTGCGCCAGGTCTTCCCGCTTGAGCAGAACGGTCACGCCGAGTTCGGCCGACAGCCGCAGGGCGGGCGTCAGCGGGGTGGGGCGGCCCGCGTACGCCGAGAGCAGCCGGGCCAGGCCGCCCCGGAACCCGGGATCGGCCCACGCCTGGGCGAACGCATCCGCCACCGCCTGGCAGGCGGGGATCAGGGATTCCGGCACGTACCGCCCGCCGTACCCGCCGAACCGACCTGCGCCCTGGTCGACACTCGAGGCAACTGTTATAGAACTCATAGAGGAGTTATAGAACAGTAGTCCTCAGTCTGGCAAGTCGGCCCCTCTCGGCGTCTCCCCGACGTGATCTACCGCTCGTACGCGAAGCGCCTGCGATCACTGAACCCGTCAACGGGCAGATCGATGATCCCGCCGTTCCCTGACGCGGGCCGGGCCGACGGCTATCGCCACGTCGCACTTTCCGATGCCCTCCAGCGAGCTGTCCGTCTCCGTCTGGTTGTCGATGGACCGGCTGATCGCCAGGGCGCGCAGGTAGTCAGAGCGGGCTGACTGCGGTTGGCCGCACTCTAGCCGCAGGGTCGCGATCTGGTTGAGGGTTTGGGCTTCGCCACAGGCCGTGCAGGACCTTCATGACCTGGTCGTGGATCTGGTCGGGCTTGAGCCGGTCGGTCGGGCGATACCAGCGAGCGATCGAGGTCAGCGCGCTATTGAGCAGGTTGACCGCGATGGGAATGTCGATGTCGGGGCGGACAAGTCCCTCGTCGACCCCCTGCCGGAGCAGCTGTTCCGCGGAGCGGTTCACCTGCCGGGCCCAGGACTGGTAGTTGCGCAGCCCCTGAGGTGAGAGCTGGTGCTGGTCGGCCATGAGTACCAGGTAGTAGGCCCGGTAGCGGGCGGCCGAGTTCACGTGCAGGCGGACGTAGGCCTCAAGCTTGTCACCCGCACCCGCGGTGCTGTCGACGATCTGCTCGATACCCTCGCGCAGCGGGTAGATGGCTTGCTCGACGATCGTTTCGAGCAGGCGTTGCTTGGACGAGACGTACTGGTAGACCGTCGGCTTGCTCACGCCGGCCTCGGCCGCGATGTCGTCGAGGGTCGCATCCGCGTAGCCGCGCCGCTCGAACACCCGGGCCGCCGCAGCCACCAGGTCCTGGGTCTCGAGCGCTCGCCGCCTGCCCACCGAATTCCCTTTCAGGATAAACGAAGCGTATCTGGACTACATAGTAGCGAAAACTTCGCTCCGGCGTACTCCGGACCCAGTGTAGACGGTAAGTCCAGGCTTGACCGATACCGAACAGGTGAGGCAGTATTTCTTTACCAGTTAGTTAATAAAAACTCTCGGAGGGCGGATGCGCGACGTCGACATAGTGGGAGCGGGGATCACCCCGTTCGGGAAGCACCCGGACGCCACCATGAGCTCGCTGGCCGCCGCCGCGATCGGCGCGGCCCTCGCCGACGCGGGCCTGCCGGCTTCCGGTGTGGATCTGCTGGTCCATGGCAACGCGATGGCCGGCCTGCTCAGCGGGCAGGAGATGATCCGGGGCGAGCTCGCCGCGAGCGCGGCTGGCCTGGCCGGAGTTCCGGTCGTGAACGTCGAGAACGCCTGTGCGACATCGTCCAGCGCGCTGCACGTTGCCCTCACCGGGATCCGGTCGGGGATGTATGACACCGCGGTGGTGTGCGGCAGTGAGAAGATGACCGGCCGCCCGACCGCGGAAATCCTGGCCGCGATGACGAGCGGCGCCGACCTCGCCCGGATCGGGGAGATCACTCGCGAGGTCATCGGCCGCGACCTGCCCACGGCCTCGTTCTTCATGGACGTGTACGCGCGGATCGCCCGTGACTATCAGGCCCGCTCGGGTGCGACCGCTGAGGACTTCGCCGACGTCGCCGCGAAGAACTCCGCGCACGGGGCGCTGAACGCCAACGCCCAGTACCAGCGGGCCCTCACCCGGTCCGAGGTGCTGGCCAGCCGGGTGGTGGCGGCTCCGATGACCATGCTGATGTGCTCGCCGATCGCTGACGGTGCCGCCGCCCTGGTGCTGCAGGCGACGGACCGCGTCAGCTCCTCCGACAACGCGGTCCGGATTCGTGCCTGCGCCCTTGGTTCCGGGCGGCCAGGTGGGTCCGGGATGCCGTTGGAGCAGCGCACCGCGGCCGCGGCGTACACGCAGGCCGGGCTCGGACCGGGTGATCTCGACGTCGTCGAGGTGCATGACGCGGCTTCGCCGAACGAGCTGATCATGTACGAGGAACTGGGGTTGTGCGGTCTGGGCGAAGGCCCGAAGCTGCTGGCCTCGGGGGCCACCACGCTGGGCGGGCGGGTGCCGGTGAATCCGGACGGCGGGCTGGTTTCCCGTGGCCACCCGGTCGGCGCGACCGGATGCGCCCAGCTGGTCGAGCTGGTCGCGCAGCTGCGCGGACGGGCCGGCGCCCGGCAGGTACCGCAGGCCCGGGTCGGGCTGGCCGAGAACGCCGGCGGCTACCTGCACCCCGACGCGGCCGCGTGCGTGGTGACGATCCTGAGCCGCGGTTGAGGCCGCCATGACGACCGAATCCGACCGCCCCATCCGGACCGAGCGCCGCGGTGCCGCCATGTGGCTGTGGCTGAACCGGCCGCACGCGCTCAACAGCCTCACCCTGCCGATGGTCCGCGGCCTTCACCACGGCCTGGACCTGGCCGCGGACCCCGACGTGCGGGTCGTGGTGATCGCGGGCCGGGGCCGGGCCTTCTGCGCCGGCGCCGATCTCACCCAGCTACCCGGCCGGGTCAACGGCGACGCGGAGGACGACTTCCTCCAGCAGGTCGGCGCGGCGTTCGACCGGCTGGAATCTTTCGCCAAGCCCGTGATCGCCGCCGTGCACGGCCTGGCCGTCGCGGGCGGCCTGGAGCTGGTGCTGTGCTGCGATCTCGTCGTGGCCAGCAAGTCAGCGTCCTTCGGTGACCTCCACGCGAACTACGGCCTGCTGCCCGCGGGCGGGGGCTCGATCCGGCTGCCCCGCCGGGTCGGTCCCGCCCGCGCCAAGCACTTGATGTTCACCGGCGCGACCCTACCCGCCGAGGATCTGGCCGGCACCGACCTGATCACCACGCTAGTCCCGAACGGGCAGTTGACCAGCGAGGTGGACAACCTCGTCGCGGCCATCGCCGGCAAGAGCCCGATCGGGATCGCGGCCATGAAGGCCCTCGTCGATGACGGCCTTCAGCTCACCCGCGAGGCAGGCCTGCGGATGGAAAGGCAGCGAGCCGCCGCGCACACCCGTACCCACGACTTCGGTGAAGGCCTCAGCGCCTTCACCGAGAGGCGCACACCGAAGTTCACCGGCCAGTGACAAGCCCGACCGTGACCACAGCCCACGGAAGCGAGACCAGCATGGAAAACCTGCTTCGCCTGGACGGCAAGACCGTCCTGGTCACCGGCGCCGGCCAGGGAGTCGGCCGCCAAGTAGCCCTGCACTGCGCCGGTCATGGCGCGCGCGTCGTCGTCAACGACTTTCACCTGGACCGCGCCGACGCCGTGGCCGCTGAGATCCGCGCGGCAGGCGGGTCCGCGGTGGCCAGCCGGTGTGACGTCACCGACTTCGGCGACGTCATGGACATGGTTGCCCGCGTCGAACGGGAGGCGGGCGGGATCGACGTCTTGGTCAACAACGCCGGCAACGCCGGGCCGGTCCAGGACCCGATGAGCCCGGCGTCCCCGTTCTGGAAGGCCGACCCCAAGGAATGGGATCCGTGGCTGGGCGCGAATTTCTACGGTGTGCTCAACTGCGCGCGCGCCACCCTGCCGGCCATGGTCGAGCGCGGTTCGGGCCGCGTGGTCACCGTGATCTCCGACGCAGGCCGGGTCGGCGAGCCGGGCCTGCCGGTCTACAGCGGCGCGAAGGCCGGCGCGGCGGGTTTCTCCCGGGCCCTGGCCAAGGCCGTCGGCCGCTACAACATCACCGTCAACTGCGTGGCCCTGGCGTCCATCCGGACACCGGGCGTGGCCACTGCCACCGACCACCCCGACCTGGTGAAGTCCATGCTGCGCAGCTACGTCATCCGCCGGCTCGGGGAGCCCAGCGACGCCGCCAACCTGATCCTGTTTCTCGCCTCGGACGCGGCGACGTGGATCACCGGGCAGACCTATCCCGTCAACGGCGGCTACTCCTTCGCCGTCTGATCGCAGGTGCCGCCATGAAAGTCGATCTGTATCTCTACCGTCCCGCGCTGAACGAGATGCCCGCCCGCGCCCGCCAGGCCGAGCAAGGTGGCTTTGACGGGCTGTTCGTCGCCGAATCCACCGGGGACCCGTTCCAGCACCTGGCCGTGGCCAGCCAGCACGCCAGCCGGGTGACGCTCGGCACCTCCGTGGCCCTCGCGTTCCCCCGGAGCCCGATGCTCGCCGCCGTTTCGGCGTGGGAACTGCAACGGGCCACGAACGGACGCCACATTCTCGGCCTCGGGTCACAGGTACGCCGCCACATAGAGCGACGGTTCTCCGCGCCGTTCACGCCGCCCGCCGCCAGGCTGCGAGAGTACGCCCAGGCCGTACGTCATATCTGGGGCTCGTTCCAGGGCGAGCATCCGCTCGGCTTCCACGGCGACTACTACACGCTGGACTACCTGCCCGATGCGATGAACCCCGGACCGCTCGCGGCCGGCCCGCCGCCCATCTACCTCGCCGCGCTGGGCCCGGTCATGTTCGCCGCGGCCGCGGCCGTCGCCGACGGCGCACTGATCCACCCCATTCACACCCAGGAGTACCTGCGCACGGTCGCTGAACCCGCGATCGCCCGGGGCCTCGCCGAAGCCGGCCGGTCGCGCGAAGAATTTACGCTGTCAGCCACCGTGCTGTGCATCGTCGACGAGGACGCCGGCGACGCCAGCCGCGAGGCCGTTCGCCGGCAGTTCGCCTTCTACGCCTCAACGCCGGCCTACCGGCCGGTGCTGGAGCTGCACGGCTGGGGATCCCTCGGCGACCGGCTGCGCGGACTCGTCCGGCGTGGTGAGCACGACGCCATGGCCGCGCAGGTGCCCGACGAGATCCTGGACACGTTCTGCGTCGCCGCCCGAACCTGGAACGACGCCATCGAGCTCGCCGCCTGCCGCTACAAAGGCGTCACCGACCGGGTGATGTTCCAGAGCGCGCCCCCGCCGGCTGAGCCACCACGGCCATCACGCCACGACCGAGGAGGACACCGTGGTTCAGCACAGCTCCGCCGAACTGACCTCAGCTGACCTGATCATCGAGGCGCTGGGGCGCTTCGGTGACCGCGAGGCGTTCGTGCTGGGAGACCAGCGCATCACCTACGCCGGCGCCGCGACGGCGATCAGCCGCATCGTGACGCTACTCGCCGCCCGCGGGATCGGCCCCGGGCGGGCCGTGGCGGCGCTGAGCCCGAACACGCCCGAGGTATGGCTGGCGCAGGCCGCGGCCTACCTGCTCGGCGGCACCTATACCGGGCTGCACCCCCTGGGCTCGGTCAGCGATCATGCCTACGTCTGCGACGACGCGGGCATCACCGTCCTCATCGTGCACCCGAAGTTCGCCGAGACCGGCGCCCAGCTCGCCGCCCGGTGCCCTGGTATCGAATATCTCCTGACCCTCGGGCCGGCCGGGGCGGGTGAAGACCTGCTGACGCTGTGCGAGCAGATCCCAGCCCGCAGGCTGGAGCGGGGACCGGCGGGCGAGCAGGACACGGCCTGGCTGCAGTACACCGGCGGCACCACCGGCCGACCCAAAGGCGTGCTGGTCCCGCACCGGGCGCTGGTCCAGCAGACCTATTCGCTGACCGCGTCCTGGGGCCTTCCCGAGTGTCCGCGGTTCCTGTTGTCCTCGCCGATCACGCACGCCGGGTCGCTGCCGGTGCTGCCCACCCTGTGCCGCGGTGGCACCGTGGTGCTCCAGGCCGCATTTGATCCGGACGCGTGGCTGGACGCGGTGGCACGGGAACGGATCAACTTCGCGTTCGTCGTGCCGACCATGCTGTACGCCTTGCTCGATCACGGCTCGCCGCACCGGCACGATCTGTCCGCGCTGGAAACCATCCTCTACGGCGCGGCACCGATGACCCCGGCCAGGATCGCCGAAGCCCTGGACGCATTCGGCCCGGTCCTCATGCAGGGATACGGTCAGACCGAATGTCTCGGCATGTGTACCAGCCTGCGTAAGGACGAGCACGACCCGGTACGGCGGCCCGGCCTGCTCGCCTCGTGCGGCCGGACGGTGGCCGGCGTGCGGGCCGAGATCCTCGGCGAGGACGGGACACCGGTGCCGGACGGGGAAGTCGGTGAGGTGTGCGTGCGCTCCCGGGTGGTGATGACCGGCTACCGCAACCAGCCCGAGCAGACCGATGCGGCGCTGGCAGGCGGCTGGCTGCACACCGGCGATCTCGCCGTCCGCGACGAGGACGGCTTCTTCCACCTGGTCGACCGGAAGAAAGACGTCATCGTCTCGGGCGCGTTCAACGTGTACCCGCGCGAGATAGAGGACGTGATCGCCACCTGCACCGGCGTATCCACCGTCGCGGTCATCGGCATTCCCGACGATAAATGGGGCGAAGCCGTCACCGCACTCGTCACCGTGCGGCCAGGCGAACAAGTCAACACCGATGAGATCGAAAAAACCGTGCGCGAGCAAAAGGGACCGCACCAGGCCCCGAAAAAGGTCCAGGTCGTCCCTGACCTGCCCAAGACCCCGGCCGGGAAAATCGACAAGAAGGCAATACGCCGCCAGTACTGGCCCGATGAGCAACGCCAAATTCACTAACCCCACCCGGGCCCGCCTCATCATCGGCTACGGCGCGACCCCCGTCAGCAAGCTCCGCCGCGCCGCCGCGGAACTCCGCGCCATCCTTCCCGCCCCATACCGACCTGAGGGACCTAGGGCGGGCCCGGTGGCGGCAGGGTGATCTGGGCCTGCACCGGCAGATGGTCACTGGGGTACCGGCCCTGATCGCTGGCGGTGTTGATGGCGGCGTAGCTGGTGGTGACGTCGGGTGAGGTGAGGATCCAGTCGATGCGCGCGCCGCCTGGGACCGGCGGCTTATAGCCGTGCCAGGTGCCGAGGTGCTCACCCCGGCTGGCCGCGCGGGTCCACGAATCGACCAGGTGTCCCTCGGTGAGCAGCGTGTCGTAGACGCTCGTGCCCGCCGCCGCGGGGACGTTGAAGTCGCCGGTGACGATGCGCGGCAGGTCCGGGTCAAGGCGGCTGGTCAGAAACCTGGCTATTTGAGTCGCGGCGCGCCGCCGCGCGGTCTCGCTCCGGTTGTCCAGATGCGTGTTGAGGGCGTAGAACACGCTGGGGGTACCCCGGACGCCGAAGCGGACCCAGGTCGCCATGCGCGGGGAGCCGGGCCGTTCGGATCTCTTCCAGAATTTGTCCTTGGATCCGATCGTGCCGGGGGTTTCTGACAGCCAGAAGTGATCGTATTCAAGCGGGGCGAGCCGCTGCGTGTCGTAGAAGATGGCCACGAATTCACCGTGGCTGCCTCCTTCACGGCCGGTACCGATCCACGCGTAGCCCGCGCCCAGGTCCTGCTCGATGTCGCGCAGTTGCTGGTAGAGGCCCTCTTGGGTGCCGATGAGGTGCGGAGACTCGCCGAGCAGCAGCTTGCGGGTGGCCGGCCGGCGCTCGGCCCAGGAATGCGGGGCGGTCGCACTGGCGTACCGGAGATTGAACGTCATGACGTCCAGCACAGCTCTCGGATCAGAGGGCGGATCAGAGGGCGGACTGGCCGGCATAGGAAGATCATACGAGGGACCGTTCGGTCCCGGACCGTTCGGTCCGGTATTGCGCCCGCCGTGGATCATCGGCCATACTGAACGGACCGATCGGTCCGTCATCATCACTCGACCCAGGGGGACGCCATGGCTCGCCAGGCCGCGGCGGGTACGCGGGAGCGCATCCTCGAGGTGGCGGCGGAGTTGTTCTACGCGCGGGGCGTTCGCGCCGTCGGCATGAGTCAGATCATCGACGCGGCCGGCTGCGGCAAGAACCTGCTGTACCGGCACTTCCCGAGCAAGGGCGACCTGGTGGCCGCGTACCTCGGCGCCGAGGCGCAGTACCGTGAGCAGCAGGCCCGCGACGTGCTCGCCCAAGCCGGCGACGACCCGGCCGATCAGCTCATCGCCCTCACCCGGTACCTGGCCGGGTGCGTGGCGCAGCCGCAGTTCCGCGGCTGCGCGCTGCGCAACTACGTGGCGGAATTCCCCGGCGACGACGGCGCGGCGACCCGGCTCGCCCGGGCCTCGCTGCGGCACGCACGCCGCCGGATCGACCGGCTGGTCCGCCAGGCGGGAGTCGCCCGGCCGGTCGAGGTGTCCGAGCGCATCTGGCTGGTCCACGACGGTCTCTACGCGACGGCCGCGCGGCCGTGGGTGCGCTCGAAACCGGGTGTCGCGGTCCGCCTCGTCCGCGACATCCTCGCCAGCGTGCCCCGACTTGCCACCGAAGGAGTCCAGCCATGAACCCGCGGCCGCTGCATTTCAACGCCTTCATCTGGCCGAACGGGTACCACGAGTCGGCGTGGCGGGTGGTCCCCGACGATGTCCGCGGTGTCCTCGGGCTCCCCTACTACGCCGACATCGCCCGGATCGCCGAGCGCGGCCTGATGGATTCGGTCTTCCTGGCCGACAACATCGCCATCGCCGAATACCGCGCCACGTACCTGCCGCAGACGCAATTCGACCCGATCTCGGTGCTCTCGGCGCTGGCCGCCGTCACCAG
>Ga0302325_10017805_pt1 | contig 14995 bp, 11 predicted proteins | sample Palsa_T0_2_FD_201948 | JGI IMG/M metagenome (GOLD analysis project Ga0302325, IMG submission 201948) | Peat permafrost microbial communities from Stordalen Mire near Abisko, Sweden - Palsa_T0_2 | ecosystem: Environmental > Terrestrial > Soil > Palsa > Peat permafrost | place: Sweden: Abisko... | reverse complement strand
CAGGTGGGCGCCTCCGGCTGCGGCGAGGGGCCGGGCCAGCAGGCGCAATTGCTCGAGGGCCACGCTCTCGCTGGTCACCTTGAAATCGAACCGACTGCCGGTGCCCGGTCCGCTCCACGTTCCTTCGGCCGACATTTCCGACACGCTCGGGCCGAACGCTATCTTGATCGGCGCCACAAACGAGACCCCGCCGTCGGCGTTGATCTCCCCGCCCACGCTGGCCGTGAGGGAATGCTCCGGATCGGCCCCGCTCACGGCCAGCTTCGCGTCGAATTCCGTCGCGCTCCCGACTTTGGCCGAAAAATCGCCCGAGGCCGAACCCCCGGGGAGCGGGCTGCCTCCCTGGAGGCCGGACGCAGCCGCCAGCGCGGCGACTTCGGCCTTCCAGGAGCCGGCGACCTCGATCGGCTGATCCGGCCCAGCGGCCTGGGATGCCTTGGCCTCGATGGTCGCCAGTTGCCTCCCGCCGCTGCTGACCAGAAGGGGTGCGGATTGGACCTGCCATCCCTGGGGATTGTAGTCGGCTTGGAGCGCGAGCGACAGATCCAGGCCATGCGCGAATGTGCGGTCCGCCCCCTTCACCGCGACGCCGGTCGCCACCAGCGGCGCCTTGCCACGAACGGAGAATCCGTCGTTGGCCGCCCGGGCGACGAATTCACCGGCGGCATCGCCGGCGAACACGAGGCGATCGGACGGATCGGAGAGCCACGCGAGCGGAAAACCCCGGATGGAAACGTCCAGCCAGTCGGCGCCCGGATCCGCCACTTTCAGCGCCCGGGCCTGGGTGTCGAAATCGAACGGCTGGAGAGCCTGCACCGACCCGGAAGGCCCGCTCCCGGCCAGGGAAACGCTCAGGTGGTCAACGCGAAGGGATGGACCGGTTTGGGTGGCGTCGAACTGGGCGTCGATTTTTACCGCGCCCAGGCGCTCCAGGGGCGGTGCCAGTACCTCCAGTCGACTGGCGGCCGCGGCGAGACGGCCGAGGGCGTGCACGTGGGCGAACGCGGTGTCGGCGTCGAACTGGCCCTCTCCGGCCGCGGTGAACGCGGGCAGCGGATGATCCAGGGTGAACGGGGCCAGGTCGGAATCCGCCAGGGCGATCTTCCAGGTTCCCTCCAGCCGGTGCGTCGCGGCGGGATAGCGGGTGACGAGGGTGGCAACGTGCGTGCCGCCCCGGCTCAAATCGAGGTTGTAGGCCTCGTCCCCCGCGCTGCGAGCCGTCTCGAAGTCGGCCGACAGGTCGACTTCCTTCGGCAGCGATCCTCCCCGCGCGGAGAGGTCGGCCTTGAACTCGAGGCGACTGAGGGTCCGCGGGCTGTCCATGGCAACGGCGAGGCTGCCGTGCGCGGCGACGTTGCTGACGGGAAGCATCGAGTCCGCGACGGTTGCGTCGACCGCGAAGGAGCCATCGCGGCCGGCGGCCATCCCGCCGCCCTTCACGACCACGTGTACCCGGACGGGGGCCCGGCGCGACGGCGTGGCCACGAGGACGTCGCCCTCCAGGTCGACGCCGTCCAGCGCCAGGTCGCACGGCAGTCTCCATTCGCCGAGGATCCCGCGGAAAAAGGCCGCGGCTCTCTGCGCCGGCTCGCCGTTCGGCTCGTCCATCGGCTCCGCCTCGCCGCCGGTCGCAGGCGCCGGCGCGGCTGGCCGCGGCTGCGCCGCCTTCCTTGACGCGTCGCTCAGATCGAGGGTCCAGCCGTGGGCCACGAGGGTATGCACCATGACCTTCCGGTGCCAGGCCATGAGAAGCGGAAGATTGGCCTCGAGCGAGGGGAGCGTGAGGACGGCGCCTCCCGAGTCCACCTTCAGATCCTCGATCTCGACGTGGCCAAATCGCGCAGACAGGGATCCCAGGGAGCCGCTCAACCCGGGCTGCCGAAATATCTCCCGTCGGGCGAACCAAGTCTGGACCGGGGGCGCGAAGGCAGCGGCGACCAGCATGGCGACAAGGACGAGCACCCGCACCAGGCAGGCCAGGAAAAATCGGATGAAGTTCAATCGGTGGACCGGGGCTGAGACCGCGCGACGCGGTCAAGGTGTCATCGAAGTGAATCGGCGCCGAGGAGTCAGCTCCAAACCCGAAGACTCCCGGATCCCTGGTGCCGCCGCGAACGACCCGGGCCAGGGCGCGATCCGACGGCGCTTGTGCTGCCTGGCCTTAGGGTGTATAAGGAAGTACGCCCTCGGGGAAACAAATATTCCGAAGGTGAGGCAACTCAGCGAAAGACACATCACCATGGGCGATAGATCACCGAAATCAGTGCAGAAAAAGGCATCACAAAAGCAGTCGAAAACCAACAGCTCGAACAAGGTAAAGCAGGCGCTCGTAAGCGCGCAGCAGGCCACGAAGGCGAAAGCCGCCGCTGGCAAGAGAAAGTAAGGATCTCAGGCCTCCCGTGTCGGCTGGTCGCCGGATGGCCGGTGCCGGAAACTGACATGGGAGGAGCCCGGGTCCCGGGCTCCGGCACGGAGGCCCAGCTAGCGAGGGCCGCTCAGCGTGCAGAACTGGATAGCCTCCAGCAAATGGGGTGTCTCGATCTTTTCGGAGCAGGCCCAGTCGGCGATCCTTCGCGCCATGATGAGAATACGGGCGTAAGCCCGTGCGGAAAGGTCGAGTTCCTTGACGGCGGAACGGAGCACTGTGACCAGGCGACGGTCCAGCGGTGGAATATGTTTGGCTTTCACGCGCCTAGTGTAGCGCCCACAGACGACGCTGCCGTCGCGGCGGAGTTACGATTGGGTGACTCGCTCCGCGACGCTTGGACTGGCGTCCTGCGGCCTAACCTAGGACTGCGGACATGCCTCAGATCGGCGGGCGCTGATAGCCCCCGAGCTGGCGTTCGAGAAACGCGGCCGTGGCGAGCACCACGTCCTCGCGGAAGGGCGGGGCGATGATATGCACGCCGATCGGGAGTCCGCCCACCTCGGAGGTTCCGCCCCGGACGACGCCGGCGGGCCAGCCGGTGATGTTATAAATGCTGTTATAGTACAGGTTGGCGGGACCGACATCGTGGAGCAGGGTGGCCGGGGACACGGCGTCCGGGCAGACGATCACGTCGTAGTCCTTGAACCAGGACAGCATGGCGCTCCGGTAACGGTCCTGCCTCTCCAGCATCTCGACGAAGCCCGCCGCGGTGACGCCGTTCGGCGTGAAATTGTACTGGCCCGCGAGCGTCTTCGTCCCCCATTTGTCCGCGAGGCGCCGGATGGTGGAATTGCCCTCGGCCGCCCGAAACGCCGCCCGGAGGTCGATCGCCTCCTGGTAGTAGGGATGAATGTCCTCCCGTGTGCGCGCGCCGGCCGCGGCGAGGGCATCGACCGCCCTCTTGATGACGGCCTTCGTGTCACCCGTGGAATCCCCGATCGGCGCCGAATAATAATAGGCCACGCGCAGTTTTGCGACCTCGACCCGGCCCGGATCCATGAGCGGCGCCGGCACGATCGCGGCGTCCCTGAAGTCGGGCCCCGCGATGACCCGAAGGATGAGATTTAGATCTTCCGCTCGGCGCGCCAACGGCCCGATCTGCTGGTAGCTGTCATAGACCCCGCCGTAGCCGATGATGTGGCCGGTGCGCGGGACTCGGCCGGTCGTGGGCTTTAGGCCCGCGATCCCGTTGACATGGGCCGGCCCGCGGATCGATCCGCCGAAGTCCGAACCGATGTCAAAATAAGATCCGCCCGCGGCCACGATCGCGCCGGCCCCGCCGGAGGAGGCTGAGGCGTTGTGCTCGAGATTGTACGGGTTGCGGACGAGCCCATTGAGCAGATTGCTGGCGCTGCTGATGCCCGGGAGGTTGGCCAAGGTGAATTCCGGCGTGAGCGTCTTGCCGAGGAGAATTGCGCCCGCCTTGCGCACCCGGGCCACCGCCGTGGCGTCCTGCTTGGGAACATAGCGGATGCGCCCCAGCGTTCCGCCGGTCGTCACGACACCCGCGGTGTCGAGGGAATCCTTGATCGTCATCGGCACGCCGTGCAGGACGCCCAGCGTCTGGCCGCGGGCCAGCGCCTCGTCGGCGGCCTTCGCCTCCGCCAAGGCGCGGTCGAAGCACGTCATGACGACGGCGTTGATTGCCGGATTCACCGCTTCGATCCGGGCGATGCAGGCGCGGACGGCCTCGACCGACGAAATTTTCCTTCCGCGGATCAGCTCCGCGATCCTGGTGGCCGAGACGTAGAGCGTGTCTTCCGTGGTGTCGGTGGAGGCTGGAATCCCAGAGGGAGGCGCCGGAGCCGCGCGCGCGATTCTTCGGCCTCCCGACCAGCCCGCGAACGCGACGCTCGCCCTGGCGATCCCCCGCACAAAACGGCGGCGCGAAAGCGCGACCTCGGGAGGCTTCGATCCGACGAATTCCGGTCCGGCTGGCATCATGCACTGTCATCCCACCGCTCCCCCGGGGTTCGCGCAAGCCGCGAAATGGCCCTGGTATGTTTCATGCTCCCCCGGGCGCCATGATCCAAGCCCGACTCCATCGAAACCCCACGAGCGCGCTTCGCCGTCAGGCGAGCCGCCTCGCACTCGGCGTTCTTTGCGCCTGCCTCCTTGTTCCCGTGGCGGCAGTGCGCGCGGCGACGTTCGACCTCTCCACGGCGACGATCGCGGACATCCAGGCGGCCATGGACAAAGGGGCGCTGAGCTCCGAGAAACTCGTCCAGCTCTACCTGGCGCGCATCAACGCCTACGACGCCCAGGGTCCCGCCCTCAACACCATCATCGTCCTCAATGCCAATGCGCTGGACGAGGCCCGGGCCCTGGACGCCGAGCGGAAGGCCAAGGGCCCGCGTTCGCCCTTCCACGGCGTCCCCATCCTGGTCAAGGACGTCTATGACACGGCCGAGATGCCGACGGCGGGCGGATTCAAGCCGATGGCCACCTCGCGGCCCACGAAAGACTCGTTTATCGTCGGCCGCCTGCGGGCTGCCGGGGCGATCATCCTGGGGAAGCTCAATCAATCCGACTGGTACGGCATCGCCCCGCCCAGCGGCAGCACGATCAAGGGGACGGTGATCAGCCCTTACAATCCCAAGAAGTCCCCGGGCGGCAGCAGTTCCGGGACCGGTTCGGCCATGGCGGCCTGGTTTGGAGCGGTCGGCCTCGGGAGCGACACCACCGGCTCGATCGTCATTCCCAGCACGCTGGCGAACCTCGTCGGCTTCTCGACCACCCACGGCCTCGTTTCGCGCACCGGACAGATGTGGAGCTCCCCCTCCCAGGAGAGCGGCGGGCCCATGGGGCGCAGCGTCTACGATTGCGCCGCCGTTCTCTCCATCATCGCCGGCTATGATGCCGCCGACCTGGTCACGCAGGCCGGCGTGGGCAAGATTCCCGACCAGCCGTACACGAGCTTCATCTCCAAGGACGGCCTCAAGGGCGCCCGGATCGGCGTGCTGCGCGAGATGGTGCGCAAGGGTGCGATGCACGAGGAGGGCACCGCGCTCTTTGAGCAGGCGGTCGCCGACTTCAAGACGGCCGGCGCGATCATTGTCGATCCCGTCCTCACGGGTCTCAACCTGCCCGAGGCCCAGGCCGGGGCGAGCGCCGCCCGCTTTGAGGTGGCCACGGCCATCAACAAGTATCTCTCCGCTTTGCCTCCGGACGCTCCCATCCGCACCGTGGATGAGATGATCGCCAAGGGCGGGGCGCTCGTTAAGCCCAACATCATCGCCTCGGCCAAGATGCCGCCGTTGGACCGCAATCCCGAGTTCGCGGCCGCCCTCAAGCAGCAGGACATGCTGCGCAACGCCCTCATCTCGGTCATGGACAAGTACGAACTCGATGCCGTCATTCTTCCGTACCGCACGGCGCTCGACACCGATATGCGCACCACCCCCAATCCCCCCGGGGCGGGCGGCGGCGGCGCCGCGGCGCGCGAGTCCCAGAACTACCTGGCCTCCGTCACCGGCCTGCCGACGATCGTCGTCCCCGGCGGGTTCTTCCCGTCGGACGGAATGCCGTTCGCCGTCCAGTTCATCGGCAAGCCCTTCACGGAGCCGACGATGATCAAGGTCGCCTCCGGCTACGAGGCGGCGACCCACCACCGGAAGTCCCCGGCGCTGACCCCGGCCCTGCCCGGCGAGGTGTTCGAGTATTGAGGCGATTCCGATCCAGGCTTACGACTCAAGTCGCAATAGCTTCGCCATCTGTTCGACCAAGCGTGCCGCGCCGGGGCGCACACGCATAATCCGGGGACTCCAGGCGAGCACGATTTCACGCTGGAGGCGATCGAGGATGCCTCCGTCAACAACGATGTGGCTCTTGGCCGATAGGTCGGCCAGCGCGATTTTCGGGAGGACGCCTGCGAACAAACCCGATCTCACGGCTCTGGCTGCTTGCGGAAATGACTGGCAGGCCAGCGCTGGTCGAAAGACAAGTCCCAGGCTGACCGTAATTTCGCGCAGTTGTCGGCTGAATTGGCCGTCCGAAGTTTGGACGGCCATCGGAAAATCGGCGAGAATCTCGCGCAGGGCAGGACGCTTATGTCCCTTAATCAACGAGGTCGGGGCGACAGCGCAATAGCTGAGGATTCCGAGTGGAGCCATCTTTAGGCTACTTCCAATGGCATTCCGCCGAAGGATGCCAAAGTCGATCTTGCCATCGGTGAGCTGGCGAACGATTTCGTGGGTTCGGAGGCTGGACGTCACAAATCTGGCGGGGCGTTTGCCAGCGGCCAATTCGCCTACGCGTGGCAGCACCAGCCATTGCAGGAGGCTGTCGCCGGCGGCGACGGCATAGTCAGAACTGTCGGCCCGGCATTCTGAGCGAAAATCCTGGAGCGATCTCAGCTGCTCGCGAACCACCTCCGACAAGCGCGTCCCCTCGTCGGTCAATTTGAGCAGCTTGCCTTGCCGCCTGCCCAGCTTGACTCCGAAAAACTCCGAAAGTTCGCGAAGTTGCCGGCTATATTGGCTCTGACGGACTGGGTCGCCCGGAGCGGCCTCGGCGATGCTGCCCGCATCGCGCACCTCCAGGAGGGCCCTCAGACGGTCCAAAGAAAGACCGCGATCGTCAAAGAGCGACTCATACATGACTAGGCAGTCAGGTTAACGGCAATCATCGCTGTGGCAAGAACAAGCCGAATCTGATTTAATGCGGCACTCCCAAGCACCATGAAATCCATCTCACTAGCCCAGGCATTGAAACAGAAGAATCGTCTCGCCGGCGAGGTCGCCCGGCTGCGCCAGATCGTCGAACGCGAAAATTCGCGCAAGGAGTCAAAACCCGCGCGGGCCGATGTTCGGCAGGTCTTCGACGAAAGCGTTGCCCGGTCTCGTGAGCTGGCTGCGCTCAAGGGCGCGATCGCCGCAGCTAATGCGGGCGTGGTGGTCGGCGGCCAGGGCATTTATGGCAAACTCAATCTGCAGGCCGAATTGCGGGGCCTGATCAGCTTTCTCAAGGAGCTCAGCACCAAGGAGGGCGAGGAAGTTGAGCGGGTTGGCTTCCTCAGCCGCGACGAGGCGAGCCGCGCGGTGTATGTCGCCACGATCAAGCGGGACGAAGTCGACCGCAGCGTTGGCACCTATCAGGCGGAGATCGAGCGTCTGCAGGACGAGATAGATGAATTCAACGCGGCCACGCGCATTGTCCTCGCCGCATAAACCTTTCGGGCCCGGTCTGAACCGGTGCCGGCTGACAACAGGCAACCCAGGCATCCAAACTGCCACCGGAACGGTCTGATAAACCGTATTAACCATCGAGTCCGACCTGATTGTTAACCGTCATAGCTCAATACCTCAAATTGCATCCCGCAAAGCTGAAGGCTTAAGCCTTTGCCGCCCGTTGCGCCTGCATTCGGTTTGGGCCGGTGTCCCGACTTATTTGATCGTAAGAGACCGTAATTGATGCGCAGCGACATGCACAAGGTGATCGTCGAGCGACCCCGGCCTCGGAGCAGGTACAGCTTTCGCAAGGGCGATCCGCTACGGAAAATCGAGCAGGATGAATTGCCCAGGTGCGAGTCGATGAAGGTCCGGCATGCCGATCGGCGCTGCTTCAATGAGAATCTGAATCCGCTCAGGCGATGGCTCGAGCGACAAGTGGGACGTCCATGGGACCGAGTGTACTCGGAAGCTTGCGAAGTGATCAAACCTACGAGCACGGTCAAGAATCACGTCAAGATTCACCTGCTTGAGCTTGTCCGTCGCGACGTGGCTTTGTTTCAGGGGCTGCCATATGCGATACGACGTTGGACGGGTGGCGGGTACGACGAACTGTCCACGAATGATCTGTACGTGCATCCTCAAACCGGCCTTCTCCGCTGCCACCGGCGGCGACGTCTTGCCAAAGAGTTGTTTTCGGAGACGGCCCGACTGCTGCACGAAGAGAATATGCCGGAAGCTGAGGTAGCTGGCCTCAAGCTCGTCATCGCGAAGAATGAGCGCGTCATCCGAAGGTCTCTGTTCCGGAAGTTGGACGGACTTTGGCATGCGATTGAAGAGTATGAAATCTACTGCGCTGGAGCGAACGGGAGGCCGGTGCGTCCTCTTCGGTTGTCTCCCTATAATCCGGGCCGTCAGGTCCGCATCCACGGCCGGCAGCTGAATCGCCGGCAACTGCGAAAGGCGGGGCTAAGAAACGGACCAAGCGCCGATGAACTCGCCCCAAGTCGGATTTCGCTAGGGGAAAGGTCTCGGGATTGACCCAGGATGCCGGTTGGGAGGAGGATTCAGACAGCTTCATCACGATTGGCGAGGCGACCGGTCCGCATGACGAACGATCCTTACCGCGAAATTCTGTCAACTCTAGCCGAGGCCCGAGTGGATTTCATCGTCGGAGATGGGGTGGCTTGTGTCATCCACGGAGTGGAACGGGTAACGATGGATGTGGATTTGGCCGTGCTGATGTCGCCAGCTAACCTTAGCGGTTTCCTGGCCGTCATGAGGCAGCTCAAGCTTCAACCTCGCGTGCCCGTTCCCCCGGAGACGCTGCTCGACCTGGATGCGGTTCGTTCGATGGTCGAAGAAAAGCACGCTCTGGTTTTCAGCTTTCTAGATCCCGATGCTCCCGTCCGGCACGTGGATATCTTCCTGCATCCGGACCTTTCGTATCAGTCGCTATTGCCCGATACGGAATGGGTGGACCTTGATGGCTTCTCCGTCCGCATTTTGAACAAGCAAAAGCTGCTGACACTCAAGCTTGGCATTCAGCCACCCAGGGCCAAGGATGCTATCGACATCGAATTTCTCCGCCGACATGTCCCCTGACTCCAATCGAAGAACACAGGAATCAACCTCTCCTTCTCGGGAGGTCGTTGCGGCTATCATCGCGCGTTCGAAGCCCGAAGACTATGACGGCCATACAGAATTCGAGCGGCTGTCTCCGCGGGCCCGACTCGAATGGCTCGAATCGGCGGTGCGATTTATTGAATCATCGCGCCGCGCGCGCGAAGTGCGTGACAATAGCGGTTCGAGTCTGTAGCGAATTGTCTTTTGCGGGGCGGCACGTGGACCACCTGCGATGGGCCGTTCACGTTTCAAGTTTTGTGCTCCAATAGGCGCTTCAAGGCCGCGAGGTCGGTCAACACCATCCTGACGTCTTCTTCGTATTCCTGGGTGCTCATGCCTGGCAGGCGAACGACCGTGAAGATCACCTCACTGCCATCGTCTTGATTTGGGATCACCCGCATGGCCACGTGAACCCGCAAGCCCGAGGCGCTGGTGACGTCGTGGTCTAAAACCCTAAATTCGTTCTTGGGGGTAAAGCGGATCCGGACCGTGCCTGTCGGCGTCTGGGCGATCCATTCGTTCCCGTCACTCACCAACTCGAGGATAAAGACGCTCCACTGCGGAAAGCTCCTTGGGTCGGCGAGATACTCATAGACCTGGTCGGGATCGCGCTTGATGGAGACACCCACGGTGCGGCACTCAGTCATGGGAAGACAAAAGCCAGCAACTTTGGCTCGCAAATCTTCGGTCCAAAGGCACCCTTGCGCCACATTCCTGAACAAGGGAGAGCAAAGATGAAAGTCCTTCTTGCCGCAATACTCTGGGCGCTGTTGCTGATGCTGTGCTGGCCTCTGGCACTTTTCGTTCTCATCACATGGCCGATCCTTTGGCTGCTATCAATTCCGTTCTATGTGGTTGGCGTCGTGCTGGGCGCAATTCTGGCCTTGGCCAAGGCGCTCCTATTCCTGCCCGCGCGCCTCTTGAACCTCGGCGAGAAACAAGCCTAACCCGCTGACGGAGCCGGAGGGCCTCAAACTGATGGAGTCGCGACGGTTTCGTTATGAAGGCAACACCGCTCGCCCTGCTGAAGAAGAAACTCCGGTATCCGGCGAGAATCACGATTGCGGCGGTTTCGGCCTTGGTCGCGGCCCGGATTTTGGGATTTCCGGAAGTTTATTGGGCGCCGGTCTCGGCCGTGGTCGTCGTGCAATCGGACTTCGGTGCCTCGCTGAAGATGTCATTCCATCGGCTGGCGGGAACAGCCCTCGGCGCATTCGCCGGCGCCCTGTTGGCCGCGAATCTGGGGCGGAGCGTGGTCACCTTCGGACTCGGCGTCTTCGCCATCGGCCTATTGTCAGTGGCGCTGGGCCTGGAACGACCCGCCAACCGCTTTGCCGCCATTGCCTTCGCCATCGTCCTGCTCGTGGTGCGCGCCGAGTCCGTCTGGGCGATCGCGCTCCGTCGTTTCCTCGAAGTTTCGGTGGGAATTGTTGCCGGCTTGCTCCTGAGCGCGGTGTGGCCTGAGCCGGACCTCGGGCATGGGGCCGGCTTGCCCATCAAGAAGATTCAATGAAAACCAGTAGAATTGGCCCTATATGAAAAATATGAATGTGGCGGAAGTGCTTGTGGATACCCTGGTGGCCGCCGGGGTGAATAAGATTTACGGTCTGGCCGGAGATTCTCTCAACGGCATCACCGATTCCATCCGGTCGCGGAACGACATGAGGTGGATCCATGTGCGGAACGAGGAAACCGCGGCGTTTGCCGCCGGGGCGGACGCGCACTTGACCGGGCATCTCGCGGTGTGCGCCGGAAGCTGCGGGCCCGGCAACCTGCACTTGATCAACGGCCTTTACGATTGCCACCGCAACCGCGTGCCCGTCCTCGCCATCGCCGCGCAGATTCCGAGCCACGAGATCGGCAGCGGCTATTTTCAGGAGACCCACCCCGAGCATCTTTTCGCGCAATGCAGCCACTACTGCGAGCTGGTCTCCCAGGTCGAGCAGATGCCCCGCGTCCTCGAAATTGCCATGCAGACGGCGATCTCCCGGCGGGGCGTCGCGGTGGTGGTATTGCCGGGAGATGTGGCCCTGCGCGAAGCCACGGTGCGATAGCCCCGCCGGAATTTTCCAGAGCCGCAGCCCACCGTTTGCCTCTCCGAGACTGAACTCGCCACGCTGGCCAGGGTTCTCAACGCCGCGAAAAGACTCGCGATCTTCGGCGGCGCAGGCTGTGCCGGCGCCCACGCCGAGCTGATCGAACTGGCGGGCCGAAGGAAGGCGCCGATCGTGCATGCGCTGCGCGGGAAGGAATTCATTGAATACGACAACCCTTTCGACGTGGGTATGACCGGCCTGCTCGGATTCTCCTCGGGCTACCACGCCATGATGGACTGCGATGTGCTGCTCCTGCTGGGCACGGATTTCCCCTATCAGCAGTTCTTCCCCAAGGACGCGACGATCATCCAGATCGACCTCCGCGGAGAGCAACTCGGTCGCCGCGCAAAACTCGACTTTGGATTCGTCGGAGAAACGCGGGCCACTCTGCGGGCTCTCCTGCCGCTTTTGGCCCAGAACGACGACGAGCGACATCTGAAGGTCTCGCTCGAACATTATCGCAAAACCCGCCAGGGGCTCGACGACCTGGCCACGGGAGAAACGGGCCGCAAACCGATCCACCCGCAGTATGTTGCGCGGGTCGTCGACGAGCTGGCGGCGAGCGATGCCATCTTTTCGTGCGACGTCGGCACGCCGACCATCTCAGCGGGCGGGGCGATGAGATTGTCGACCTCGCGAAGGTCAATCTGCTCCGGTAACCGTCGCCCCGCTCTTATTTTAATTCCGGAGCTGGTGGCAGGTTTACTCGTGACTTCCCGCCACGGCCCGGATGGCCTTGAGCAAGGTTCCCGTCGTATAGGGTTTGGTTAGAAAGTGTTTCACGCCGGCCTCGGACACCTCGGTCACACTTTCTTTGGCCCCCAGGCCGCTGACGGCAATGATTTGAACCGCCGGATTGATCCTCAGCAGCTCGCGAATCGCGGTCGGACCGTCCATCACGGGCATATTCATGTCGATGAGAACCACGGCGATTTCATCCTGATGCTCGGTATATGCAGCCAACGCCTCCGCTCCGTTGGCGGCGGTCAAAACGCGATACCCATTGGCCTGCAGCAACATTCTAGTGACCTTCAGGATCGGAACTTCGTCGTCGACCACCAAAACCGTCTCGCCAATTCCCTCGGGCAGACTGGCAGCTCCCGACGAGTCCTTGAGCGGAGTCGAGGGGGCGACCGTAGCCGGAAGGCTAACCTTGAACGTCGCGCCTTGGTTCGGGCGGCTGTCGACCTGGATGATTCCGTCGTGGCTCCTCACGATCGCCAGGGTGGTCGACAGCCCCAGGCCGGTTCCTTGCTGAGGCGTCTTCGTCGTGAAGAAGGGCTCGAAGATTCTTTCCTGGAGATTCGTCGGTATGCCTATTCCCGTATCGATCACGCTGATAGTCACATAATGCCCGGCCTTGGCCCGCAGATTCATCGGGCCCATCTGATCTTCGAGGACGCAATTATCCGCCTTGACCTCCAGACTCCCACCGTCGGGCATCGCATCCCGCGCATTCAGGCAAAGATTGAGGAGGATTTGCTGAATCTGAGCGGGATCGCCCAAGATGGTCCACGTATCCTGCGGAACGTAGAACCGCAGGCGAATATTCTTCGGAAAGGTGCTGGCGATCAGGCTCTCGACTTCGTGCAACAGCTGTCCAAGCTGGATTTCGGCTTTTTCAATCCTATCGCCGCGGGCAAATGCCAGCACCTGCCGAACCACCGCCTCGCCCCGTTTGGCACTGGATTCGATCAGGTCGAGAATGCCCTCCGACCGAGCGTCCGTCGCCATGCTCTTCAAAAGCTCAATCGACAGCAGGATCGGCGTGAGGAGGTTGTTCAGGTTGTGCGCCATGCCGCCTGCCAAGGTGCCGATACTTTCCATTCGCTGGGTGCGGAGAAACTGAAGCTCGAGCTCCTTGCGCTCGGTGACGTCAAGATTGACCCCGACGACGCGCTCCACCTCGCCGGTGGCGCCCAGGACGGCCCCCAGGGCGGAATGAATGTAACGAATGGATCCGTCGGGCCGCAGGATGCGGAAGTCCGACGAGGCCTGCGATTTCGAGTCGATCACGCTCCTCAGTGCGGCTTCCACTTGGGGCAAATCTTCCGGAAACACGGCGGAGGCCCAGGTTTCATAACTAACCGGCGCGTTATTCGGCTTACCGTAAATCTCGTATAATTTCTCATCCCAGACCACGAGATTGGTCCGGACATCTCGGTCCCAAATGCCGGCCTTCAAAGCCTTAGTGGCCAGGCTCAGCCGTTGGGCGATCAATTTGATTTTTTCCCCGCTCTTCTCCAGTTCCAGCGTGCGCTCCGCCACCTGCCTCCTCAGAGTATGGAGCTGCTCCGCCTTGGAGACCAGGAGGCTAACCATCAAGTCGCGCAACTTGAGGGCCGCATCGATCTCGACCTTCTTCCAGGGCAGCGAACGCTCGCTGACTGTTTCCCGCCAAAGCTCAAAACTCTTGCGCGGGGTAAGCCGCGCTCCGGCGGCGCCCGGCAGCTCATTGGGATTACCCGCCCAGGTGAACGTCTGGAGTGTCTCGGGTTTGAAATAGAGCACAAACCCCAGCGGGTTTTGCGAAAAGCAAAAGGACATGAGGCCGCTGGCGCTTCGGGCGATGGCTTTTCCCGCCGGGTACTGCGCGGACAGATGATCCGTCACGAAAATCGGATTCGGATCTCCGGCCCGAAAGGCTGGCTGGGTGCGGAGCCATTGGCCCAGGTCGGCCATCTCCGGAATTGCGGGAGTTGCTCCCACCTTGTGCCAACTTTCCTGACAAAAGATCGCGGCCCCGCCGCAATCCAGCTCGCTGCCCAAATGAATGGGACCTTCCGTGAAAGCGGACAAATCCGGCGCCAGCGCGACTTTCGAGACCAGGGCATAGTTCGCCTCGTCCAGACAGATCCGATATTTCGTGTTCTCGCTCTCTTCCGCGCGCCAGAGCTGCTGCGAGGCGCCTCGCGCCAGGAATTCGGAGGCGGCTCGAATGCGATACGATATGAGCTTGGGCGAGTGATGATGACACGCGATCAGGCCCCAAAGTTCGCCCTCGCGGCGGAGGGGGAGAGTGAACGCGGCGCGAACGCCCATGTTGGCCAAATATTCCGTGTACATGGCGGAAGCGCCGCGCAGGGCGCAATACGTCATGTCCAGGGGCTGCCGCGTGTCGGGGTTCAAAAGCGGGACCATCTCGAAGAGTTCCGCCCGAACGTCGGGCACGGACCGCGACCAGAGCCTCTTGAAGATTTCCCGGGCAGGACGGGGAATGTCATGGGCCGGAAAACGCCAGCCCAACCAGGAAGACTCTCCCGCCTGTTTGGATTCGGCGATCACTTCGCCGCTATAGTCGGCGTGGAAGTAATAGACCATCACCCGGTCCAGCTCGGTGATGCGGCGCAGTTCCTCCGTAACCGCTTGAGCGAGAGTGCTGATGCTGGAAGCTTCCTGAAAGCGAGTCAGGGTCTTCCTGACCAATCCGTAATAGTCGGGATCCGCGTAAAGAGGATCCGGTGGCTCGGGAGCGCCGGCTTCCGGGGCTTCCAATTCCAGCAGCACCAAGTCCGAGCACGTATGGAGGCTGACGTCGAGCGCGCGGCGATTTCCCTGTTCACCGGGCTTAAGGGTCATCAGGAAAAGTGGGGCCTTCTCCATTCTTTCGTGCCCGAGGGCGCTCCGCACCAGCTGGGCGGAAGATGCCCCAATCGCAATGGAAACGGGTTGCCCCA
>Ga0302325_10017804_pt1 | contig 14995 bp, 10 predicted proteins | sample Palsa_T0_2_FD_201948 | JGI IMG/M metagenome (GOLD analysis project Ga0302325, IMG submission 201948) | Peat permafrost microbial communities from Stordalen Mire near Abisko, Sweden - Palsa_T0_2 | ecosystem: Environmental > Terrestrial > Soil > Palsa > Peat permafrost | place: Sweden: Abisko... | reverse complement strand
AACGTTTCGACAAAAATCAACCGACTAAAACTTAGGATAAAAGAACAATTCATTAAATGCGAATAGGAGCGAAAACATGGACCTCGACGAATTGAAACAAACCTGGGCGGAGCACACCGTAAAACTGGACCGCTTGCTGGAACTTAACTTGCAGGCCATTCGATCCGCACAAGTGGATAGGAGTCGATCCGCGCTCAACCGCTACAGGAAGCACCTGGTCATCGAATTGATCACCGGAGTGGTTTTCGCCGGCATGCTGGGCGTCTATCTCGCCCATCGCCTGACGGTTCCCAGTCTGGCGATCCCAGCCCTGATCCTGGAGGCCTTTGCAATCGCAGCGATTGCGGGATGTGTCCGACAATTGATCCGGCTTCACCAAATCAGCTTCGAAGACCCCGTCACAATCATTCAGGCGAAACTGGAGGCGGTGAAGCTGCACATGCTTGAGACCTCCCGGCTCATGGTCCTTTCTCTGCCGTTCTATTTTGCCTACATCGTGCTTGGTTTCGACCTCCGGTTCGGGGTGGACATTCTGACCCAGGGTGATCGCGCCTATATCTATGCGAACCTGGCGTTAAGCCTGGCGTTCGTCTTTCCCGCCTTCTGGGTCTTTCGCAACTTGAACTTCCGCAACGCGGGCCATCCTGTGATTCGTGTCTTCATCTACGGCGCCGGTAGAAAGGAAGTGCTTGCCGCAACGGACTTTCTTAGCCGGATCGAACATTTTAGGGCTGAGGAATAAGACTAGAAACGAGCCCGCCTACTGAGCAGAAAGGGCTAAACCGCGAAATACGGGGAATACGCACAAAAAACCCCTGATGGGACGCGGCGACACCTTTCGCACATTTCTGTCCGCAGCTGGACCGTGTGGCGAAGTGGGAGCCTCCTTTGCCGAATCCTCTGGAGCGCCCCAATACGGAGACTCTCTGTTTCCCGTTCGATCTCTCCCTTAAAGGGTCACAACAGTACGGGCGCTACCGTGGTTCCCGGAAGCAGGATCTCCTGGCCCCGGCGCCAGTCGCCCGAATCCGAAGCCAGGGTCGCCTTCCCGCCTCCGTCGTCGATTGATGGGGTTTGCTTTGAGCAAAGGCGTTCATCTAATCCGGGCATCGACAAGCGGTGCGCAAAAATGGAACCCCAGCAATTCTCAGATCCTGGGAACCGTTCGGTCACTGAGTCCATGAGAGGCTGGAAGGTCGCGTTGCTGAACAATCTGCGTCCAGGCAAGATACCGGCTGACATGCCGGATGACTGCTTCGAGGAGTTCGATTCATGCGACACGGTGGCGTGCATTCGGGCAGCCCTGTTGGAACTCGTGGCGGAGGTCGTTCCCCTCTGTGCGGATAGGACGCTGCCCGGCAGGCTTTCCGAAGGCGGGTTCCATTTTGCCTTCAACATCGCCGAGGGAACCGGCCGTCGATGCCGCGAGGCCGTGCCAGCCGCCGTGTGCGAACTGATGGGAATCCCCTACAGCGCATCTGACCCTCTGACCCTGGGACTCACGCTCGACAAGGCAATGGCCCGGCGGGTGGTGGGCTCGGAGGTCCGGGTTCCAGGCGCCGTCCTCGTCCAGCGCGAGGCGGACTTCGCCGCACTGGAAAACCTGTGCTATCCCGTGATCGTCAAACCCAACGACGAGGGGTCGAGCAAGGGAATACGGGACAACCCCATCGCCGACGATCCGGCCGGTGCGCGGAGCCGATGCGAACGGCTGCTGCGGCACTATGGCTGTCCCTCGCTCGTCGAGGAATTTATCGAGGGAATCGAGGTCACGGTGGGCATTCTCGGAAACACGCCGCAGGAGCGGGTCCTCGGCGTCATGGAGATCGAACCGGTCACCCGCGGCGCACGCTTCGTGTACTCGCTCGAGGTGAAGCGGGACTGGCGAAAGTGTGTGACCTACCATGTTCCGCCGAGGCTCGATGCAGGCACCGTCACCATGATCGAGGAGACGGCGATCAGGGCCTTTCGCCTGCTGGGCTGCCGGGATTTCGCCCGGATTGATTTCCGGCTGGACCGCTCCGGCACGCTGTTCTTCCTCGAGTGCAACGCGCTGCCCGGCCTGGATCCGGCCAACAGCGACATCGTGTTCCTCTCAGCAAACGCCCTCAACTACAGGCAGCTTGTGCAGGGTATCCTGGTCGAGGCGGCGAGGCGCGAGGCGCCTTCCACGCCATGAGGGTCATTGTCGCCCATACCCTTCCGCCCGCCGTTGCCCCTAGCGGGCGTCTCCCCGACGAGTTCGACCTGAGCGAGGCGTGCGAGGCGGTGATGGCGGCAGTGCCCGGCGCGATCGCACAAGGCATCGAGGGTCGCGACGAGGAATTTGCCGCGCTGCTCAGCGCGCACCGCCCCGACGTCGTCTTCAACCTGTGCGAGGCCCCGCTGGGCCTGCCCGACCGGGAGTCCCAGGCGGCGGCGAGATGGGAGTCTCTCGGCGTTCGCTTCACGGGCGCGCGCAGCGGGACATTGGACCTGTGCCGCGTGAAAGACCGGGTTAACGCCCTGCTCTCCCGCCATGGGATAGCTATTCCGGCAAGGGGAACCTTCCCGTGCCTGGTGAAGCCCGCCGAAGAGGACGGTTCCGCCTGGATCCGGCGGGACTCGGTGTGCCGCGACGAGGGGGAGCTGGCTCTCGCCCTCTCGAAGGTTCCTGCGCGGGCCCTTGTGGAGGAGTTTATCCCCGGCAGGGAGTTCGCCGTGTCCGTCTGGGGTGGGCGTCAGCCGGAGTTTTTCTCTGTCGGGGAGACGGTCTTTGCCAACGGCCTCGAGCTGATCACCTACGACGCCAAGTGGAGGCCCGAGAGCGCGGACTATATCGACTCCCCCGTTTCCTATGCCACCGAGGTGGGGGCGCAGCTGCGCTGCGCACTGGAGCGGACGGCCGCAAGCGTGTGGACGGCGGTCGGAGCCCACGGCTACCTGCGCGTCGATGTGAGGCTGAGTGACGCGGCGATCCCGTACGTCCTGGACGTGAACCCGAATCCCGCCTTGGGCAGGAGCGGTGGCATACGCGCGGCCGCCGAGGCCGTGGGCTGGTCCTGGGAGCGATTTGTGTCGGCGCAAATCGATTGGGCATGTTGATCAGGCCGCTGATAGCCGGGGACAGGCCGGTCATAGCCGGAATGCTGAGCCGCTGCGGCGCATTCAGCCGCGAGGAGACCCTTGTCGCGCTGGAGGTGTTCGACGCAGGAATCGCCTCCCCTGACCCGGAGGGATATGCCCTCTTCGGGGCCGACGCGGGCGGGGAACTGCTCGGGTACATCTGCGTGGGACGGGTCCCGATGACGGCGAGCACGTGGGACATGTATTGGCTGTGCATCCAACCCGATGCCCTCCGGCGGGGCGTGGGACGCTCACTTGTCGGTCATGCGGAAAGCCACGTCGTTGCGCATGGGGGCCGGCGGTTGGCCGTCCAGACCAGCGGGAGGGCTGACTATGCCCCAGTGCGCGCGTTTTATGCCGCGGTGGGCTACAAACTTGCCGGCCGGATTCCGGATTATTTCCATGAGCGCGACGACGGCCTCTTCTATTACAGGGTCCTGAGGGATCCCTCCCCTTGACTTTGAGGCCGCCCGAGGCGAGACCGACCCTGCCAAGGCGCGCTGGCCTACCGTCGCTGGAGAACGACATCCGGCGACGGCTCCCTGATCTGGCGGTTCAGGCGCTCCAGGACATCAGGGTGCCGCTCCACCAGGAGCTTGAAATGCCTGTCCCTGAGCGAGAGGAGAAGCGTGGGAATGAGCGTGCGCACGGTCGCCGTCCGCGGCACGCGCCTGAGGAGCGCAACTTCGCCAAAATAGTCGCCGTCGCCGAGGACGGCGACCCGTGCCTGGGCCCCGTCGGGCGACTCCCGGAGGACCTCCACCCTTCCGCGCGCGATCATGTGGAAGCGGTCTCCGATCTCGCTCTGGACGACGATGTTCGTCCCAGCGGGATAGAATTCGGAGACGAAGAGCCCGGCCAGGTCGTCGAGCGCCGCGGCGTCGATCTGGCTGAGCAAGGGGTATGCCCTGAGCCGATCCGCCGACACTCCCGCCTCGTCGCCAGCCTCGTTCACGTGGAAGCCGCTCTGGTGGCGCCACAGCCTCGCGTAAACCCCGTCGGCCGCCACCAGGCGCTGGTGCGGGCCCGACTCGGCGAGCCGGCCCGTTTCCATGGCAAAGATACAGTCCGCGTCGCGCGCCGATGAGAGGCGGTGGGTCACCGAAATCACCGTCCGGCCCTGGGCCAGCCTGCGGAGCGTGGCATTGATGGCCGCCTCGGCAGCGGGGTCCAGCGCCGACGTGGCCTCATCGAGCAAAAGGACAGAGGGGTTGCGCACGAGGGCCCTGGCGATGGCCACACGCTGGCGCTGGCCGCCGGACAGCTTGGACCCCGCCTCGCCCGCGGGCGAATCATAGCCCATGGGCAACGAGCTGATCCATTCGTGGATCTCGGCCTGCCGGGCGGCCGCCTCGACCTCGCCGTCGTCCGCCGAGGGAAGTCCCATGCGGATGTTCTCCCTCAGGCTCACGTCAAAGAGATGGCTGTTCTGGAAGACCACGCCGATCTGGCCGCGAAGCGAGGCGAGGTTCGCCGTCCTGACATCCGTCCCGTCAAACGTGACGGAGCCCGAGTCGGCGTCGTAGAAACGCAGCAGCAGGCTCAGGAGGGTGCTCTTGCCGGAGCCGCTGGGACCCACGATCGAGACGAACGAGCCGCGCCGGATCTCAAGGGTCACGCCCTCGAGCTGGCGCTGCGGCCCCCCATAGCCGAACGACACGGCGTTGAAGCTGATGGCCGAGCTCAGGGGCCCCAGCGGCGAGCCGCCGGGGCCCTCGAGTTCGCTCACTGGCTCCCGCAGCACCTCATCGACCCGCTGCATCCCGCCCACCGACTGGAGGAGGCCGGGCATCACCATGGTGAGCGTCTGGACCGAGTAGACGACGTTCAGGAAGACGCCATGGAACGCGATGATCGTGCCGAGCGTGCGCTGCCCGTTCGCGACCATGATGAGCCCAAGGCCGACCACCATCACCTCAAACATGATGATCATCACGTTGGGCACCCGCTCGACGAGCGAAGTCAGGAACTTGAACCTGATGGACTGCTCGGCCAGCTTGTCCGTGAGCCGCGCAAAGCGCTCGGTGAAGAGGCCGCTCAGTCCAAACGCCTTGATCACGGGCTGGGAGCCTATGTTTTCACTTGCCGCGGCCCCCACGTCGGACTCGAGCTGGCGGATCCGGTAGCCGGCGGCGGTGGCCGCCCTCATCAGAGGGCGCGGCAGAAGGACGCACAGGAGCAGTCCGAACAGGGTCAGGCATGCCAGGTGCCATTCGAGGAAAAACAGCAGCGTCGCGCTGGTCAAAATGCCGGCCGCCCCGAGCAGTAGGCCGGCTATGGAGGAGGTGATCGCACCCTCGAGCAGGGCAAGGTCTGACGAGAACCGCGCAAGCAGGTCTGCGCCCTTGTTCGCCATGAAATAGGGCAGAGACATCTTTTGGAGGTGCTCGAAGACCGACCGCCTGACGTCCCTGAGCACCCTTGATCCCAGCAGGGCATACCCGTAATCGCGCATCACGGCGGCCAGCGAGGCCACCACGGCGGCGCCAAAGAGTGCGGCCACGCCCACTGTCAGAAACCGCCTGTCGCCCGCCTGTGTGATGCGGTCGATGAAGTACTTGAAACTGAGCGGCCAGGCCGCGCTGAAAACGACATCCACGCCGAGAAGCATGCCGATGAGCGCCGCCGTGCCCCGATAAGGCGCAAGCAGCCGCATGATCCTCGCGGCAAATGCAGACAGCGTCATGAAGCTTCGGGGGGTTCCACGGGAGCGGGACCGAGCGACTGAAAGCCGCCCGCGCCCCGCGACCCGGACCGATCCCCGGATGGGCACGCCCCACCTAGAATCAGTTTGCGCACGGGAAACATCACGGAGGGGTCGCCCAAAGATGGTTGCCGAGACACCATTACCCAAGCCCGAAAAGCGGGCGGCCGGTCCCGTGAGCCGTCGCATCCCGGGCAGCCATGGTCGACGCCGCGCAGGTTGCCTGCAGGAGGGCAGTGCCCGGGACCAGGGAAGAACCGGATGGCCGCAGGTTACCCAAGTTCGCATCCCGCTGGATGGCCGGGGTTGAGGCCATCCGTGTCTCGTGGCGAGATGGCTCGGTGTGTCCCGGCGACCAAATGATCTATCCCATTGATGAATGGCGCCATAGGAAATGGTCCGCGCCTTAGAAGGCCCGGATACTGCGCAGCTTGCGGCACGACCCAAGCTTGTCATGGCCGCACTCCCACACAGATGCTTGCGGGCAGCGTGTTTGCCGAGATGTCCGCACCCCAAGCCACAATCGCGTCAGGCGCCGCCCCTTTCGAGCGCCCGGCCTCGCCGTTCAGGTTCGCGGCGCTCTTCGTCCCCCTGATCGCGCTTACGGTCCCCGTCTTCTGGATACAGGCGCGCGTCCCCGAGGCGCCGATCTCGACGGCGACCTCGGCCCTCGTGGTCCTTTCGGCCTTGGCGAACGTCATCGTCATCGCCTACCACTACCTCGTCCCCCTCTCACCCCAAGTTCCTCATGATGCCCTGGAGGCGGGTCATCCTTCGAGTGCACATCCTTGGGGGCATCGCCCGGTCACCGTCGTCCTCTACCTGACCTTGACGCCACACCGATGAAGAATGCTCGCGAGAAGGACCTGCCGCTCGAAGGCGTCCGGGGCCTCTGCGCGATGCTCGTGATCGTGGGTCATATCACGTATCAGGCACCCCTTCTTGACCCGGGCTACGCGAGCGACCTCCTCCACGTCGACTACGGGCCGCAGGCGGTGTTCGTCTTCTTCATCATTTCAGGCTACGTCATCGGCCTGACGTCCAATGGGCCTGCCACGGCGCCTTCCATCCGCCAATATTGCTCGAGGCGCCTCCTGCGGATTGTTCCCATCGCCTGGACGTCCGTCTTGGCGACCTGGGTGCTTTTCAGGCACAACAGCGCGGCCGCCGTGGTCGGCAACCTTCTTTTCCTCCAGAACGCCCAGCCTTATCCGTTCGGCATCCATGTGCCCGTGCTCTACGACAACCCGCCTCTCTGGAGCCTCTCGTTCGAGATGTTGTACTACGCCCTCTTCATCCTCGTGTGGAGGTTCCCCATACGCCTGCGGACGGTCTTCGCGGTCTCGATCATCATTGCCTTCGGCGACTTTGCCGGACTGGCGCCAATATTCACCCGCTACGCGGCCTATTTCGTGTTTTGGCTCATCGGCCTCTCGATAGCCTGGCACACAAAGGCCCCCGCCGCAGGGGAGCGGAGCCCCTGGCCGGCGGCGTTTTTCGCCGCATTTGCCACATGGAACATCGAGCCCCTGCGGGCGATCCTGGATGCGATTTCAGGCCGGCTCTCGGGCCTCGATGCGGATCGCTTTCACGTCGATGCGCTCCTTGGCAGCGTACTCATTTTTGTCTCGGTCACTCGCCGCGCCCCCGTTGCGTGCCGCAGGCTGACCCTGCTTGCCGTGGCACTGGGCGTCTGCGTCGTGCCGCTCAAATATGCAAGAGGGTCGATCTCCCCTGTCGACCTCCTCGCCTCGGCGATCCTGTGCCTGTGCTTCCTGGCGCGTAACTGGACCCCGTCGCTGAGGCCGCTGGCCGCGCTGGCCCCGGTCGGCCTCGTCTCCTACGCCCTCTATGCGACGGCCTACCCCCTCATGCGCCTCATCTATCGGAGCCCGTTCCTTCCCTCGGGCAGCCTCGGCACCTTCGCGCTGCGCGCCGTCGTGTATTTTGCCCTTTGTGGGGCGACCGCCCTGTTTTTTGAGCGTGTCCTGCAGCCGCGGTGGGTCCGCTGGCTGTCTGCCTGGTTCGGCCTGAAAGCCCGCGGTGTGCCCGGGACGTCGCCCTTACGGTCCGCCGGGAGTTGACGCCATAGATGCACTCGAAGGACGACGGATGGCTCAGGATCGACCGCGGGAGGAAGGCGGTCTCCATCGATCCCACACATCCGGAATTCTACAATGACCCGTACGCCGCCTATGAGAGGGTGCGGGCGGTAACCCCCGTCTTCTATTGGGAGGAGCAGCGCCTCTGGTGCTTCATGAATGCCGCGGACGTGGGCGCCCTGATGCGCGACCGGAGGTTCGGGCGGGAACTTCTGCCGCTGCCCGGCGAACCTCAGCCGGTCCCGCAGGCAGCTCCGGACCATGTGGCGGCCTTTCACGCGGTCAACCGTGACTCGATGCTGGAACGTGAGCCCCCCGTCCACACGCGGCTCCGGACACTCGTCAACCGCGCCTTCGTCGCGCGGAACATCGAGAGGCTCAGGCCGCGGATCTCGGCCCTCTCGCATGAGCTGATCGACCGGATGGAACCCGCCGGGCAGGCCGAGCTCATCGCCGCCTTCGCCACCCCAATACCCGTTGTCGTCATCGCCGAGCTCCTTGGCGTGCCGGCGGACATGTCGTTGCAGCTTGTGGATTGGTCGCACCGCATGGTGGGCATGTTCCAGCTGGGCCGCACCCGCGCCATGGAGGACGCCGCCGAGGCCGCAACGCGGGAATTTTCCGGATTCCTGAGAGGGTACTTCGCAGAACGGCGCAAGCGGCCTGCCGACGACCTGATCAGCCACCTGCTTAGCGTCGAGGCGACGGGCGAACGGCTTTCTGAGGACGAAATGATCGCGACCTGCATCCTGCTCCTCAACGCCGGGCACGAGGGGACCGTCCACTCAATCGGCAACGGCGTGAAGACGCTCCTCGAGCAGCGGACGGACACACGCGCAGCTTTCGCCAATGGGGCCGCCACCGAGGCGACGGTCGAGGAATGCCTCCGGTTTGATCCTCCGCTCCACATGTTCAACCGTTATGCCCAGGAGGACGTCGAAGTCGCGGGCGTCGAGCTCAAGAGAGGAACAGAGATCGCTCTGCTCTATGGAGCCGCCAACCGCGACCCGGCGCGTTACCCGAGGGCGGGAGAGTTCGATCCGACCAGGCCGATCCAGGGGGCCGCGGCGATGCACGCCTCCTTCGGCGGCGGGATTCATTTCTGCCTGGGTGCTCCCCTGGCCCGTCTCGAGCTGCAGATCGCGCTCCCGATCATATTCGAGAGGCTTCCGGACATCCGGCTCAAGGATAAGCCCCGCTACCGTGACACGTATCATTTCCATGGCCTGGAATCCCTCGACGTCGCTTGGGACTGACGCCGTCGGCGCGAATCGGCCCGAAACTTGCTGGCATGTCGGGGACTGAGACCCGGTGAGTTCCGAAAGCGATCCCGCCGTCCCGGACACTGGGCCTCGCCCATCGTGATGACCAAGGCTGCCCAGTGAATGGCGCGGCGGCGCGAGCGTCGCAGGCACTGCTGTGGGTTGTAGCCGGCTTCCTTGTCATGTGCCCCGTCGGGCTCACGCAGGACGCGAGCACCAAGCTGCCAACACCCGAGCAAGTGGAGGCTCCGGCAAGCCCGCCGGCCCCCGCCAGTGACGCGACGGTCCTGCCCGATGTCGTCGTGACGGGATCCAACTTACCGCAGGCGTTGGACGCCCTATCCGTGCCCGTCGCCATCATCGACTCCAAGGTGATGGAGGAAAGCGGTGTGGATTTCGACACGTTGGACATTCTCCGGAAAGTGTCTCCTAACATCGGCGGCACGGGTGAGGAGAACGCCCAGAATGGCGGGAATGGGACCTATGGCGGCGCAGGGGCCGCCGTGAACGGGCTCCTTTCGCTCGTCCTCGTGGACGGCAGGCGCGTCGTGAATGACCCTTCAGGAGCGGTCAACGGCGGCCAGTTCGTCGACCTCAACTTGATACCTCCTGCGGCGATCGACCACATCGAGGTGCTCGAGGACGGGGCATCGGCAATCTATGGCTCGGATGCGCTGGGCGGCGTCATCAATATCATCCTCAAGAAAAACTATAACGGTTGGGAGTCCGATGCCCACTACGGTTATTCCGACAACACCGGCCACTATAGCGAGAGGGCGGCAAGCCTGGTCGGCGGCGTCAGCAATGACACGACGTCGATCACCATCGGCCTCGATTACGCCCAGCATGACGCCATCTTCCTCAAGGATCGCGGCTATTCGAACCCTGTAAATGTGACCTACAATTACAGTGGCGTCATTGATATCTACGACGAGGCCTCTGGAAGTGATGACTTCTACCAGCTGGCGCCGGGTGTAAACGCGCCTCCCGGAGGCGGTGCCTATACCATAGGCCAGTTGGTTTCCCAGGGCATCTATGTCCCTAAGACGCCCACCCAGGTGCTGGACGGGTTCAACGCGGCCAACAACATAACGCTGATCGGTTATCTGAAGCGCTACAGCGCATTGGCCAACATGGAGCATCGGATCTTTGGCAACCACCTGGTGGCGTTTTCAAGCGTGATCGCGGCTCACACCACCACGTGGTCGGAACAGGACGGCCAACCGAATTTTCCCTATGTCCAGGACGCCTATGTCGACAATGACCTGTACTGGGGATTCACCCCGGCTCCGCCAGGCACCAGCATCGTCCCGGTGACGGCCCCTTCCAACCCGTTTTCCCAGGCATTTGTCGACCAGGCAGGCGACGGCCAGAGCGGCGAGATCATCACCGCCCACAGCCGGTTCACCCAATATCCCAAGCCCTTTCAAAATGATTCGGATATGTTCCGCATCTTGGGTGGCCTGCGGGGCGACATCGGTGAAAACATCCACTGGGAAATGGCCGCCAACCTGGACCGCTACGGCCTGGCCTACACCAACACGAATCTGATCAACGCCTCCGCGTTCAACGCGGCCATTGTCGATGGCACCATCAATCCGTTTGCCATCACGCAGGCCCCTGGCGCCCTCGACGGCGTCCTGGGGACGGCATTTGTCAACATGGTAAGCACCCTGGAATCCTACGATGCAAAGGTCTATGGGAGCCTCATCAACCTGCCGGCCGGCCCGCTTGGGATCGCGGTAGGCGGCAGCTACCTGCGCGAGGGGCTTTCAGCGGTGCCCGACGCGGGCAGCCTCGCGAATTCCGCAGGCGAGTCACAGGGCTGGGAGTACGCCTACACCTTTATCGCTTTCAGCAGCGAGCGGGTCGTCTCGTCCGCCTTTGCCGAACTGGAGATCCCCATCACGAGCCCGACGCAGGGCATCCCGGGCGCGCACGCCCTAAGTATCGATGGCGCCGTGCGCTACGACGGCTACAACGGGACGGTCGGGGACACGACAAATCCCGAGATGAGCCTGTCCTGGGCTCCGATCAACGATCAGCTAAAGGTGAGGGCGTCCGCAGGCACTTCATTTGTCGCGCCCCTTCTCTATACCCTCTACGGCCCCGTCAGCACAGGCGCCCTATACCCCATCACCTACACGGTCTACAATGGGAACGGCGCCCAGGAAACAAGCGTGTTCAACGGCACCTCTGGATCAAACCCGGAGCTGAAGCCCTACACCGCAAAGACATGGTCCGTCGGGTTTGTCCTCACGCCCAAGAGGGTACCGGGCCTCTCGATCACGGCCGACTTCATAGACTTCGTGGCGCGGGGATTTGAGGGAACGCTCCCCCCGAATATCATCGTCCAAAGCGTTGAGTCCCTGGGACCCGCCTCGCCCTACGCGGACGACGTCCACTATGATGGACCGAATGGGCCGACTGTGACCGCGCCGGGAGGCATCAGCAACCATTCGCCGCAACAGATTTACGTGACCGGTACGCTCGTCAATCTCGGAGCATCGCCGGAATGCCTCACCGACATCAAGATAGACTATTCCCACGCATTTCCGACGATCGGAAAATTCGACATCGCGTCCTCGTGGACCGGCATCCAGCGGCTCACCTACCAGCTGGATCCAACTGATGCGTTCTATAGCTACATTGGCAAGGTGTCCGACAACGTCGGCTCCGTTTCCAGGTGGAACAGCTATTCGACCTTTGATTGGTCCAAACACGGGCTGGACGCATTCCTGGGCATAACCTACGTGGAGGGCGCCACAGATGTCGGCGTTGGCGGCAGCGACGAATCTGACTTCACGCATGTCGGGGCCTATAATCAATACGACCTGGGCCTGTCCTATGACTTCAGCCACATCCGCACCCATTCGTGGCTTCATGGCCTGAAGGCAACGGTGGGTGTCAACAACGTGTTTGATCGAACCCCGCCTCTCGCGCCAAATATCTATCCTCTAACGAACGCGGATATAGGCGGCTACGATGGCGCAATTGGCCGAATGTTCTATGTCAACGCCAAGTATGTTTTCTGATCGCGTCCTCGGGCAATCTCCCGCCCGGAATGAAGCGCGGCACTTTTTTCCGGCTAACGCCCTGTCGTCAGCGCCGGACTTTTCTGAAGGCGGCCAATCGGCGACCGCTTGGGATCCGCCTCGGCTTTGGCCAGTTCCGCCTTGAACCGAGGATTGCCGCGCAAGGGATCATACTCCGGATCAAACCGAAGCCACGCGGCGTTTCCAAAGACACCCGTGAGCTTCTGCTGATAGATGTCCATTGCGGCGTCCAGCTGGCCCTCCGCCACCTTCAGGATGAACATGCTGGCCCAGTCGACATCCTCGCGGGCCTCGGCGTCTATCTTCAGGACCTTTTCGGCCTCGGCGTACTCGCCAAGGAAGGCAAGAAGGCGCGCCTTTACCGCCATGAGATGCCGTGACGTGGGATCGAGGGCCAAGCGATCCTCAACGGGCTTAAGGGCCGCCTCCCACTCTATGCGCGCCAGGTCCTTGCGACCCTCAAGCTCATAAGCCTGGCCCTTGAAATAACCAATCGGGCCATCATCGCCCCCCCTGAACCAGTCGCGCGGTATGCCGAACAGGTAATCCAGCGCCCTTTCCGGCTCCCTCCTAAAATAATACAGCCTGAAGATCTTCGCCACCATGGCGTCGGATTGCGCGATCGACGCGGGAATCCCTCTGACGAGCTTGTCCGCGGAGTCCAGGTCGCCTTGCCAGGTCACAAGGACGTCCAGCTTGGCGCTCAGGTTTTGCTCATAGGGCTCGATCGCAATCGAGCGGTCGAGCGCTGCGGCATAGCCCGTGTCGTCGTCGTAATCTGCATCCAGGTAGGCGAGCATCAGCCATGCCCGCGCGGCATACTTGGGATTTTGGACGAGCCGGTTCAGGGCCACCCGGGCCTGGTCGGGATGACCCAGGTATTCCTGCACGCCGGCGAATTGGATCAGCGCGCGCGGCTCGCCGGGGTTTTCAAGCAATAATTGCGTGAGCATGCGAATGGCCTCCGGGGCAAACGTGGGCAGCTCAAGGCGCGCGAGATAGCAGGCCTGGGCCAGACGCGCCTCCGTGGAATCGGGGTCGATCTTGAGGGCCCGTTCCGCATCCGACCGGGCCGCCTCCCGTCGCGCCTGGCTGGTATCGAATCGGCGGCTGCAGTAGAGGGAGTTGACCTGCGACCACGCTGCCCATCCGCCGGCATTAAGCGGTTCGAGGTCGCACGCACGCTTGCAAAGGCCGTCGGCAATCTCGAGCTCCTCCAATCCCACCTCCGTCTTGTTCATCTGCTCCCAGGCCTTCGCCACAAGCTGGTTGGCCTCGGATGGGGCGACTGAGGCGGACGGGGCCGCGTGCCTCCTCCACCACGAGATACCGCCGGCAAGCACGACGGCCACCGCCAGCGCGGCTGCATACCGGGCAAAACGAGCTCGCGACCTTTTGTGCCTCAGGGAATGCCCTGCCTGCAACTCGAGCAGGTCCTCCATCATCGCCGAGGCGTCGGGATATCTCCGGTTTTCCACGGGATCGCAGGCCACCAGCACCACCTCATTGAGCTCGACAATGGCCTTCCTGTCCGGGAGCTCCCGCAACGCCTCGGGAAGGCGCGGAAAATCCTCGCGCGCAAGGCCCGTCGACAACTCGTAGATGACCTTCCCGAGGGCGAACACGTCCGCCGAGGGCCTGCCGGGACCTTCCGGCGGGACATAGCCCTCGGTCCCGACGAACGTCCTTGCGTCCGTCGCCGAGGCGACAAGACCGATGTCGGCCAGCTTGGGGAGTCCTCCCACGATGATGATATTTGACGGCTTTATGTCCCGGTGTACCAAGCCCCGCAGGTGAAGGCCTGCGAGTGCCCTTGTCAGCTCGACGGCAATCGGCACGCATTCTCCCGCCGGCAGGCGCTTCCGCCGGCCACTGAGCTCCCTCAGCGTGAGCGGCTGGTAAGTTTCCGGACGAACGTCGCGCCCGGTCTCCACATCGTCCGCCAGCTCCATCACGTAATAAAAATATCCGTCAGCCTCGTTCTGGCCCACATGCAGCAATGCGAGGTGGCCCGACTCGGGAAGCGACATGGCCGTAAACCGCTTCAGGCCATTGAACTCGCGCTCAAAGGGCGCCGAGTCGGAAAAGCGGTCGCGGAAGATGACCTTAATGGCCCGGTAGACGCCGGTCAGGCTCCTCGCCAGCCATACGTCGCCATAACTGCCCTTCCCGATCATCCGCAGGAGCGTGAAGTCCGAAATGAATGGCCTCCTTTCACCTGAGACGGCAACGCCCCCCAGCGTGCCTGGCTCGCGCCGAAAGGACTCCCCTGACGCATTCACCTCAGAATTGAGGTGAGGTCACACCCAAAGGTCGACCAGAAACCGGCCCCGCGCGCTCAGCCGAGCTTTCCCCTCAATTTCGCGACCTCGGACTTCAGCTGCTTGGTCAGCCTGTGCCCGATCACGTAGACCGAAGCGGAGCTGATGCCCAGTTCTCGGGCCACGTCCTTTACCGGCCACTGCTGGCGCACGTAGAGATCGAAGACCTGGTAATGCCGCGAGCTGGCGGTTCGGGCCACCCGTTCGTACGCAGCCTCCAGGACATGCTCCTGCCATTCCTTTTCCCATAGCTCGTCGGCCTGTGACTCATCGGGCAGGCGATCGATGGTGGGCGCGTCGGGATCGCCTCCGATTTCGCCCCGGCCCGACAACCTCTCGTCCTTGGGCCGGCGCGCGAACTTGTTCGAGATCCTCCAGCGCGTCAGGTTCATGAGCCACCCCCGGAAGCTGCCGCGGTTGGGGTCCGATTCAAACGTCTCGATCG
>Ga0302325_10017803_pt1 | contig 14996 bp, 9 predicted proteins | sample Palsa_T0_2_FD_201948 | JGI IMG/M metagenome (GOLD analysis project Ga0302325, IMG submission 201948) | Peat permafrost microbial communities from Stordalen Mire near Abisko, Sweden - Palsa_T0_2 | ecosystem: Environmental > Terrestrial > Soil > Palsa > Peat permafrost | place: Sweden: Abisko... | reverse complement strand
TGGCCTTCATGCCCTTAAATAGGTGTTTACAAGGCATTTTAGTTTATGAATTTAAATTCATTGAATGCCTTGCATCCGGCCAATGGTTCGGAGCGGCAAGTGCTGTTCGAGTCGATGCCGCCGATCCTGACGATCTGTTCGTGCTGGATGATCAGGGGCTCTCCAGCTGCCCCTGCACTTCGTTGATCGAATCGCGGATGCGCTTGCTGAACACTGAATCCTCGTGATGGATCAGCAGCAGGCGTTCGGTGGCGCGGGTCATGGCGACGTAGAGCAGAGGTGCTTCATGCGATTCGTCTTCGCCGGGTTTGGGCAGTTGGCCCAGGTAGGGAATGATCACCATCGGAAACTCCAGCCCCTTGCTGGCGTGCATGGTGACCAGCTTCACGCAATCCTTGACGACAAAGAACGAGCCCTTGTCCTTGCCCTCGGCGGCGCACCAGGGAATGTCGGCGCAGGTCAATGCTTCGCGCAACTTGTCGCCTTGCCAGCCGTAGCGATAGAGCACCGCGATGTCGTCGAAGCGGCGGCCATGGGCTTGTTCGTCGCGGATGTGCTGCAGGAGTGAGGGCAGTTCTTCGCGAGCGTGTTCGACGCGAATCAGCTCGGGCAGGGCGCCGCGGCGGCCGGCGCTTTCCGGCGCGATCAGCGGCACGCCGTCGTCGTCGCCTGGGTTGGCGTCGAGCAGCTCGTTCGCGAAGCGGCGCGCTACGGCGAGAATTTCCAGGGTATTGCGGTAGTTGAGTTTCAGGATGGTGGTGCGGCCCTGCGGACAACAAAGGCAACAAAGGGGACGGAGGCTGAGGTTTCCCCACGTTTTCATGTTGCCACGGCCATCTGATCAAGCAATGCGGGAGACGGCTTTCGTATCTGCTCCATGAGTTCTTCAAGCTTGGCATTTGACCATCGTCGCACCAGTGCCTCGCGACCCAGTCGCATGACGGAGTACAGCCGTCGCCTGGATCGAAACGGCGTCAGCCATTGATCGATACCTGTGGTTTCGCAGGCCATGCCGACCAGCCAACTGGCGAAGGCTGCCATCGTGTGGAGCAACAGCAGCACCTCGATGCGGTTGCCCTTGCGGGTCAGACTGTCTTCAAAGGCATGGCCGTAGCGATGGGATTTGAGATCCCGAAAGGACAGTTCGATCTGCATGCGTCGCGCGTACAACGCCACCATCTGTCGGGCGCTCACATGGCTCAGTGCCGGTGAGGCGACGAGGAGCCATGGCTCCCGCTCACGTGCCGCATTTTGCTTGCTCTTCTTGGTGCGCGATGGCGCACCCTGACGGTTGCGTTGTTTACGTCCCTTCGGGAGTTTGGCGTGCACCACCACGCGACAGCGCCAAGGCTTCGCACGCACCGTATCCATCAGGCCCAAGTCGCGAGGTGCAGCAACGGCCAACTCATAGAGCGCCCGGCACGGCACCCACGCACTCGGCGCATCCATCACATCGACGGGCTTGACCAGCGTGCGGTGGCGCAGACGTCCAAGCCAATACCACCCCATCGCTTCGACGGTGCGGAACCATGGCGCGCGAAATCCGGCATCGGTCACCAGGATCGGCCGTACATCGTCGGGAATCAGCGTCGCCAGCCGTTGCAAGAACTGCTTCTCGGCGGCCGGCGAACCCTGTTGTCCATCGGGGAAGACCATGTCCAAGATCGTCAGGGTGCGACCCCCGACGGGAACCGCTGCGCGTAAAAGATGCCAGCGCTGATCGGCCTTCAAGTTGCACCAGTCCAGCACGATCACCGGATGCTGACCGCGCAGAAGCCAGCGCGCCATGGACGCATGCATGTGTTCCCGCTCAGCGTGCAGATGTCGATTGCCCAGCAGTCGATCAAGCGCTTTCAAGGGTGCACGGATGCGCTCTGCACCCGGCCACGCGCGCGCGACATCGATCAAGGTCAGACGACGGCCATGGATCAACGCCTCGACGGCACGCAACAACACGCGACGGCGCAGCGCATGCATGGGCTGCAGTGCATCGCACAGGCACTTTTGCAATACTTTGGTGGCGTGCATGGTGTGGTCTCCTCTGGCTTCGTAACCCGTGAGGAATGACCGCATCATGCGCGCACTGTTCCTTCAATCAGAACGCAAGTTGCTGATTGATCTAGAAGATTCGTGGGGAAACCTCAGCCTCCGTCCCCTTTTCTCCCCGTCCCCTTTTCTCCTCCCTTTTCTCCTTTTTACATGAAGATGTTCTCGGGGCGTAAGCGGACATTTTTGATTCGGCTCGCCAATGGTTTCCCGCGGGGCCCTTCGACTTCGCTGCGCTACGCTCAGGGCGAACGGTTTCGCGCCGACCAAGCGAGGTGATTCGGTCGGCATGACGTGTAGAAACAACAACGGGCGCCGTAGCGCCCGTTGTTCATATCCCCATACCGAAGCGGTTAAATGCCGTAGTACATCTGGAACTCGATCGGGTGGGTGCTGGCGCGGTAGCGGGTGACTTCCTTCATCTTCACTTCGATGTAAGCGTCGATGAAGTCGTCGGTGAATACGCCGCCGGCCTTGAGGAAGTCACGGTCCTTGTCCAGCGCTTCCAGTGCCTGGTCGAGGCTGGAGCAGACCTGCGGGATGTTCTTCTCTTCTTCCGGCGGCAGGTCGTACAGATCCTTATCGGCCGGTGCGCCCGGGTCGATCTTGTTGATGATGCCGTCGAGGCCGGCCATCATCAGCGCGGTGAACACCAGGTAGCCGGAGTTCATCGGATCGGGGAAGCGCACCTCGATGCGGCGGCCCTTCGGGCTGGCCACGTACGGGATGCGGCAGCTCGCGGAGCGATTACGTGCCGAGTAGGCCAGCATCACCGGCGCTTCGTAACCCGGCACCAGGCGCTTGTAGCTGTTGGTGGTGGAGTTGGCAAACGCGTTGATCGCCCTGGCGTGCTTGAAGATGCCGCCGATGTACCACAGCGCGAGTTGCGACAGACCACCGTACAGATCACCAGCGAACAGGTTCTCGCCGTTCTTGGACAGCGACTGATGCACGTGCATGCCACTGCCGTTGTCACCGACGATCGGCTTGGGCATGAAGGTGGCGGTCTTGCCGTTCTGGTGGGCGACGTTCTTGATCACGTACTTCATCGTGATCAGCTCGTCGGCCTTCTTCACCAGCGTGTTAAACCTCACGCCGATCTCGCACTGGCCCGCGTTTGCCACTTCGTGGTGATGCACTTCGACCTTCTGGCCGAGCGACTCGAGCACTTTGCACATGTCCGCGCGCAGGTCGCCGAGCGAGTCCACCGGGCTGACCGGGAAATAGCCGCCCTTCACACCCGGGCGATGGCCGGTGTTGTCGCCGTCGTACTTGTAGCGCGAGCTCCACGCTGCTTCCTGCGAGCCGATCTCGTAGAACACGCGGCCCATGTCGTTCTGCCAGCGCACCGAGTCGAAGATGAAGAACTCCGGCTCCGGACCGAAGAACGCGGTGTCGGCGATGCCGGTGGATTTCAGGAATGCTTCGCCGCGCTTGGCGATCGAGCGCGGGTCGCGGCCGTAGGCCTGCATGGTGCTCGGTTCCAGCACATCGCAATGCAGGATGAGCTGGGTGTGCGAGCTGAAGGGATCGAGATGGGCGGTCTCCGGATCCGGCATCAGCACCATGTCCGACTCGTTGATGCCCTTCCAGCCAGTGATCGAGGAACCGTCGAACATCTTGCCGTCCTCGAACGTCGACTCGTCGATCGCGTGGGCCGGGAAGGTGACGTGGTGATGCACGCCGAGCATATCGGCGAAGCGGAAGTCGACGAACTCGACCTCGTGTTCCTGGATCAGATCGAGCACTTTATTGGCGGACATCGGGGGAGCCTCGGGAGTGGAAGGGATGAAGCTTTATAGCAAAGCGCGTGCCATGCCGTGAAACCGTTGTGGCGCGGGCGCTGAGGGCCAATTATGAGCACGGCGAGCACCAACCATAGCACCACTGCTGACTTGATTTTTGTGTAACTTGCACCGTTATGGTGCGTTTCGCCACGCCCGCGCAGCTGCCTGTTCGATCGCCAGCGCGAATGGAACCCATGTTTGTACACCTGTTTGTTGTGCTGCCAAACCCGCCAGTTGGTGGATCTCACCATGACCCGATGATCTCTGGTTGGTGTGACATTTATTGCCCCGATCCCGAACAGCCGATGGCGGAATCTTGAACAAGCGGGCCTTCAGCAACCCTGCTTCTCAACGCCCCCGGCGCTTGCCATCGCGTTGCACCTCAGCACCAAGCCGGCCGCCCTATTGTTATCGAGAATAATTCTCATTACTATGCATGTTCTCGCCGCCCTTCTCTTGAATGGCGGTTTCGCATGAAGCGACGATTAGAGGGTAGGGAATGCCAAGCCAATCAAGGTGGCCGCGCGGACGCGCGGCCAAAGCGCAGTCGCGACGACTGCGCACAGGTTTTATTCGAGGCGCAGGAGCGGCCCTTGCGGTTGCGCTACTGGTGCCCTTTTCGAGCATCGCCGCGCCGCCGCCACTCTCCATACCGATCAGTTCGGAACAATCTCCCAACGGCGCAGCCGCCGATGCAGGCTCGTTTCTGAGCAATCTCAAGCGCAGCAATTTTCTGCTGGGCGACATGTTCGGCTTGCGCAAGACCTTGAGCGGCTACGGCATCGACCTTGCGGTGCAGGAAACCAGCGAGATGCTCGGGAACGTAACCGGCGGCACCCGAAAGGGAGTGCAGTACGACGGCTTGACGCAAGCGATCCTGCAACTCGACACCCAACGCGCGTTTGGCCTGCATGGCGGCCTGTTCAACATCAGCGCATTGCAGATACACGGTCAGAACCTGAGCAGCGACAACCTGTCGACGATACAGACGGCCAGCGGCATCGAGGCCAATCGGGCGACCCGATTGTGGGAGCTCTGGTACGACCAGAAATTCTTGGCGGAGGACCGCCTCGACATCAAGGTTGGACAACAAAGCGTCGACCAGGAATTCATCGCCAGCAACAACGCGGCCTACTTCGTCAACACGATGTTCGGCTGGCCCGCCCTGCCTTCCTATGACATGCCAGGTGGTGGTCCGGCGTATCCGCTGTCGGCACTGGGTGTGCGCTTTCGTTATCGCCCGATCGATTCGGTGAATCTGCTGGTGGGCGTGTTCAACGGTAGTCCGGCAAGCAACAACTCCGGTGACTCGCAGCAGCAAAATGCCTCCGGCACCAGCTTTCCGCTTGGCGGCGGACGGTTGATCATCGCCGAGTTGCAGTACGCCTATCCATCGCTGGGCAGCATGGTGTATCCCGGCGAATCGGCGCCGCTGGCGCACACGTATCGCCTGGGTGCCTGGTATGACACGGAAGGTTTCGACGACCAGCGCTACGACGTGAATGGTTTATCGCTCGCCAATCCAGCGAGCAACGGCGTGCCCGCAAAGCACCGCGGCGATTTTTCGCTGTATGCGGTGGCGGACCAGATGCTGTGGCGCAATCCGGACGATCCCAACAATACGTTGAATGTATTCGGGCGCATCATGGGTGCGCCGCAGAATGACCGCAACTTCATCCGCTTCAGCATGAACGCCGGTCTCGTCTATCACGAGCCGTTCCGCAATCGCGCCGACGACACGTTTGGCGTGGGCATGGGCTATGTGCATGTTTCCAGCGCCGTGTCCGGCCAGGACAGCGACGCGATCAATTTCGCCATGCAGGCCGATCCGAACAGCTTCAACCTGGTTCGGCATTCGGAAACCTATGTCGAAGTGACCTACCAGTATCAGTTGCGTCCCTGGTGGCAGTTACAGCCAGACGTCCAGTACGTGTTCATGCCCGGTGGTGGCGTTGTCGATCCCCAGGATCCCACGCAGCGCATTCGCAACGAACTCGTGCTGGGCTTGCGCACCAATATTCTGTTTTGAGCTACCTGCTCATGGACGATGTCACGGAGGACAACACGATGCGAAACCCCAAACCCTTGATGATGGTCGGCTGCCGTCGTCGCCGACGCCATCTATGGCTCAGTGTCCTGTTTATCGGAACAACCGGCACGGCGTTCGCCGATCCACCGAAGGGCATGCTGGAGACGATCCGCCACCATGTCACGCTGACTTCTTCGGTCACTGACAATGGCGATCTGAATCCATACGCCATCGTGGTGGCGCCGGTGTCGGCCGGAACGATCCAGAAAGACGATGTGCTGGTCGACAACTTCAACAATCTCTCCAACCTGCAAGGTACCGGCACCACGATCGTCAATTATCGGCCGTCCACCAAGCAGACCACCCTGTTCGCCAAGCTGCCGCAGAAACTGCCCGAATGCCCGGGTGGCGTAGGCCTGACGACAGCGATGACGATGCTGAAGACCGGCTGGGTGATCGTCGGCAGTACGCCGAGTACCGATGGCACCACCGCGACCAAAGGCGACGGCTGCCTGATCGTGCTCGATCCGAACGGCAAGATGGTCGCGGCATGGTCCGGTCCCACCATCAACGGTCCGTGGGGCAACATGGCCGTGGTCGATAAAGGTGCGACTGCGACGCTGTTCATCAGCATGGCCGGCTTCGGTTTACAGGGGCCGGATGTGGTCGATCCCGCGACCGAGTTTCCGCTGATCGTGCACAAGGCCACCGTCCTGCGACTCGAACTGAAGATTCCCGACGGCAAGCCACCGGTGCTGGTCAGCCAGACCGTGGTGGGCGACGGTTTCGCGCAACGCCCCGATCGCGACAATTTCCTGCTCGGCCCGACCGGGCTTGCCCTTGGCCCAGACCACACGCTGTACGTGACTGATGGCCTGGAAAATGTCATCACGGCGATTCCCGACGCGCTGACGCGCACCACCAGCGCAGGCACCGGCAACATCGTCACCCAGGGTGGATTGTTGAGCTGGCCGCTGGCCATGACCCTCACTCCGGGCGGCCACCTACTTGTCGCCAATGGCAAGGACGGGCAGCTGGTGGAAATCGATCCCATCTCGGGCAAACAGATCTACAGCCAGTGGTTCGATTCCGATCAGGCGCAATCGCCGCCGGGCAATGGTGATCTTTTCGGCATTGCGCTGACGCCGGACGGCGAGGGCATTTACTACGTCGAAGATGACATGAACACGCTCATGCGCGGCGGTAAATGAACCGGCAGGGCATCCACGACTTCCCGTTTGATGTCGCGCCGATGGGAGGGGTCGACTGCGCGGGCGTGCGAAATCCCCGGCCACCACGCCTCCGAATGAGTCCACCTCGAAGCGTGCGGCCCATTGGCAGCTGCTTGCACCTCGGCAGGTATGGTCAAAACGTATTGTTACTGAGAATGATTCGCAATACTATAAAACCCTTCGCCCGCGTTCTGTTGAATGGCGGCGCTCAAGAAGCAACGACTGAAGGGTGAGGGAATGCTAAACCGATCGATGCGGCTGCACGGGCGCGCGGCTCAAAAAAAGTGCGCGAGGTGGCGTGCTGCCCGCCTCGGTGGCAAAACCGCACTCATCGTTGCGCTGCTGGCATCGTGCTCCGCGTTCGCGGCACCACCACCTATTTCGGTGCCGATCAGTTCGGAGCAATCCCCCGATGGCGGCGCCACCGATGCGGGGTCGTTCCTGAGCAATCTCAAACGCAGCAATTTTCTGCTGGGCGACATGTTTGGGTTGCGCACCGCATTGAGTAAATACGGCATCTCCCTTGCCGTGCAGGAAACCAGCGAAATACTGGGCAACGTCTCCGGCGGCACGCGCAAAGGCGCGCAGTACGACGGACTGACGCAGATGATCATGCAGATGGACACGCATCGAGCGTTTGGCTGGTACGGCGGCCTGTTCAACGTCAGCGCACTGCAGATCCATGGCCAGAATTTCAGCGCCGACAATCTCTCGACGATACAGACCTCCAGCGGTATCGAAGCCGATCGGGCGACCCGATTGTGGGAGCTTTGGTACGACCAGAAATTCCTTGAAGAGGATCGGATGGACATCAAGGTCGGCCAGCAAAGCGTCGACCAGGAATTCATCGTCAGTAACAACGCGGCCTACTTCGTCAATACGATGTTCGGCTGGCCCGCCCTGCCTTCCTATGACATGCCAGGTGGCGGCCCGGCGTATCCCTTGTCGGCGCTTGGTGTGCGCCTGCGTTTTCGACCGATCGATTCGGTGAACGTGCTCCTGGGCGTCTACAACGGCAGCCCGGTGAGCAACAACACCGGCGATCCGCAGCAGCAGAATGCCTCGGGTACCAGCTTCCCCCTCGGCGGTGGCCGCCTGATCATGGCCGAAGTGCAGTACGCCTATCCGTCGCTGGGCAGCATGGTGTATCCCGGCGAATCGGCACCGCTGGCACGCACCTACCGCTTAGGTGCGTGGTACGACACGGAAAGCTTTGCCGACCAGCGTTATGACGTGAATGGCATCCCGCTGGCCAGTCCCGCCAGCAACGGTATCCCGGCCAGCCATCGCGGCAACTTTTCGCTATATGCCGTTGCGGATCAGATGTTGTGGCGCAATGGCGAGGATCCGAACAACACGCTCAATGCGTTTGCGCGGGTGATGGGTACGCCGCAGAACGACCGCAACCTGATCCGCTCGAGCGTGAACGCGGGCTTGGTGTATCACGAGCCGTTCCGTTATCGGCCCGACGATACGTTCGGTGTCGGCATGGGCTACGTACACGTGACGAGTGCCATCCAGGGCTACGACCGCGACGTTGCCAACTACGATGCGCTTTCCGATCCGGGCAGCTACAACCCGATTCAAACTTCGGAAACCTACGTCGAGGCGACCTACCAGTACCAGCTGCGTCCATGGTGGCAGTGGCAACCTGACATCCAGTATGTATTCAACCCGGGTGGCGGCGTCGTCGATCCGAGCGCTCCCACCCGCCGGATCGGGAACGAACTCGTTCTTGGCCTGCGCACCAATATTTTGTTTTAAGGCAGCTCGTGATGGACGATCGCAAAATGACGAATTCGAAGCCGCTGACGCCTTGGCGCGGCCGACACCATCGACGAAACCTCTGGCTGGCTCTGCTGCTGGTCGGCATGACCGGCACAGCACTGGCTGATGCACCGAAAGGCATGCTGGAGACCATCCGTCACCATGTCACGCTGACCTCCTCGGTCAGTGACAACGGTGACCTGAATCCGTACGCGATCGTGGTGGCGCCGGTGTCGGCCGGAACGATCCAGAAAGACGACGTGCTGGTCGACAACTTCAACAACCTCTCCAATCTGCAAGGTACCGGCACCACGATCGTCAATTATCGGCCGTCCACCAAGCAGACCACCCTGTTCGCCAAGCTGCCGCAGAAACTGCCCGAATGCCCGGGTGGCGTAGGCCTGACGACAGCGATGACCATGCTCAAGACCGGCTGGGTCATTGTCGGCAGCTCGCCGAGCACGGACGGCACCACGGCCACCAAGGGCGATGGCTGCGTGATCGTGCTCGACCCGAACGGCAAGATGGTCGCGGCATGGTCCGGTCCGACCATCAACGACCCGTGGGGTGACATGGCTGTCGTCGATAACGGTTCGACGGCGTCGCTATTCATCAGCATGGCTGGCTTCGGTTTGCAGGGACCGGACGTGATCGACCCGGCGACGAAATTTCCGGTGATCGTGCACAAGTCCACGGTGTTGCGGCTCGATCTGAAAATTCCCGACGGCAAGCCACCGGTACTGGTCGCGCAGACGGTGGTGGGCGACGGCTTCGCGCAACGCGCCGACCGCGACAATTTCCTGCTCGGCCCGACCGGGCTCGCGCTTGGCCCGGACCACACGCTGTACGTCACTGACGGCCTGGAAAATGTCATCACGGCCATTCCCGACGCGCTCACCCGCACCACCAGCGCGGGTACCGGCAAACTAGTCACGCAAGGCGGTCTGCTGAGCTGGCCGCTGGCGATGGTCTTTACCCCAGGCGGCCACTTGCTGGTCGCCAACGGAAAGGACGGACAAGTCGTGGAAATCGATCCCGTCTCGGGCAAACAGATCTACAGCCAGTGGATCGATTCCGATCAGGCGCAATCGCCGCCGGGCAACGGTGATCTGTTCGGCATCGCGTTGACGCCGGATGGCCAGGGCATCTACTACGTCGAAGACGACATGAATACCCTCATGCGAGGCGGCAAATGAACCCGGCAGACGACCCGCGACTGCCTGGCCGGCGCAAGTTTCTGGCGTCGGCGGCGACAGCCGCCACGGTGGCGGCTGCCGCGTCTGTGGCCGCGGTGCCACGCATCGCGACTGCGACGCCAGGCGCGGCGACAGTGAAAGATGCCGACGCGATACCGTTCTGGGGCGCACATCAGGCCGGCATCGCCACACCGCAACAGGCGCATGTGTACTTTGCGGCTTTCGATCTCACGACCACGAAGCGCGACGATGTCATCGCGCTGCTGCGCGCCTGGACCAACGCTTCCGCGCGCATGACGCAGGGGCAGCCGGCGGCTGATCTGACCAACGACCTGGCATCGGAGGCTGTCGATTCAGGCGAAGCGCTTGGGCTGCCACCGAATCGGCTCACCCTCACGTTCGGGTTCGGCGCCGGCATGTTCAGCAAGGACGGTGTCGATCGCTATGGACTGTCCAAGCAGCGTCCTGAAGCGCTGGTCGACCTGCCCCGATTCAATGGTGACCAGCTGGTGCCCGAACGCACGGGTGGTGATTTGTGCGTGCAGGCGTGCGCGGATGACCCGCAGGTGGCTTTCCACGCCGTGCGGCAGCTTTCGCGCCTGGTATACGCATCGGCCAAGCTGCGTTGGGCGCAGTCGGGTTTCCTGCCAGCGAACAAGGACAAGGGCACACCGCGCAACCTGATGGGCTTCAAGGACGGCACGATGAACGTGCCCGTCGGCAGCAGCTCGCTGATGGATCAATTCATCTGGGCAGGTGACGAAAGCGGTTGGATGAAGCAGGGCAGCTATCTGGTGGCGCGCCCGATCCGGATCGCCCTGGAGCATTGGGATCGCATGAAGCTGGGCTTCCAAGAACAGGTGATCGGCCGGCACAAGGATACGGGCGCACCGCTGGGGCGCCAGCAGGAATTCGACAGCCTGGATCTGGACGCCAACGATGCCACTGGCAACCCGGTGATTCCCGAGAACGCGCACGCACGATTGGGTGCGCCGGCCACCAATGACGGTGCACAGGTTCTACGCCGCGGCTACGCCTACGACAACGGGTTGAGCTTTGTCGCCGAGCGTTGGCCGCCCTGGCGGCAAGCGATGGAGTTCGACGCTGGACTGATGTTCCTTTGCTACCAGCGCGACCCGCGCAAGGGCTTCATCAAGATCTTCGACAACATGTCGAAGTTCGACATGTTGAATCAGTTCGTCACCCACGTGGGTGGTGGTCTGTTTGCATGCCCGCCTGGTGCGAAGGAAGGCGGCTTCATCGGGCAATCCCTTTTCGAGATTGCATAGTTAGTCGGAGCCATAGAACTTCTTCGCACTCGCCATGGCGTTGCTACCGATACCGGCTTGCACCTGAGACTTCTCCCAGGTGCAAGCTCGACGGAGACGTTACGCCACCGCCACCATCGGTTCGACATGCTTGGCCTTCTCGGCATCGATCCGCGCGTTGATGCGGCATTGCGGTTCGCTGGTGCGCTGGAATAATTCGCTTACCCACTCGATGAAAGCCTGCACCCGCGCCGACAGATGGCGTTTCTGCGGATAGACGATCCATAGCGGTGAGCCGGTGGAGATCGTGTCGGTCATGACGATCTCCAGCTGGCCCTTGGCCAACGCGTTGGCGGCGAGGCAATGCGGAATCTGGATGATGCCCAGGCCGGCCACGGCGGCCTGGATCACCGACTCACCGTCGTTGATCAGCATGTGCGCATCGATGTCCAGGCCGACCCGTCCACTCGGCGTGTCGAACTGCCATTGATAGGGCTTGCCGGTGGTCGGAAAAACGTAGTTGATGCAGCGGTGCTGCTTGAGATCGTCGATGTTGTGCGGCACGCCATGTTTACGCAGGTACTCGGGTGCAGCGCACAGCACGTTGTTGAAGTAGCCGAGCTTGCGTGCGATCAGGTTGGAATCTTCCAGCTCACCCAAGCGGATGGCGCAGTCGTAACCCTCTTCATTGAGATCGAAGTGGTAATCACACATCGCCAGCTCCAGCCGGATATCCGGATAGCGCATTTCGAATTCCGCCAGGTTGGGGATCAGGGCGGCACGGCCGATCGCCGAGTGCGCGGCTACCCGCAGCTTGCCGACTGGGTGGCTGCGCGCCTGCCCTAAAGCCTCCGTCGCCTCGGTGAGATCGGTAAGGATCTCCTTGCAACGCGCATAGAACGAGGCCCCATCGTCGGTCAACCGCAGTGATCGTGTTGAGCGGAACAGCAGCCGTGCGCCAAGCTGGGTTTCCAGTCGCGCGACCGCGCGGCTGACGCCGGAGGGCGTCATTTCCAGCTGAGCCGCCGCCGCGGCGAAGCTTTTAGCCTCGACTACGCGAACGAAGGTCGAAATTGCGGAAAAGTCTTCCATAGCGTCATTTCCTGATCAATTCGTGATTGCTGGTCACGAGTGTAATGCGCAAGGAACGGATTTTCTATACCGCCTAGTTTACCTATTCTCTCGGTCCTTCGCCGGGGCTGTACGCCCGGCAACCAAGGTTCTGGGAGCGCAACATGAAAAAACAATGGATGCTGGCCACACTGGTCGCCGTCACCATCGGCGGCAGCTGGGTTCTTTTGCACGGCAGCACTAGCCATGCGCAAACCGCGCCTGCTGGCGCGGCACTGCCTGACGTGACGGTGGCTCAGGCGCTGACGCGCCAGGTCAGCGACAGCGCCGAGTTCACCGGCCGGCTGCAAGCCGTCGACACCGTGCAGGTGCAACCGCGGGTAGGCGGTTTCGTGGAGTCGGTGCATTTCCAGGAAGGCGCCCTGGTACACAAGGACGATGTGCTGTTCCAGCTCGATCCGCGCCCGTATCAGGCCGAAGTCGATCGACTCAGCGCGAACCAGGCCCAGGCCAAGGCCGCCCTGGATCTGGCGGTAACCAATCAGCGCCGCGCCGTGATGTTGCTTGCCCAGCATGCCGTGGCACAACAGGATGCCGACAGCCAGGACACCGCCGAGCAGAGCGCCCGTGCGCAGCTGGCCGCGAGCACGGCGGCCTTGGCCTCGGCGCGGCTGAATCTGGATTTCACCCAGGTGCGCTCACCGATCGACGGCCGCGTCAGCAATATCCGCATCACCGCCGGCAACCTGGTCACCAGCAACGACGTACTGACCAGCGTAGTCACGGTGAACCCGGTCTATGTCTACTTCGACGTCGACGAACAGACCTGGCTCAAGCTCGACCACTTGCGTGCAAGCGCGGCCCAGTCCGGCCACGACGCGCGGATCGAGGCGACGATGGGGCTGGCCGATGAATCAGGTCATCCGCATGAAGGTCGTCTCGACTTCGTCGACAACCAGCTGCACATCGACTCCGGCACGATGCGCCTACGTGCGGTGTTCGACAACCACGATGGGCTCTACACGCCCGGCCTGTATGCACGCGTGCAACTGCAGAGTGGCCAGACCCGCCCGCGTCTGTTGGTGGACGACCGCGCGATCGGTACCGACCTGGGCAACCAGTTCGTCTATGTGGTCGACAACGAGCACAAGGTGCAATACCGCAAGGTCAGCACCGGCCCGCTGTTCAACGGGCTGCGCGTGATTGACAGCGGCCTGGACGCCAGCGACGTGATCATCGTCAACGGCCTGCAGCACGTGCGCCCCGGCGTCGAGGTCAATCCGCAAAAAGTGGCCATGCAATACCGCCTCGACGCCAGCGACAAGGCGCTGGTCGACGCCAACCCGGCGCTGCCCGTTTTGAACCATGACGACACGCACCCTGCCCTGGCAGTCACGGCTACCCCGGCCGCGATCGCCAACAAGCGTTCGCAGGACTGAGTCCCACACCATGAAAAACATTGCCCAGTTTTTCGTCGACCGGCCGATCATGGCCGCCGTGCTGTCGCTGCTGTTTGTGATTTGCGGCAGCATCGCGGTGTTCAAGTTGCCGATCAGCGAATATCCCGAAGTCGTGCCGCCCACCGTGGTGGTGCACGCCAGCTATCCCGGCGCCAATCCCAAGGTCATCGCCGAAACCGTTGCCACGCCGCTGGAAGAGCAGATCAACGGCGTGGAAAACATGCTGTACAGCTCTTCGCAGTCAACCAGTGACGGTGCGATAACGCTGACCGTGACCTTTGCGCTCGGCACCGACCTCAACACCGCCCAGGTCGACGTGCAGAATCGCGTGGCGCAAGCCCTGCCCAAGCTGCCCGAGGAAGTGCAGCGTCTCGGCGTGACCACGCAGAAAAGTTCGCCCGATCTCACCATGGTCGTGCATCTGACTTCGCCGGATCAGCGCTACGACATGCTGTATCTGTCGAACTACGCGCGACTGCATGTGAAGGATGTGCTGGGCCGTCTCGATGGCGTCGGCGACGTGCAGATCTTCGGTGCTGGCGAGTACAGCATGCGCGTGTGGCTGGACCCGCAGAAGCTGGCCGTGCGCGGGCTCACCACGGGCGACGTGATCGACGCGATCCGCGAGCAGAACGTGCAGGTCGCCGCTGGTGCGCTGAATGCACCACCGGGCCCGACCAATTCGGCGTTCCAGCTCAACATCAATACGCGCGGCCGCCTGGTCAACGAGGACGACTTCCGCAACATCATCGTGCGCACCGACGCGAACGGCGGCGTCACTCATCTGCGCGATATCGCCAAGGTTGACCTGGGCGCGGACACTTACGCGCTGCGCAGCCTGCTAGACAACAAGCCGGCGGTGGCATTGCCGATCTTCGCGCGGCCGGGTTCCAACGCGATCCAGATCTCCGACGAAGTGCGCGCGACCATGGCGCAGCTGAAGAAGGACTTCCCGCAGGGCGTCGACTACAGCATCGTCTACGATCCGACCGTGTTCGTTCGCGGCTCGATCGAAGCGGTGGTGCACACCTTGCTGGAAGCGATCCTGCTGGTGGTACTGGTGGTGATCCTGTTCCTGCAGACCTGGCGCGCGTCGATCATTCCACTGGTGGCTGTGCCGGTATCGCTGATCGGCACGTT
>Ga0302325_10017802_pt1 | contig 14996 bp, 16 predicted proteins | sample Palsa_T0_2_FD_201948 | JGI IMG/M metagenome (GOLD analysis project Ga0302325, IMG submission 201948) | Peat permafrost microbial communities from Stordalen Mire near Abisko, Sweden - Palsa_T0_2 | ecosystem: Environmental > Terrestrial > Soil > Palsa > Peat permafrost | place: Sweden: Abisko... | reverse complement strand
CCAATCCGCGCGCTTACCTCTCGTGGATCGACCAGATGCTCGGCAGGTTTCCGAAATCGAGAGACGATGGCAGGATGGCGGTCGCTCTCGACCCCACGTTTCCCCCCGGCTGGAAGAATCTGGCCTCGAGTTATATTCTCCTTGGCGATCTGCAGGACGCCGAGAACACCATGCGGCAGGCTGCCGAGCACAAAGTGGAAGCCCCCGAGTTCCTGATCTATCGCTACCTGATCGCATACTTGAAGGGCGATCAGGCGGCGATGGCACGGGTAGGATCTGAGGCGGAGGCCAGCGCCGAGGTGCGCCTCTGGGCGTTGCACGCACAATCCGCGGCCGCAGCCGCTTCGGGTCACCTCGGAGAAGCGCGGACAAAGTCCCGCCAGGTACTGGACCTGGCGCTGCAGACGGCTCATAAACGCGAAAACGCAGCGAACTTCCAGACGGGCGCGGCCGTGCGGGAAGCCTTGTACGGGAATGCGAAGGAAGCGAGGGCGTACGCCACAGCCGCGCTGGGTCTCTCACACGACCGTAATGTGGAGTACGGCGCCGCGTTTGTCCGAGCGCTTACCGGCGAGATCGCAGCGTCGCAAGCGCTGGCGCAGGATCTGGACAAACGGTTTCCGGAAGATACCTACGTCCGATTCACTTACCTGCCGACTCTGAAGGCGCTATGGGCGCTGAGCCGCGGCGATGCTTCTGCGGCACTGGATGAACTGCAGACCGCCGCGCCCTATGAGTTCGCCGTGTCGGGCAGTGGCTCCGGTTCGTACGGCACTTTCTCCGCCATCTACTTGCGCGGTTGTGCGCACCTAATGGCCCATCGGGGCCCGCAAGCCGCCGCGGAATTCCAGAGGATTATCGATCACTTCGGGGTGGCCGCCCTCGATCCGGTGCACGTGATGGCGCGCCTGCAACTGGCGCGAGCGCTCCGGATGGCAGGAAATACCGCCAGGGCCAAAGCCTCTTACCAGGATTTTCTCGATCGATGGAAGAGCGCCGATCCGGGCATTCCGATCCTGAAGGACGCGCAGGCCGAATCCGCCCGTTTGCGGTGAACCGCGCGCTTTGCTGCCGAGAGCCGCTTTGAGCGGCCCTCGGTCTCGGACGAGTTGCATTCACTTCGGGATGGCTACGAACGCGTGTACTACCGGGCAGGCGCCCTGGTTGTTCAGCCATGCCATCGCGGCGGCGCCTCCGCCGCAGGCGCTTTTCAACGCGGCGATGCCGGTGATCTCGCCGACATCGTTGACGGATTGCGCGGCCTCCAAATACCACGGCGAATCGGCGGGGAGGAGCGTGTTGAGGTCGACCCATCCCCCGTTTTGCCAGATGAGCGCGGTCGAATTGAAGTCCGCATCCAGTGAAAAGCCGACGATCTCGCCCCGGTTATTGATGGTATTGCAACAGGGAGGGCCGGTTCCATTTACCGCGCCTGGGAATCCACCCAGGTCCTGCATGCCGGTCTGCGGCGTCCAAAGGAAACCGTGCTGGGTGCCATCGGATGCCTGTGCAAATCCGACTACCTCGCCGCGGTCGTTGACGCTGGTCGCGAGGTTGTATACCCCTGGTGGCACTCCCTTTAGGTGGCCGAGATCCGTGGGCGTGCCGTCACGATCCCAGAGCACCGCGCGCGCCGCAGCGGGATTCTGGGCCGGAATCGAGGTATTGGAGCACGATCCCGATCCACCGACGGCCTGGCCCTTGCTATTGATCATCCAGGCAAATGACACTGTGTCGCCCGCGGGCGGACTGAGTTCGTGGATTGCGCCGCTCGGGTCCCAGACAACGGCTTCAAAACGGAGAACCTGCGAAGGCGTTCCTGGAGCGCACGTCTCGTCGCGAATGCCGTTCTCCGAAAACCCGACCACTTCGCCCTGGTCATTGATCCACCACGCCTTGGCGTTGTTGCCGCCGGACAAAGTGGGAAGCGCGGTCAGCTTGCCTCTTTTCCAGACAGCCCCAAGGCATTGCGTTTTGGGAGCCAGACCCGGGCAGAAGCTTTCCCCATTCGGATCTGCCTGAACAGTGCTGGACGTAATCGCCGGCTCCCCGAGCGAGTTCAGGCCGTTGGCGGCGCTGCCGGGTCCGCCCAGTGTGTCGAGGCTGATCAGGGGGTAAGCACCGAAAGGCGTAAAGCCATACCAAAGGAAGGCGAGTTGGGGACCACCGGGGGCGCGGTTCGAACTTCCGGCCACCCACCCTCGATTGTTGATGCCATTCCCCGAGCTGTTGTCTCCGGAGCCGAAGACGCCGAGGTCTACCACGGTATAGCGCGGCTGTGTTTGTGCGGTCGCCAGAGCCGCAAAGAGGCTACTCACGGCAAGCCCCACGGGCGTCAGAGTTGCGATGAAATTCATAAACTTCCTCCATTCTTGTTGGCGCAGACCGGAATCGGAAAGGATCATGCGAACTCCGAGGATCGCTGCCCTTTTTACCTAGCGGACACCGAGGACCTTCCGCGCAGTATCGTCGAAGAGGAACGGGGCGTCGGGGTTTCTTCAGCTCCCGGGCGGTAGAGGAAGCCTACGCATTGGCCGCATCCGCAATGATTGCCTGTAAAACAGGGAGGAAACAGGGAGCCTACGGTGGCAAATACTGGCCAAGTTACACATTTCAGGACGCTTGTACTCTGCAGAGCGCCCGAGAAGAATAGGAAATAACAGGGCGTGATCAGGGAATTATCAGGCCGCCTGATACGCCCCTGTTACGGCCCTGTAATTTCTTGTTATTATTTGGTGATTTTTGGTAAGGCAAGTACCTTATAATGTGTGGCTTAGCTCGTATAGAGTAGCCTCAGATCTCCTGTTCCGTCCCTTGTTTAACAGGACTTTGTTCCGTCATCCCGAACGTGGCCCGAAGATTACAGCGGACCCCGGCACGTCGTCACGGTGAAACAGCTACGATCGGGGCGAGACGGCGAAGAGTGGTACGAATGGGAGGAGCGGCCCGGACCGGGACCGCCCGACGATGCCGACCGCCTCAGCGATGAGCTGGTCATCCGGGTGAACTACGTAGAACAGAAGAGGCCGCTCGGCTGCTAACGGCAACCTTGGGTATTGAGAGCGCCCCAGTTCGCTACCAATATCGGCACACGTCGTTGCTCATGGGACCTAAATGGTCTGGCGCGGCATTTCGTCTAGCGATAATTTGTCGCAAGGGATTGCGACCATCGAAGGTTCTGGGGTATATAATGTGTGTCAAACGGCGCGGGGTAGAATGGGAACCCCGGCCGCTTCGAACATTCGAATTGGAGGACGATTCGTATGCCGCTACAGCGCCGGTTAACTCCCCTTGAGCCGGAACTATTAAAGCTTAAGAAACTCGAGCTGAAAGAACGACAGTCTGAGCTCAACCGCATCATTTGGCTGCTCGCCCAATACCAGCGGAAGTATTTAGGCGCCATAGCTGTTATGGACTCGAATGCTTTGCTCCGGCGGACCGGAAACCACTGGCATCGGGGCCACGGCGAAGCCTCCGGTTGCCGCTACGTCGGCTAGTTTGACAGACTTGTTTTTTTCTTCTTCTTGCTGCCGGGTGGTCGGCCGCGACGCTTGGTTGTGAGCGCGGCCATCCAGGCTGGCGGCTTGCCCCGCCGCGGTCCCCTGTTTCTGACCAATTGTTCGAGACTCACGATTGCCTCGTCAACTCGCTCGCGGTCGCGCCGCAATTCGGCCAGAATCCTCGCAACATCCATCTGGACTTGTGATCCTCCAATAGAATTTTACGCCAGCAGGCCGACCGGTGGAGTATGGCCAGCCGCGCGTGGTTTATCTACCGATATTCACGATATCAAGGCGCGGATGGGACTCGTGGTAACAATGGCCGCGAGATAACCGACAAGGAGCAGGAAGACTGGGTCGAGAGCTTTCTGGTAATGCAGCAACCGCTGGCCATCCTGAAAGCCCTGCGCGGCCACTCGGTAGTCAGGAGCGGGCACCCAACCGCCGTCAGCCGGCTCTAGGACCTGCGAGCAGATCCTTGATGATTTTGCCGATCTCCATGAATTGATCCAGGCCGGAAGGCTTGAGGATGAATTGGGAAACTTCGAGATCCTTGAGCAGAGCCTCGTCTCGCCGAGACAGAGAGGAATTCCACACCCACACTGGAACGCCGACGAGGTGTCTGGCGTTTCGGATCTCGCGCAAGATGTCCTCGCCGGTATACTTGGACAGGTTCAAGCCCACCAGGATCACGTTTGGAATTGCCGCATCCGCAAAGTCCCCCTGCCTGCGGATGAAAGTGGAGAGCTTCGCCTCCGTTCGGCAGGTGAACCAGTTCAAATCGGAGATCTTGCTTATTCAGGGCCCGCTCGAGAAGGAAGACGTCGGAGCGGCTCTCGTCAATGACAAGAATCCGGGCTACGGGAACAACCGAAGCGAGCTTCAAGTTCACTCCCAGCGGCCAACCATCGTCGGCCGACCGTCATCATTCTGCAGTTGATCGTGCCAGAACGCGGCGCGTGGGCCCTCCTGGTAGCAGGCGAGCAGGAGGACACGGTACCCGAGGCAGGTTGCTGTTTCCTTATCCTATAAAAGTTCACTTTTTGGGACAAAGCTAAGCTTGAGGCGGGCGAATCGACGTTATGCCCTCACTAACTGGGACGTGTGTCCGGCCAGCAGGGTTCCACGCTAAACCGGCGGATCACGATAGCCGCCAAGCGCGATGCGAGCTTCAAGTCCGGCAAAGAACTCAGCGAAAGACTCGTCCAACCGAATACCTTATCGAGCCCGACCTAATCGAATCCGCCAATGCCCCGCGTCGCCCCACCCCCTACGCGCGCGGCCTGAATCTCGACTTTCACTTCTGATTCGGGCTGGCGCGCTCATGATTCTGCAAGGCCCGTTCGAGGCGGTCTGGAACGAGCCATAAGAGAGCTACGAATGCATATAGGGCGTTGGCAATCCAGGGGCTAAAGAACGCGAGGGGGACCGCCAGCAGGTAGAAAAGCGGAGAAAGCTTGCCCTTCCAATCACGGCCTATAGCAGTCGCGAGCAGTGAACTCCGTCCTTCATGCGCAATAATGGCGCACTGCAGGATGTAGTATGCGATTCCCGCCGCCAGCAAGACAACGCCATAGACCGCTGTTGGAACCGGCGCCAGATGGTTCTCACCCATCCATGCGGTGGCGAATGGAAACAGTGAGAGCCAGAACAGAAGATGCAGGTTCGACCATAAGATACTGGCGCTCACGCGGCGCGTGATCTGGAACAAGTGATGATGGTTGTTCCAATAGATGCCGACATAGATGAAGCTCAAAACGTAGCTCGAGAATACCGGGATCAGCGGCGACAACTCCGAGAATTGCGCGCCGTGCGGCACCTTCAACTCCAGAACCATAATGGTGATGATGATCGCGAGCACGCCGTCACTGAAGGCTTCGAGTCGATTCTTCTCCATTCTGCGATACTACCGACGGGAGTAGTCGAGACGCAATCGAAGGGTCGATGGAAAATACCGTGCGGTCCCGTAGACGAAGCTGGGGCGCGCGGACTCCGGCAGCACGCGCGCTATTTTGCCCAGCCCGCAGCACGGCCGCACGGCGCCAGACGAACGGCGCGCGGCCTGGGCGGTCCAAGGCGGTGGCGCGGCGCCCGAGCGGGGCTATGGAAGTCGGCGGGGCGGCATGCGCGTTAAAGGCGTCAGCGGGTTCAGCGATTCGGCAGGCAGCCGGTGGCGTGGTGGCGGCTATGCTGGCGCACCGGGCGCGGCCGAGGGCCCTCTAGAGGCCGTGGCCTATCGGCTGTTTCCGCCCACCCAATCGACACGTCGTACCAATATTAGGCGCACGATCCGGCCTATGAAACGGCAGGGCCATGTACGTCACTATACCTGCGAGGAACTACAAGCATGGCAGGAAGAATGATCATCCACGATACACGCTTAGCGGGCAAGGCCCCACCTATCGCTCCGAATATTTATGTGGTGAATGCGACCGTGGAAATCAACCATTGCATTGGCTGGATCGGCCAGTATGCGCGATCCCAGGGCGGGTTGAACGAATTGCTGGTGATGTGTCACGGATTCGAAGCCAACTGGGACCTGGGAAGACAGATGTCCACGATGCAACAGGCAGGCGGGTTCGGCCTGCAACTCTGCACGGAAGGGCTCACGCTGTACAACGTTTGGCTGGTCAGAAATTGGAAAGGGCTGATCCGACGGATCACCGTCTATGCTTGCGGGCCGGCCGATACGGGACCCGGGAACGAGGGGACGGCAGGAGACGGCCGCCGCTTCATGGGTGAGATGGCACTATGGAGCGGCGCCGAAGTGATTGGGGCCCGCAACACACAGATGTACAGTTGGAGCTCTTCCCAGCCTATCGATTTCGGCGCTTGGGAAGGGCCCGTGTACCGCTTCGATCCGAGCAACGGCCAACCTACGCAAATCAATCCTGGACCCATGCAGTGACGCCGACAGCCAGTCGCGTTGCGCAAAGGACCCCTTTATGAGACACGGCGGGCGAAAGCGTCGGGCGCGCGCGCTTCTGTTTGGCAATCGGTGTATAATTTTTCGCAACCGGGAACAAAACTGAAGCCGGTTGGGTGGTTGCTCTGAGCTTTGGGTTTTACTTCCGCGAACTGGTGGAAAGGAACTCGCACATGAATAAAAGTGGTTACCGCCCTGGAGGCGGTTATCATCTCGGATGCGCCGCAAGAGTGGCGTTAACGCTGGCCGCGCTCCCGATTTCGCTGAGGCCGTCGCAACCGCCTACGAACCCGGCTCTGAACGCCTTGTGGGTTAACTCGAGTCAAGTGCCGAATCCCCTCTCGGACCCGACAGGTTCCGCGAGCGCCACTCTCGTCAATAACGCGTTTGCCAGCGGCGTCAATATGCTCTACGTCAGCGTCTATGATTCCACGCCTAACAGCGACGGTCTTTTCCTGTACCCGGACAATGCCATCGAGAATTTGATTAACGTCGCCCACGCCCAAGGCATGCAGGTGTATGCCGCTTCCGGAACCCCCAATTGGCCGGGAGACGGCTGCGCGGCGACCGGGACTCCGATGAGCCGCATGAGCGACTTGATCACGTATAACACGCTCTACCCGAGCGCCAAGTTCGACGGCGTCATTCTAGACGTCGAACCGGAACCGGTAGATGCTCAAGCGCTTCTGTCGTTGTATCAATGCCTTCAGAGTCAACTCCAGGCGGCCGGAATGGGTCTTTCAGTCGCCCTCAGCGTTACGGTCCTCAATAGCCCGCCGGTTAGCGGCCAGACCGAGGCGCCCTACCAACAGATTGTCGATTTGCATCTGAACGGCGTGGTGGCGATGGGCTACCGAAACTCCGCGGGCACATTGGATCCGAGCACCTTGGCTTGCACGGGAAACGGGGTGCTTTGCGTTGATGAGAGCGTGATCGCATACGCGAACAGCGTCTCTCAGGGCCAACAGATCCAGGTTGGTTTGGATACGGACGATAATACGAGTGACCCGGAGGAGACGTTGTACAGTATGGGTCAAGCGGCGATGAACGCGGTGGCGACATCTGTCGCCTTCCAGTTCAACGCCGCGGGCCAAGTTTTTGGCGGCTTCGCAATCAATAGTTATCAGGATTCGTATTTGAGCGGCAGTCCACAACTGCCCCTCTGGCCCGCCACAAATCCGGCTGCGGTTAGTCCGTCCGTGCCGGCGGTCAACGCTGGAGGTGTCGTGAATTCCGGCAGCTACACTGCGCAAGGAGTCGCGCCCGGTTCCATCGTGTCTGTCTTTGGCACAAACCTAGCGGCCTCGACGGCCAACGCCAGCGCCATCCCGCTTCCGACCACCTTAAGCGATGTGATCTCTGTGACCTTCAACGACATTCCCGCGGGTCTGTACTTTGTCAGTCAGAACCAGATCAATGCCCAGCTGCCGTTTGACGTGCTGTCGGCGGACAACGGCACGGTGAACGTCGTGGTTACCCGTAGCACTGGCACATCGACTCCGCAGAATGTGACCGTGGCGCCAGCCTCGCCTGGCATTTTCACGACGGCGGGAAACGGTCTCGGCCAAGCTTTCGCCTATGACAACACTACCGGAGCCATCGCCGCTCCCACGGGCACGGTCATTGGAAGTTTCGTCACGGCCCCCATCTCTGTAAGTTCAGGGCACGCCTTGATCATTGCTTGCACCGGACTTGGCGCGGTGACCCCGTCTATCGCCGACGACGTGGCCGCTTCGGATGAGACCGTCCGGAATACCTTGCTGCAGCCCGCGATATTGATCGGCGGTGTTCCGGCGCAGTTCGTCTACTCCGTGCTCTCGCCCCAATTCGTGAGCGAGTATCAGATCGGTGTAATACCGGATCCCAGCACGCCCACAGGCGACGCGATGGCCATCCAGATACAGATTGGCGGTGTGACTACGACGGACCAAGTCACGATCGCGCTCGCCCCGTAAAGATTTCAGGCACTGACCATAGCGATACGCGCGGATTCACCGTCCGGCATGCGTGGTTTACAGGCGATCAGCGGGGTCAGCGAATCGGCAGTCAGCCGGAGGTGCGGTGGCGGCTACCGGCACGAGGCTTGGTCTCCGCTGGCGCGGCGACGCAATCCGGGTACGTCTGGCGCGTCCGAGGAGCACCGCCGGGTCGTCGCCACAGCCTGTTGGCCGGCCCGCGCGGCGCGAACCCAGCGCACCGCGGGCTACAGCCTTCCTGGCACGTCTGCCGTACGGCTTGGCCGCGAACTCCAGCAGCACGCTCGCCGTTCTTGCCCAGCCCGCAGGACGGCGACACAGCGCCAGACTCGCGGCGCGGGGCCTGGGGCGGCCCTGGGCAGTGGCGCGAGTGAAGTGTGTACCGATAACTACCAATTAGGGCGCGCGTCGATTCCCGCCACCAACAGCTTAAGCCCCTCACAGCGACGTTCCGCGCGCGCGCAAAAACGCCGAACCGCCTTCAAAACCATTCAGCCGTCACCCGCGCGCTGCCACGGCCCTTCTCGGGTGCCCGCACGGCGGCGTGAACGCAGCGCACGGTTGCTATAGTGTCCTGGTCCAGCCGCTCGACATCGTAAACGAGGCTGGGGCCCGCGGCCGTGCCCCAAAGCGGCGCACGCCGCAGCTGCCGTCGAGTCGCACGCCTCAAAGCGCCACTCGCGCAGATCCCGGCCAATGTCCCACAATGTCCCACACCCCGCGCGCGCGCGAAAAACTTTTGTAATTTGTACCTGCGACAATGGCGACCGGGCGCGCCCGCTAAGAAAGCCACGCTGGCGCAGGGGAAGCCGTAACGCGGACATCCACCGAAGAATCCGTTCGCTCCACTGACGGCTACCGCTCCGCCGGCCACGCGTTCCCGGCTGACAGCCCGCTACCGATATCAAGGGACAACGCCGTCGATTCGGCTGTTTGAAATAGCGGGCCTTTCGGCATGGCATTTGGGGTACCCTCTTCCACAAGCTGGCGCAAATAAGGCCAACCTCGCCTCCAACCAATGGATTCCACACTAAACGTCTTCCATTGAGAAAAAATTGATAACTCGTGATAGCGCTGTGAGGACAAGAAACGCGGCACTCTGCCATACTCGATTGTGGTTTGCGCCATTCGAACCGAGAGTTCAAGCTCATTGCACAAAGAGACTGCTTATGAAACGCTACCGACTGTTCCTGCTCGTTGCCCTTTGCCTGTCGCTGGTCCAACTGACCTTGGCACAGACGTCCGGTGAAACTGCTTCCGCCCTGCCCCGGCTGGTCCGCTTCGGCGGTACGGTCAGGGACCCCAGCGGCAGCCCGCTGCCCGGCGTGGCCGGCATCACTTTTGCTCTCTATTCCGAGCAGAACGGCGGCGCGGCACTCTGGATGGAGACGCAGAACGTGACCGCCGATAGCGGTGGCCACTACACGGCTTTGCTGGGCTCCACCAAATCCGAAGGCCTGCCGGCCGAGCTGTTCAATTCCGAGCAGGCCCGCTGGGTCGGAGTACAGGTGCAAGGGCAGGCCGAACAGCCGCGGGTGCTGCTGGTGAGCGCCCCATACGCTCTGAAGGCCGGAGATGCGGAGACCATCGGGGGGTTGCCGCCTTCGGCCTTCGTGCTGGCGGCGCCGCCGGCCAGCGACTCGGCTACGGCGAGCAGCGCTGGCGCCGTCGCGCCGGGGAGCCGGGACCAGCCGGCGACCGCCACCGATGTGACGACCACCGGCGGTACGGCCAATTATCTGGCGTTCTTCACCGGCGCCTCGACGATACTCGATTCAGTGGTGTACCAGACGGGGACGGGCAGCACCGCCATGATTGGCATCAACACCAGCGCGCCAACAGCCACGCTGGACGTGCAGGGCAACGTGGCGACCAGCGGGGCGATCACCGCCGGGTCGGGCTCTACCTTCTCCGGGCTGACGCTGCCGGCACTGGAGATGGCCACAGCCTCTGGTGGCTGGATTTCGCATTCGTTGGACCTGGCGGCCTCGTCTTACAACAGCGCTACCAGTGCGGCCGTGAACCAGACCTTCAAATCTGGGTGCGTTAGGTTGCATGGAGTTCGCCCAGCTTTACGGCTACGTCGAATCGATACGCCCTGACTTCTGGCTGGTCCCGGCACGCATGGTGGCCATCCAGAAGGGTCGCGGTTCGGCCAAGAAATCGTCGAGCGTGCGCTGCAAGTTCAATGATGCTGACTCGCGCGCATTGCCCGCTGCCTCGTCAGTTGTTAGACTGCGGCTATGGGGAAGCGGACTCTGAAGTTGCTGGTCTACCTCGATCAGAACTTCCTCAGCGAGATGGCGAAAGCGGGCATCAACGAGAGGGTGCGCCCGGAGTTCAAGGAAATCTATGAACTTCTGCACCGGGGTTTCGTATATGAAAAGCTCGTAGTGCCCAGGTCAGTACTGCATGACGTTGAATCTAGCCTCGCTACGCACCTCAAGGACCGCATCGTCGCTTATCAGCATTATTTGGGCCAGGTGCGTCTCTTTCGCCCGGACGAAATCAGGAACACCCAAACCTTTGCGGCGCTCGACCGCTTCATGGGCCGCACCCCTAAAGACCCGCTGCGACCCGAAGCCGCGTTTCTGGACCACCCGGATCAGCGTGTTGAGCGTTTCGGCATCAGCGTTGATTCGCATCTCCAAGGGCGCAACTTCAGAGAGAGCCGGCACCGGACCGCCAAGGAGCTTGAGGAAATGCGTCAGCGGCTCCTACAAGGCAAGGCCACATATGACCAGCAGCTAAAGGTCGAGCAAGAAACGCAGCGGGACCAATTCGTTCAAACGTATTGTCTTTTTTGTGGACCGGTTTCTGAGGAGAAACGGAAAGAGCTAACGGCTTTCACCAATAGCACCGATTTTACGAGCATTCCGCTTCTCAGGATCGAGGCTCACCTATTTGCCTCCATCCTGACCAGAAAACCGGAAAGGCAGATCCAACCCGGCGATGGGACCGACATCGACGCCCTCAGCGCCTATGCGCCGTACATGGATGTAGTCTGCACGGACGCATTCATGGCGGATCAGATGCGAGGCATCGCACAGGAATATGGCACCGCGCTATGCAACGCGAAAACTAGCAGCTTGCGCGAGTTGAAGGTGTTTCTGGAAACTTATCTGAGCGGGGCCCCGCCCATTCGGCGTCCCTCGATTACGGCATTCGTCTTGCCGCCAAAGGAACGGCGGGATGACTCCTTTCAATTCTTCTATCGACTCGGCTCTGCGCTGCGGGCAATGGGAATGAACGAATACGGGGAAATCTACGCCTTTGACGACGGGGCCATGCCGACGTATGAAGTGCCGCAGCTACCGGGAGCGCCGGTTCCCTTTTACGGGATGCAAGATGTCACGAGAATCGAGCTTCCCCACGGAGCGACCGAAGGGGACATCCTGAACATCTGCCACAAGCTCTGCCGTTCTGATCATTTCGTTCTGATTGATGAGTACAAAGAGATCTTGGATTCTTTCATGCTGGGCGCGGCGATGTGCGCGGAAGGCAATATGGATTCCACGCATGGCTACCGCATTTTCAGGAGGCTCCCTTGAGTGGGACGCTCAGACCAGCTTGCCGCTTGGCCGGATTTGCGCTTTCCCAGGATCCTTCCTCAGCGTCTAACACCGACCCTTGCATATCCGCCGTCCAGCCCGAGAACCGTCGAGCGCGCAAGTTCACATCCCAACAAACCTGCTGTGCCTCAAGTGTCGGTCCTCGGTCCACTCCAGGAACTCGAAACGGCCCGTCAGTTCCGGGCGGAGCCACCGGCACTCCTTCATCTTGTCCGCCGTCAGACCTTCGCCCCATCGCCCCGGCCGCTTTTCCGGCAAGTTGCAAAAAGGGCATTCGCTGACTTCGAGCGGCTTCATCTTGCGCAGTAATTCCCCGCGCAAAGCCGGTGTGAATCCGCTCCGCGTCCGCGCGACGTACACCAGTTTGCCGTCCACAACGTGCCCGACGATCACCGCGTCAAAGGTGCTGCCGCCGATGGAATAGCCGCCGATGATGAATTCCTGGGAACCGTTGACCCGCATTTTCATCCAGGCACCGGAGCGCTGGCCCGATTCGTATCGGCTGTTGGCGCGCTTGGCCACCAGCCCTTCCAGGCCCTGCGCCCGGATGGACTGGATCAGATCTGACAAGCTTGCCTCCAGCACCGGCGAGCGTCGCACCGGCTCGGGCAGCTTCGGCAGGACCTTACTCTCAAGCACATGCCGCCGCGCAGACAGCGGTTCGCCCGTTACATCTTTGCCGCCGACCATCAGCACGTCGAAGACGTAGTAGTGGACGTTCGTGCCGCCGTTTTGGAGCAGGCTGAAGACGGGCTTGCCGGTTTCATCGAGCGCCACCACCTCTCCGTCGATCACGGTTTCGTCCGGCAAGTCGCGCAGCGCCGCCACAACGCCGGGATAACGCTTGGTGAAATCCTTGTCGTTGCGGGACCGGAGTCGGACCTGCCCGCCGCTCTTGATCGCCAGCGCCCGATAGCCATCGAATTTGACCTCATACAGCCAGCCGTCGCCCTCAGGCGACTTGTCGGTCCGCAGCAAGAGCATCGGTTCGATGAACCGGGCTGTTCGTTCTGCTGGCACAATCAAAGGATGGCACAACGGCAACACGTATTCCGAATATGCAATAATTTCCGGCATGGCTGCCCCCGCTCTTGCACTTTCCCCGTCCCAGGACTCTTCGTCAGCGTCTAACACCGACCCGTGTGCCGCCTCCGCCCTCCTCGACATCGTGGGGCGCTCGATGCACGCCTCCCGCTCCAAGTGGCTCTTCATCCGCAAGCTGCGGGTCTGAAACGGTGCCGTAAAAGTGCTGACGGCTCCGACGCCGATAACGGCGGGAGTGCAACATTAAACATCAAGCACGATCCACGCTGGAGCGTGGTCACTGGCGTTTTCTTCACCCCGCACACAACGGTCCACACCGCCGTCTACCAGCCGCTCAGCTAACACCGGCGAGAGCAGGAAATGATCGAGCCGCATGCCCTTGTCGGCTGCCCACCGCTCGCGCTTGTAATCCCAGAACGTCCAGAGCGGCCCATCTGGGTACAATCGCCGCAGCGCATCGGTCCAGCCTTGGGCCAGCATTCGGGCAAAGGCCGCACGGCTTTCCGGTTGGATTAGCGCGTTGTCATCTAAGGATCGCGTTGGATAGATGTCCTGTGGCGTCGGCACGACATTGTAATCGCCAGCCAACACGACCGGCACGCCGGCAGCAATGAGTCCGACGGCGTGGGCGATGAGGCGTTCAAACCACGCCAGCTTATATTGGAACTTCGGACCAGGCTGAGGATTTCCATTCGGCAGATAGATGGAAGCGATCAAGACTCCGTTCACGGCCGCCTCGATGTACCGCGCGTGGGAATCTTCGGGGTTACCGGGCAGGCTGGAGCGGACCAGCACGGGAGCATGATCTCGCGCCAAGATGGCCACGCCATTCCAGGAACGCTCGCCCTGCCAGACGGCCTCGTAGCCGAGAGCGCGAAGGGAATCCACGGGAAACGTCTCGTGCGCGGCCTTCAGTTCCTGGAGGCAAACGATATCCGGCTCGGTTTGGGCGAGCCAAGCCAAGAGATTTTCCAGACGCTTGTTGATGTTGTTGATATTGAAGGTCGCAATCTTCACTGTTCAGCCTCGAATAGGCGACGCATCCTTGTGCTGAGGGCCGTGCGTCGGCAGGACCAGTACCGGCGGTAGTGCAGGTCGTTCGACATGCTGCGCGATCAATTGTCGCGGATTATTTCACCTATAGACGGCGTGCCCCCATGCTAGTCCCCGGCGTGGCGGGAGACGCCCCCGATGCTGCTCCGGAATCAATGAAGAGAACTGGAGGAAAAGACTCCACCCCTACGGTTACTCTTGAACCTGCAGTTTTGAGGCCAGGACCTTGCGCTCCTGTAAAGCATCGATTTGGTCCAATAATCTGTCGTCATTCCGGATCAGCCGATCATATTCACTCTGCGCGGCTCCGGCGGCTTCAACATTGCCCGCTTCCGCGTGCATGTCCCGCAGCGCTAGGACCCTCTGCATGTACGCGTGCCGAATGTCTCGAAATTCTTCCAGCGCCTTTATCTGTTCATCGAAGCCAAGGACTTCCTTCATGATTGTGGCGCCTCCAAATTCAGTATTACAACTTTCCATTGCCACTTCTCAAATGTATTAGCGCCTGCTAGGAACTCACGGCCAACTCTGGCCTTCACCCTTCGCCAACGCCATCAGCTTCCTCTTCCTCGTGCACTCTGCCGGCGTCCTTCCCTGGCTCTCCAGCCATCCCCGGAAATCCTTCATCCGCACCCGGTGCTCGACGGCAGGTTGCTTGACGCGCACCTTTAACTCCGTCAACCCCTCGCCGATCTCCTCTACCCAGGTGTCCCCGCGCAGGATGCCCAGCGCCTGCGCCACAGCCTCGTAGAGGGATTCGGCGGTCACCTCTGATCGGCGACAATTAGATCTCCGGGTCGCGTTGACTCATCATTGTTGTTACCCAACGCGGCCCGTTGCCTCATGAAAAATGTTACCCATCCCCATGAAAGGGACGGGTGGCAGATTGAGGAGGCAACTGAGCATGACAACGAGACGGGAACTG
>Ga0302325_10017800_pt1 | contig 14997 bp, 10 predicted proteins | sample Palsa_T0_2_FD_201948 | JGI IMG/M metagenome (GOLD analysis project Ga0302325, IMG submission 201948) | Peat permafrost microbial communities from Stordalen Mire near Abisko, Sweden - Palsa_T0_2 | ecosystem: Environmental > Terrestrial > Soil > Palsa > Peat permafrost | place: Sweden: Abisko... | reverse complement strand
CAGCCATTTCCTCTTTTGGAAGCCGGACACCCCAGCACTAATTGAGCCGACCAGCATGCCATGGAGACTCGATCCCGGCAACGACCTCATCCTCAACATGCATCTCAAGCCAACCGGCAAGCCTGAGGCTGTCGACGCCACCATCGGCCTCTACTTCGCCGACAAACCCGCGACTGAGCATCCCATGCTCCTCCAGTTGGAGGACGACGACGCCCTCGACATTCCCGCCAACGACCCCAATTTCGTCGTCGAAGACCAGCTCGAGCTCCCCGTCGACGTTGACGCCCTCGGCGTCTATCCCCACGCCCACTATCTCGGTAAAAAGATGGAGGGCTACGCGGTTCTCCCCTCAGTGAATGGAAAGGCCGGCGAAAGAAAATGGCTAATCCGGATTGACGACTGGGACATCGACCGTCAATCCGTCTACCGTTTTGCCCCGCCCGTCTTCCTGCCCAAGGGTACCGTCATCCATATGCGCTATACCTACGACAACTCCAGCGCCAATGTGAGGAACCCCAACAACCCGCCCATCCGCGTCAAAGCCGGGAACCGCTCCGTCGACGAAATGGGCCACCTATGGCTACAAGTCCTCCCACGCCCCATGAAGAATTCAAAGCAAGACCCCCGCGCCCTGCTCGAAAAAGCCTGGATGGAAGACCGCCTCCGCAAAGACCCCAACGACCAGATCTCGTTGTACAACCTCGCTTCAGTCGACATGAATGAAGGCGACTACAAAGCCGCGACCAGCCTCTATCGACAAGTCTTGGAACGAACGCCTAACGACGCACTAACCCATACTGCTCTAGCCGCTGCCCTCGACGCCTCCGGCGACTGGCAACAAGCCCGCACTGAATACGAAAGGGCCCTCACCGCCGATCCCGAAAACACCAACGCCCGCTACGACCTAGGCCAGCTCGAAGCCCAGCACGGAGACTACGCCGCCGCCGAATCGGGGTTCCAGCAAGTCCTCGCCATCAATCCCAAAGACGCCGGAGCCCACGCCGCCCTCGGTGCTGTCTACGCCCAAACCCAGCGCAATCCCCAGGCCCGGCAGGAATTCGAAACCGCGCTTAAGCTCGACCCCAACAATTTCGACGCGTTCTACAACCTTGCTAGCATCGAAGCCGCCAATCAGGACCTCGCGCACGCCACCGAACTACTCCAGCAAGCACTGAAGCAGAAAGACGATCCCGACGCCCATCAACTCCTCGCCGCCGTATACGCCGAACAAGGAAGAATGGCCGACGCCCTGCACGAGTTCCAGGCATGGGAACGATTGAAACCCAACGAAGCCGCTCCGCACCTGGCTCTGGCCAAAGTCCACCAAGCGATGGGAGACATGCCCAACGCCATCCGCGAACAGCAAGCCGCGCTGGCAATCGATCCCAATAACCCTGGAGACTGGAACGATCTCGGAGTCTTCGAAGTCCACGCCGGAGACAAAGACGCCGCCCGACGCGATTTCGAAAAAGCGCTCAAGCTCGACCCCCAAAACCAAGCCGCCAAAGCCAACCTGAGCCATCTCTGATGCGATAGCTATTTAGGACATTGATGGAACTGTGTTCTGAAGGCGGAAGCGTGCGGTTTTAACCCCACGAAAAGGACAAGAGACGATCCGGCCTTCAGGCCCGGCCTCCTACTTCGTCACCGGAAACAAAAACCGCAACATATCCCCAACCCTCGCCGCCCAGGCCGCCTCATCATGCGTCCCACCCGCCACCATCCGGTAGTGGACATTCAATTCCGCCTTCCACCCATTCACCAGCAGCTGTTTATAAAGCAGGTCCGCATCCTGGTGCGAGCGCTTCCCCTCGCTATCGCCCACATCCAGCCAAATCCGCGGCCACGGTGGCCCCTCGTACTCGTTCACCACCCCCAGAATGCTCTTATGGTTCCACCATACCGAAGGCGACATCACCGCCAGCTTCCCAAAGCTTTCCGCATGTTGCAGGCCCAGATAGAGCGAGACCAGGCCGCCCAGCGACGAACCACCCATCGCGGTATCCGTAGCCTCTGGCCGCGTCCGATACCGCTCATCCACAAACGGCTTCAGCTCCTGCAACAGCATCCGCCCATAATCATCAGCATTGCCGCCGCCCATCCGACGATCCCGGGCATGGGTATACTCCTCCAGCCGTTGCGGAGTGTTGTAAATGCCAACCACAATCAGCGGCTCAACTTCACCTGCCAGCGTCAACCGGTCGGCATGGTCCTGTATTTGCCACGTGCGCCCACGCACAAACGAAGTCTCCGGGTCAAAAAGATTCTGCCCGTCATGCATATACATCACCGGATAGCGGCGATGCGGCTCATGGTCGTAGCCCGGAGGCAGATACAAAATCACATTCCGGTCTTCCGCCAGGAACCGGCTGTGAAACTCCGGATGCATCACCAGCCGCGAAGAAGGGCCCTCCGCAAAGGGTTCTCCGGCGGAACTCTGAGGCGCGTCAGTCGGTTGTATCGGATCTTCCACGGGCGTTGTCAACTCTAAATCCAATCCAATCGCTCAACTCTCTCCATTCAATCCTGCTACAGTATCAAGAATATTACGAAGCGTTCACAAACCAACTATGCATCGCGAATATCACAAGTGGTACTCTCCCCGCCTCGGCCGCGACATGGAACTCCTCGTCCACGGCCACGCCGGCCTGCCCGTCGTCGTTTTCCCCAGTTCGCAAGGCCGTTTCTACGAGTTTGAAGACCGCGGCATGATCGATGCCATCGGATACAAGATCGACAACGGCGAAGTCCAGCTTTACTGCGTCGATTCCGTCGACGCCGAGAGCTGGTACAACCGCAACGTCCCGCCCCGTTGGCGCATCGCCCGCCACATGAGCTACGAAAGCTACATCACCGACGAAGTCCTTCCACTGGTCCGCGAAAAAAACTGGAACCCCAAGACGATCAGCCTCGGCGCCAGCTTCGGCGGCTATCATGCCGTCAACATCGCCCTCCGCCATCCCGACAAATTCACCGGGTTCTTAACCATGAGCGGCGCCTTCGACCTGCAGAAATTTCTCGGCGGCTATCACGACAGCGACGTCTACTTCAACATCCCGCCGCAATACGTCCCCAACATCCATGACTCATGGCAACTCGACCGCTACCGCCAAAACTCCTACCTCTTCGCCAGCGGCTGGGACGACCATTGCCTCCAGGAAAGCCGCCATCTGGCTGGAATCCTCCAAGCCAAAGGTGTCCCATGCCGCATGGACATCTGGGACACCTACAACAGCCACGACTGGCCCACCTGGCAGCGCATGATGCAGGTCTACTTGTAATCCAATCCTGCCGAAGGTCCCAATCTTCGAAGCGAAAAAGTATGGCATCATCGTCCTGATCGCCCTTTAGGAAGGAGTGCCCACAGGCCTGATCCTCGCACTCTTGATGCGACACTCGCTAGGGATGTTATCTTGAAGACTCTCGACACATCAACGAGGACCAAGAGAACATGTCGCGAATTATCCGATGTTCCCTGATTCAAGCGAAGAACGAAGCGCCCGCCGAAAGCACCCTTGAAGCCATCAAGCAGGCTATGCTCGGCAAGCACATCGCCATGATCCGACAGGCTGCCGCCGAGGGTGCAAAGATCGTCTGCCTTCAGGAAATCTTCTACGGCCCCTACTTCTGCGCCGAACAATCGATCCGCTGGTACGACTTCACCGAACCCGTCCCCAACGGCCCCACGATCCAACTGATGCAATCGCTCGCCAAGGAACTAAGTATTGCCATCATCGTTCCCGTCTACGAAATCGAAAGCGAAGGCATCTACTACAACACCGCCGCAATCATCGACGGCAACGGCGAATACCTTGGCAAATACCGAAAGACCCACATCCCCCACGTCGCCCCCGGCTTCTGGGAAAAGTTCTACTTCCGTCCCGGCAATCTCGGCTACCCAGTCTTCGATTTAGGCTTCGCAAAGATCGGTGTCTACATCTGTTACGACCGCCATTTCCCCGAGGGAGCCCGCGCACTCGGCCTCAACGGCGCGGAGATCGTCTTCAACCCCTCCGCCACCGTCGCTGGCCTCAGCGAATACCTGTGGAAGCTCGAGCAGCCCGCCCACGCCGCCGCCAACGGCTACTTCATTGCGGCAATTAATCGAGTCGGCACCGAAGCCCCATGGAACATCGGCGAGTTCTATGGCCAAAGCTATTTCTGCGACCCCAGAGGACAAATTTTCGCACAGGCGTCGCGGGACAAGGACGAAGTCCTAACCGCCGACATTGACTTGGACAAGATCGGCGAAGTAAGAAAAACCTGGCAGTTCTACCGCGACCGCCGCCCCGACACATACGGAGCATTAGTCGCACCATAACGAAGAGTTACAGATTTATCGAACTCAATAAAATCGGGTGCCCCATGTCTCGCTTTTGAGACATGGGTTTTTCAAATCAACGGAGACCAGCGGATGCAAGCATTCAAAACTCATCCCGAAATCGCCAACCGCTTCGAGGACCTCCATCCGCCCTTCGCCCCCCAAGCTGCGACCATCGAAGCCAACCGCTGCCTCAACTGCTTCGACGCGCCCTGCACCGCCGCCTGCCCCACCCACATCGACGTCCCCCTCTTCATCAAGAAGATCGCGTCCGGCAACGTCCGCGGCTCTGCCACCACCATCCTCGAAGCCAATATTCTGGGAGCCAGCTGCTCCCGAGTCTGCCCCGTCAAAGTGCTCTGTGAAGGCGCGTGCGTCATGCATCGCCACAACGAACAGCCAATCGAGATCGGCCGCTTACAACGGCACGCGATGGATCACTTCTACAACAGCGGCGCCAAACTCCCGCTTAAAGCAGCTGTCGAACGCAAGGAGAGAATAGCCTGCATCGGAGCAGGCCCCGCGTCCCTCGCCTGTGCGGCAGAATTACGTCAGCAAGGATTTCAGGTGACCATCTTCGATCGCCAAACCCTCCCCGGCGGCCTCAACACTTACGGTGTCGCCGAATACAAACTCCGCAGCGCCGATAGCCTCCGCGAAGTTGAGTTGGTGCGCTCCCTCGGCGTGCAATTCGAGGTAAGAGATATAGCCAGCAAAGATGACTTAGACCAGTTGGAACGAGAATTCTACATCATCTTCCTCGGCGTCGGCCTAGGAAGAATGAGAAAGCTCAACATCCCCGGTGAAGATCATCCCAAAGTAATCGACGCCCTCGAATTCATCGCCAGTTACAAAACCGGCGGGCGCATCTCCGTCGGCAACAAGGTCGTCGTCATCGGAGCTGGGAACACTGCGATCGACGCCGCAAATGCCGCTAAACGTCTCGGCGCTGAAGAGGTCTACGTCCTCTATCGCCGCGAGGAGAAAGACATCTCCGCCTTCAGCTTCGAATACGAACACGCTAAGCTCCAGCGAATTCAATTCCACTGGAACACCCTGCTGATTGCAATTCACATCGACGACGAAGGCCTCTCCGAAATAGAGTGTGCCCGAGTCGCGTCAGGCAACGATCAAGAATTCAGACAACTTCCCAACTCCACCTTCAATCTCGAATGTGACCTACTCATTCCCGCCATAGGTCAGTCCGGTTTACTCGAATTCCTGAGTAAGTTCCATAACCTCCAATTAACTCAAGGAAGAGTAGTCATCGACCGGACCACCGGCCAAACCACTAATCCCAAATACTTCGCCGGCGGAGACTGCGTCAACGGCGGCCGCGAAGTTGTCGACGCCGTCGCCGACGGCAAACGCGCCGCCCTCGGCATCGCCGGTGCGCTCAAGCGAGAGGCCGCTCATGCCTGATCTAAGAGCCAACACCGCCGGCATCAAGTCGCCAAACCCCTTCTGGCTGGCCTCCGCACCACCCACGAACTGCGCCGAACAAATCATGCGCGCCTTCGATGCGGGATGGGGCGGCGCCGTCTGGAAGACCATCGGCGAGCCCATCGTCAACGTCTCTTCGCGCTATTCCTCCATCGATTGGAACGGCCAGCGCATGATGGGCCTAAATAACATCGAACTCATCTCCGACCGCCCCATCGAAGTCAACTTAAACGAAATCGCCCAGGTCAAGAAGCTCTACCCCAACAACGCCGTAATCGCTTCCTTGATGGTCGAGTCCACCCGAGAGGCCTGGCATAAGATCGTCAAACAGACCGAAGATTCAGGTGCCGATGGCCTCGAACTCAACTTCGGCTGCCCTCACGGCATGAGCGAACGCGGCATGGGCTCAGCAGTAGGACAGGTCCCCGAATACGCCGAGATGATCACCGCCTGGGTCAAAGAAGTCGCCCAAACGCCGGTCCTCGTCAAGCTAACCCCGAATATCACCGACATCCGAACCATAGCCCGCGCGGCCAAGCGCGGCGGCGCCGACGGCCTCTCCGCCATCAACACCATCAACTCCATCACCGGCATCGACCTCGACACCTTTGTCCCGCGCCCCAACGTCGACGGCGCAAGCTCTCACGGAGGTTACTGCGGTCCCGCCGTCAAGCCAATCGCCCTCAACATGGCGCAACAAGTCATGAGCGATCCTACTGCGGCGCTGCCGCTTTCCGGCATCGGCGGCATCGCGACTTGGAAAGACGCCGCAGAATTCATTCTCCTCGGCTGCTCTTCCGTGCAAGTGTGCACTGCCGCCATGCACTACGGCTACCGCATCGTCGAAGACATGATCGACGGCCTCGAAAACTGGATGACCGAAAAGGGCTTCGCCACCCTCGAAGACTTCCGGGGACTAAGTCTCCCGCGAGTTACCGAATGGAAACACCTCAACCTCAACTACAAGATCGTCGCTCGCATTAACGAATCCAAATGCATCGGCTGCGACCTCTGTTATACCGCCTGCTGGGACGGCGCACATCAATGCATCCATCTCGACCGCGTCTCCGGCCCAATCGACGGTCACGTCGAACTCCACAAGAGGCCCACCGAGATCGAAGCTACCAGCCACGCCGCCATCACCGTCACTCCAATCCCCAAGCTCGATCACATCGGGAAATCGAATCACGGCGCAAACGCCACACCCTTAGCTAGAATCCCGAGGGTCGACGAAACCGAGTGCGTCGGTTGCAATCTTTGCTCCCTCGTCTGCCCGGTAGAAGACTGCATCACCATGGAACAAGTCGATCTCAATCTTCCCCCGCAGAGCTGGGAACAGCGAGTTTCCAGTCAAGCAATAGCAACAGTTACAAATGCAGGGGGCCACTAACAAACTATGGGCATCCTCATCCGAAACGGCACCGTTGTCACCGCGAGCAAAACATTCCCCGCAGATATTCTCATCGAAGGAAGCAGCATCAAAGAAGTCCGCGCCAACATCCCAACCAGCCCCGCGCACACTACCATCGACGCCAGCGGGATGTATCTGCTACCCGGTGGAATCGACGTCCACACCCACCTTGATATGCCCTTTGGCGGCACGACATCGAGCGATGACTTCGAAACCGGCACCCGCGCCGCCGTTATTGGAGGCACGACCACTATCGTCGACTTCGCCGTGCAATACAAAGGCACCAAAATGCGCGACGCTCTTGACGTCTGGTTAGGCAAGGCAGCGAACAAGGCCTGCATCGACTACGGCCTCCACATGATCGTCACCGACTTAGGCACGTCCGGCCTCGAAGATATGGACGAGTTAGTCGACGAGGGAGTGGCCAGCTTCAAGTTATTCATGGCGTATCCTAATGTGCTCATGGTCGACGACGGCACCATCTTCAAAGCACTCCAGCAGACCGCGAAGAACGGCGCGCTCATCTGCATGCATGCTGAAAACGGAAGCGCTATCGACGTCATCGTCCAGCAAGCGCTAGCCGAAGGAAAAACCGCACCCATTTACCACGCGCTCACCCGCCCCACCAAGGCCGAAGCCGAAGCTGTCAATCGCGCCATCGCTCTCGCCGAAATCGCCGGAGCGCCCGTCTACATCGTCCATCTCTCATCCGAAGACGCGCTGAACAAAGTCCGCGAAGCCCGCGATCGCGGCGTCCCGGCCTTCGCCGAGACCTGTCCGCAATACCTGCTGCTCTCAATCGAAGACAACATGAAGGGCGAGTCCTTTGAAGACGCCAAGTACGTCTTTACCCCGCCGCTGCGCGAAAAGAAAAATCAGCCGAAGTTATGGGACGGCCTCAAACACGATCATCTCCAGGTAGTCTCAACCGACCATTGTCCCTTCTGTTTTGCCGACCAGAAGGTGTTGGGCAAAGACGACTTCACCAAGATTCCCAACGGCGGCCCCGGCATCGAAAACCGCCTTCAACTCCTCCATCACTACGGAGTCGGCAAAAGCAAAATCACCCTCAACCGCTTTGTTGAAATCACTGCAACGTCCCCAGCCCGCATCTTCGGCATGTATCCAAAGAAGGGAACGATAGCTCCCGGCAGCGACGCCGACATCGTCATCTGGGATCCCGACGCCGAACACCTAATCAGCGCCGCAACGCATAACATGCGCTGCGACTTCTCCATGTTCGAGGGGTACAAGGTGAAAGGGAACGCGAGACAAGTCTTCTCTCGCGGTGAGTTAGTCGTCGAGAACGGCAAATTCCTCGGCAAACCCGGTCGCGGCAACTATCTTAAGCGCGACGCGCGGGGAGGAGCCTGGCAGTAAGCAGAGACAACCTACAATCCCGCAACAAAGTCATCCGCAATGGACAAGCTCTGGTCTAAAGCATCCACCCCAAAATCAATGTCATCCTTCTCAATGATCAGCGGCGGAGCCACCACAAAATGGCTGATCCAAGCCTGGATAGTCACGCCGCGCTTCATCATTTCGCCGGCAACTTTTTCAACCACAGCGACTTTGCCATCGACCTTGTCCTGCATGGTGTTGAGCGGTTCTTTGGTAACTTGGTCCTTCACGAGCTCCACCGCCCAGAAAAGTCCCAACCCACGCACTTCACCGATCGAAGGGTGCTTCGCCTTCAGAGCATGAAGCTTCTCGCCCAGATAAGCCCCAATGTCCTGAGCCCGGGCCACCAAATCCTGTCGCTGCACCTCGCGAATTGCCGCAACCGCCGGCGCCAAAGTCATCGGATGCGCCTCGTAGGTATGTCCATGAGCAAAGAAGTGGTCTTCAAAATATTCGCCAATCTTCGCCGAGGTCGCACAGACGCCCAGCGGCACATAAGCCGAAGTGATGCCCTTCGCTGTCACCAGCATGTCCGGAGTTACGCCCCAATGGTCGACCGCGAACCACTCCCCCGTACGTCCCCAACCCGACATCACTTCATCGGCTATCAATAAGACACCGTGACGGTCACAAATATCACGGAGGCGAGGGATGTACTCTTTCGGAGGAATCAAGACCCCGTTCGTACCTACCACCGGCTCCACAATCACCGCGGCAACATCGTGCTCGTTCTCGATCATATGCTCGAGATAGTCGGCGCAAGCGATGTTACAGCTCGGATAAGTATGCTTGATCGGGCACTTATAACAATTCACTTCAGGGGCAAACAAGAATCCCTGACCCTTGCCGCCCGGCTCCATCGGCCAGCGTCGAGGGTCGCCCGTCGCGGCGATAGAGGCCATCGTCGAACCATGATAGGAACGATAGCGCGCGATGATCTTCGTCTTGCCCGTATACATCCGCGCAATCTTGAACGCCGCCTCGTTCGCCTCGGTCCCGCTGGTCGTAAAGAAGAACTTCTCCAACCCAGTCGGCAATACTTCCAGCAGCAGCTTGCTCAACTCCGCGCGTGTCGTTGTCGCATAGCCCGGCATGATGTAGGGCAGGGAAGCAGCCTGTTCCTGAATCGCCTTGATCACCGCCTGGTTCTTATGTCCCAGATTCACGCACATCAGCTGCGACGAAAAGTCCAAATACCGCTTGCCCGCCGCATCGGTGAAATAGCACCCCTCCGCATCGACCACATGCAGCGGGTTCCAGCTCTTCTGATAGCGCCAGGTCCCGTAATTGAGCTTCTTGGTGGCGGCAACGACTTCTTCGGTCGTCAATGCGGAGGCGGGATCGAGAGTAGCAAGTTCAGACATTTTCGTTTTCCTTTAGGCCGAATACCTCTGACTTTACAGGGAATTACTCCGCCTGAAAACCCGAATTCGCTATGCCAGCGCCGCGTTCGTCTCTATCATCGAGCTATCTCATGATGAAAATCTTGAAAGCCCTGCCATCGCTGCTGCTGACGCTGTTGCCCCTCGCTGCCTTAGGAGCAACTCCGCCCGCTGCCCCGATTGAAGTCAAAGTCGTCGTCGTCGCCATGTTCGAGCTCGGCGCCGACACCGGCGATGCTCCCGGCGAATACCAATTCTGGGTCGATCGCGAGCATCTCGATCGAACCATCCCATTCCCGGCTGGCTACCACGACCTCCGCATGAACGCCAACGGCGTCCTCGCCGTCCTCACCGGGCAGGGCACCGCCAAAGCCGCCTCCACCATCATGGCGCTCGGACTCGACTCCCGATTCGATCTGAGCCATGCGTATTGGATCGTCGCCGGCATCGCGGGAGCAGATCCAGCCAAGGCGACACTTGGCTCAGCAGTCTGGACCGACTGGGTCGTCGACGGCGATCTCGCCTACGAAATCGACGCCCGCGAAATCCCCGCTGACTGGACGACCGGCTACGTCCCGCTCGGCAAGATCAAGCCCTTCGAGGAGCCCGCCAAGGCCAACGACAACCAGGTCTACCAGCTCAATGCCCCACTCATGGAGTGGGCCTATCAGCTCACCAAAGATTTGCCGCTTGGCGATACCGAAGATATCCGCGCCCGCCGCGCTCAATTCCCCCAGGAAGCCGCCCGCAAACCACCGACCGTCCTCAAAGGTAGCGAGCTCTCCGCCTCCACCTACTGGCACGGCAAAAAGCTCGACGAATGGGCCAACGCCTGGGTGTTTTACTACACCGGTGGCAAAGGCGTCTTCATCACCAGCGCGATGGAAGACACCGGCACGCTACAATCCCTGACCTTCCTCGCCCACGCCAAAAAGATCGATTACTCCCGAGTTATGGTGCTAAGAACAGTCAGCAACTTCGACCAGCAACGTCCCGGAGTCACCGCTGCCGAGAGCCTCGCCGAGCAGCGCGTCTCCAAATACGGCGGTTACCTGCCATCGCTAGAGAGCGCCTACGCAGTCGGTCACACTGTCGCCGACAATATCATCCAGAACTGGACCAAGTATCGCGATCGTCCGCCATCGATTACACCGCAACCATAGAGGTGCAACGTTACCGCCCTTGCACCTCTATCGTCTTCTTCAGGTGGTCCCCAGGCTTGACCTCCACCGGCACCGCCTTCGCCAGGAACCCCTGCAATACCGCCGGATTCGCCCACTCCAGCTCCCACCCGCGCTCGATCGCCAGCAGCCGGTACCGCCCCGGCACTATATTCAACACATCGAACGTCCCATCCGAATCGCTCTGATCGCGCCGAAACAGGATTTGGTTGTTCTTCGGGTCTTCTGGAGCCAGCAACACCATCACTGCGCTCGCAGGCTTGTCGCCCAGCAGAGCCGTGCCTTCGATCTCCCCAAATCCCTTCCCAGCCACGATCTCCAGCTTCGGCGAATCGCCAGCCTTCAACGCCAGCATGCGCCCATTCAGCGAGGCTCCCGATGCCTTCACTCCCGCGACATACATATCGGTAATCTCGCCCACCACCTCATAAATCCCCGGCGGCGCGCTTATGCTGAACTCACCCTTGTCGCTCACCGGCGAGCCATACTGCCGATGGCCCTGCGCGGCCCGCAACCCAATCCCCGCCGACACTGGCAGCTTGCCGCCTGCATAGGAAACGGTGCCCGTCACCGTGATCTCGCCAACGGCGCTCTCTTCCGAAAGCTCGCTCGACCCGCTTCCCACATCGGCGTCAAAATGCTTCGTCTCCGATTTGCCCTGGCCCTGGGTAAACTGGCTCAGCGTAACGTCATAATGCCCGGGCAACACTCCATCGACTTCGATCGGTCCATCCGAGTTGAAGACCATCTGCGCAGGTTGCGGTTCCACCTGCCCGAAGATCGTCTGGTTGAGCATCACGGAAAAGTGGTTCCCATCTCCCCGCGGAAGATTTAAGCGCAGCCGCATCGCCGGCTGAGCGGCCAGCGTCAGGTTCGCCTCCAGCCGTTCTCCGCCCTTCACCGGTATCGGCGTCGCCTCATCCTGGTCGGTCACGCCCGGATAAAACGTCGTCGGATACGCCACATCGAGCGATTGTGCTTCGTTGGCGTCCCCGCCCGAGTTGCCATCGCCCTGCTGCGCTCGGTGCGCGTACCAGGGATGTCCTGTCACCACCAGAAAATAAGCCCCTGGCCTCAGATCAGGAATCTCATACGCACCGCGGTCGTCGGTGTTCACGGCATGCTGTTGTTGAGTGCTGCGAATCCCGTCAGTGTCCCTATCCTGAAATAGTCGTACTTGCGCGCTCCGTACCGGTTCGCCCGCCTCATCGATGATCGTGCCCGTCAGCACCGCCTCCGCGGTCAGCTTGAAAATCAGATTCTCCGAAACCAGTCCCGGTCCCACCGCAATCGCAGTCGAATATTGGTCGTGCTCTTCATAGGACTGCGCCAGGTACCCTCGCCGTTCAGCCGTCAAAGAATATTTCCCCAGCGGCAGATCGTTGAACGAAAAGCTCCCATCTTCCGCCGAAGTCACCGTGACCGGCGCCTCCCGGTCCTTCACCCCCGCAATCTGCACCGAACACCGCGCCAGCGCCGCTCCCGTATGCGAATCCACCACCTTCCCACTGATCCTATAGGTCGCCGTAGCGGAACGAGTTTCAGCAGCGGGAGAGCGGGTCGCCTGCTGCGCCGCTGCGATGCCAACGCAGGCGAAGATAACCAGCAGCGCCGCTGCCGAGGCTCCTCGCAGTTGACGGACCACCTTAAATATCCCCATGCACCACGCCGATTTCGGCATCCGCCTTGCCATTCGCACTCACCACCACTTCTTGCCCCAGCCCTTCATAGCGTCGCAACGCTTCGGGGTCGCGATATGCCAACTCCTGCGGATGATCGAGAGCCAAAATTACATACCTGCCCGGTGCCACACCTTCGGAGGAAAAATCGGCACCCGATCGGTTCAACGCCACAACATGCCGGGCTAGGTCGCCGATCGGCAGCGCATAAACGAAAGTCCGCGCGCCGTTCGACGCCGCATTGTTCAATCCGTTTTCGCCCGAATCCCGCAATGTCGCATGTAGCGAACCAGAATCGTTCCGAAACACCACGCGAATCGAACATCCTGCCGCGCCACCGGCAATCGTTAACTCCTCATGTGTCAAGTCGATGCCCCCGCAAACCGCCGACGAGACGTACCACGGAGACTGCGCCGAATACATTAGCCGATATCGGCCTGGGGTGACGCCCTCGATTTGCCGTAGCCCGGCTCCGGTAGGCAATTCGAACCCATCCCCATGACGAAGCGGTGCCGCGAACAACGGTGCAAACGAACCGTTTGGATCTGCATTGATCAGATTGATCGTCCCCCCGGAAGGCTGCACCGTCGTTCCGTCGGCGGGTTGATTGACCGCCTGTTCTTCAACTTCGACAGGGATTGTCGCCGGCGGCTCCAGCGCTATGGAAACCAGCTTCTGCTGGCCAATCGGCACGGTCAGCGTCAGCCGCCCTTGCAACACCTGCGGTTGCAGAAAAGCAGTGGCTGTCAGCACACAGTTGCCGCCCGGCAGCATCATATGAAATTCGCCGGTCCGCGCCGAGAAGCGCGAGGCCGAAGATATTTCTTCGTCGTCCGGCGTCTCGGCGCGAAAAACCACAATCCGGCTCTCGCCATACCCGCTCACCACACCGGCAACCGGGTACAGCTTTTCGACAGCGGGACTTAGGTTCACCTCTCGGCGATCGCCTGCGGAAAGCGTCATCGCACTCGCGTCCTGCGTCTCGGCCTTTGCCGGAAACCGCGCTGGCACATAGGCGATCGACGAGTCTGCATCCGCCAATCCTTCGGTATGAAATCCGGTCGCGACCGCATATTTCCCCGCTTCCAGATCGTAGAAACGGTATTGCCCCTCCGAATTCGTCGTGGTCCCTTCACGCTCCGACCATCGGCTGATGCCGTCGGAGACGGCCAGTACCTTCAAATGCACCGGAATCCCAGACAACGGCTCGCCCTCCTGGCCCGTCACCGTACCGGAAATGATCACCTCCGGCACCAGCTTCACGACCAGCGCTTCATCGTCCGAGTTGCCAGCCAGATCGCTGCCAACATGAAACCCGACCGATCCCCAGTTCCGCGCTTGAAAATAGCCCGGCTTCATCGCCCACGGAGGAATCCCCGACTGCTCCACTCCTGTAAACTCAAACCGCCCCTCGTGGTCCGTGAGCGTCGCAAACTCGCCGCCCAGTTGAACCAGCGCCCGAGCGATCGGTTCCCCGGTAACGCTGTTCACCACCGTGCCCCGGACCGTATGCGGGGTCGACTTTTGTATTCCTCCAATTTGGGAGAGCCCATTTTGGGGAGGAATTAATCCCTGAAGCTGCGGAGGGGCCTGCAGACCAGACGCCACGAAAATTTGCTGCGCCACTCCAACATCCACAAGAAGTTGCAAAGGCGAGGCGCCTTGAATCTGATTGAAGACCTTCGACTCCTGACCCCACCCACGCAAGCAGCAAGTCAGCAGAAGCAGCGGCAAGATCCGGGGCATAAGTCTCAATCGTCCGGTCATGAAGGAGAAATCCTGAAGTGGCAAACAGTCCAAGGCCCAGGCCAATCGCAGCTACCCCAACGAAGTCAGAGTAGCACCTAACCCGCTCACCCCTTCGACTCTCCCGATGCGCCAGCGATAGCAGTCCACCGGCTGAAAGCAAACGAAGCCCTACGCTACTCGGTCGTACTGGGAAGAGCCTACGGCGAACGGTCGCGGAGCGTCACAACCAATCAGCGAGAACGAGCGAGAATGAAGCGGCCAACCCAAAAATTCCCCAACTTCTGATAAACTTAGAAATGTCAGAGCGTTACCCAACGCCCTGGGGACGTAGCTCAGTTGGTCAGAGCGCTGCCCTGTCACGGCAGAGGTCGCGGGTTCGAGCCCCGTCGTCCCCGCCATAAACCGACCATAATCAAGAGTTTATGGCGTT
>Ga0302325_10017798_pt1 | contig 14997 bp, 15 predicted proteins | sample Palsa_T0_2_FD_201948 | JGI IMG/M metagenome (GOLD analysis project Ga0302325, IMG submission 201948) | Peat permafrost microbial communities from Stordalen Mire near Abisko, Sweden - Palsa_T0_2 | ecosystem: Environmental > Terrestrial > Soil > Palsa > Peat permafrost | place: Sweden: Abisko... | reverse complement strand
TCCCGCATTCCACTTTCCAGCTTTCCCTTGTCGAGGTATTGCGATTTTCCCGCGGTGAGGCTCGACTATCCTGCAGTTCAATGGACAGAGCCCAACTTCAAGTTCTCAGATGGAAGAACTTGCGGACTGCGAATGACTTCGATTACCACGTCGGCATCAAATACTACCTGACGGTAGGCAGACAGACAAAGGTTCTCATGACAACTTCATTTCTGCTTGTTCAAAATATAACGCCTCCTCGACCGACAATTGCCGCTCTGAACTTGTCCCTCGACAACTTTCCCTCGTCGCTCCGTTCCTGCATTACAAGGCAAGTGACAACTACCAAATCTAACAACTCTTGCCCCTCCTTTGTGACCACCAAACTCCCCAACTTGTGTTCCTCCGTTTCAAAATACCTGGCATGAAATCCCGCCAAAAATGCCCCACTCGGTTCCTCCACAAGTGCAGTCTGACCGCTCCAGTGGAATTTTCTCTCGCCTTTCTGAAACAAAGTTTTGCCGTTGAAGAATGGCAATAAGCTGTGTTTATGGTGCAATTGGAACGATTCCTTTGGAGAGAGTAAATGGACATCCGTTTGGCCGTCTTGCGTTAGACATTGAGTTGCCGTGCCGATAATGGGACCGGTTTTGGAGCCTTTGTGGACAGTCACGTTATGGTCTTCGTCCGCGACTGCAAAGTACAATATTTCCTAACATATGAGAAGAGAAATTGGAGCGATTACCCCTGTTTGAGGATTCTGGACATAGCGGTTCAGAAAGTTCTTGTCTCCCGCTTCCCGGAAGATATCGAGAGTGAGATCATTGTGAACTGATTCAAGCTGATCGGGTGCCATTGTTTTTATCTGATTAGCTTTGAGATCCGGGGCTATTTATCTTTGATTGCAAGTTCAGATCGTCGTCATCCCATCAGTGACGTGACCGACCCCCTGAATCAAAGTTGAGGGTTGGATACCTAAACGGGAAACGAAGGCGTAAGACTTTCTGACGTTTCGTTCTCTCTTGAACGTGCAAATAATTGCCTTTAATCGCCATTCTTCAGCACGTTACACCGATACCAAACATGTGCACGGTGGCTAAAATGTCCGTTAGGACCCGTTGATTGATGCTGCGATCTTTCCAAAACGGCTGACGAGTTTTCCTTTTATCATACGCCCTCGCCGCCTCCGGCGCACTCCCTTTCTCTTCGACAACACTGTGATGGCTTTAGCAGAATTCTTGAAACAAGTCGCTTTGGATGGAATGGTAACCAGCACGGCAAAGACGAAATCGGACACTCTGACTACCCTCGGGACGAGCGAATCGGACAAGCCAGGAGTGGACAGTACTAATTCTCCAACAGCCATATCACCGCAATGTCTGCAGCCGTCACCAGAGACCCACGGGCTACGAGTCTCCTCCTTGCGCTCACCACGCCGCCGCCCACTAAATCAAGCATCGCCGCAACAATACGGAAGGAAGAACAGACGCCGGAACGGTAACCCCAGTACCATGCAACCACGGCAGAGATCACATAGATTAATAGACGAGCTCTGGAGCCTCATTCCCGAAGAACACAAACGGGCTGTGGAAGGGCAATATGTTTCGAGGACGGAGAAAATTGAGATGGCTATTGAGGTTTTGAAGAATTTTCAGGATCATCAGCGGGTGTAGGAATAACTGGAAAGGACAAGTGAGGAAAAACAGTGTCCCGGTGATAGCAGAATCAATGCATTACTATTTCAGAGAACTAGAGCGCAGCTGGCAATGCAATAAAAAGCACGAATCGCGGTTTCCAGGGAGTGTCACGTAACGCCACCGAAATAGAGTTTGCCCGCCTCCGCGCGTCGTCCCTTTTCAGGTATGTGACCCGTGCGGTGACTGAACTTTAATTATCCGCAACCAGTTCCATTTTGGGCAATAGACGAGGTCGGCAAGTCACCTGATCATCAATCGCGCAGCTGCAGAATCTTGACGACACTGGCATAAATCGTTGGACACGTGGCTATGGTGACAGTGGGCTCCGTCGAAGAAGGGCCGGAGTTGACACTAGAACAGGCAAGCGTGTCGAGGGAGCAACGAAACTGAGCTTTAAGTTTGTTCTCGATCGGCTCGTCCTTAGGTTCCTTCCACGAAGCTAACTCATACTAGTAGCCCTCTGCTGTCCAAGAAAATCAACTCTGGACGACAGATCCTGCGCCAGTCCGTCATTAGGGGCGATTTAGTTCTGCCCAGTCCCTTGAGTCTTTCATCAACAGAATTTCAGTTTCTCCCTGAGGGGCTTTGTCGACCGACTTGTTCAACGACTTGCATTTTACTTAGATTCTGTCCGAGGGATCGCGGTGGGTTGGGGGCCAGGGAAGACAGTAAATGAAGGATTCGAAGGGAGGCACTTGGGGCCGGGCCGGCGTCGGAAGGACGCCAACTTGGTCTTTGAAGAAAAACCCACGTTTGAGGGAAATCTCGCAAAAGATTCGTCTTCACAATGTCCGTACATCGAGATCACGGGCATGTTTCTTGGGCGGCATTGGTTAATTACGGCAGCCAACAAAAGAGAGCGAAAGGGGAAATGGATCGCTGCCGTCGGACAGCTGCAGGGGGAAGGATACTACATGTGAACCTCGGTATTGCGGGAACGCTTAACCTCCGGAGGGGGGTATATGAAAGAGTTGCAGAGCAATCAGGTGACGTGGCGGGATTAATCGTTCGCTGGCTGGGCCCCCGAAACGGATGGGAAAATGTGGTCAAAATACCCAGGAGGATTGTTAGCAAGTATTATACACAAATACTGTACATATGGATCAACACGAATACAATTAACTATGTAAACTACAAACTTTCTTCAAGCTATTAGCCCACGACGGAATGCGCATGCTTAATAGCCACCAAGAAAACTCAGCGGTAACGATATAACAACGACTCATACAATAGTATCAGCCACCGAATTCCGAAAACTAAATCTCCGCTGGTGTTTTTGGTCTGTCCGGTTTGTCCTCCCGTAATAACACACGGTGACACCACGTCCACGCCGATCTACTTAGTCCGGAGTCTTCGTGACAGATAAATCGACCCGCCGAGGGTTCTCCACACCTTTCTACGTGTCAGTCATGCAGTCTCGATCAGGGGATTGACGAGAGTGCCGTACCGATAAGACAGGCACGCGAAGTGAAACGAACGGCGCCCTGAATTTGCGCCGAGTCACGCTACGGTACTTGCTACCGATAGTCGCCGCTGTCATTCCCTACTTCCGCCACCCAAATGGCATGTGTTACATGACGTCCTTCGAGAGTTGCGCAGGGCTGGTAGGCACCCTACAGTCAGCAGCGACACAGTGACTAGGTTCGGACAAAACAGCCAGAAGACAGCCTTCCTAGCCACACGTACTGTCCCTTATCTCTGACTGGGAGGCAGTTCCGGGGTATGGAGATTAGCGAGACACTCTACTCCGGGAGTTGACAGTTCGACTAGTACTACAATCAGCACTGTGAATATGCTAAGAAGCGTACGAGTATTGCACTGTTGCGACAAACACTGTCGCGAACCTTGTTGGATTTAGGCATTGTACCTATTGGGAGCAGAATGCAGTTCTCCCGCGAGAGAACTTCTTACTCTCGGTGTTTGGCTCCTCCATCGGACAGTAACAGCGTCAGCCACACAACAAGGGATAGTTTACCGTTCGCTAAAGAGATGCATTTGCATCACCGATGTAACTCTGAGGACCAGGCAGGCTACAGGAGGCGACCAAGCGAAGCTTTGGCAACTATGGCGTACTAGTACATCGCGGGCACAGAACACTGGATGGACGAGTGGCGTAGCCAGTCGCTCTTCAGTCGCCAATCGAATGTTAACTCCTCAGACCCAAGAGGGATTACCGTGCCAAGCTAAGCGGTTCCTGTTATCAAAGGAAGGGTATCTGTCATACGGCGGGTCCCGGCTCGATTGTTCTACCAAGTTTCGTGGTCGGATAACCGTCTTCTCTGGATTTCTAGGGCGTTGTCGAAATGTATCCCGTGGCCTCGGCTATATTCGCCAATGGTTGGTGTTCCGACATCCTCTTTCCTGGATGTTTTTTTAGGAGTGTGAAAGAGCGGATGGGCAGGAGGGCACACACATTCCCCTATTTTCGGGACAGAAATTATCTAATTGGGGGCTAGTACTTCACGCAAACTTTGTTATCAAATCAACCACTACACCCACCCCACGGCTCGGGCGTTCTATAAGACTCTGAGCGAGTTTGGGATTGGGGAAGATGGACTGCCAAGGCATCAAAGAAGGTCGGGGAATGAATTTTTCCCGAGACTCGCGATGTTGAACGACCATCTCTTGGCAATCCGGTGACCATCAGCCACCCAAATCCCGAGCAGGGCAGATTTACGATTGAACGACCAACCATGCACAATGCAAAGTATAAACTGACCGATATTTCTTCGTCGGGAAATGGTGTCTATGCTATCTCTCCACGGGAATACGGAGTTACACAAACTATATCGAGACACGTGGGAAGTCGGGTGGAGCCGTGATACCGCCACCAAGCGCCATTAAAGTTGGAACCGATAACAATCATCTGATCAACGCGGATAATTAGAAATCTTCGGGTGTTCAGCAGAGAGATGCCGCTCATCTGGAAGGTGCCGGAAGCATCTGGAACTGTGAAAGCCGGGAATTGGGCACTGATCTGCGGATTTGGGTCCATTCAAGGGTCGAGGACCAATCCTACTCGGAAGTTGGCTTACAGTGCGGAACAGGTCCACACGGGTTTCGATCATCTGCTATGGCTGAGAGCAGTCAGCTCAGGGAATTTCCAAAGCTGTACGGGGGCTGTGTAAGTTGCAGGTACTTCCCCTACCACTGAGATTATCGTCGCTCATTTGTGTAGAAATCTTCGACGTCGTTGCACACAAGGTTGAGTTAGTATCTCGAGGCTTGTTGATGAATAGAAAAACCTCAATGCGCGTATTGCCAGAAACATGGCAAAGATTGTAAGGTTACTTGATCCTTGTTTACTTGTATAAGAGCTGTAGTATGACTTCGATGCCATTCACCGTCATGTTCAAGTCGCGCCACCACGGAGTACCCCGGTACGAAAACGTGGTTCCCCACCCTTTGAGACTAATGATCTAGATTCCAGTCCTGTCTCAGCCCGCTCACTAGAAAATTTGCCTGACTCTTCGATATCTCCAAATCCTAGGCCCTTTACCATTAGCACGGCGACTCCGGCCCACGACATTTACCCTCCTCCGTTCGCCCCAGAACCAATCCAAGGTGATCCATTTGATGGGATCATTTTCCCGGGCGTTTCCAATATGGATGAGTCGCTGATAGACACCGGTCTGGCCCCACTGTCGAACTTCCTCGCCTCTCACAGCTCTCATCATACCTCTCCCTCCGTCAATGACTCCCCGTCTCCCCCAAAGTCCGACGACGAACGAACTGGAGCGTACTTCAACTTTTTCCTCACCGAGTTAGAGAAATGTTTTCCGTATGTCAAGCTCTTTCCTTGGACGGCAGCCACCTTGTTCTCGTCAAGTAATCACAACCCCGCGTTGCGACAAAGTGTTCTTGCAGTAGCTGCCCTACTTGCCAACAAGAACGCTCAAGGACAGGCGGAGGCTCTTGGACATCTACAAAACGCTCTGTACTTGATCCGCGACAAACTCTCGAACGCTGGAGTGGACGAGGGACTTGCAATCAGTAGTTTTCTGTTATCGCACTTCAGCATTATGTTGGGGGATCATGTCACGGCAAAGAAGCATTTACGGGGAATGCTGGTTGTCTTGGAAAAGTTGAACCCCTCTCGAGACAGCAACAGAATCGTGGTTCCAAATCCCTCAAACAACACCGAATTGACCATTTTGATTTGGCGAATGGCTATTCGAATTGATTTTATTTCCTCCGTAACTTCGGGACAAAGACCAATCCTTCCAAAGTTTTGCCTCCATGGATTGCATGATTAATAGTAGTTTGCCAAGGGAACAGGAGGGAGACCACATCGAATGGATCAGGAAATACGCCGACAACAACTTCGTGACTGATAATGCAGCATGGGCCGAGGCCTGGTTCGCAGTCGATGCTTTGATGCATCAAACATGTCATATATCGGCAACAGTACGCGACCTAAGAGCAAGTCCCGGTACGGCCAGTGACTCGAAAATCCGCCTTCTTCTCGACGAATTGAATCATGCTCACCAGGACTGGCAAGCTCGGAAGGTGATCAAAGATGCACGGGAGAGGGAGAGCTTCCAACGAATGAATGATATCTTTATGAACATGCAAATTAGGGAGACAGAACCATCGATCCGTGCAGAGTCGTCCCCCCACGCAAATCCGGCATCAAAGCCGCGCCGAATTCTTGATTATTCCCCCATACAAATACACGATCCGTTCGTAGCAAGTCGACTGAACAATTGGCGAGCGGCGCAGCTGCACATCAGATTGATTCAAGATCCGATGTGGGGAGTCTATGATGGGGCGAGATTTTTCTGCGCTTTGGATCTTTGTCGGACTCATGCAGCATTAGAAGAGGAACGTACCTTCCTTGGCGCGGAGAAAGCAGTGGGCTTATACCTTGCCGGTGTCGTCTTTGGGGGACCAGATATGTATGAGGTTTTTCATGATTTTGTCGTTGAATCTGACAAAGTAGGCGGAGTCGGAGTGGGTTCTAAAGCAGTTGAGCGAGTTGGAATCTTTTTATCCAATTGCAAGCACACTTTCCCACAATTTGAAGCGGGTTTGGAAGCTGCGGGGGAACTATTGGGAGGCTATTCAAAAGGTTGCGGGAGAGCAATGGGACTGATCAGACCAAATAATGTGACGTTGAAGAAGGATGTACATCTTTAGAGCCATGTAATTACGAGGAATTGTAACTGTTTTCGCTTAGTAACGAAATCTACGCGAGTTGTCGCACCTCCTGTACTTGGTATTAAATCCAAATTTAAGGTTTCACCAACTAAAAGGTGATTGGACAAATGAGGGCCGCAGGCGGAAGACGGGAATTATTCCCAAAGCGGATAAGGACGCGTAGAGAAATATCACGACGCGACACCATCCTTTGTCGAGTGATGTGGGACGCCTAATCATCAATGCCACCTATTTTACTGGTCCGTTTCGTGCCGTCAGCACTTGAGAAAGTAATTTGACAGGAGTAAGTTTTCCTGTCGCCTCAATCTAGGTCACTCAGACTTCGTGGGATCAAACTCGATGGAATTTGACACAAAGTTTCCCCGGGGGCTGATTTCCAATCCCTGAGTCGCGAGGACTGGTGTAAATCGGACGGAAAAATAGCGATGTAATCGTAGATCCCGCCTTGTTTGACGGCACACCGGTTTCCCTTGAATCCGATACAATAATGACGGTCTTGGGGAAGGAATGCTCGGTAAGGAAATGATCGCAATATGCACAGCATGCACATTATTCTCCATTTGTGATAACCGAAATAGGTTGTTGCCTCCCACACCCAAAAGTACGAGTTTTACGATCACTTATGTACGACACAAAGCTCGATGAGAAACATCCGCACGAAATCGAAATACACAGTTACCAAAAGTCCACGTACCGAGGGGTCGCGCCATCCATCTCAGAAGTCTTAGCTTTTACAATATTCCCTTTACGTTAACCGATGGCAACCCGGAAAAGTTAGCACAAGACAGCTTAGGCTTCCCGACATCAGCAATCCAGAAACTGGCGAGATGAGTCTTCTACCGCCAACATCTATCCCGCGTTGACAGCCCCCGCCGGACGTTCTCCCAATCGACGAATATCTCGGCATCTTCTCACTCCGAATGGACAAAATGATATCTTCCGCGTATAAGAGACTTTATCTCATCTCCTCAGCGAGCCCACGCCTTTATAGCTTTCTTAGTACTTTAGAAGGACCCTTCCACAGATCCAAACCGCAATATTTAACTTCGAGGTTTCTGCTATACCTTGCTTATCTCGGCTTTTGGTGGAAAATAAATCCCACCTAAGAGTGTTTGACAAACCTCTAGTTCATATGCGCTACATTCGCCGAGATAAACACAGAATGGAAAACGTACCCCGAACAAAGTGGGGTTTCCAGAATCCTGCCTCGTCCTGGGATTCTTTCAACTCTTTGAACGCCCGGACAACGTCCTCCGCCACTTTCATCGACAGAGTTGAATTTGACTTGCTTTGCCAGCATGGGTACTCATTGTGGCTTGGATAATCGTTGCCTTGTACATTATGAGCACTTCAAAGAACCTCGTGTGTATGCTGCCGAAGGGGATTGAAGGTGCCTTTCCCGGGAATGACTCAATGGAACCCCCCGGTGTAGTGCGCTACGGTGTCTGTATCGCAATCACGATACTCTCTCGATGTGCGTCGAGCTTCTGTATAATTTTCTTAGATGCCTGGACGATATATTGTTCCGAGTTCTCAGTTCTGTATTCCTTGGATCTACTAATCCCTTTGTTCTCTGAAGTTTACTGACCCGATAATTATAGCGGGTGGTCAGATGCCGAAGATTTCGAGTTCGCCCTCATGCACAAGGCCGTACTCTTGACTATTTCTTCGGTAGATGCCCTTTAAGCGTCTCTAATGTTACATGAAAAGATGGATGCGGGACATGTCGAGGCGAGAAGAATGGATTATATCCTTGAATTAGCATGGCAGAATCCGGATCGAAAATTTTGGGAATTGGCGAAAAATGGCCATTCCTCGGTGAGAGTCTTTTGAGCTTGTTCTAGCTGCAATATAGATACATTTTTGTGTGGACAAGGAGGAACGAAATCGTCATTAATCAAATGACTGAAGCCTACGGTATATTTAAGCCGGAACTCAATTTACATAGTAGGGTAGCGCGGTGGGGTTCCGAAGACGGTGTCATGACTGGTCATCTGACTCTCCTTTGCGTGATCATTTTGTCCGCAATACGCTTTAATTTCAACTAAACAGTTCCGTAAGATTACTTACAAAAATTGCACAGTTCGAGGTGTTGATTGTTCCTAATGCCAAGGACGCCAGAACCTGAAATCCACAAGGGGTTTGCGTGAATAACCGATCACAAAGCAGGAATAATCACGAAGGCTTAACCCACTAAAGGGAATCAAGTATGCACGGAATACGGAAGCACGCTTTTTCTGTGGACGTCTGGAAATACAAGTGGACGGTACTAGTAATTATGGTACACCTTCCTTAAAACGTTGTATAATAAGGTGACGAGTGGCGCGAGGGACGTCCACGATCAATGTAATGCTCAGGCCGTGACAGTACTACAATGAATCTCAGCCGGACTGGGAAGATCCGAAAGACCAGGGCGTCGTTATCTAAGTAGCATTCATTCATTAAAATAGTACTTGAATCCTTTTATTCTCCCGCTCAACATCACTATCGCTTATAACACGTGGCAGCAGCACTCTTCATAAGCCAAACAGCACAATGCGGCACTACTATTAGGTCTTTGATACCCAAACACATACGTAAGACATTCCCAAAGACCGCAACCTCCACGAAGTCTCCGAACATTCTCTTGGTCTTGTGTCTGTTTTGCAGGTTCAACGATCATTTCGATTAAAGGTGGTTGCGACTGTGCTTCCATTGTTTAATAACCTCCCACTATCCGATGGGCTATTTAAGTCGACGGACTCGGGAATTATCGCATCACGCAATTGGTTACAACAGGGTTTGCGCTGACCAGTGCGGTCACGAAACGCTACCGGATTCGGTTGCATGACCAATTAATTCAACTCTTCAAGGGAATGTGGCATGACGGAATTAAACATGCAGCACACAAATCAATTGAAACCTTACGCATACTCTCGGACGCTGCACACTGTTAGTTATTTTGTTGAAAGTGCCAACATCACGTACTCAGATTGATTGGCATTTCTTCAAACGCGTCCGGACAGACCCTTCCCGAAAAAGTTGGGAACCCAAACACGACTCACGTTGGTGGCTTTGCTACTTAAAATGCATAGCTCAATAAAGACGCCCCAGCTTGAGTCGACACTCCATTCTTTGGTTTAGTGGAAGAAACAAGCGAATTAATTTCAAGTTCAGCCGATATTTACACTCAGCTGTCTTGGATATACATTTCCACAGCTCGGATAGTGGCCACGATAATCTCATGCTCCAGCCAATCCCCCTGCCCCGTGAAATACAACTTCCCAATCTTCGTCAAAGCAAACATACACTTATCAAACTGGGCAACCAACACCTCCTTTGGGTCCGTCAAATTCCAATTCCTCTGCTCCTCTCTTTTCCACACATATTTCGTCTTCCGGTACTCAAATTCAAATACATGCTCAGTGAGGATATGGAACGGGATTATAATGCCCGTCTCGATCATGCTTATCTTCCATCGGTGATTGTGGCCTCGTTCGATTGTTGCCACGAGATCGGCGAGCTCCGCGAGACCTCGGAAGACGTAGTTTTCGCGGGTAGAGTAGGATACCAGATCGGGAGATTCTCGGACTTCCCAACTGGAATGGAGTACCCCCACATCGTAGATGTTGTATGGAAGCATTATCGTTTCGCAAAGGATGTCTTGGGAGGGAGAGGCCGGCGGGAGATAAGACTTCGTTAATGAGCGACTGACTTTATTGCGGTCACGTATACCATGACTGCAGAAATTAGACTTTCGTGATATGAACCTACTTTCCTATCGAAACGCCTGGACCGGAATTGCCGTAGTGCGCCCCACTTGCCAAAATATGGCGTGCTACCCTGCTTGTCCCTTTATCCAGTCGAGTTCATCTGCCCTATTGTAGTCATTCCGCACCCAGATATCATGCTCATACTTTCTTTCTTCGCCACGGGTTCCAATCCTAACCCTCGCCCTTTGATCTTGGAACATACCGCTATCGAACCTTCCGAAATACTCCAATAGCGTTTCATCTTCATTCATTCCTCTTAGCGTGCCCTCCCATTTACCGTCCATGACAAAGCAACCCCACAGCCACATCCCGTTTGCTTCTGTAATGATAAACAGCGTATCCATGATGTCTGCCATCTTTCCATCCCCCTTCATACCAATCTCCATTGCGATATTTCATGGTTCCATTACCTTGCAGTTGGTCTTCGTTCCACCCACCAGTGTATTCTAGCCAGGCGTGCGAGTTGACTTTGAATTTCATGACACCGTATCCATGACGTCGACCGTGGTCCCAGTCTCCGATATAAGTGGCAAATAGCTGATTCGAGGAGGAATACACGATTGTCCCAAACCCGTGAGGCTTGTTTTCGGTCAGGGACCATTCTCCTGTATAATTTCCGTCATTCATATTTTGCGTGCACCAGGTCCATTCCGCGAGGGCCGACTCCTTGGATTTCGTGATTGAAGATGTCACGTACGGCGGGACAATACTGAGGTAGGTAGGAACACTTTTAGGAAGGGAATGGCTATTACTGTGAAAAGCGAGGCAATGTGGGCAAGTATTCGAATGCGTGATGGCGTACATTCTTTGACAGGTCAGGCATTGCCAGTCCTTGTGGCCATTGTTGTGGAAAATTGTACATTCGGTGCAAACAGTTCCCGGGACGCTTGCGATTGACATTTCAGAAGTGTCGGAGAGTGGAATATTGCGTCTGATTTATGTTGGAAGGTTAATAGTCCGGTGACTGTCACACGAGATCGGATTGCGCAGCGTTTAGTACAGACTTATTATAGTGTTTAAAGGTGAGATAAACCGAAAGATTTAATTGTTCGTGCACGACTTGTAGCCATGCGGGGACGCGAGAGAAGCCTGCAATTTTATCATCGAAGTAACGCTTGGAAGGGAGAAGACTGTGATCTCTGCCACTGAGAACACGATGAAGACGTCCCACGCGGGGGACCCTGAAAGTGGCACCTCGCAGTACTCAAGGACCGGGCTGACAAACGTTTCGCGAGGAAGACGTCAATTGTTGTCGAGACGAGCTTGTGAGCGAAAGCGAAAGACATCACGACGGCCGGGGTGATATATCTACTGCGGGAATGACGGTACCTGGCAGACCTTTCGTAGAGTTCTGGACCAACGGCGGTGGTATGATGTCAACATCATTGTACGAACTTTGACAGCACGGCCTCCACCACTTTCGGAAGCCGAACATGTCGGTACACATCTGAGGGGGTGGCACTAGACTGGTCACATCGGCATTCAAAATTTTCGCAATAGCCTCCCAGCTCATACTGAACGAACGGCATTTGAAACCGTTTCTGAGCCATTGCAACTCAAATTGGAACAGTTTTCAAACGTGTCCAGCTTGAAAAGACTAAAAGCTCAATCGTGTTCCAGTCTCACCACCCATGAGTATAAAGCAAAGAAGATTCTGTGAGAGTATCGATACAACCTTTGCCTTAGACCCAAAACTATACAACGTACTAGACCATGCTATGAATATACTGTATGTTCCAATATGAGCAGGGCTATATACCGGACGACATGCCAACCAATAATCCACTGGCGACCACCGCGATTCCAATCAATGGTATATTAAAACTCAATAGCCTCGCCGCTGCACTTGATGCCGTCGGATTAGTCGATATTGTCGGACTAGGATTTCCCAGGAAGTGTACGATATCAGCGGCAATAATCTTATGCATCCCATACGTTGAATGAGGCCCTTCATCGACCCATATACACTCACTCGTATGACAACCGGAAGTGGCATTTTCAAAACCATATTTCTGTGGATTATCGAGGACGGTAGTGAATAGGGCATGCACGTCGTAAACAGCAACTGATATGTTGGAGTGCCGACTGGCAAAATCATCTGCATATTGGGGTAGTGCGGCGTTCCATTCGGAGATCCTCGAGCTGATATCGGGAGTAGCATTGCCTGCCATTAGTTGGTAGGTGACAGCCTCAGATCTTACCGTCTGGAGCTCGATCAAATGGGACTACGTTTATGTAAACAAAATCTTGAGCTCCTGCACTAACGAGTTGTTCTTGCGATTGAAACATGATAGTCAATTGTGAATCCAGGTCATACTGTTCCTGAAATACATCGTTATTGCCGATCCATGTGACTAGATTAGAGAAGAATTGAACCGGAATACAGAATTTTGAGTTTGTACCTATCCAAGGTGTCCAGGCCGGCTTTTGGCCTGCATAAGGGAGGAATTCGGAGTTGATTTGCGAATCTGCGTCTTGAACAGTCGCCCCGCTGACCGCGTAATCGTAAACCAGAATAAGGGATTGATTATCTTGAGTAGCTAGATATCCCACCTAAATTAGCTTGACATATCAAAGAACTACCCAATTTGGTCCCCATGAGGTTGTTAGACCGGGATAAGGCGGGTTTCCCAGGGGTTGACTGGACAATGGTAGAGGACCCTTGATATTGTACCCCGTCGACGAATACGAGTCACCACTACGATTACAGAGGGTAAAAACGAGTATACATTACAAAGATGTATCGAACATCGTTCCAATTGACCACAGATTTCGATTTCATGCCATAATTCGGGGATGGGCTTGCTCCCACTAATGCCAAGACCGACCGCCAAACGAGGTAACCTACAAACAAAACTCCAGTAGAGCCCACTTGAACACGTTTCCTCAACATTGGAACAAGTTCAGCTACAGTAGATTCTTCAATTTGTTCCTTCGACCTTCATTCTCCTGACTCTCAACGAAGGGGGTATTGCGCCATATCCGCCAGGCGACAAGAGAGGAGACTAAACAGACCGATTCGAAATCCTTGATCCGATACCGCGAACGTCATGCCGCTTCTTTCTCCATGAGCCGAAGCGATTGTCAATCCGAAACATTCTCTAGGTGGATATCCCGAGACCAATCCGCCGAGACAGTCTCCTTCTTCAGGAGCAAAGACCGCGATTGTGCATTAATGGTACGGTTTGCGGTCGTGGAAGAGAGGGGGAGTTAAGATGCCAAGACGTCAATTCTTTTTCTTCGAGGGGGGAAATGAGTTTGACCACGGTGAGCCATCGGCCCAGGTCCCGTGGCCGTTTGAAAATAGTAGTGTGTATTTGATAAAAGTGGTGCGCTCATGTCGAATCTACTAGTATCAAATATCATTGGTATTTCTGCATATACTACGGCAGAGTGCAAGGGGTATAATTGCAAAAATCCCTCTTTTACTATAATACGAGTCACTCTACGGAACAGGTTTGCACTCTCGGGGGCTGTCTGGAACGTATCCAGAAATTCGTAATTCTTAGAGTACACCTCGAGAAATTTCTTCGAGAACGATTCCGGTGGTGTAGAGCAATGGTTTGACCAATGTCACAGCGGCTCATATGAATCCGGATTTTCTCTGAGATTCACTTCGTGCCGATCGCAGACATGATTGCCTCTGCGCGACGGTGGCTACATTCTCGATTGTCGGCCGTCCGATGATTGATGGTTGAGATAGTGTGACAAGTTCTCGCATTCCGCTTTCATGTAGCATTTTCCAAATACGCGATGCCACCTGGAAGGCGTCTTTGGATAGGAACAGCCGATTGAACCAATGCTACTGTCGCTCAAACCGAGAGGGACGCCCGCAGTCACTGTAAGCAACTTCCCATTCATCACATGAGCATATCGGACGTAAGCTGCAAAGTCCAAAGTGATGTTTGTTCCGTCTCTTCTTGTGCAGAATCCTGTAACGTTAGCCCACACGGCCATCTCATCTATTAAGACATCCAGATATTCGTCAAGCGAATCGGCTCGAAGCGCAGAATTGAGGAACAACGATTTCGGCGGTTTGTATCCGTCAAACTGGAGAAACTTGGCCAGTTGAGAACAGCTTTCGTCTCCGTCCAACGACAGACGTCATTCACCACGCGATTGCAGTCCCTGCCAATCGAAATATACCCACTTGACGAGCTACTAGTATTTGCGTTCGATCATAGCCTCGGATAGTTCTTCCTGGGGCTTGGTCAAAAGATCCATCCAAACGAAATCATACTCCAGCTTATCGAGTAAAGTCGTTAGGTCCTTAAGTTTGAACCATGCGTTCTCATGCATCATCCAGGGTACCCCACGGAGAGAGATCCATTCGTGGGGGGGGCGGGGGGGGGGGGGGGGGGGTGGCGGCGGTGTGCGGACAGTTGGGCGTGGAGTGGAATACAATCGAA
>Ga0302325_10017797_pt1 | contig 14998 bp, 10 predicted proteins | sample Palsa_T0_2_FD_201948 | JGI IMG/M metagenome (GOLD analysis project Ga0302325, IMG submission 201948) | Peat permafrost microbial communities from Stordalen Mire near Abisko, Sweden - Palsa_T0_2 | ecosystem: Environmental > Terrestrial > Soil > Palsa > Peat permafrost | place: Sweden: Abisko... | reverse complement strand
CTTGCCGAAGCGACGAAGGTGCCGGGCGCGGTCGTATTTCATGCCGGGACCCGCCGAAGCGGACAGACGTGGCAAACCAACGGAGGCAGAGTGCTAGTCGTCAGCGCCAGGGGCGAGAATCTGGAGTCGGCCCGCGCCACGGCGTACGCGGCGGTGGAACGGATTCACATTGACGGCGCGCACTATCGCCACGACATTGGAGCAAAGGCAGCGAAGGGACATGCGGCAGTGGAAGCTCACCAGCGGTAATGGAAGAATAGCGATAGGGCTACGAAATATTGGCTACATTCGGAGGAGATGCAAAAGTGGCGAAACCAGGGGATATGCAAGGGCCGCTCGTCGGAATCGTGATGGGCTCGGACACTGACTTTCCAGTGATGAGCGAGACGGGCAAGACGCTCGACAAGTTCGGAATTTCCTACGAAATGGAGGTTCTCTCAGCTCACCGCACCCCCGCGCGAGCGCACGAATACTCGACCACAGCTGCGAGCCGTGGTTTGAAGGTGATCATCGCTGCGGCGGGCGCAGCTGCACATCTAGCGGGAGTGATGGCCGCGAATACGACGTTGCCCGTGATTGGTGTTCCCATGGCGACAAGCACGCTGCAGGGTCTGGACGCATTGCTCGCAACGGTGCAAATGCCCGGAGGCATTCCAGTGGCGACCATGGCCATAGACAAAGCAGGCGCCGTGAATGCGGCAATTTTTGCGGCTGAGATCATAGGGCTTTTTGACTCGACGATAGCGGCCACGCTGATAGAGCACAAAGAGTCGATGGCTCGCGGCGTAGCCGAGAAAAATGCCCGCCTGCAAAAACAACTGAGCGAAACGAAGTAACGCATAACGCCGCGCTGCTCTCAGCGACGGATCAAACCGCAATATCACCGGCGGCTATTGCGGAGGCCTCACGAGTGAAGGTGCGCCGGAGGGGCGCTGGGACTGCAGTCCCGGCTTCACTGTCTCGGCTGGCGGGGCCAGAATCCATGCGAAACCGGATTCTTGACCTATCTTGGCAATGATCTCACGCGCACCGCGCGGAGCAATGGCATCGAGTGCCGCGCGAAAGAACTGCGTGGCGTCCGTTCCCGGCACTTTGTTGCTCTCGCCTTCGAGGATACCGCGAGCCGCATCTCCCAAGCGCGCATCGGACGCCGCAATCTGCTGGAGATGCGGGTCCTTTTGGCGCCACAGTTCAACCAGCGAAGTTGTCGCACTTCCGCCGAAGCCCTCCACGCGAGTCGGGTAGGTGAATTCAAGCAAAGTGTGCGGCTGACCTTTCTCCGGCGGCCAGAATTGTACGTAGCTTGGCCGCAGCACACGTGTGGTCCAGTAGTCGGTCGCATCCTCCGCTTGCTCGAATCCATATGCAATGCGCCACACCTCCGGGCCGTATTCCCCCGCGTAATCGGCGAGGATCAACTCCGCGATGGGTTCGCCGGACGGCAGATCAATCTTACCGTGCAGATTTTGGACAAGCTCGCTGAGACGTTTGAAAACCCCATCCCCGATCGCTTCGAGATCTCTCGCCTCCTGTCCTGCCGTAGAGCCCAAATGAGGTCCCTCGCCGGCTTCGCGAACGCGAAGGTGGGGAAGTTCCTGATCGAGGCGCGCCAGTTGTTGTTTGGATGCCGGGGCGATCCAGTCGACGGCGCCCAAGATCACGCCCAGTTGCGAGCTGCCGAGTTCGACCGGAATGGGAGGATGACTGTCAGCCTCAATTGGAGTTTCAACCGTGCCCACAAGTATCACGCCCTTCGCCACCGTTATAAGGACCCGTCCTGCTGCAAGGTTAACCACTGTTTCTTGGAAAGATGTTTCTGGTGCGGGCTGGGTCGCGACCGGGCAGGCGGCACTTGTGAGAAACGCAAGCGCCAGTAGTGGCACGGATCGAACAATGCGGAGGCTTCGCACGGTGGAGTTCCTTGCTTCACGCTATCATAGTTGGTGCGCACCATGCAGCCGCCGCGCAACATGCCTTCGGCCAGACGCTGATTTTTAGTAGAATCCCATGGTATCCAATCACGGTAATCCGGGAACCAAACAAAATGGGAATATTTAGTGCCTTCAAACCTGCGGGATTGCGGTCTTCCAAGGGTGTCCGCCACAACGGGAAGCGCGTGTCGGAGATTCTGGAAGCCCATGGACGATTCATTCGCGGGGACGAGACCGGCACGCGCGGGGACCTTTCCGGCGCTGATCTTTCTCGCATCGACCTCGCGGGAGCGGTTTTAGCCTATGTAAACTTTCAGGGTGCGAACCTGGAAGGAGCAAATCTACGCGATGCGAAACTGAGTTCGGCGGACCTGAGCAAAGCGCGGCTGCGCCGTGCGGATTTGCGCAAGGCGGACCTTACCGAAACGAACTTGAGCGAAGCCGATCTGACGGAGGCGCAGGTAGGCGGTGCCGAGCTATTTCGTGCCGGCCTCCGCGGCGCGAATCTTCAGAAAGCCGATTTCGGCGCGGCAAATTTCCGAGATGCCGACGTTCGCGGCGCTCATTTTCGCGGTGCGTGCATGAGAACGACTATCCTGCGGGAGACCAATCTCGACGGCGTCGATCTTTCGGGCGTCGATTTATCGACTACGCTTCTGCCGCCTGGCTACAAAAAGCCGGAGTCCGTCGCCAAGTGAAGGGGAGCTGAGCGGAGCGCATGGCCGAGGCGCCTTGGATCACCGTAGAGGACTACCAGCCCCCCGCAGGATGGCAGCGTCCAACGGAGCGCGAAGCGCGGGCGCAAGCTTACTGCGATCAGCTGGAGCGCGGCCACATTCTCTTTTTCCCCGAGCCCCCTTTCGATCTTCCCGTCGCTGATCGCGAGTTTCTTCTTTCGCAGAAATGGGCCGAGTTGCGTCTGCATAAGAATGTGTCCTACCGCCCGGATGAGGATGTCCTGCGAGGGGTGTCGGGAGACGCGGCCACCGTCGAGCGCCTGCACGGGATCCTGCGCCACTACACGAACGAGGTAATCGGCTTCGCCACAGAATTTCTCGCGCCCTACGCCGGCAAATGGACTCTGGATTTTTCGAGCTTTCGGCCGTTTGAGGAAGAGCGGCGCGGCTTGCCGCTTCACAAACGCAACGATCTGCTCCATGTGGACGCGTTTCCCAGCCGCCCCACGCGCGGCGGCCGCATCCTACGCATTTTTACCAATCTCAACCCCACGAAGTCGCGGGTATGGTACGCCATGGGGGATTTCGAGGCTCTGGCGCGGGATTACGCCGCCGACGCGGGTCTCGATCGTTTTGCGGAGAATTCGTTGTTCAGCCAAAAGGTGCAGGACTGGGGCGGCAAGCTGGGCTTCCGGGGGATGGGCCGTACTTCATACGACATGTTCATGCTGCGTTTCCACGACTACCTGAAGGAGAACGAGGCATTTCAATCGGGTTGCAACAAAGTACGCTTGGAGTTTCCGCCTCTCGCGACTTGGCTGGTCTTTACCGATGGCGTGGCGCACGCGGCCATGTCCGGCCAATACGCGCTCGAACAAACACTGTTGATTCCTCCTCAGGCGCTAGTTTCTCCGGAACATGCGCCGTATCGCATCCTCGAAAAAATCGCAGGCGTGCCGCTGGTTTCCTGAAGCTCTATCGCTCGTTTCAGCTATTTTTCAATGAAGGAACTAACGTGGATGCAGCCGCGCCTGATTTGTTTACTTGCCGGCGGAAAATTCGGCTCCTTCGTCTCCCGTGTAGCCGAAGGAGCCACGCGGGTTGCCGGGTCGACGGCGCGTCTCGATGCCCAAGCGCTTGATCTTCTGGTTGAGCGTCGAGAGTGGAATCTGAAATCGCTCGGCGGCTTCCGTCTGGTTCCAGTGGGTTCGCTCGAGCATGTCCACGATGATGCGCCGCTCGACTTCCTCGAGAATCTCGAATAGCGAAGGAGGCGGGGTGGAGGTCCGCGCGCCTACCTCTCCCGGCATGGGCGGCAAAAACTCCGCGAGCTGCAGGCGCACGCCGCGGACGATTTCGCGGGTGCGGATGTTTTCCGGCAAAAGATCGGAATCCAGCGACTCTTGCGTCGAAAGCACCACCGCGCGCTCCACGGTGTTCTCCAATTCCCGCACGTTGCCGGACCAATCGTAATCCATCAGCAACTTCAAGGCGGCTTGCGTGAAGGCGCGCAGCGGCTTGCCGTTTTCGCGGCAGAATTGGCCGAGGAAGCGGTCCACTAGCAGCGGTATGTCTTCCTTGCGCTCGCGTAGCGGCGGCAATTGAACGGAAATCACGTTAAGGCGGTGGTATAAGTCCTCGCGAAAACGTCCCTCTCGAACAAGCTTGCGCAAGTCTTCATTGGAAGCCGCCAGAATACGGACATCCACCTTTATGGTGTCGGTGCCGCCCAGGCGCATGAATTCGCGCTCTTGAATTACGCGCAGCAGCTTGGCTTGCGTCTCGGGACTGACCGTGGAGATTTCGTCGAAAAAGATCGTTCCCTGGTCGGCGACTTCAAACAGCCCCTTTTTCGAAGCAATAGCGCTGGTAAAGGCGCCTTTTACGTGCCCGAAAAGCTGCGACTCCAGCAGGTCGACCGGAATGGAGCCGGTGTTGATTGGGATGAAGGGTTTGTCGGCGCGCGTTGACGCGGCGTGGATGGCCTTGGCGATCAGCTCCTTGCCCGTGCCGCTCTCCCCGGCGATCAGCACCGTCGAGCGCGACGGTGCGACCTGAGTCACCAGATCGAAAACCGCCAGCATTTTTTCACTCTTACCGATAATATTTGGGAAATTGTAGCGTTGTTTGAGCGCGCGCTTGAGCTGTACATTCTCCTCGCGCAGCCGGCGCCCTTCAATCGCCAGAGAAACCTGCGCGATCAACTCGTCGTTCGACCAGGGCTTGGTAATGTAATCCTGGGCCCCGCTTTTGAACGCGGCGCGCGCCATGTCGATCGAGCCGTACGCTGTGACGAGGATCACGGAAAGGTTCGGATCGCGCCGGCGAATCTCGTGCAGCATCTCGATGCCGTTGCGGTCCGGCAAGCTGACGTCCAACAGCAGCAGATCGAAAGGCCGCTCTTCGAGCTTTTGCAGGCCTTCTGCACCGCTCTCCGCCAGCGTAACATCGAAGTTTTCCGATCGGAGGAGAGCTTCCAGGCCCTCGCGGATTTCCACTTCGTCGTCAACAACTAGAATTGAACCTTTATGCATGTACAGCTTTCCGGGCTAGAGGGAATTCCAGGCGGAACGACGTGCCTTTGCCGGGCGTGGATCGCACATCGACCTTACCCGCGTGCTCCTTGATAATGCCATAGCTCACAGAGAGTCCCAGGCCGGTACCTCGCCCGGAAGCCTTAGTTGTGAAGAACGGGTCGAAAATACGGTGCAGGTGCTCAGCGGGAATGCCGGCGCCGCTATCGGTGACTTCGACTTCAACGGAACCGTTTTGCGCCGCCGTGCGGATCTCCACCATGCCGCCGCCGGGCATAGCGTCGCGCGCGTTCAGCAGGAGGTTTAGGAACACCTGTTGCAGGCGCGTAGAAGATCCCAAAACCGGCGGAAGACTCTCGGTGTAGTTACGCACGACGCTGACGTGCGCCGTCTTGAGCGGATGCTGTACGAGCGCCAGCGTTTCTTCCAGAACCGAGTTCAAGTCGACTTCCGCGACTTCACTCCCGGCCGTACGCGAAAAATTCAGCAGGTTGTTGACGATTTCGCTGGCGCGGAAGGTTTGCTTGACGATTCGCTCGATTGTCTTCTGGCGTGGATCATCGGCGGGAATCTGCTTCGCCAGCATCTGGATGTAGTTGGAGATCACCGCCAGCGGAGTGTTCACTTCGTGAGCCACACCCGCGGCCAGCAATCCCAGCGAGGTCAATTTTTCGTTTTGCAGCATCTGGTCTTCCAGCCGGACACGCTGGGTAATGTCGTCGAGCAACACCAGCCGGCCGAGTCGGGCGCCGTCTTTGCCGAGCAGGGGGGCAATCGAGGCGTTGATCACCACGTGGCGGTCGCCGCGCGTGCGAACGTGAAACTTGTAGATGCTGGAAATATGTTCGTTCGCTGCGCGCGTGCCAATTTCGCCGCCCAGATCCGACGGAAGCACCTCGGCAAATCGTCTTCCAATAGCCTCTTCGCGCGGAATTTCCAGCAACTCTTCGAGTTGCGGATTCCAGGACTCGATTCGATCTTCGAGGTCCACCGTCAGCACGCCGATGCGCAGTGATTCGACAATGTTTTCGCTGAAATCCTTCAATCGCTCGATCTGCATCGCCTTCTGTTCGAGCGACTGATACAGCCGGGCATTTTCTGTTGCAATGGCCATGTACCCGGCGATCGTCGAAACGAGTTCCAGATCCTCTGTCGAGAGATAATCGCCGTCGACCGTCTTGCCCAAACCAAGCACCGCCACCGTGTGATTCTGCACGCGGCACGCGATGAAATAGTTTAGATCCAACTCCTCGAGCGTGCGGCGAACAGACTCGCTCTCGACATCGGTGGTTCGCGTGGACTCGAAGAAGAGGCAGCTCTGCGCCGACACCGCATCGAGGAAACTCAGATCGAGCGGACCTTCTGGGCGGCCTCCCATTGAACGGGAAAGGACGAAATGCGCGGGTTGCGCGGGATCTTCTAGAAAAACAGCCAGGCGATCGACGAGCAGGGTCTGCGAGATGCGATCGAGCACCGAGCCCAGCAATGGCTCGAGCCGCACTTCGTTGGTCAGCGCACGGCCGAATTCAATCAGCGTGCGGCGGTAGTCAAGGCGATCTCGATAAAAGAAATGGTCCAAGCGGGCCTGCACCCAGTCACGCAATGGCTGAAATAGGAATGCGGCCACCACAATGGCGATTACCGCCCCCCCGCGGCCCGTCGGCCAGGCCGTATGGGAGAGCTCGCCGATCAGGGCAACCGCGCCGAAATAGATGACGACTACGCCTGCCGTCGCGAAGGTGTACGCCAGACCGCGCTTAAAGATGATGTCCACATCCATCAGCCGGTAGCGAATCACCGCATAGCCGAAACAAAGAGGAATGAGCGCGAGTGAAAAAACGGACATCTTCATCCACGGATGCGCGGCCGCTCCGGTGATGCCCGGCAACACGTAGAACAGGAAGAAAGGCAAGATTCCCACGAAGGTTCCACCGGTCACCCACTTCAGTTGCTGGCGCAACACGCCGCTCGGCGCGCGCAAATAACTGGCCAGAAAAATTCCCGCGGCGAGAAGGAAGTAAGCTCCTAGATAAAGGATCTCCCACTGATCGAGCAACTGCCGGCTTCTGATGGACGGCAGGAAACCCAGTATCCCGTTGGCAACGGACACGTGCAGGATTAGCAAAAGCACGGGAATGCTGTATGTGGCCAAAAGTTTGGGCCAAAGACTTCCGCGCCGTTCCGGAAACACCAGCGCAAAATGAACCAGCAACGCTGGCTGCAACATCCATGCGGCGACGTTACCCCAGTAAATTGTCCAATCGAACGAATTCAGCTTTCCACTGTAATGGAAGCTATAGAGCACGAAGGAAACCAGGCAAAAAACATAAAAGTGTACTGCGCGGGGCGCCGTCCAACGGCGCACAAAAATGAATAATCCAATAAAGAGATAGAGCAGCGCGGTGACGCGGAGATAGTTCTCAATCGACGAAGGATTCTCTTGCGGAGCGGTGATCAACGGCACTTGCAGCGTCTGTCCATCGTGCCGTATGACGTATGGTACCTGCGCCCAGGCTCCCAGCCGCCATAGCACGCGCGAAACATCGGTGGCCCGGTCTACCGCTTGGCCCCGAACCGTCTCGACGTAATCACCCTGCTTAATTCCGGCCCGGTCCCCGGGCCCTCCCGGCACTACGTGCCAGGCGACCACGCCGGCAGGGGCATCCATCCAAGTAACGCCGTCATCCGGCACCACAAAAAGGGAGCGTTGCTGAAAATTCAGCCCGGCAAAAATGATCGCCGCTATGGTCAGAAGAGCGAGGATGACCGCCCCTAGCCGAATTCGCAGCTGTTCGTTCATGGCAGGCTACCGTAAATGTTGCGGACGGGAGACTCCTTCAAAGTCGTCTTGCCAGTTTACGCCAGCACGTCGCCTTCCAGCAATTCACCAATTCCCAAATGGCTAAGTCATTATCCGGCAGGGAGTTGTGATGTTAGCAGGTGATACTTTGCCGCCCACTTCCATTTGTGGAAGGTGGTTTCCGATTCCAGTATGAGCCAAAACTTCGTCTTAGAACTGCAGGCTCAGCCCGCCTCGGAAGTAACGGTAGGAGGGAACAAGAATTACTGGACCATCGCTGGTTGACAGCGGTGCGTAGCCCTGCGCCAGCAGGTTCCCGACTTTTGCCTCGACCTCCATATGGCCGGGAAACACGCTGGGTAGCGGTTGCCGGATTTCGAGGTTCATGTAGGGATCCAGATGGTAGAGGGACTCGCCGTAGGCATCCTGATGGGAGACAGCGGTGCCGTCAATCCACTTGTAGCCGCAAATTAGCTTTGTATTGAGGCGCGGAAGCGTGGCGGAAATGCGAGCGGCGGCGCTGTGCCTATACTGCGTGGATAGCTCGTCGCGCAAGACTTGACCCGTTGTCCCGTTCGGCGCTAGAGCACCCGCGTACGCGTATACAATTGCAACGCTCAAGTTGTCAGATAGCTTCTCACGGTAGGCCACGCGCATTCCGGTGGATTCAGAGGCTCCGCCGTCATAGGCGAAAGCCGCCGAGAAGTAATCCTGCAGAAAATCGGGCGACGTTGCTCCGCCTCGGCCTATTACCGCTGTCTGCGATGAGCGATCGTGGAACACGGCAGCGGACAGATCCGCTCGAGTTCCCAGCGCGCGGTCGACCGCAACCTCTTCGTGCATTCCATTTTCAAATATTGGCCGGCCCTCGCGCATCATCAGAGTTGGAAGTGCGTCCAGCGTGGCCAGCGCTGATTGCATCTCGCCCGAAGAGGGGGAATCCTGCGACGGTCGGGTCGACGCGACAATGTCTGCCTTCCAATTCGAGCTCAACTGGATGGCAACTTCTCCGCGAGGAAGCAGGGCCATTGTCGTTCCATTGAACCCGGCCACAATATATTCGCCGCCGTAGCGCACGCTCACGCGATCGGTCAGCGCAAACTCGTCATCATGCGACATTCGCAGGCCACGAAAGGACGGTCCGGCGGGCCCCAGGCGGGATTCGCGCACCAGGAAAGTTGTGACCGGACCCACTCCATTCGGACCCGCGGGCAGCCATTGTCCGGCAAGACCCTCGGCCCCTGACCCATCCTCGTGGCTGACCTGCCCGACCATTACGAAGTGTCCAGAGGCCCCTACGTTCAAGTCGTAGACGACTGCGGTCGCGGGCGAGTTGGCTAGGTTGGATATCGATCCCGGATGATCCGCTCCCGAGCTGAGTTCGATTCTCCCGCGTTGAGAAGCAGCGTGATCGCCGTCGGGTGCGGCCACGGTTGGCACTCCGGGATCGCCCTGCCAGCGCAGCACCGGGCGCGTCGACGCCGAAGTGCGCAACACCCACGACCAATCATCGGCCGCCGATGCGGGCTGATCCGGCTGTCTCCGCAGATCGCTCAGAGAAGAGAAGACCGACCCCAGCACCACTTGCAACAGCGTGGCGTGCTGAGTGTCCACCTGGATGTGCCGCTCGATGGCGGGCAAGAATCCAGCCAGCGTCACCTGAATGGAATACTGTCCGGCCGGCAGCAAATCCGTGGAAAAGTGTCCGTGCCCGTTGGTCAACACTTGGACGGGCGACCAGGCGGATAGCTGTTCCGAGGAAACGACGACCGTGGCTCCCATCTGCGGCGTTCCCGCTGGGTCCTCTACAATTCCGGAAATCTTGCTTGAGTCTGGAGCCGCAGCCAGCGGTAGCGTCAGGAGGCACACAAGTAATCCGGGGCCGAAAAGGCGAACCGCTCGAAGACTCATGTTCACCTCCCAGGCGCTGGCGTTGTCGCCGCCGCCTTTGCGGGCGCTGGCTTCACGGTGAAATCCGCGCCCGGAGTGATGGTCTGCTTGGCCAGATTGTCGGTCACAGCTACATCAATTCTGTATTTGCCAGGCTGGAGCGAGCCGAGAGTGATCATCTCTTCGAGTGTCATCTCCTCGCCGTGCGCCGGCAGTTTATTGTCAGGGATCTCAAGCTTCAGTACCGGAGAGGTCTCCTTGTCACGGGTCACACGAAACTCGACAGAAGCGTCCGGCTTGTGCGTCTTGTCGTCCACTTTCAGGTTGTACACCTGAAGAAAGACGCCTACTCGATCGGCCGCTGTAAAGGCCGCATCGAGGCGCGGCCGTACCTTTACGTCCCCAAGAACGAATTGGCCCACGCTGATGTCCTTGGTGGAAACTCGCTCGATGTTATCAGCCAGAATCAGCGAGCTCGAACTCAGCTGGTCATCCTGGAACCGCGGAACCTGCAGGCGCGCATTCACGACCCCAACGTTTCCGCTGTTCACGTCCTTGATGACAATGTCGAGCCGGTACAGCCCGGGGCTCATGGGCACGGCCTTCTGGTAAATCCGCGACGTGGCAAGCGATTGCTGCAAGAGCGAGTCGGGATAATCGGCCCGCACGGTATCTTCAAATGTCTGGATCACGCGGCCGCCCAGGCTGGTGATCCGGGCGAAGATATCCATGGTCGCCGAATCCACGCCGTCCTTCTGCTGAAAGCTGAGCTGCCGCACCGGGATCTGCACGGTGATGGGAACGAGCACGGTGTCCGAGGTGATGCGCAAGAAATCATAGCGGTAATCGAACTTCACCTGGTCGCGCACCAGCCGCGAAGTCACTACCGCCTCCAGATCCTTGAACTTTACCGGCGGCGGCTTGAAAATGTTGGCATACTTTTCGATGCGTGTGAACTCGTTGTCCTGCTCCGAAACAAGTCCGGCCGGGTTTGGGGCGTCGTGCGTCCCGTCAGTATTGTTGAATCGCTGCGATTTGTCCGCCTGCCCCAGCTGTTCGGCCAGCGTCAGACCGGCGCCCGGTATGTAGAGCAGGGCGTCCTTTTCGCTGGGATCCATGGTCAGATGGAATTCGCCGCTTCCCGTTGGATCGACGAATTCGAGCTCCACGTTCTCGCCCATGCCTTCGAGATATCGGTAGCGCCAATCCTCAAAGCCGTAGACGGTCGTCTGTCCGCCGCCCTGCTCGAAGGGCCGATCGTATGTGCTGCCCGGTGCGGTATAGCTCACTTCATCCGGAGCACCCCAGATGATGTAGATCTTGCCGCGGTCTGTTTTCCAGCCTGGTATGCCCGAAGCATAGTGTTCATTGGCGTATGCGATGCGGCGGTAATGCTCTTCCTTATATGTGTTCTCCGGCGAGTCTGGATCGGGATTGCGCCGCTGCCAGAAAGCCTCAATGAATTGTTCGCGCTCTTCGTTGGTCTGGAGACGTAGGAAGGTGTGGCGTTCTTCTGCCGTGATGATGTAGACGACGTCCTCGTCGAGCCACTTCTTGTATTGCGACCCGAGCTCTTTTTTCAGCTCATTGTCGCTCTTCTGCTTGACCTTGGCGGCTTTCTTGTTTTGGTCGGCCTTGCTTTGGTTGTTTTGGTCCGCCTTGCTTTGGTCCTGTTGACTCTGCGGGGTCTGGGAGTCAGTCTCCTGAGCAGCTTTCGGGTAGGCCAACGGCGAGAGAAACAAACACGCCACGGAGACGAACGGCAGCAACCTCTTGACGGACAAATCCATCAGTGCACCATCCCTGATATGGAACCGAATTCTAGCCTGTCCCATTGGACAGGTCAACAAGCTTCACCCTTCCCAGTGGCGGAGTTAAACCTTTGGAATCCCCTTGAGACATTGGGGTTGCCCGACCTAGAGCGTCTTCCCGCGCGCTTTCCGCGGCCTGGGTATCCTTGGGCATTTGCGACCGTACGAAGCTTCTTTTTTCCCGATCGCCAGACCTGCACGATTACGTTTGGCACCCTCAGGCGTCTGAAAGACATTATGTCGCCCTGTGCATCGGGTTATCCGTGATCTTCTCCGGATATGTCGAAAGCTGGTAAAATGATGGCGAACCGTGCTTCGTCTAGACGTGGGTTTGGACCGAACCCAGGACGCCTGCCGCAGCCGAGAAACATTTTGTCCCGCTTGTGCGTACTTATGTGGTGACGAAAGACCTCTGGCTGGATGTCCCCAATGCCGGTTGGCTCGATGAAGAGACATGAAGACTTGGCATAAGATTGCAATTGGCGTTGGCTTGGCGGTCGTTATTGCCGGGGTAGCGTGGCACTCCGTCTATCAGGCGAACAAGGACACCGTCACGGTGCAAACCGGTCGCGTTGGCCGGCAGGACCTCACCTCTCTGGTCACCGCCTCAGGCGAGGTTCGACCGAAGAACTACACCAACGTTCTTGGCGAGGGCATCGGCAAGATTACCGACATTGTGGTGAAAGAGGGCGACCCCGTGAAGAAAGGGGACGTCTTGCTTCACCTCGAAAACATCCAGCCCGGGGCGGACGTTCAAGCGCAGATCGCCAGCATCCAGGGGGCCGATTTCGGTATGAAGGCGGCGAATGCCAGCTACGACGCGAGCGTTGCCACGCTCGCTCAGCGCCAATCTGATCTCGACAAGGCCAAACTCGATTGGCAACGCTCGCAGCAGTCATATAAGGAACAGCTCATTGCCAGGCAAGAGTACGATGCGAGCAAGGCCGCATATGACAGCGCCGCAGCGGCGGTCACCGCCAGTCAGGCTCAAATCGATCAATCACGCGCGGCTCGCGAACAAGCGCGCTCCAATCTGGCGCAGGCTCAAGCCGTGCTCCGGCACACCCAAGACGTCTTGCGCAAGACAACCTACACTGCTCCGATCGACGGCATCGTGAGTTATATCGCGGTGCGAGTTGGCGAAAACGTGGTGCCGGGGATTCAGAATGCCGAAGGTAGTTTCTTGCTGACCATCTCGGACATGAGCGTGGTCACTGCCGAAGTGAAAGTCGATGAAACCGACATCACCAGCGTGCGTGGCGGCGAGCCGGCCGATATCACCATCGACGCTATTCCTGGGGAGGTTTTCAAAGGCCACGTCTCCGAAGTCGGAGAGTTGGCTATCCTGCGCACTTCTGGCCAAGCGGCCATGACTTCCACTACCGCGAATACACAAGAGGCTCGAGACTTTAAAGTGGTCGTAACACTGGATACTCCACCGAGCGCCCTTCGCCCCGGTCTTTCCGCTACGGCCAAGATTCAAACAGCTCAAGAGAAACAAGTGCTCACTATTCCGATTCAGGCTATTGCGGAACGGTCGCAGAAGGAACTTGAGGAGGCAGAGCGGTCCTCTGCTTCGGGTGTGACCTTAGCGGCTTCCAAGGAGGAAGGTTCCGCCGCCCAGAAGGCTAAAATTCAGGGTGTTTTCGTAGTGCGCGACGGGAAAGCCCGGTTCGTGGCCGTACAAACCGGCATTGCCGGGGTCACCGACATTGAAATTACCGGGGGCTTGCAAGAGGGAGATTCAATCGTCACCGGCAGCTATAAGGCTCTTCGTACCCTGCGCCCCGGCGCCAAGGTCAAGGTAGACAACTCGCCGCCAAAAGCGGAAGAGACTTCCAGCTAGTCCGCATTTTCAGGAGCGCGCTTCCGAGATGGCCGCCACAGATGCTGTGTTGTCTAACTATCGGCAAGATTTGGTAGACGCCGGCATCGTCATCCAGACCGAAGATCTTTGGAAGACTTATGAAATGGGCGCCGAGCAGCTGCATGCACTGCGGGGCGTAAGTCTGGAAGTTCGCAAGGGCGAATACGTTGCCATCATGGGTCCGTCAGGCTCAGGCAAATCCACCTTAATGAACCTGATTGGCTGCCTCGATACTCCCAGTCAAGGAAGTTACTGGCTCGCGGGCCGTTTGGTCAGCCAGCTCAATGATGATGATCTCGCCTACATCCGCAACAAGGAGATCGGATTCGTTTTCCAGACGTTCAACCTGCTCGCCCGCGCGACCGCCCTGCACAACGTCGAATTACCCATGATCTACAACGGTACTCCTGGTGCCGAGCGTCTCGACCGCGCCAAGAAAGCTTTGCAGCAAGTCGACCTCACGGCGCGCATGATGCATAAGCCCAACGAGCTTTCCGGGGGCCAGCGCCAGCGCGTGGCCATCGCGCGAGCCCTGGTCAATCGCCCGTCCATTCTTCTCGCCGATGAGCCCACTGGCAATCTCGACTCCGCAACCGGTGAGGAAATCATGGCTCTCTTTGCCCGTTTGCATCAGGATGGCAACACCATCATTCTGGTTACCCATGAGTCCGATATCGCCGCTCACGCTCACCGCGTCATTCGCCTGCGTGACGGCAAAGTGGAAAAGGATGAGCGAACTCGTTGACGTTCGCCGTCTTTGCTCCTTGCGCGGCTATCCTGAAAAGACGTTCCGCACCAGGAACAACATGTTCGCCGGGCGCTCCGCGAGTCTGCGCACGAACCACGGAAACCAATACGCGCCGTAAGAAACCAGCACGCAGCTTCGATAGCCTTCCCGCGCTAGCCTTAGCTGTTCCTCTCGCTCAATTCCATACAGCATCGCGAATTCCAACTGGCTCTTGCCAATCCCCCGCTGCCCCGCCCATTCGCTGATCCGCGCGATAAGTCTCCGATCGTGCGTGGCTAGCGCAACACGACCACCGGCCCGCTGCGCTTCGTTACCAAGCAGCATCTGCGCCAACCGGAAATAGCTTTCATCCACGTCATTTTTCTTCGGATACGCGATCTCGGCTGGCTCGCTGTAGGCGCCCTTCACCAGCCGCACGGACGCGCCGCCGGCCACCAGCGCTTCCACGTCCTGCTCCGTGCGGTACAGGTACGCCTGCACACAGACGCCGACCCGCGGATTCACCGCGCGCGCGCGCGCGTACATTTCCAGAGTCGCGTCCACGTAGGCGCTATGTTCCATGTCGATCCATAAAATGCGGTTCGATTCCCTCTGCGTGTGCTGTTCGTGGGCCAGCAACTTCGTCAAGTTCATGAAGCAAATCTCTCTATCGACGTCCAGTCCCAGTTGTGTGAGTTTCACGGAGACTTCCGATGGCAGACCCGCTGAGCGAATACGGTCGAGTAGCTCCAAATACTCCG